>Ga0316600_10001604_pt1 | contig 10273 bp, 9 predicted proteins | sample OWC_soil_day5_CT_FD_207652 | JGI IMG/M metagenome (GOLD analysis project Ga0316600, IMG submission 207652) | Wetland soil microbial communities from Old Woman Creek delta, Ohio, United States - OWC_soil_day5_CT | ecosystem: Environmental > Terrestrial > Soil > Wetlands | place: USA: Ohio...
CACGATGAAAAGTATTTCGCTCAATCTAACAATCTAATAACAAGAATGGTCTGGCTCATCACAAAACCTGAGGTTTGCGAAAATATTACTAAGGGTGACTGGGAAAATGACTTAAAGAAGCTAATCGAACAAGCCGAAAATTATGCGTTCAAGAAGCTCTCTAGTAACGATTTTACCTGGAGATTGCATCATTCTGAGTTGTCAACAGCAATTGCTATATATTTTTTACCAGCCAATCTATCAATTAATGTTAAAAAGAACTCTAAAGGAGATACTGAACGTGTTAATGGTAAGGGAAATAAAGAAAGGGATATTATATACCCGAATTTAAATTTAGATACGGGACCTTTCTACGCATAGGAGGAAAATTGTATTATATTCTTGAACAAGATATGTCTAATGTAATAGTAGGTGGGATCGATGAAGAGGAAACGGGTTTTGGATTGAAGTATATTCGTGGCGCAAAGTTGTCTGAAGAAGAAAGGCCGCGTAACTTAAAAATTGAAATTGAGGTGCCAGTGGGCACTTATCCGGATTTTTTTGAATTTGGGCATACTCCCATTGCCAATCAACTATTTATTGACACACTTATTGACGCAGGTGTGTCTAATTTTGATTCCTATCAAGCCCCGATATTTGATCCAGAGAGAAAAATCGAGGGATATTCAATAATTAATTTCATCGGATGTGTTGACTGTATAGATTATGACCGATCAGAATACAAAGAATATAAAGGCCAAATTTCTCGCATCAATAATCTATCAATTGATTTGACGAAAACACATGATTTGAAGGTATTTAGACCACGTAATTTTGAGTTATTACTTCTTGTTAATGCAGATGTTTATATGTCTCTGAAAAATTTAAATGGATTAGTCTTATCTGAAGCAGAAGGCTGGAACGATAGACATTTGTTTTGATATATTAAAAACTTGTTCAATTGGCTCTAAAGAATTATTATCAAAGTATCTATACCTTTACGGTAATAAAAAAACCTATAATTCAAAATATATGTGTATACATGGCTGATATAAATGAAAATAGCTTACTCGCTGTAAACAATAATAAATTTAACAATTTTTCCTGTAAGATTCACCTCGAAGAAGCCTCTTTCCTTTACGAGCAGTGTCTGACCTTTTTCGATGACCCTGAAATCACTTGGATTGACATCGACGATTTCGAGGAGAGGTTCGAGGCCCATATCGACGGATTAGTTGTCGGGGAGGACCTTGCTCTTGAGGTATGCAAGCAGCAAGCGACCGAGGGAGACTTCGGCGAGCTCCACGCAGGGGTTCGCGTTTTCTGTCGCCAGAATCGAAAAGATCTCGTATTGGATATTCTCGGGCAGTTGGACCCCGAGGATGCGATGAGGTTGAAAGCGGCAAGCGATGCCCTCAAATACGAATTGCCCGATGAATGGCAAAATGAATTCATCCAATTGCTGCTGGGCGAGGATCCGAAGCTCGTTTCCATGATGAGTGAAGTGGCGGGTTATCGCCGTATGCCCGCAGGAAATGAACTCCTGCAGGCAATACGAAAGAGCAAGCCGGACTCTTTACCCTCCATTATCCGGGCTCTCGGCCGTCTGCGCGAAAAGGGAGCGGGCACGTTGCTTCCGGAGTATCTGGAGCACGATGACGAGACTGTCCGTTCAGAGACAGCACTGGCTCTATTGCGGATCGGCGATTCTCAAACGATCAACAGGTGTCTTCGTTCTGCCGTCTCGAAAAATGGGCAACTGCTCCCCCTTGGACTCGGCGGCGACCGTTCCGCGGTGCCCGTGTTGCAGAAAGTCGTATCCGAAGATGGGGCAACCCCCGAGGGCATCATCGCGCTAGGCATACTGGGAGACCGATCGGCACTCGATATCCTCCTCTCCAAACTTTCCGACAAGAACCTTGCCGAATCGGCGGCCATGGCGCTCAACCTCATCACAGGGGCGGATCTGTACGAGGAAGTCTTCGTTCCCGAAGTAATCGAAGAGGATGAACTGTTCGGGGAGGAGCTCGAAGATTTCAGGCAGGGGAAGGTGCCGGTCAGGCCCGACGGCAAACCGTACGGAACGACCATCACGAGAATCACCCAAAAGCCGGATGATTGGCGGAACTGGTTGAGGGAGAACGGGGTTCGCTTCAAGCCGCATATTCGCTACCGAAACGGGAAGCCTTCTTCCCCGGTCTGTCTCCTGGAGAACCTGGAATCCGAAAAAAGCCCGAACAAGGTCCGGCGGCTGGCCTATGAAGAGATGGTGATCCGCTACGGAATCGATATCCCTTTCGAGACCGATATGCCCGTCGCCCAACAGAAGATGGTCCTGGCTCAATTCGCGAACTGGGTCCACGCGAAAGGCAGCCTCTTCCAGGAGGGCACATGGTACTTCGCAGGCAATAGGATGTCTTAGTCAATCGAGGCGTGTAGTTGAATTTCACGGATAGCGGGATCGCCGGGCAGGAGGAGTTGCCGCGGCGCCATTGGCCGGGTCTGGAGTTGTTTCGACGAATCATCGCCCCTCTGGGAATGAAAGGGATCGGTTGATTTCGACCGGCGAACGAAGGGAAGGAATATGCTCGATCCCGAATATTTAAGGCTCTACAGGCAATACGCGAAGAGCATGCAGGCATTCGAGATCGTGGTGAAGAAAAGAAGCGAACACCGGGCACGCTGGATGGCATCCCAAGGCATGTCGCCGGCGCAGCGCCGTCCCGTCGGGGCGTCTCCCGCACCCGGAGTTTCCCGCATCTCGTCGGGGGGAACTCCCCTGGCACCCAGGAAGGCGACGAAGGGGATCTATCTCGGAGATATCCTGGGGTGGGCAAAGATCATCGGCGATTCTTCCCCCGTCGAGGAGGGGGCGGACCCGACCGCCGACTTCAGCGCCTCGGTAATTTTCGACAAAGTCCAGCTGGAATTGTACTGGAACGCGAAGCTCCATTACGAGAAGTGCAGGAAGGAATATTTCGATTACGTTCGCCGGGGGTTGGCCGGAGATTACAAAAATCTGTCGAGCCCCTACCAGGGGAATCTCCGGCAGGCAAAGGGATACCTTCGGACCGCCGCCGAGATGCAGTGGCAGGGCGTCGACGATGCGGCCGCGGATGCGGAGATCCGGAAGGCCGAGCTGGAGGTGGAATCGGCCTGTTCCAAGATATGGGAGATCTACCTGAAGAATCCGGAAAAGAAAATTACGAGGCTGATGTTGCTCGAGGGTCTTGTCGATGCACAGCTGGTCGGCATCGATGACAGCCCGATTGTGCAGAAAATGATGGACGAGTTGCAGCGGATACTCAGCGCACTGGGAGGGTAGGAAATGAACCCTCCCGGTTCCGTCCTGGTCGAGGTGCGGCACGGTCCGACGAATCAGACCATGCTGCGTTTCACCGACACGTTCGTGATCGGGAGGGACAAGGGGTGCGGCCTGCAGATCATGGATCCCCGGGTCAGCGCTCGGCACGTGCAGGTCGAATACGACGGGGAACGGTGGCGGATCCGGGACCTTTCGAGCGCCGACGGCACATACCTGAACGGCGCCCCCATCGAGGACGTCGCGTTGGCCACCGAAGCGGAAATCGAGCTGGGCAGGGGCGGGCCGGTCCTCTGGCTGACCGTGGAAGGCGCGCTCCCGTCATTGTCGGAGCGCGGGATGTCGTCCCGGCCGAAGGAGTTCTCCTCCGAGACCCAGATCATCAATCACTATTTCGACCGGTCACCCTCCGAAAAGGTCGGCGAACAGACGATGATGTTTCAACGGGCCTTCGAGCGGGTGCACAAGAATAAGTCCAGGAAGTACCAGGTCCTCATCGGCGTGGCGATCGTTCTTCTTCTGACGGCCGGGGGGGTGATCCTGCACCAGAAGAGCAAGCTGGCCAAGTTGAGGCTTTCGGCGGAAAACATCTTTTACGCCATGAAATCCCTGGAACTCCAGATCGCGCAGCTGGAGGATGTCGTCCTGCTCAAGGCGGACCCGAAACAGGTCAATGATCTGCTCGCCAAACGGGCACAGCTCCGTACGATGGAGAAAAATTACGACAAGTTCGTGGAGGAGCTGGGCATCTACAAGAAAATGCCCCCGAAACAACAGATCATCTTGAAGTACGCCCGCTTCTTCGGCGAATGCGACGTGAACATCCCGCGCGGGTTCGTGGACGAGGTATCGAAGTACATCGAAAAGTGGAAATCCACCAACCGGCTGAAGGATGCGATCGATCGCGCCAAAGCGGAAGGGTACACGCCGCTGGTCGTAAAATCGATGACCGAGCACAATCTTCCCCCCCACTTCTTCTTCCTGGCGCTGCAGGAGAGCGGTTTCCGGTCTCGCTCCGTGGGGCCGAAGACGCGATTCGGATACGCCAAGGGGATGTGGCAATTCATCCCGATGACCGCGAACCAGTACGGATTGAAGGTCGGGCCGATGTTCAAGGAGCCCGTGTACGATCCACAGGATGAGCGTTTCGATATGGAGAAAGCCAGCCGGGCCGCCGCGCGATATCTCCGGGACATCAACAACACCGAGGCGCAGGCGTCGGGACTGCTGGTGATGGCCTCCTACAACTGGGGAGAAAACAACACCCGGAAGATCATCCAGAGAATGCCCGGGAACCCCCGGGAAAGGAATTTCTGGCGCCTCCTCTCGACCGCCTCCATCCCCCGGGAAACCTACGACTACGTTTTCTATATCTTCTCCGCCGCCGTCATCTGCGAAAACCCGCGCCTGTTCGGGTTCGATTTCGATCCGCCCGACCTGAGCGGGAAGGTGTAGCGGCAGACGGATGAAGGGAAGGCACGGGGGGGCGGGATGACGAAGGCCGTCTGGATGACATCGGTCGTTTCTTCCGAGGATCCGCTCCGGAAGATCGCATCCACGCTTCCGGCGTACGGCCTCAAGGTGAAAGGCCACTTCTGGGAGGACGACCTGGAGAAGATGGCGTGGGTCGCCGCCCGGGGGGAGTTGATCGAACCGTCGGTCGCCCTATGGCTCATCCTTTCGTCGGGCGAGCGTCTGTCTGTCCCTTCCATCCGATACGGTCTTTCCCTGCTCGCCATCGCGGTCCAGGCCCGGCGGGGACTTTCCTTTCCCGTCGTGCTCCTACTTACGGACGGGATTCAGGTTTCTCCGGAGACCCTCCCCACTCCCCTCAAGGGGTGCGACGTGGTCTCCCTCTCCGATCCGGGGCTGGGAGCGAAACTGGTGGCCAAGGCGCACACCCCGGCCGGTGCGATCGGGTCGGAGTACCGGCTGGATGCGTACGGGGATCCACAGATCGGCCAATGGTTCGAGGTCGGTCCGCGGATGGATGCCTGGTCCGGGGCGATCTTCGGCGTCTCGGGCGGCGAGATCGCATTCCACGGAGTCGGCCCGATGGGGAGCCTGCCGAGCCGTTCGGTGCTGAATTTCCCTTCGAAAGGGATGAAATTGACGCTCGGGGAAAGGGAGTACGTCGCCTGGGCCGTACGGAACGATCTGGATCCACGGACTTCGTATTTCATCAAGGTGACGGGATTCCCGGATTCGATCCTGTTCGGCCCTTTCCCGTCCGGTGAGATGGCGGACGTCCACGTCGTTACGCTGAAATGACGTTGAATCCATTCCCAAGGAGGTTCTCCACGTGACCCAGCATGCCGAGATTCCCAGGAAAAACCTGGACAACGAGGAGTTCCTCAAGCTTCGGCAATCCTCCGAAAAGATCGCCAACGCCTTGGGCAAACGCCTGGCGGGGCACCTGGAGATCTTGAGTCCCCTCTTCGTTCCTAAAAGGCTGTTGGGGACCTACATCAAAAGCGCGGCGATGGAGGATGTGGCAGGATCGGACAAGGCGTTCGCCGATCTTCAGGAACAATTTTCCGCCATCTCCGAGAAACCCTTCGGCCTGCCCAGAAAGCTCCAGACACCCCTCCCGCCCCTTGCCACCCAGCTGGAGATGACTCTTCATCAATATCCCCTCGTTCTGGAAGGCCTGGAGAGCAGGACCGTCAGCATCACCTCCCCGACACGGTGGATCCTGTCCTTCCGGAGCGAGTGTCCCTTGAGCCGCTTGCGGGCGATGGTGTCGGGGGCCGAAACCCGTCAGCCGGAGGAGATGCGGCAGGCCATCCTGAGCCACATGACGCTCGTCGTTTTCCTCAAGCACTATCCCGAACTGGGAAGGTTGCTCGAGGATCTGCGCTACGAGGTGGAGACGGCGAAGCTCGTGGATCTGGGCGGCCTTCCGGTGGTGATGGTCAAGGCCCCGCTGGAAACGTTCCTGCCGCCGGATAACTTCATCACGCAGGTCACACAGCTCTCCGGCATCTCGGCCTTCCAGGAGATCATCAGCGACGATGCGGTGGAAAAGATTCCCGACACGCTCAAGGAGGTGTTGAGAGCCGCCCTCCGGTAGCGGCGGGCGGGACTACCGATCCTTTCGAAAGCGGGACAATATCCCTTTTGATGGTTTATCGTCGGGAGAATCCGATTGCGCCTCTCCGGTTTTTTGCCCACGGGGTGGGGCTGTGGATTCTTCAAGGGCATTGGAGACCTCGGCCAGACGCCCTTCCCCGAGAAAACGGAAGAAGGGGCCGCGAGGGGTAAGGGCGACGTGATCGTCCACGTCGAGGGCGGCGTGGGAAAGAACGGGCTGCCGGTTGATCCGGATGGTTCCCTGCCCGGTGAGGTCCTTCACCCAGTACCGGTCCTGGCTGAAAAATATCTGCGCATGCAGATCGAGAATCCCGGGGGTGTCGAGAACGAATTCACACTTCGGGCTTTTTCCGATCGTGACCGGCAGTTCCCGGAACGAGCGGATGGTGGGGCCGAATTGAATCACCAGCGGGGCGGCGGTTTTCTGGACCGGGATCTCCCTCGGTTCCTCCCGCATCGGCGTGGTCCGGGATTTTTCCCGTGGAATGGATCGAGGGGCGACCGGGAGGGACTCGACGGGGATCTCCTGCCGGGGGGGCAGCGGAACATCCCCCTCCCGAACCTCCGTCAGGAAACTGACCTTCGGCCCCCCGGGGGAAAACTCCAGGACATCCCCGCTTTTCAGGGAAGCGTCCTTGACCCTTTTCCCGTTCACCAACGTGCCGTTGGCGCTGTGATCGATCAGCTTGAACCGGTTGCCTTCACGGACGATATCCGCCTGTTTCCTGGAGACGACGGCGAGATCCGCGGGGAACCGGACGTGGCAGGAGGGGTGTCGCCCGATGGAGATCTCCCCATGAGGAAACTCCTGGATCTCTCCTTTCAAGGGACCCGTGATGTGAACGAGTTGGACAACGATAACAGGGGGGCGATTCATCGTTTTCGCAGGTGCGAATCCTCCGCGCGTTCGATGAGATTATGACCAATATCACCTGTATTGGCAAGTCGGACGTCGGAACGGTCCGACCCAACAACGAAGACGCGTTTCTGATTCTTCCGGAGAGGGGCGTCGTGACGGTGGCGGACGGGATGGGCGGGCACGCCTCCGGGGAGGTGGCCAGCCGGACCTTCGTCGATACCATCCGCGAGGTTTTCGATCGGGTCGAGGAACCCTCCGGGCAGGAAACGGTCGATTTGACCCGGGAGGCCTATCGGCTGGCCAACGAGAGGATACTGAAGCAGGCAGGGGAGAATCCGGGTCATCAGGGGATGGGGTGCACGGCGGAGGTGATGGTGTTCTCGAGGGATACGTTCGTGGTCGGGCATGTGGGGGACAGCCGAACCTACCGTTTCCGCCAGCGGGAGCTCCGTCAGGTCACCCGGGACCACACCGTGGTCCAGGAGCAGCTGGACCACGGGCTCATCACTCCGGAGGAGGTCCGGAGGCACCCACACCGGCACATCATCTCGAGGGCCGTGGGAATGGGAGACTCTCTTGCGGTCGATCTCGTCAGGGGGAAATGCCTTCCCGGGGATCTTTTCCTGCTCTGCTCCGACGGATTGTACGACATGGTGGAGGACGATTCCATCCGGGAGGTCCTCTCCCTCCCCCTCAATCTCGAGCGGAAGGCGGAAAGGCTGATCGAATCGGCCAAGGAGGGGGGGGGACACGACAACATCACCGTGGTCCTCGCCGAGGTGAGATCAACACAGTGAAGTACGGGCGCTACCAGATCCAGAGAGAGATCGGGAAAGGGTCGATGGGGATCGTATTCCAGGCACACGATCCCAATCTCGATCTTATGGTGGCGCTCAAGGTCCTGCGCCACGACCGTGTCGTCAGCGACGCGTTCGTGCGCCGGTTCCTGGTGGAAGCAAAAGCGCTTGGCCGCCTCGACAATCCCAATATCGTCCGGGTCTACAACGTCGACGAGGACGGCGGGACGGTCTACATCGCCATGGAATTCATCGAGGGAGAGTCCCTGGACGATGCCATGCGCAGGAAGCGGTTCCGTACCGAAGAGATCGCCGAACTCGGCGCCACGGTGGCGGAGACCCTCGATTACGCCCATCGGAAGGGGATCGTTCACCGGGACATCAAGCCGAGCAACATCCTCCTTCGGTCCGATGGCCGGCTGAAGATCACCGACTTCGGCATCGCCCACGTCGAGGATCCATCCGGGATAACGCAAACCCAGGCCGGGGAAATCCTCGGCACCCCGGCCTATATGTCTCCGGAGCAGGTGCTGGGTCGACCCACGGACGGCCGTTCCGATCTGTTTTCCCTGGGGATCATCCTGTACGAAATGAGCACGGGGTCCCGGCCGTTCAAGGGAGAGAACCTTGCCGCGATCTTCCACGCGATCACCACCGACGAACCCAACGCGGTCGACAAGGTGAACACGGACATCCCGCCGGAGTTATCCGGGGTGATCATGCGATGCCTCCGGAAAATGCCGCATGACCGGTATGCGACAGGGACGGCCCTGGCGACGGCCCTCCGGGGGTGCGTCCAAGCCAAGGCAGCGGAGGAAGGGAAGGGATCGCCCGTCCCGTCGGTTTTCAAAAAGTACCTGGTCGTGACGCTCCTGGGGATCGTCCTTATGGCGGGAAGTCTTGGGGGGATCGTCTACTACTACAGCGGTTTGAAGAAAGGATCCCCCGAGGGAGCAGCAAAGCCTGTCGGGGGGATTCTCCCGCCTGCCGAGAGACCGGAGCGGAACGTCGGCCTGGATGGAAAGGGCGCGCCGGCCGGGCCGGAGATCGTCACCGACAGTGGGCCCAAGGAGGAGAGACCGACGACGCTGGAGGCGATGGTTGCGAAACGACAGATCCGGCCCGCGGAGAAGCCGGAGAAGAAAGGGTCGGTGGTCGTGGAAAGCGCACCTGTGAAACCGGAGGCCGCCACCAAGGACCGGGCCAAAGGGAAAGCCTCGGCGAGGCAGGAGGCTTCGACCGGGAAAAACGAAGGGCAGGCCGCCGCGGTCCGTTCCGGGAAGCCGGGAGAAGGTCGCCTCGTCCGAGGGGTGGTTGCCGAAGGGGCGTGCGCGATTCCCGGGCTGGGATCGGAGCAGTCCCAGTTCGTCGCCCTGCAGAAGGCCCGGGCCGTCTCGATCGAGAAGGCGACCGGCGTCCGGGTGGCGTCCTCGAGCCTGGTCCAGGATGGGACGATCCTGGCGGATCTTATCCGGACCTATTTCCGCGGGTTCATCGTACGGGAAAAAGTGGAGTGGCTACCCATTTCGCATAACCAGGTCTCGCCCGATCGACCGCCGATCCCGGAGTACCGGGTTCGGATCCACGCGGACGTGGCGATCCCCGAAGGGGTGGCCCGCCCCTCCGGTTTGTCGGCGAAGCTGAACAAAAGACTGTTCCGGAAGGGGGAGAAGGCGCGGCTGGAGATCGTCACGGAGAAGGAGTCCCGGGTGGCCGTCTTCAATTTCACGGCGGACGACCGGGTGGTGATGCTCTTCCCCCACCCTTTCGAGAAGGAAAACGCGACGTCGCCCGGGAAACCGCTGAAGTTCCCCCCGGAGGGTTCGCGGCTCGATCTCCTGATGCAGGCCCTTCCGGGCCATCCGAAGGACACCGAGGCGTTCTTCGTCGTGGCCGTCGGGAAGGAGGACGGCGTCGATTACATGGCCGCCTTCGGCGTGATTCCCATGCCTTTCACTGCCTTCTTCGAGCGATACACTAAGATCGCTCCCCGCGCCGAGGAGGTCATTCTCCCGTACGTCGTCGAGGGGGGCGAGTAGGCGTACCCGGGGAGTTCCTGTATTACGGTCCGTCAATCCAGCTTGAGGCGAACCATCGCGGTAGCTTTACCTATTTTCCAAATATCCGGCTCAAGGGATGCCTGCCCTGGTATCTTTTTTCGGGGAAAAATGTACATTAGACATATTATACATCGAGGCAACTCGGTCCCTGATCAAATATATC
>Ga0316600_10001607_pt1 | contig 10266 bp, 8 predicted proteins | sample OWC_soil_day5_CT_FD_207652 | JGI IMG/M metagenome (GOLD analysis project Ga0316600, IMG submission 207652) | Wetland soil microbial communities from Old Woman Creek delta, Ohio, United States - OWC_soil_day5_CT | ecosystem: Environmental > Terrestrial > Soil > Wetlands | place: USA: Ohio...
TTGTATCTGTTACAGAAAGAACCAGAGAGATTGGTACCCGAAAAGCACTTGGAGCTACAAATAAAAATATACAGATTCAGTTCGTGACAGAAAGTATGATTATCTGCTTAATCGGTGGAATAATCGGGATTATCTTAGGCGGAGTTGTGGGATATGTAGGAACTTCTATCATTGGACAGGCCTCCCTCCCAACTGTTTCAAGCGTTGTTCTGGCAGCTGGCTTCTCACTTGTTATTGGAGTGTTTTTTGGATATTATCCGGCAGATAAAGCTGCTAAGCTGGATCCGATTGAGGCACTAAGATATGAATAATAAGATGGTACAAAAGGGAACGACTAATTATTTATTTAGAGAGTTTTGGTAAAGTAATAACGCTTTCCCCAAGCCGTCAAAAATATATTTTTCATCAGTTTCATTAATCGTGTCTGTTATTTCAAAAATCATTATCATTAATCTCCTTTAAGCAGTTTGCTTTTTACTTTATCAGAGCATACCACATTTACAAACAGGATTCTAGCGTTTTTATGCATTATGCAGTTGTGTGCAGGTGGTACTTGACAAGACCAGAAAAAGAAAGTAAACTTTGCTGATAGCTTCTGTATATTTACGTTGAATAGATGGAAGTGATCAGCTATTTTCTGGTATAGGAGTAAAATTACAATGTTTGAAGAAAAGTTAAAAAATATAAGGCAGCTTTTTATATTAGGGATATGCGCAGTGGTAATTGGAGCGGTAGTGGGAGCACTTGATGCTGGCTTTGGTGAAATGTTGATCTTTCTATCCGGTGTCCGTGAACGCTATTTCTTCCCGCTCATATTGTTTTTACCGGCAGCAGGAGTCATCATAGCAAAAGCATATTCTTTGTTTGGGGGAAAATGTGTAAAAGGAATGGGTCTGGTTTTTCAGGTAGGTCATGGAGAGGAAGATGTAATTCCGCTGCGGCTGATCCCTTTTACGGTAATCGGCACCTGGCTGACCCATCTTTTTGGCGGAAGCGCCGGACGTGAAGGTGTGGCGGTACAGATTGGTGCTACAGTTTCTCACTGGGTTGGCCGCAGACTGAACATGGTTTCCGATTCAAAGGTATTTCTGGTAACAGGTATGGCGGCTGGATTCTCCGGATTGTTTCAGACACCCATTGCCGCGTGCTTCTTTGCACTTGAAGTTTTAATCGCGGGTTCTTTGCAGTATACGGCTTTATTTCCTGCAGTAATTGCAGCTTTTGTGGCCACATGGGTTTCCGGCAGCCTGGGTCTGGAAAAATTTCAGTATAGCCTTCAGACACAGATACAGCTGGATCCTGCATTTATCATAAAATTAATTTTATCAGGGATTATTTTTGGTTTAGTGGGTGCAATGTTCGCCCATGGTTTAAAACTGGTAAAGGATAAATTAAATAACAGATTCAGAAGTCCAGTCATAAAAATAGCCATAGTAGGAACGATTTTGGTAATTTTATTGATTCTGTCAGGAATGGGACGGTATTCCGGCCTTGGTACAAACCTGATTTCAGCAAGCTTTCATGGCAACAAGATTTATCAGTGGGACTGGATTTTTAAATTTGTTTTAACAATTATTACATTGGCAGCCGGATTTCAGGGTGGAGAAGTTACCCCTCTGTTTTCCATTGGATCAAGCCTTGGAGCTGCCTTGGCGGTTATACTTGGCCTGCCCGTTGAATTTGCTGCAGCATTGGGATATACGGCAGTTTTCGGCAGTGCTACCAATACTCTTTTAGCTCCTGTTTTTATAGGAGCAGAGGTTTTTGGATATTCTTATGTGCCGTATTTTTTCCTGGTATGCTGCGTAGCTTATGTATTTAACGATAACAAGTCTATCTATTCTGCACAAAAAAATCTGCAGGATATGCTTTAGTTTATATAGAAAAAACAGGCTGACTTCATTTCTTTTGAGGTCAGCCTGTTTCCGTTATTGTTTCGTTATTGGCACCATTTATATCTTGACACTTTCTTGATACCTATCATGATGAATTGACACATTCTTGACAACTTTTCTGATATCATTATGATTGCAAATCAACAAATTACGAATGGGGTCAAAAATTAAATAACGAAAAAGGAGTTGAGAGTAATGGGAATCGTACTGGTAATATCAGGCTGTATTGGTCTGGCTTTGCTGATTTACTTATTTTATATTTTGTTTCGAGGTGAGAATTTATGAAGATGATAATCCTTCAGGACATTTTATACGTTTCTCTTCTTATGGGATTGTCCATTCCACTGGGCATTTATATCTGTAAGGTGATGACCGGACAGAACGTGTTTCTGACCCGGATGCTTGCACCTGTGGAGTATGGAATCTATAAGCTCATGGGAGTGAAAAGCGACGAAGAAATGGGGGCAAGGAGATATGCTCTTTCTGTCCTTGTATTCAGTGGAATCGGTTTTATCTTCCTCTGGCTGATGCAAATGCTCCAGGGCGTTCTGCCGTTTCATGAGGCAGGAATAAAAGGCACGAGCTGGCATCTGGCATTTAACACGGCTGCAAGCTTTGTATCCAATACCAACTGGCAGGCGTATTCGGGTGAAACAGGTATGACTTATTTCACCCAGTTTACAGGGCTCACCGTTCAGAATTTTGTTTCAGCTGCAACGGGAATAGCGATCTTATTTGCCCTGATCAGAGGTTTTGTTGTGAGAGAGAAAAAGACTATCGGCAGTTTCTGGGTGGATCTGACCAGAATAACGCTCTATGTACTGCTGCCATTATCCACTATTCTTGCCATTGCTCTGGTTTCACAGGGAGTGGTGCAGACCTTTGGGCCATATAAAGAGGTTGCCATGTTGGAAAATGGGGCGGTCCAGACCATTCCCCTTGGACCAGCGGCAAGCCAGATCGCCATTAAACAGCTCGGAACAAACGGCGGCGGATTTTTTGGAGCAAATTCGGCATTTCCCCTTGAGAATCCGACGGCATTTTCAAACCTTCTTCAGGTACTGTCCATACTTCTGATTCCGGCATCGCTGTGCGTGTCATTTGGAAAAGCGGTAAAGGACAGCAGCCAGGGAAGAGTCATTTATATTGTCATGATGTTTTTCTTTGCTGTCGCCCTGATTGCGGTAACAGCCAGTGAGCAGTTTACCGCTCCATACTTTGCGGGAGCAGCAGCTTCTGCCAGCATGGAAGGAAAAGAGGTGATTCATGGAGCAGGAGCATCATCCTTATGGGCGGTGGCGACTACTGCGGCTTCAAACGGTTCCGTAAACTCCATGCATGACAGCTTCACCCCCCTTGGCGGCATGGTTTTAATGTTCCTGATGCAGCTGGGAGAAATTGTTTTTGGCGGTGTGGGCAGCGGCCTTTATGGAATGCTGGCATTTGTTCTTCTCACCGTATTTATTGCAGGGCTGATGGTGGGCAGAACCCCGGAATATCTTGGAAAAAAGGTGGAGCCTTATGATATGAAGATGGTTTGTCTGCTTGTGCTCGTTCCGCCCCTGGTAACGCTGATTGGTACCGCAGCAGCAGTTTCCATGCCTGCCGCTTCGGCGTGGCTGACCAACACAGGTGCTCATGGTTTCTCTGAGATTTTATATGCCTTCACTTCAATGGGAAATAACAATGGCAGCGCTTTTGCCGGTTTTAACGCTAATACCGTTTTCACCAATTTAACCGGTGGTATCATAATGCTGCTTGCCCGTTTTATCCCCATGACTGCTGCAATTTACCTCGCCGGTAATATGGCTGGCAAGAAAACAGTTGCTGGCGGTGAAGGAACATTATCAACCAGCGACACCATGTTTGCAGGACTTTTAATCGGGGTAATCGTTATCATCGGGGCGCTCAGCTTTTTACCGGCTTTAGCCCTGGGACCGATTGCCGATTATTTTACGATGTAACAGAGTGAGGTGATCAATATGGAAAAGAAAAGTGTAAATAAAAATATTTTTGCCGACGCGCTGAAACAGTCCTTCGTGAAGCTGGCTCCCGGCATACAAGTGAAAAATCCCGTTATGCTGGTAGTCTATATGGGCGCCATTCTAACAACAATACTATATATCCTTTCGTTTATGGGAGTCAAAGATGAGAACGGAGGCTATATCCTGGCCATATCGCTGATTTTGTGGTTTACCGTTTTATTCGCCAACTTTGCAGAAGCCATTGCAGAAGGGCGGGGGCGGGCTCAGGCCAATACTCTTCGTAAGGCGCGTAAGGATGTCAGGGCGAGAAAGCTGAAAGCGCCAGGGAATGCAGATGAATTTACAGAAGTATTGTCTGCCGATCTGAAAAAAGGCGATATCGTATATGTAAAAGCCGGAGAGCAGATTCCCATGGATGGGGAAGTGATCGACGGTGCAGCATCTGTGGACGAAAGTGCAATTACCGGGGAATCGGCTCCTGTTATCCGGGAATCAGGCGGTGACAGAAGCGCGGTTACAGGAGGAACCACGCTGGTATCGGACTGGCTTGTAATTGAGGTGACGGCGGAAGCAGGGGAAAGTTTTCTGGATAAAATGATTGCCATGGTGGAAGGTGCTTCCAGAAAAAAGACACCCAATGAGATCGCGCTGCAGATATTACTGGTGACCTTAACCATTATATTTCTGGTGGTTACAGCTGCTTTACTGCCCTTTTCAGGATTTGCAAGCCTCCAGGCCGGAAGGGGAACGGCTATTTCCATCACAAATGTGATCGCCCTTCTGGTCTGCCTTGCTCCCACTACCATCGGTGCGCTATTGTCCTCCATCGGCATAGCCGGTATGAGCCGGCTAAATCAGGCGAATGTACTGGCAATGAGCGGACGGGCGATTGAAGCCGCAGGCGACGTGGATGTACTTTTGCTGGATAAGACCGGAACAATCACTTTGGGAAATCGCCAGGCAAGTGAATTTATTCCGGTAAATGGTGTGAAGGAGCAGGAACTGGCAGACGCAGCCCAGCTTTCTTCTCTTGCAGATGAAACGGCAGAAGGGAGAAGCATTGTGGTTCTGGCTAAGGAGAGGTTTGGAATACGTGGGAGAGAACTTTCCCGGCTGAATGCAGAATTTGTGGAATTTACAGCGAAAACCAGGATGAGCGGCATTGACTATCAGGGAACACAAATCCGGAAAGGTGCGGCAGAATCAGTAAAGGCCTTCGTGACGGAACAGGGAGGCATCTATCCGGAGGAATGCGAGCAGATTGTGAAACGTGTTGCAGGAGCAGGAGGAACACCCCTTGTTGTTGCAAAAAACAGTCAGGTGATGGGCGTTATCTATCTGAAAGATATAGTAAAGAATGGTGTGAAGGAACGTTTTGAAGATTTACGTAAAATGGGTATCAGGACAATCATGATTACCGGTGATAATCCCATGACTGCTGCGGCGATTGCCGCTGAAGCAGGTGTGGATGATTTTCTGGCAGAGGCAACACCGGAAGCCAAGCTGGCACTCATCCGTGACTATCAGTTAAAAGGGCATCTGGTTGCAATGACCGGTGACGGCACCAACGATGCTCCGGCTCTGGCACAGGCAGACGTGGCTGTGGCAATGAATTCCGGTACACAGGCAGCAAAGGAAGCGGGCAATATGGTGGATCTGGACTCCAGTCCTACCAAGCTGATTGATATTGTACGGATAGGCAAACAGCTGCTGATGACAAGAGGCTCTCTGACCACGTTCAGTGTGGCAAATGATGTGGCAAAATATTTCGCCATTATTCCTGTTTTATTCTTTGGGATATATCCCCAGCTGGGTGCCTTAAACTTTATGGGCCTGACCAGTTCAAAGACTGCCATACTTTCGGCAATTATTTATAACGCTCTGATTATTATAGCGCTCATCCCTCTGGCACTGAAAGGTGTGAAATACCGTGAACTGCCTGCAGGAAAGCTGCTTAAAAGAAACATGCTGATTTACGGTCTGGGCGGAATTGCAGCACCGTTTATTGCAATAAAACTAATTGATATGCTGCTGACTGCCGGGAAAATTGTGTGAGGTGAAACGATGATGGGAAAAATGAATCTATTAAGACCCGCTCTTATCTGTTTCTGTGTAATGACGGTATTGTGCGGAATACTTTATACAGCGGCGATTACAGGGATTGCACAGATTATATTTCCAAAACAGGCTAATGGAAGTATGATTACAGTAACATTAAAGGACGGATCGAAAAAGGAGTATGGATCTGAACTGATAGCCCAGGAATTTACAAAGCCGGAATATTTAATAGGAAGACCTATAGGTACGTCCAACTTATCGCCTGTAGGGAAAGAGCAAAAAGATCTGGTGGAGGAACGGATTGACTGGTGGCATTCCATTGATCCGGAAAATACAGCAAAAATACCAATGGATCTGGTAACAGCTTCTGGAAGCGGTATAGATCCCCATATTTCACCAGAAGCCGCACAGTATCAGGCCTCACGGATTGCCAGGGAACGAAATATAAGTGAGGAAGCTGTGAAAGAATTGATTGAAAAATATACTACAGAACCATTCTTTGGTATCTGGGGTGAGCCGGCTGTTAATGTCCTGAAAGTAAATTTAGCCCTTGATGGATTGCTGTAATTCAAAATGAATCAGCTTGTTTATTATAGAGAACAATGGTGATATAATAGGAGGGAGGTGAGAAATAATGGAAATAGAGGAAGCGCGCCCGGATCCCGATGCCATTTTAGATGAAATCAGGGCACATCAGGAAAAGGATTCTGGTAAGCTGAAGATTTTTTTCGGCTATGCGGCAGGAGTAGGCAAAACCTATGCCATGCTTGACGATGCACAGGAACAGTACCGGTGCGGTAAGAATGTACTGGTTGGCTATATTGAACCACATACACGTCCGGATACCATGCAGTTTTTACAGGGACTGCCTGCAATACCGCCCAGAAAGATATTATACCGCAATATAGAGCTTCAGGAATTTGATCTGGACGAAGCGTTAAGACGCAGACCGGAGCTGATTTTGGTAGATGAGCTTGCCCATACAAATGGGGAAGGTGTGAGAAACAGGAAACGATTTCAGGATATAGAGGAGCTTTTAAATGCAGGAATTGACGTTTATACCACTGTCAATGTTCAGCACATGGAAAGTCTGAATGATGTGATTGAGGACATAACAAAAGTAAGGGTAAAAGAAACGGTTCCTGACTATATCTTTGAACGTGCCGATATGATAAAGCTTGTTGATATTGAACCGCAGGAACTGCTCCGGCGCTTTGAAGAGGGTAAGATCTACAGACCTGATCAGGCACAGACTGCCATGCTCAATTTCTTTTCCCTTGCCAATTTAAAGCTGCTGCGTGAAATTGCAATGCGGAAAGCAGCCGACAGAATCAGCAATGAAAATCAGAATGAACGGCGGTTATCTCAAAAACTGGCCAATACTAAGATGTTGGTCTGTATCGGACCATCTCCCTCCTCAGCAAGATGTATCAGGTGGACGGCGCGGGCGGCTGATGCTTTTCATGCACATTGGGTGGCTCTCTATGTTGAACATATTGATAACAATGATCTGACAGAAGAACAGCAAAAAACAATCCGTACAAACCTGGATCTGGCTGAAAAACTGGGCGCCGAAATTGTTACTCTTTCCGGTCATGATATTGCGGAAACGGTCTCTGAGTATGCAAAGCTGTCGGGAATCACCAACATAGTTGTAGGAAAAAGCCGGAATAAAAAATCCATCAGGGACCTGTTTGAATTAGACTTTGAGGATAAGCTGATTTCACTTCTGCCCAATATTGAAATATACATTATACCTGGCAGCACAATCCGCCGGAATTATAAAAAGCCACGGAAAACAATCCCCATTAAAAAGTTTAACTTTACCTGGCTGGATTATTCTAAGACCATGGGCCTTTTAACGGCTGCCACTGTTCTGAGTCAGGGACTTCGCAGGCTGGATATCGGTGATCAGAATATCATTATGGCATACATTCTCTCAGTCCTGATCATTTCAAGGGTTACCACAGGGCATGTATATGGAGTGATTGCGTCGGTTGTCAGCGTATTGACCTTTAATTTCTTTTTCACAGAACCCTATTTTACTTTCAATACCATACAGGCCGGATATTCCGTTACATTTCTCATCATGCTGATGGCAGCCCTGATTACAAGCACTCTGACGGTGAGAATTAAGACACAGGCGAGTCTGGCAGTACAAAGAGAACGCCGTACAGAGGTCCTTTATGAAATTAACAAAAAGCTTCTTATAACAAGAGGACTTGAAAATATCGTTGCACTGACAAATGAGTACATTATTAATTTGTTTGGCCGTTCCGTTGTGTTTTTTGCTGCTGACCCGGAAACGGGAGAAAATGGAAGTATCATGCAGGGATCGGATGATGCAGATGGCTCTGTACTTAACTCGGCAGATGAGAAGGCTGTGGCTCACTGGGTCTTTCTCAATCAGAAACGGGCGGGAGCCGGGACGGATACACTTATGGGAGCTGCTGCATTTTACATGCCGGTTATTTCTCAGGGAAAGGTGCTTGCCGTTTTAGGTATTTCCTGTTTAAAAGGCACATTGGATCATAATACCCGGCTATTTCTTCGCATGATAACCTCTCAGGTTGCCATGTCCCTGGAACGTCAGCGCCTGTCGGATGAACAAAGAAGTATTATTGTCGAGGCAGAAAAAGAAAAAATGCGGAGCAATCTTCTGCGGGCAATCGCACATGATCTTCGTACACCTCTTGCCGGGATTCTTGGTGCAAGCTCTGCCATTCGTGAAAATAAGAATACTCTTGATGAGAAAACCAGTGAGAAGCTGAATGCGGATATTCAGGAGGAGGCACAGTGGCTCCTGCGTATGGTGGAAAATCTTCTGTCCGTAACCCGTATTAATGAGAGTGCCTCCAAAGTATCAAAAAGTCCGGAAGCTGCTGAAGAAGTTATTGCTGAAGCAGTTGGACGGATTAAAAAGAGATTTCCCCAGCGTGAAATGATTGTCAGCGTGCCGGATGAACTGCTGGAAGTTCCTATGGATGGAACCCTGATTGCGCAGGTACTCATTAACTTACTGGAAAATGCCATTAAACATTCAATGGATGACTCTTATGTAGAAGTCATTTTAAAAAAGACAGGAGAGAATGCCCTGTTTCAGGTGCTTGACCATGGTAAAGGGATAGCAGATGAGGATTATCCTTATCTTTTTACAAGCTATGTACCAAATGGAAACAAAAGCTCTGATTCTTCCAGGGGTATGGGGATCGGTCTTTCTATCTGCATGACAATTATTAAGGCACATAATGGTACGATGGAAGCGTATAACCGGTCAGAGGGAGGGGCAGTCTTCCAATTCTCTTTACCGCTGGAAGGAAGTGAATAGTATGGATATTAAACCAATGGTTCTGGTTATAGAGGATGAAGATGCCATCTGCAACTTTATCACAGCAATCTTAAATTCCAACGGGTATCGGGTCGCAAAATCAAACACCGGTAAGACAGGGATTTCTATGGCAGTTTCTTATAATCCTGATGTAATTCTGCTTGATTTAGGGCTTCCGGATATGGACGGTGTGGAAGTGTTAAAGAGCATAAGGGAGTGGTCCAGAATACCGGTGGTTGTAGTTTCTGCCCGAGGCCATGAAAGAGAGAAAGTAGAAGTCCTTGATTTAGGTGCAGACGATTATATCGTAAAACCATTTGGTACATCTGAACTGCTTGCCCGTATACGGACAGCGCTTCGGCACAGCCCGCAAAGCATGGGAGGGGAATCAAATGGAGCGGAGAAGATAATTATTGGAAATCTTGAGATTGATTTTGGAAAACGGTTGGTACTACTTGAAGGAAATATGGTTCATCTGACGCCGGTAGAGTATAAAATTCTTGCTTTGCTGTCAAAAAACGCAGGAAAAGTGCTTACCCATGATTATATTATAAAGGAGATATGGGGAGCTTATGCCGAGGACAGCCATACTCTGCGCGTTAATATGGCAAATATCCGGAGAAAAATTGAATCAAATCCAGGATTCCCTAAATATATTTTAACGGAAATGGGAGTAGGATACCGAATGGCAGAGGAAGTAAATTAAAACATGACAGGAGCGTGGTAAATATGAAACGACTAATTTTAGTAACATCCCCTCCGGCAAGCGGAAAAACATATATATCCAAACAGCTTGCCAGGAATCTTAAGCATGTGGTTTATCTTGATAAGGATACTCTGATTGTATTATCCACGCAGATATTTGCAGTAGCCGGACAGGAATACAACAGAAGCTCAGATTTTTTTGAGGCAAATATCCGGGATTATGAGTATATGGCAATCGTTGATCTTGCCATGGAAGCTCTGGATTATGATGATATTGTTCTGATTAATGCACCTT
>Ga0316600_10001608_pt1 | contig 10262 bp, 10 predicted proteins | sample OWC_soil_day5_CT_FD_207652 | JGI IMG/M metagenome (GOLD analysis project Ga0316600, IMG submission 207652) | Wetland soil microbial communities from Old Woman Creek delta, Ohio, United States - OWC_soil_day5_CT | ecosystem: Environmental > Terrestrial > Soil > Wetlands | place: USA: Ohio...
TGACTGATATCTAACAAAGTTGTTCCAGAATCATACAGGCCTATTTCACCATTTGCAAAAGAAAGGGTAATTTGCTTTTTTTTCATCAATCTGCCTCCCGTTTATACTTTATTATATACTAACGTAAGGATCAACTTAACTCTTTCATATCAATGAGCTTTTTTGACGTGTAAATCGACTGCTAGATCATTCTTACATATAATTATATTTTATCATAACTCTTCCTAATCCATAAAGATTGATAATTTTATTTATCCGATGACTAAACCGCTCTAAGAATCCTATCTTCGTAAGAAAACATCTAAGTCCTAAAGATAAAGAAGGCAAATAAGCATTAAATACTTATTTGCCAGCAATTATTTATGTATTTATTATACCAACTAAAAAAAGACAGACATGACTTTATAAGCCAAGGCACTTACCAAAGCTGTGCAAGGAATTGTTAATACCCACGCCATGAGCATTTGCTGCGCTACACCCCAGTGAACTGCACTAATGCGTTTTGAAGTTCCTACCCCCATGATAGACCCTGAAACCACATGTGTTGTACTTACTGGCAAATGTAATAATGTTGCGCCAAAAATAATCAATGAAGAATTCAAATCCGAGGCAAAGCCACTAATCGGCTCCAATTTAAAAATCTTACTACCCATGGTACGAATAATTCTCCAACCACCTGCTGCCGTACCTAATCCCATAGCCGTAGCTGCTGATAACTTAACCCAGACAGGAACATCTAAGCTGGTTAAATAGCCTGTACTCACTAAGGTCAAAGTAATAATCCCCATAGCCTTTTGCGCATCATTTGATCCATGGGAAAAAGCCATCATGGCTGCTGTCAAAATTTGTGCCTTCTTAAATTTAGGATTAATACGCGATGGAGCTTTTCTGCCAAATATCCACAACAGAACTGTCATAACGGCAAATCCTGTAATCATGGCAATGACTGGAGAGCAGATTAGGGCAGCAACAATTTTTAAAATACCTTCTATTTTAAGTGCCTCATAGCCTGTAGAAACTAAAACTGCACCAACGACTCCGCCTACTAAAGCATGAGAGGAACTACTAGGAATCCCTTTCCACCAAGTTAGCAAATTCCAGAAAATTGCACCGATGATCGCCGCAATAATAATGTGCTGATTCACCATCTGCGCTGATTTTACCAGATCGCTGCCAATTGTCTTAGCAACGCCTGTACTATACATAGCACCGAGAAAGTTAAGCGTAGCAGCCATCCATACTGCAACCCTTGGTGTTAATGCTCGTGTAGACACCGATGTGGCTATCGCATTAGCAGTATCATGAAATCCATTAATATAGTCAAAGGCTAATGCTAATAAAACGACAAAAATGATCAATGTATCAGGCATATTTCATAACCACGCCCCGCAATAAGTCTGCAATGTCTTCACAGTGGTCAAGGGCGTCCTCCATATGTTCCAATATTTCTTTCCATTTTATAACTTCGATTGGATCAGAGCAGGTTTCAAATAAAAGAGCTACTTCTCGTCGATAAATATTGTCACCTTGGGTTTCTAAGTCAGCAATTTTATGCGTGTGACTAAGGATTTTTTCTTGATTTCCTTTAATGTTCTTAAACAAAGTAAATACCGCTACCATTTCCTCGGTACAGTCCACTAGCACATTGACTAATTGGACAGCTCCTGGTGCAGGTTTTCCAGCCTTATAGAGCACCATACGCTGCATTGTACCTTGTAGAAAATCCACAACATCATCTAACATCGTTGCCAAAGAATAAATATCCTCGCGATCAAGAGGTGTAATAAATGTCTGATTTAACTTATCAATGATTGCATCATTAATATCATCAGCTTTATGCTCAATATCAGAAATTTGCGCCATTTTCTGCTCAAGCTGCGTATACTCATTCATTACACTTTGAAGCACATAAGCCCCTTCCCGCAACACCATACTACTTTCTACAAATAACTTAAAAAATTCATCCTCTTTTGGTTTTAAGCCAAACATCTTTGAACCCCCATTTTTCAAAATTAGAAAAATTTAGTATACAAAATGAACCCAATAAAATTAGCCCAAAAATACTATATCATCAATATCGGAATAAAACAATGACCTAGGTTATAGTAAACCATAAGTTTGATTTTTAAAAATAATGCAAATTTTATAATATTTCTTTTTTTTATCCATTAATATGAAATCAAGTACACAGGAAAAGAGGGTGAACCAAAAATGTGTTCACCCATCTTTGCTGGATTTACCTCTCCATCAGCCTACGTAATAAACGATAAGCTACCATAGAAACAGGCGCACGTTGAATTGCAAACCTCATTCCTAAAACAAAAATGATCACCGGTCCAATTACATGTATTATCCAAAACAAAGAACGAGGAAACGCTAAGACTGTATCATCAATACAACTTTTATGCTGTCGCCCCAAATTCATCTCCTCCTTTATTGTAGTATTCCCTTCTATACTACAATAAACAAATGGATAATAGTGTAATTGGTGCTTTTATTGAACCGAAACTGCTTGGATCGCTTTAGCAAATTTACCAGCCATCCCAGCCATTTTCTCAGACGTTACCGCACATACTGCGATACGAATTCCTTTTGCTAAAGGTACGGCAAATATATGATCATCATGCAGTTTCTCACAAACCGCCTCAGGATTTTCAACAGGGACGGTAATAAAGAAACCAGCAATATAAGGAAGCATATGTAAATTAACTTCCTGCGCTTCACGCATAAAAATATCAGCTCGTTTGCGAATTATGGCATAATATTCGCCGCGCTCTTGCTCTGCCTGTGCTAATAAACTCTTATCTTGATAAATATCAGCCAATAGTTTCATGGCACTATAATTAATATTTGACCATGTAGCTCTACTTGTAAATTGATTAATGCTTTGAAATTCTGTAATTATTTCTTTATTGGAAGAAATGCCAATCATGACACCAGTCCTTTGACCATACATCGTAAATCCTTTTGACATACTGCAGGCCAAAATAGGCAATATATTAGCAGGTAAACTGCCAAATTTCTTTAAAAAAGAACGGCAAGCATTCTTTTCGCCTGCATAATCAATATAAGCAATATCAATTAAAGGAATAATATGTTTTGTAGTATCTTTAACACAATCTTTAAAGAGATCTAATACCTGATCCCAATCACTGTCACTCAAACTAAATCCAGTTGGGTTATGAGCAGGAGTATTAATAATAATAACCAAATTATTTTGCTTTGCGATTATCTCTCTTACCTTAGCACTAAATGCCCCAATATTAAACTTTTGCTGATCATCGAATAAAGTATAGGTATCTAATGTACGCAAGGCATCTTGACACAGTATTTTATAGGGTCCCCAATACCAATCAGAGGTTAAAATCGTATCGCCAATCTCTGAATAATTCCAAATGGTATGATGGATAGCCCCAGTGCCCCCAGCAGTGGCTACGGCATCAATATAAGCCTCTGGCTTATGGTCCGCAAAGGTTAACTCTATCATCGCCGCTAGATAATCCGGTAAACCAGCAATTGGAGCATAAGGTATAATATGGTTGATTGAAAAATTTTTAAAAACTTTTTCAACCGTTGGTATGCAAGCTAACCTCTCTTGCTCATCCATAAAAGCACCGATGGTAGCATTCACGACCTTATTTTTGCCATACTGAGCAGCCGCTTTGGCAGCAGCAGCATTGGCGCCGAAAATTTTGTCTGTAGCACACTTTCCCTTTGCATGAGATGCAGCAACACTATAAGTCATTATTGTTCCCCCTTGAGATTGTTTTATTAGCCAAGTTGTTATCTAACAACTTGGCTAATAAATAAAATAAATTCTTTTTATGGCCTAATGTGTTTACTTTTCCGTAGTAGTTAAAAGTTCCTGCTTTAAAAATTATGTATACAAAGTTTTTTACATTTTTTCTTTAGAAACTGCTGCATCGCAACTAATCTACTGCTTAAGGATACATTTTATGCAACATACGAGGAAATGGGATTGTTTCGCGAATATGTTCAAGACCGCATAACCAAGCAACAGTACGCTCAAGACCTAAACCAAACCCAGAATGTGGCACTGATCCATATTTTCGCAAGTCCAGATACCACTCAAAAGCTTCTATCGGTAAATGATGCTCTTCAATACGTTGTTTTAAGAGTTCAAGATCATCAATCCGCTGTCCACCGCCAATAATTTCGCCATATCCTTCCGGAGCCAGGAGGTCCGCACCGAGTACGACGTTGGGATCTTCTGGATCAGGCTTCATATAAAAGGCCTTAATTGAGGTTGGATAGCGATGTACAAAAACAGGTGAACCAAAATGATTTGAGATAATCGTTTCATGAGGTGCACCAAAGTCTTCTCCCCAAGTAAAATCTTCTCCTGCTTCTTTCAGTATTTCCACTGCCTCAGTATAAGATATACGTGGAAATGGCAATTGTATGCTTTTTAATTTTTCTACATCTCGGTCTAAAATGGTCAGTTCCCTCGTACAGCGTTCTAATACCCTTGTGATTACATAGTAGACCATTTCTTCCTGCAGCTTAATATTGTCATCCATGTCAAAATAAGCCATTTCAGCTTCTACCATCCAAAACTCCATCAAATGGCGGCGAGTTTTGGATTTTTCTGCACGAAAAGTGGGACCAAAGCAATAGATTCTTCCTAATGCCATCGCATTTGCTTCGCTATATAATTGACCACTTTGTGACAAATACGCTTTTTCACCATGATAATCTAAGCCAAACAACGTGGAAGTTCCTTCACATGCTGACGGTGTAATAATCGGAGCATCTGCCAGAACAAAATCACGCTGGTAAAAGAAATCTCTAAAAGCATGTTCAATTTCTGATCGAATTCGAAGAATTGCCATTTGTCTCGGAGTGCGAATCCATAAATGACGACGCTCTAGTAAGAAATCTACCCCATGTTCTTTATGTGTAATTGGATATTCTTCTGCAATATTAATCACATCAAAACCTGTAACTTGCATTTCATAACCACCTGCAGCCCGAGGTTCCTCCTTTACAATTCCCGTTACTGCTATCGAAGTTTCCTGTGTTAATGCTTTGGTTTTATCAAACAATTCTTCTCCTATATTTTGTTTTACAATTACACATTGCAAAAGACCACTACCGTCACGCAAAATCAAGAATTTTACTTTTCCTGAACCACGCTGATTATATAACCATCCTTGAATTGTGACTTCTTCGTCTAAATGTTTTCCCAGATTTTTTATCAATACGGTATTCAATATCTCCACTCCTTGTAATTCAATTCGCTGTTTAGGTATCATAATTACATTTACTATTAAGCTTAAAAAATCCTTCTATAAAGTAAAAAGTATATGAAAAGATAAGCAGGTAAAAACCTGCTTATCTTTTCAGCCATATAAATGACTCTTATTTACCACTGAATTGCTGTTCTTGGGCCTGAATCATCTTGCGGACCATTTGACCACCTACACGGCCATTATCAGCAGAAGATAATGCACCTTTATAAGTGTTCTTATAGTCTTTAAGACCAATCTCAGCTGCTGTTTCTTCCTTTAATTGATCAAGCGCCTTTTGTGCGGCAGGGTTCACAGGTTTTTTACTCCTAGACATTACGCAACACCCTCCAATAAATTTTATTTGTAGTGCCTGTTTATATATTGCCTATAATGAATCGAATACATACATTGAAATTTTTGGTTGAGATGCAAATTATATCCTTCATCAATAAATCTTATATAAAATTCAAGTTTTCAATCTTAGTTATGGAACATACCGTAGTAAAGCAACATAAAATAATAATAAAAATACTTTATATTTACATTTAGTAAAGGAGGAGATCCCATGAATACGAGCAATATTGAAATTTTAGGTATTACCTCTCAATCTGAGTTTCCAATTTGTCCTCCACATTATCCTTGCTCTCAAATTTGTCAAATAGATAAACTTTTTTTAGCTTGTCAGCATGATATTCAAAAAATACTCAAAGTAATTGTAACAATTACAATTTCCTCATTTAAAATTATTAATACCCCAATTGGCAAAAAAGTAATCGTACATGGTTTTAAACATATAAAAGTGATTTCTGCTATCGATAACCATTGCTATTGTACCCACTCTGCTTGTTTTGATATTCCTTTTTGTCTTTTCATTAAATTAAAAGAATTCGATGCTGCCATTACCAAAATATGTACCATAGTGGAAGATGTTTCTGTTCAATGTTTGAAAAACCAATTTTTATTAGTGTCAAGTGTCATTTTCGCATGTCCTGTCTTTAAACCTAGCATCCCTAATTGTCATCATGAAAACGATAAAACTTGTAATTGCAATAAGTCATCTCATGATTGCTCAGATATTCCCATTTATTCTAAGCAATATGGATACAACGAAACCGATACCTTCTATTCTAATCAGAAATCTAATCTTTACGAAAAACAAAACCACCATCCGTCTTGCCCACTATGCCAAAATCATCCTGCTGAAGCCTATCATACCTATCAAAACTACCACGATGATCGATAAGCACTTACAGATACTTCTCACTACAAATTATTGTTTCCAAAATATACAATAAAAAAAGAGGTTGGAAACTACCTCTCTTTTTTTATACTTAATTATTGTCTTTTTGGTAACCAAATGTCATCCCTATTGATATGATATTATAAATAACTTAGGACGAATCTTATCACATCTGAAGACCAGCTAGAATCGTCATAGATTTTCAGTATACCGCAATCTTCAATTACCCTAAGAATAGCAAATCTAAAATCAAGGAGGCATGTATCATATGGTATGCAAAAAAAGTACACAAATTGCAGTAAATGGCTCATTACCTCTTCCAAGCCACACACCAGATATTGACTTTTTACTTCGTGTGACTTCTACTCCAATCATAAAAAAAGCAATTATCTTAGATAAACAAATCAGTTTTTCTGGTCATGTAAATATTTGCATAGAATTTGTATCATCCAATTTTGACTCCACACAAACAGTCCATTTCATCTCCTTTGAAACTCCATTTATTGCTCTTATTAATCATTGTTGCGCAAAATCCGGTATGGATTGCCAATTAAAGGCTTCTATTAAACATCAAGAATTTCAACTTATCAATAGCAGATGCATTAATAAATTAATTGTTATAAAAGTTTGTGTAATCAAACTTAGTAAATCCTGTATTAATTCCAATTCCCACTGCTCCGAACCAAATCTGACTGTACTATGCACACCAGAAAAAATAGACCCCTGCCGCACTGCGGTCTATCCTGCAACACATCCCATGACACCTATGGATGATTTGCATGATATGCCTCCCTTCAGCAATTTTCATACTCCGTCTTCCCAGCAATTAGAACCATCCGATCCTACAAATACCTACAAAGAACGTGACAACCTATCTTCTTATCATACCAGCGAATACCAAGTCGACCAAGAATAATTTTTTAAGAACGATTTGTTACATACAAGATACTCCTTTCATTAGGTAAAAAAAACTGTTCCAGCTAACTGGAACAGTAAACCCTTGTTTTTATTTTTATTCTACAGTAATGGTTTGAGAGCTTTCCCACAAACCATGAATATTACAGTACGAGGTCGCTAATAACGTACCTGAACCATTAAGCTTTATAATAGCTTTCGTTGTAGGCTCAGCATATACTGGTCCTTTATTTGCGCCGTCCGTAGACTCACCATGCACATTAAATTCAGAAGCTGCAACTTCAAAGACAAATTTGCTATTATCAGGTTTAAAATATAACTTAATCCAACGAATATGATGTTCAGTAGTATTCGGATGAGCAATTTCCTTCCCTACGGAAAGCTCTACAGCGAAACTTTCACCTGCTTTTACTTTCCCTGGAGCCTCAATAACTGGAGCGTGTTTTTCAGTTTTCCAATCAGCACTTTGAATTACATCAGAAATTTTCATAAATCAAAAACCCTCCTTTTATTTTTAGTATGTCTTACTACTATTACATATATTTGCTAATAAATCAAAAATCCCTTTTATTTTATATTTTTTACTATAATTTGTTCATGTGGCATTGTCAAAACAAGTCCACATGAACATTACGCACTAATTTCGTTTCTACATTGTCCCATTCCACTGGATCATCGAATTCAAAGGGTATTAAAGAAAGAGAAGTATCACAATCAAACGTAGCTTTAAGAATCTGTAGGGCAGCTAAGCCATTAGCAGCATTACAAGCAGCTTCTAATATCGAACGATCCAATTTACTGGTAAATAAACATTCTGTATTTCTGCCGTCCTTTGACATACCATAAATATATCCTATACCAAAGGATGGTATATGAGCATAGATTAAAGACATTACTCTCATGGAAATGGATGCACATAATTCAAAATACTGTTTGTTAATTGTACGTATTTCCTTTTCCTGAAAACTAGGTCTTCCTGATGACTGCAAAGAGCAAATTTGCGTAGGAATAATAGATTTAGGCGGCAGCCAAATCTTCACCGAAGGAATATTCATATATACAGAAATATCTGCACTTACATGAAAAGGAAAGGGAGCTGCTGTCAACACCTGATCAATTTTTGCAAAAATAGCAGCAATATCTCCTGCTAATAAACGTTCAATTGCTTTAATACGCTCATCTTCCTCATGTTCATGTTTCTCTTTTTCTTCTTTAATCAATCGTTCTTCATTTGCAATCCAATCATCGATTTCTTTTTGCTTTTCTAATACAATACGCTCAATCTCCTGATGACGCTTTTGCAGCAACATAACTACTAATACCAGCAACGTAACTACACCAATTCCAGATATCCATAATGCAATCACATTACTACTGGCAAGCAAAACAAATAAAAAAATTAATAATAAACCCGTATGCATGATAATAGGCATAACAAATTTACGTTCTTCTTCAACTCTTACTTTCTCCAGTACACCGGAACAATCCGGCACCGTTCGTTCTTTCCATGGATTTCTAACCCTCAATGAGGTATAATCAACTTCTTCATAATCTAACTTACTAATTCCAACCAATGCATTTTCTACCGATTGAGAATACTCGTATTCTTGGCGCCAACGCTCCATCTGATCTACATGACGAAAATATAATTCATCAACATAGACTTTACCTTTATCTTGTCTTGCACCAGGCTGTATTCGTACGCCCTGGTTATCTTTTTTTCTAGCCATTTTATTTACACCTCTCAGCTAAATCCCATACAGCATTCACATTATAGATATTTTTTCCTATCCTCTATTGTAAACTAAAGATCTATATCTGCCCAGTTATTTTTATAAAATAATAGACAAACAATATGTTTTATGGTACATTTTAATAAAATAACCTTTAAGTTAGTCCAGAGAGGCTAATAAGGTACACAATGATATGGCTTTAACTAGGCCTGTCCTGTATTGACCTTAAGACTCTTGCTCTGGTAAGAGTCTTTTTTATTGTGTGCTAAGGTACTATTAAGGAGGATTATATGAATACACGTGTCATTCAAGTTGAAGAAAAATTGCCCTTGCTCCAATTATTTCCCCTCAGCCTACAACATCTATTTGCTATGTTTGGTGCTACTGTACTAGTTCCTATTTTATTTAAGGTGAATCCTGCAACCATTCTACTGTTTAATGGTATTGGTACACTCTTATACCTTTTTATCTGCAAAGGTAAAATTCCTGCCTATTTAGGTTCTAGTTTTGCTTTTATTTCACCTGTCTTTATTGTTCTGCCCCAATATGGTTATAATGCAGCCCTCGGTGGCTTTATTGCTGCTGGCGTCGTATTTTCTCTCGTATCATTTCTAATTGGCATCATTGGTACGAAATGGATTGATACGGTCTTCCCACCTGCCGCTATGGGCGCTATTGTTGCTGTAATTGGATTAGAGCTAGCACCTGTTGCTGCTGATATGGCAGGTCTTACAGCCAAAACACTCGATCCTCATGTCATTACAGTCTCACTGTTTACGTTAGCGGTTACAATCATAGGTTCCATTATGTTCCGCGGTTTCTTAGCTATTATTCCAATTCTGATCGGTGTACTTGCTGGTTATATAGCAGCCTTCCTGCTTGGATTGGTCGATTTAAGCATTATAGCTGCCGCTCCTTGGTTTGCTGCTCCCACCATATATTCTCCTGAGTTCAATTTTAATGCAATTGCAATTATTTTACCTGCAGCATTAGTCGTAATCGCTGAGCATATTGGGCATCTCGTAGTCACTGGAAATATCGTAGGTCGGGATTTAACACAGAATCCAGGACTGCACCGTTCATTATTCGGCAATGGTTTATCCACTATCGTTTCAGGATTCT
>Ga0316600_10001612_pt1 | contig 10250 bp, 10 predicted proteins | sample OWC_soil_day5_CT_FD_207652 | JGI IMG/M metagenome (GOLD analysis project Ga0316600, IMG submission 207652) | Wetland soil microbial communities from Old Woman Creek delta, Ohio, United States - OWC_soil_day5_CT | ecosystem: Environmental > Terrestrial > Soil > Wetlands | place: USA: Ohio...
TCTTCGCTGAGATGCATCGCCACTATGGTGTTGATTCCGCTTGATGCCATACTCGCAAAGATATCCTTTGAGCCTTCCGTGCCTCCAGTCATGTCAACGAAGATTTTTCCCGCCTGCCTCGTTCCAGAACCCAAAAGTATTTTCGGCCCTGCCCCATTGTGCGCAGCCTCCCTGTATTCGGGAAGCGCCTTAAGGATATTCATCACCTCAGCGAGGGTATAGGGGTTCTTTTCATCAAAGGTCTTCTGAAGGTAAGTGGCAACCATGTTGTCAGAAGGCGTATGGAGACAGAGGAGCGGGATCCCAAGAAGTTTGGCTGCATCCACCGCCCTTGTATGGTTCACGGGCATGAGCTTCCTCTCGACCTCCTTTATTCTGCCATCCATAAGGTCTTCTGCGACATTGATGGGAACACCAAACCTGTGGAGGATGTCTGATTGTATCCGCATTACTTCGTAGAGGGTTGCATACGCCCTTCCCCCCGGGTGATGGGACATGAGGAGGTCGATTCCTTTTCCCTTTTCTCTAAGCCTCTCGCAGAGGAGTACCTCTCCTACCTCACTATCAATCCCTACAAGAATACTCCTGATATCCTCTTCGCCCGTTCCGCTTAAAATTCGCGAGTCAGAATAAGGATTATCCAGGGATTCCCTATCAAAGAGATCCTTCTCATCCTCACCGAGGGAATTAAAATCCTTTTTCCGTACCTCAAGGTCTCTTAGGGTAACCTCTTTCCCCCGTGGATCGTTCTCTATGCCAGTTGCGATGGCTTTCTGATAAAATTCCCTCAGTTTCATCATAGTAGGATGCTACGTTCCTGGTTCCAACAGTTCTTTTACTCGCTGATTCACATATTTCCCATCAGCAAGGCCCTTTATCCTGGGCATCAAAATACGCATGACCTTGCCCATGTCCTGGGTACCTGCTGCAGACGATTCGCGAATGGCATCATGTATCATCCTTTCAATCTCGTCATTGCCGAGCTGTTGAGGCATGTAGGATTGAAGAATACTGAGTTCCTGTTCTTCATTACGGACGAGGTCAGCCCTGCTCCCCCTTGTGAATTGCTCGATGGATTCCCGCCTCTGCTTTGCCATAGTGGAAAGGACTGAGATAATTTCTTCGTCCGTCAGTTCTCTGCCTTTTTCTATCTGAGCATTCTTGACCGCTGCCTTCACCATTCTTATGACCGAGACCTTGCTACGCTCCGATGCTTTGAGGGCTTGCCTGAGGTCGTCATCGAATCTTCTGAGCAGGGACATCCTATCGTACCGAAATTCTTACTTTCTTAAGGGCCTTTTTCCGAGCCGCAAGCGCCTTTTTTTTCTTCTTAACGCTTGGCTTCTCGTAATGCTCCCTCTTCTTTATCTCCGAAAGTACCCCTTCTCGCTCACACTGTTTCTTAAATTTTCGCAGAGCATTTTCGAAGGAATCATTCTCCCTTACCCTGATAGAGGGCATTCATATCCCCCCTCCTCTCTCTTTTTGATTTGTCTTTTCTCTGCCACGCAGGAAGTGAACTACTTTAGCAATTACCCATACAGCATGTCAAGGGCATTTCGCGCTGAAAATAAAGAATTTTTTCTTATTGCAAGGGTATAAGTGAGGTGGTAGTGAGATATCTTTCAGGATTGAGCATTCCTGCCTTATTTATTGCATCACTGTGTACGCCAATCTTTTCCAAAACCCCCGCCGAGTCAGAAAGCGTCATGCCACTCCCTGCGAGAACACCCTTTTTCTTAAACAAAGGACTTCCCCCTTTGAAGGCGCTCTTCACCGAGTCTGACACCAGGATTATTCTGTCGTGGCGTTTGATACGGAAGAGAAATTTGAGCACATCCGTGTGAAGATGCACTCCGTCAGAAATCACCTCCACATAGACATCCTCATCCATAAGCCCAAATCCCGTAAGGCCAGGTTCCCTGTGGTGAAAAGGCCTCATGGCGTTAAAGATATGGGTGATTCCTGTCGCACCTGCCCTTTTCCCGCGTTCTGCTTCTTTATAGGTTGCATCAGAATGTCCCATATGAATCTTGATCCCTTTGTCGCAACATTTCTTAATGATGGCAAGAGCCCCCGGCATTTCAGGGGCAAGGGTGATTATTTTTATGATCTCTTCATACCCGTCAATTAGTTTCTCAAGGGAAGCCATGGTAGGCCGAATGAAGAAATCTCTATCCAGAGCTCCGCACCTCACTGGATTCAGGAAGGGTCCTTCCAGATGGAGACCTAAAATGACTGACATTCCATGATGGCAGGCCATGGGCCTTTCGGGTGCAGAACCTCGACCACATACCTTCCCCTGTTGTATTTCCATCGCCTTTCTGACCGCCTCCATATTGTTCCTCATCCTGGCTATGGGAGCAGCATATATGGTGGGGAGGATGGCAGCAATTCCGGCCCTTCCGTGCAATTCGGCTGTTTTTAATATATCGCGCGGGTCGGAAGTCCTCGTATCATAGTTCTTCAGTCCGTGCGTATGGAGGTCAATAAACCCCTTGTGCTTCATGCGTCGTTACCCATGTGTGACACGAGAAAAACTAATCCTCTTGGAGTGTAATCGCAGCCACAGGACAATTCTCTTCTGCAGCCTCGCAGCAGCCTACATACTCACACGCATCAGGGTCTATGACCTCTGCCTTGCCGATCGTCTCATTGAGGTGAAATACCGCAGGGCAAATCTCCTGGCACGTCCCGCAGCCTATACACGTATCTCTGTCTATTATTACGTTCATCCCATTTCCTCGATAAGGGCTGCAGCGAGAAGGGGGAACATTATCTCATGATGCCCGGTAAGTGCATACGCCCTTCCCTTCTTGAGGGTAGGTCTGATGAGTACATTCTCTCTAGGTCTGTAGTGTTGAATGAAGTCCATATTCACTGTGGTGATGTCCTCAACGAGGTGGCCGAGATTCCTTGCAATGGTTAAGGCCTTAAGAAAGACCTCCGGCATGATAACCGCAGAGCCCAGATTGATGTATACGCCTCCTTGCAGGTCGGCCACCACCGAAGCCAGCAGCCTGAAGTCCCGAAGGCTCCCCTCACCAATCATTGCCCCGTCTGCGTGCGGGTGCATATGGATTATGTCCGTACCCATGGCAATATGAACACTTGCCGGGATGCCAAGTCTGTATCCCTCAGCAAAGATGCTCCTGCCACTCAAGCCTTTTTCCCTTAGTAAGATATATTCCCCAACCGATCTCCCGATGCCGTACCCTTTCCTCACCCCTGTCTTGATTGCAGCGTTCAACTCCCTTCCCGTCTCCCTTGCCATGCCAAACGATCCGCTACAGACTTCCCGCGCAACATCCTCCGATGTCCTCCCTGTGAGAGAAAGTTCGAAGTCATGAATGATACACGCCCCGTTAGTTGCAAGTGCGGTGATGATCCCTCTCTTCATCAAATCAATGATCAACGGGGAGACCCCTACTTTGATGGGATGGGCTCCCATCCCCACTACCACAGGCCTTTGGTGTCTCCTGGCCTTAACAACGGAACGCACAACTGCCTTTAGGTCAGATGCAGCAAGAAAGGAGGGGAGACCCTCCATAAACGTTCTGAACAACCCACCCCGTGTATGGGGTGATGCGGAGAGTTCGATTTCCACCTTGTTTTTTCTTGAAGATAAGGGGTATGTTTTTATGTTCTTGAGGGAGATCTGTTTATACTTTTTCATACCTTCCATCCCGCCCGGGCTGTCGATTTCCCGAAAAGTATCCGTTAACGGAATAAATTATATTTGATAATACAAAAAATTGCACGGAGGCCATCTTTCCACCCTATCTTCTTTCCCTCCGCGTAAGTCCTCCCGTAGTAGGAAATACCCACCTCAAAGATTTTACACTGCTTCTTGGCGATTTTTGCGGTAATTTCGGGTTCAAAGCCAAATCTGCTTTCCTCTATCTCGATTGACTGGATAATATCCTTTTTGAATAGCTTGTAGCAGGTTTCCATATCGGTCAGATTGAGGTTTGTGAACATGTTTGACAACAGAGTCAGTACCATATTCCCTATTCTGTGCCAGAAATACAGCACCCTATGCGGTTCATGTCCTATAAACCGGGAGCCGTACACCACATCCGCCTTTCCTTCCACTATTGGTTTCACAAGTCTGGGATACTCATTGGGATCGTATTCCAAATCAGCATCCTGGATGATAATAATATCTCCTGTTGCCTCTTTGATACCCGTTCTTAGTGCTGCCCCCTTTCCTTGATTCACGTCATGATACAGCACCTTGTCCACGTGAGGTTCAATTTTGTTCTTTAATTTCTCCCTTGTCCCGTCAGTGGAACAATCGTCGATAATGATAACCTCTTTGTCTTTGTAGGGCGACATCCTCACCGCCTCTACTACCTTTTCAATGGTGTCCACTTCGTTATAGCACGGTATGAGCACAGAGAGTTTCATGAATACCTTTCGATCTTTTTCTGCATCCTGGCATGGCTTATTATACCTTAAGCCACAACCCTTTTTTGTCACATCGGAAGGATTGACAGCAGGAAGAACGCTGCTTATGATATGGGGTATGTGTGTCCCTGTTCATTCAGGGGAAGAACTGCCCCTTCACTGTCAGATTTATGAATAAGAAAAACAAAGCAGAGATTCTCAGTCCCGTCGTGTATGTACTGTGCCTGGCGTTCATCATGAGAATAGCAGTGCCACTTATTGTAATTGTCACCACAGGGGATTACTCCCTATTTTATACTCCCGACACCTTTTCCTATGTGGGGTCGGCGGAGGAACTCTTGTCCCATGGGCGGTTTTACAGCAAAGGGCTCCCCGAGTTCTTCAGGACACCGGGTTATCCCCTGTTTCTCGTTCCCGGCATCTTACTCGGCAAGGTCGAAACAGTCACTATCGCCCTTCAGATCATTCTCAGCTGTCTGACAACGTATCTCGTTTTCAGGGTCGCGTTGACCCTATTTGAGGATGCGAAGATTGCGGCATGGGCTGCTTTTGTCTACGCAATTGAACCAGTATCCATCCTCTACGCCTCGAAGCTTCTGTCAGAGACCCTCTGTACGTTTCTCACCGTCTTGTTTGTCTACTGCCTGCTAAAGTATTTCAAGACTGAATCGCTAAGAACTCTCCTCCTCGCCTCTATCCTCCTTTCAGCCTCTGTCTACGTACGGCCGGCAGGCTATTTTTTACCTATTGTCATTGTCATGCTTTTACTCGCCTGGTCTCTCAAAAAAAGAAAGGCTCTGCTCTTTGCACATGCGTTCGGTTTCCTTGTATGCTCACTCCTGATCACAGGCTCGTGGCAGTTAAGGAACCAAAGAGAAGCAGGCTATTCCGGGTTTTCCTCTGTTTCTGATTATAATCTCTACTGTTATCAGGCTGCCTCCGTGCGTGCGGTCAAGGAGGGAGTCCCGTACTATGAGATGCAACGGAGCATGGGTTGCCCGGACAGGAAAATATACCTGCAGAACCACCCAGAGCAGAGTTCCTGGGACAGGGGAAAGATCTATCGTTCCATGGGAAGAGAAGGAATAAAGATAATCTCAAGAGATCCTGTTACCTATTTTCTTATTCATGCCAGGGGAATGGTCAGGACGCTAATCGACCCTGGTGTGACCGAATATCTCATCATGTTTAAACGTTATTCGTGGTCCGGAGGCTTGCTCGGTCAGCTGCTGGATCAGGGTTTGTTTGTCACGTTCAAAGGCTTCGCAGACACCATGCCGATCTTCTTCTTCTGCCTCTTGACTCTTACGGGGCTATATTTAGTGGTGTCACTTTGCTCTGGAGTCGTGGCACTGTTGCATAAAGGCTTCCCGCATGGTATTTCGACGACAGCCATCCTCTGCATACTGGCATACTATCTTTTAGTATCAGGCGGTCCTGTTGGATATCACAGATTTCGGCTCCCCATTATGCCGCTGGTTTGTGTCTTTTCCGGCTATGGCTTGTTTGTGATGTACCGAAGATACAGACGGCAGGAGGGTGGGAGGCTTGTGTCCTGACACAAGCGATACAGGGAGCAAAGAGACTAGTGGGCGCTCCGAGTACCATTGATTTTTGGCAGATCTTGTGCTATTATTACTTTTTTGTGATACACGAAAAATCATAGTAAGGAGGGAACATTGCCGGCAAAACCAGCGCCAAAAAAGAACCTCTCGGCCCTTAAAAGGGCTCGTCAGGCAGAAAAGAACAGATTGCGTAATAAAGCGGTAAAGACGGAGATCAGGACCGTGAGCAAAAAGGTTGAGACCGCTGTTGACAAGAAGGATAAGGAAGAAGCCCAGAAGGCATTTATGGAGGCTTCAGAGGTCATCAGTACGGCAGCCTCAAAGGGCATCATCCACAAAAATACCGCGTCGAGAAAGATATCCCGTCTTGCAAGGCTTGCAAATACGGTTCTTAGGCCTGAAGCAGCCTAACGAGGAGATACTCGAGGGGGAATGTCCCTCCCGAGGTTTTTATCCGGATATCAGCCTCATTGAGCAGTTCGAACACTTTGGCATAATAAGGCTTTTTCCCCTGTTCCCTCGCAGCCATCCGGCTATAGTGCCAATTGATGGCACCCAATAGCGCGTAGGATTCCTGGGTCGCCTGAAGGACTCTCGCAACCCGAAACACCTTATCGGTATCTTTATCTCTCAGGGCATTCACAAGGTCAAAGACATCATAATCGCCGCTTCCTCTGACAATGCTTTTTATATCCTGAGCATCTATATGAGTCTTGCCGATAAGGGCAAGTTTTTCTAACTCGGAAGAGAGGAGACCCACATCAGGGCCTAGGACACCCACCAGATACTCTATTGCATCATGCGTGATATCCAGTCCTTTCTGGTGTGCCTTTTCCCTTATCCATAGGGGAATCTCCTGCGGCCTTATATCCAGGGGGATCGCTTTGAGTTTTCTCATCAACTCCTTCCAATAGGCCTTCGGATTCCCTTTATGCAAAAGTAGAAGAAGCGAGTAGGGAGAAGGATTTTTTAGGTAACGTTCCAGTGGTGGCATTTCTTTTTTTGCAAGCTCCTGAACGTTCTCAAGAACGACAACCCTCCTTTTTCCCATAAAGGGGATTGTATTTACCACATCAAGGATCTGTTCAAAGGGCGGTATCTCATCAATTCCGTCCAAATCAAAAATGTTAAAAGAAAAATCTTTTTCCGTTTCAGGGACCAACTCCCCAGCCATGAGACCAGCTTCCTTGAGCAGATACGCGTCTTCAGCATATAAGAAATACGCCGGCGACGTTAATCCTTTGCCGATTTCGAGGATAAAATGTTTGATGCTCATTTGTCTTAAGTATTGAGGTAAAGGCTAAGGAATGATTCTCCAGGCCACATACGCTCAAAAGTCTTCTGGTTTTCCCTGCGAATCGTTCATTGATACATAATGGATGCGACTATTTCGCTCGAAAGATCCCTCAGGGCCCTTTCTGCGGCCAATTCCTTCAATGCCATGACAGTCTGGAGTTGCTCAGAACTGGAAAAAGAGACTATAAAGACACCATGGTTTCGCAATTCCCTGGTCTTCCCGGACGGGTCCATGAGATTAAAATCTCCCCTTATGATGACCTCATACTCGGTAGCCACACCCGACTTCTCAGAGAGGGTTCTCAACTCGAACTGAGTTATGGCCCCGTTTATTTTGTACCCGGAACTGCTGTCTATCACAAAGCCCTCTACCATTAATTCATTCACAAGGGCTGTCTGCATCCTGTCTTCCAGCTTCGGCTCAAAGGTCTTGTTCACGAGCTTATTAATCGCAATAGTCTGAAACGGCAGATTCTTCTTTCCCTGAATGGTATATCCGCACCCCCAAAAGGAAAGTCCAATCACTAAGATCAGGATGAGAAGACCCTTGCGCAAGGCATCCCCCGCCATCCGGATAGTACGCTCCCTGGTTTCTATTTTTGAATGTTCATATCTGATCTGCATCAGTCAATTCCCCATCACAATATTTACAAGCTTGCCTTTTACCACAAGAATCTTCTTGACAGTCTTGCCCTCAAGCATCTCCTTTATCCTAGGTTCGCCCAGCGTTCTCTGCTGAATAGCCTCATCAGAAAGACCCTGGGGGATCATCATCTTTGCTCTGACCTTTCCATTCATCTGGATCACAAGCTCGATCTCCTCTTCTCTTGCCAGGTCTTCACTCCATTGGGGCCATCTCTGGAGCGATATGCCCGGGGTGTTACCTATCGCCTCCCACAACTCCTCGGCAATATGTGGTGAGAAGGGAGAAAGGAGTAAAAGGAGCGTCTCGACAGAATGCTTGTACACCGCCCATTCTTCATCGTTTTGGGGCCGAACTGCTGAGAGTTCATTCACCAGTTCCATGAGCGCGGCAATGGCAGTATTGAAGTGATACTCCCGTTCAATGTCATTGGTTACCCTCCTGATCGTCTGGTGGGTTTTCCGCACAAGGCTCTGGGCAGAAGCCTGAAGCCCGGACAACTCATTCACTCCTGACCCGGAACGAATCAAGTTGGACTTATTCCTATACACGATCCCCCACACCTTGTTCAGAAAACGGTATGCCCCCTCCACTCCCTTTTCGGACCACTCCAGATCTTTTTCAGGAGGGGCTGCAAAGAGGGAAAAAAGCCGCGAAGTGTCCGCGCCGTACCTGTGAATGAGATGATCGGGATCAACCACATTCTTCTTTGACTTGGACATCTTCTCAACCCTTCCCCTCAACACCGGACTGCCGCAATGGAGGCACTTTTCCTCCTTGACTTCAGAGGGAAAAATCCACCCGTGTTCCGGACATTTCAGGGTTTCCATGCATACCATTCCCTGGGTGAGGAGATTCTCGAATGGCTCATCAAAGGTCAGTATCCCCATATCCCTCAGGACACGGGTAAAGAATCTCGAATAAAGGAGGTGTAGGACCGCATGTTCAACCCCGCCAATATACTGATCCACAGGCATCCAATAGGAGATGTGGTCCTTTGTCAGGGCTTCTTCATCCCGTCCTGAACAGTACCGGACAAAATACCAGGATGAGTCAACGAAGGTGTCCATGGTGTCTGTTTCACGTCTTCCCTCACCGCCGCATCGGGGACACGCCACCCTGAGAAAGTCGGGCAAATCGAGAAGCGGGGACCCGCCTTTACCGGCGAACTTCACATCTTCAGGGAGCACTACCGGAAGATCCTCTTCATTCACCGAAACGATGCCGCATCGTTCGCAGTAGATCACGGGGATAGGGGTTCCCCAGTATCTTTGCCTCGAGATCCCCCAGTCACGGAGCTTGTAATTGATCACCCTTTTGCCAAGGCCCTTTTCCTCGACATACTTCCCTATCTCCCTTCGCGCTTCGGGACTCTCCATTCCGGTGAATTGCCCCGAATTGATGAGAATTCCTTCGCCCTCGTAAGCTTGCGCCATCGGTTCAGAGGTTACCCCCCCAGTCCCCCCCTTGCCAAGGGGGGGATTGAGGGGGGGTACCTGACCGCTGACAGATGGCTGCTTTTCATATTGTATTACGACCCTTATGGGCAGGTTATATTTCCTTGCGAATTCGTAGTCCCTCTGGTCATGGGCAGGGACAGACATAATGGCGCCGGTCCCGTACTCCATAAGGACAAAACTGGCAATATAGACGGGTATCCTCTCAAGATTCATCGGGTTGATGGCATAACGTCCGGTAAAGAATCCCTCTTTCTCGTCCGTATTTTCATACTTTGTCTTCATTCCCTTGAGCTTGTCCTTATCCAAATCCAGTTTTTCTGAAAGGGGATGGCTTGCTGCAAGGCAGATAAAGGTGGCACCCCAGAGCGTGTCGGGCCGGGTGGTAAATACCCGTATCTTCTCCTCCGTCCCGTCTATGGGGAAGTCCATCTCGACACCCTCACTTCGTCCAATCCAGTTCCTCTGCATCGCCACCACATTCTCCGGCCAGCCCCTGAGCCTGTAACATCCTTCAAGCAGTTCGTCTGCATACTGAGTTATCCTGAAGAACCATTGTTCCAGCTCCTTTTGAATCACCTCGCTGTCACATCTCCAGCATTTCCCGTCAATCACCTGTTCATTGGCAAGGACAGTCGCGCATGACTGGCACCAGTTGACAGAAGAAGATTTCTTATAGGCAAGCCCTTTCTCGAACATCTTAAGGAAAAACCATTGATTCCACCGGTAATACTCAGGACTGCAGGTGGTCACCTCCCTGTTCCAGTCATAGCTGAGCCCCATACGGTTCAACTGTGTTTTCATATACTCGATGTTTTCGTACGTCCATTGTGCAGGATGCACCCCTTCCTTTATGGCCGCATTCTCCGCAGGGAGGCC
>Ga0316600_10001613_pt1 | contig 10248 bp, 9 predicted proteins | sample OWC_soil_day5_CT_FD_207652 | JGI IMG/M metagenome (GOLD analysis project Ga0316600, IMG submission 207652) | Wetland soil microbial communities from Old Woman Creek delta, Ohio, United States - OWC_soil_day5_CT | ecosystem: Environmental > Terrestrial > Soil > Wetlands | place: USA: Ohio...
TCGTCCGGTCGCCGCGGATACGCGTCGAGCAGTTCGTAGACGATTCCAATCGAGCGACGAGCCATCGGCAGCGCAGGATACCGGCGGCGCTGCCGGATCGCGACGCAGCGCTGCGGCGTCGGGTTCGTCGCGTTGTGCAACAATGCCCGCGAGCGAGCAGAACTCCGGCGGCCGGCAGGCGAGGCGACTCGATCCGGCAGGAGGCCGATTCGAGTGAACGGCTTGGTGCGCGCCACCGCACTCCGGCGCAGGGTGCGGGCGGACTCGAGCGGCCGCGTCTCCGAAGCGACCGCATGGCTCGCCGGGACGCGCGAGTCTCCGCGTCGCGGGCGGCCTCCATGACACCGCGGGACGACTCGACCGAGCCGGCTTCCGGAACGTCTGGCTGGCTCTCGGACATCGAGCGCATCGGCAACCGCCTCCCCGACCCGTCGACGCTGTTCCTACTCGGCACGCTGCTGGTGATGGGGCTTTCGCAGGTCGCCGTGACGAGCGGCTGGTCGGTGGAAAAGCAGGTGGTCGAGGACCTTCGCGTCGAGGTGCGCGGACCCGACGGCGCGCCCGTCCTCGATCCCGCGACACATCAGCCGTTCATGGTCGCCGCGCTCGACCCCGCGACCGGCAAACCGCTGCGTGAGCGCAGACGCGTCGCGGTGACGCCGGTGAGCCTGCTCGACCGCGACGGCTTCTACTGGGTGATCGCGAGCCTGGTCGACAACTTCAAGAACTTCCCGCCGCTCGCGATCGTACTGGTCGGCATGCTGGGGATCGGCCTGGCCGAGCGCAGCGGTTTCCTTCCCGCGCTGTTGCGGGCGTCGCTCGCACGGGCGCCCGCGTGGTTGCTGTCGCCGCTCGTCGTGTTCCTCGGCGTGAACTCGTCACTCGCAGTCGACGCCGGCTACGTGGTGCTGCCCCCGATCGCCGCGGCGCTCTATCTCGCCGCCGGCCGTTCGCCGCTGGCCGGCATCGCCGCCGCGTTCGCGGGCGTGGCGGGCGGTTTCGGCGCGAACCTGCTGATCACCGGGCTCGATCCAATGCTCGCCGGACTCTCGGAAGCCGGCGCGCAGCTGGTCGACCCGAGCTATCGCGTCGCCGCCACCGCGAACTGGTGGCTGATGATCGCGTCGACCTTCCTGCTCACCGCCGTCGGCTGGTTCGTCACCGACGCGATCGTCGAACCGCGGCTGCGTCGCGAGGGCGGCGCGGCCGCATCCGGCGGCGGCGAGGAGGCAGCGAACGTCCTCAGCGCCGAGGATCGGCGCGGGCTGCGCGCCGGGCTGATCGCGCTGGCGCTCGTGCTCGCCGCAATCCTCGCGGCCGCGCTGGTTCCCGGCGCGCCGCTCCAAGGCGATTCCGGCACGGCGCCGCGCTGGGTCGGCGCGATCGTGCCGCTGCTCTTCATCGCGCTCGCGGTGCCGGGGCTCGCGCACGGCGTCGCCGCACGCACAGTCAGGACTGACCGCGACGTCGCGCGCCTCTTCGCCGAGACGATGGCGAGCATGGCGCCGTACATCGTGATGGCGTTCTTCGCGGCGCAGTTCGTGGCGTGCTTCGGCAAGTCGCGACTCGGCGAGATCTTCGCGATCGCCGGCGGCGACTGGCTCGCCCACGCCGCGCTGCCGCGCTCCGCGCTGCTCGTCGCCTTCATCGCGACGGTCGCGTTCATCGACCTGGTGATCGCATCGATGTCGGCGAAGTACGCGTTCCTCGCGCCCGTCTTCGTGCCGCTCTTCATGCAGCTCGGCGTGAGTCCCGAGCTGACCCAGGCGGCCTACCGGATCGGCGACTCCTGCATCAACGTGGTGACGCCCTTGAATCCCTACCTCGTGATCCTGCTGGTGCTCGCCCAGCGCTATGTGCCACGCGCGGGACTCGGCACCCTCGTCGCGCTGATGCTCCCGTATTCGATCGCCTTCCTCGTGACCTGGACGCTGCTGCTGCTCGCGTGGGTGGCGCTCGGCTGGCCGCTGGGACCGGCCGGTCCGCTTTCGTACGTGCTGCCGGGCTGACAGGCTGCTGAGCGCGCACGCATGGCGCGAAGCGCCTGGCCCTCCGGGTCATGAAGCCTGGCCTTGCGAATCCTGCGGTAGGCTCGCGCTCCCGTCCTTTCGGAGCGCGCCGTGCCGACCTACGCCGAAGTCACCGCCCAGCTCACCGGCGCCGGTGCGCCGTTCGAGATCGTCACCGAAACGGTCGCCGGTCGCCCGATGAAGAACTGGAAGAACCGCGAGCGCTCGATGCGCGAGAAGGTTCGCAACGCCGGCCTGCGCGGCGACGCGCCCTGCATGGTGCATGGCGAGCGCCGCATCTCGTACGGCGAGTTCGCAAAGCTCGTGTGGGGATCGGCAGCAGCGCTGCGCGACGAGCATGGACTGCGCTCCGGCGATCGCCTCGCGGTGCTCGCGATGAACTCGCCGGATTGGCTGATCGCGCTGTTCGGTGCGACGTCGCTCGGCGGAATCGGCGTCGGACTGAACGGCTGGTGGGCGCCCAGAGAGATCGAATACGGTCTCGTCGACTCGGGGTCGCGCTTCCTGGTGGTCGACGAGCGACTCTGGCCGCGCGTCGAGAGGCTCGCGGGCAAGCTCCCGAACCTGGAGAAGATCTTCTACATCGGCGCGCATCCTCCGCGCGCCACGGTGCCAATCGCCGAGTTGCTGCAGCCACGCGACAGCGAACCCAGCGAGCCGATCGCCGAGAGCCATCCCTGGGTGATCCTCTACACCTCGGGCACGACCGGGCGTCCGAAGGGCTGCATCACCACCCACGGCGGCACCGTTTCGCAGGTCGTGGGAATCGTGTTCGCGGGACTCGCCGGCGCGCTGCAGGGCGGCGGCTCGCCGATGCCGCCGGGCGGCGGCCCGATGACGAACCTGCTGACGACGCCACTGTTCCACGTCGGCGGGCTGCACTCGGTCACCTGCACGGCGCTGAGCGTCGGCGCCAAGCTGGTGTTCCTCGAGGGCAAGTTCGATCCGGTGAAGGTGATGCAGACGATCGAGCGCGAACGCGTCACCACCTGGGGCAGCGTGCCGACGATGTTGCACCGCGTGGTGCACCACGCCGACCTCGCCCACTACGACCTGTCGAGTCTCACTGCCGTCTCGTTCGGCGCCGCGCCGATGCCCCCCGAGACGCTGCGCCGCGCACGCGCGGTGCTGCCCGTGAAGGAGAACCTGAGCAACGCCTACGGACTCACCGAGACCCACGGCGTGGCGACGCTGAACGGTGGCAAGGATCTGATCGGACGCGCCACCTCGATCGGACGGCCGCTGCCGATCCTCGACATGCAGATCGGCGACCCGGACGGCAATCCGCTGCCGGACGGCCAGCTCGGCGAACTCCAGATCTCCGGTCCGACCGTCACGCCGGGCTACTGGAACCGTCCCGAGGCGACCGCGGAGAGCGTCGTCCGGGGCTGGCTGCGCACCGGCGATCTCGGCACGCGCGACGCCGAGGGCTTCTTCTTCATCGCCGACCGCGCCAAGGACATGATCATCCGCGGCGGCGAAAACGTGTACTGCACGGAGATCGAGAACCTGCTGGCGTCGCACCCGGAGATCGACGAGGCCTGCGTGATCGGCGTGCCGTGCCCGGAGCTGGGCGAGCGGGTCAAGGCGATCGTGTTCCGGCGCCCCGACTCGCAGCTCGACGCAGACGCGGTGAAGCGCCATGTCGCGGCGCACGTGGCGACCTTCAAGGTGCCCGACTTCGTCGAGTTCACCGACGAGGCGCTGCCGCGCAATCCGGCCGGCAAGCTGCTGAAGAACGTGTTTCGCGGCAGCGGCGCGGTGCCGTTCCAAACCGACGATCTGGAGTAACGCGCAATGGACGTCGCGAATCTTCACGACCGCACGGCGCTCGTCACCGGCGCCGGCAGCGGCATCGGGCGCGCCAGCGCCCTCGCCTTCGCGCGCCGCGGCGCGAATCTCGCGATCTGCGACGTGAACGAGACCAGCCTCGCTGCGACCGAGACCGAGGCACGCAGACTCGGCGTCTCCGTCGTCGCGCGCCGCGTCGACGTCGCGAGCGCCGCCGAGATGCAGGCATTCGCCGGCGCCGTGCACGCAGAGGTCGAAGCCGTCGACGTGCTGATGAACAACGCCGGCGTCGGGCTGGGCGGCGGAGTGCTCGAGACATCGCTCGAAGACTGGCACTGGATCGTCGGCATCAACCTGTTTGGCGTCGTGCACGGCATCCATCACTTCGTGCCGGCGATGGTACGGCGAGGGCGCGGCGGACACGTCGTCAACGTCGCGTCGATGGCCGGCTACGTCGCGGGTTCGCTGCTGCCCGCCTACACGACGACCAAGTTCGCCGTGATCGGTCTCTCCGAGTCGCTGCGCGAGGAACTCGCGCCGCACCGGATCGGCGTGACGGCCGTGTGCCCGGGCATCATCAACACCGGGATCATCGAAGCGAGCCGGATGCGCGGTGCGCAGGCCACAGAGGCAGCCCGCGCGGAGATGAAGCGCAGCTTCACGCGGCGCAACTACACACCCGAACGCGTGGCCGAGAACGTGCTGAGGGCGATCCAGCGCAACCGCGCCGTCGCGCCGATCTCTCCCGAGGCATGGACGTTCTACTACCTGAAGCGCCTCTTCCCCGGTTTCGTGCGTTTCCTCGGCGGGCAGCTCACGAAGCGACAGACGGCGGCGGCGCGGCGCGGAAGCGACTGAGCGACGGCAGGGCCGCCGGCTGCGCTGCGAGCAGCGTTGCGCGCAGATGCGCGCGCAAATGCTGCTGGAGCGGCGCGCCACCAAGCCACAGCAGATGTCCACCCGGCATCCAATGCGCCGCCGGTTCGCCCCAATGCGACCAGAGCGCGCGGGCGTCCGCGAGCGGCGCCACCTGATCGACGGCGCCCGCGACGATCATCCGCGCCGCGTGTGGCGTCTGCGGTCGATGCCGCAGCGGCGCGTGCAACGACCACGCCTGTGCGATCTGCTCGCGACCGAGACCGGCGCCCTCCCACTCGCGCCGGCGAGTTTCGGGAAGCTGGCGCCAGAAGACGCCCGCGAGGTCGACCGCGGGGATCATCGGCATCGCGCAGGCGAGCGACGCATCGAGCGACGCGTAGAGCGCCGCGACGCAGCCGCCGAGCGAGAGGCCCTGGACGCCGAGCGCCGGCACGCCCTGCGCTCGCAGCCAACCTGCGAGGCGCCGCACGTCCCACACCGCCTGCCCGAGCGCGGCGGCGGCAACCAGCGGGTGCGCGTCGAAGAAGCCCGTCCCCGAGACGGCGCCGCCTGCGCGCGGGCCGTGGAACGGCAAGATCAGATACGCGACGTCGATGCCGAGATCGCGGTGCAGTCCCGCGAGGTCGAGTCCACGCAGCCGCAGCCAGGTCAGATCGACGGCCAGCCGTCCCATGCCGAAGCCGTGGATCGCGATCAGCGTGGGACGTGGCCCGCCGTTGCGATGCCGAAACAGCAGCGCGTGGGCGCTCTGGTTCGCAACGTTCGCGCGATAGAGCGCGGTGATCTCCGGATCCGCCGCCTCGTACTCGCTCGCGAACACCAGATGTTCGGCCGTGCCGACGCCCGGCACCTGGAACGGCTCGAGATGAGCCTTCTCGAGCGGCGGCGGCAACAGATGCGCGTCTGCGGGTCGATCGAACAGGCCGCGATCGCGCCAGCGCGCGACGGCGCTGGCCACATCTTGCGCGGCGCGCGGAAGCGCCGGCACGCGCCGCACCAGCGTGCCCGCCTCCCACGCGGCGGCGAGCAGGAGATCGGCGGCAACCGCGGCCTGCTGCGCGCGCGGATGCGCGCCGGGCGCAAGTCCGCCCGAAGCTGCGCCGCTCTGCGCGAGCGCCTGCCGGGAACCGATCAGCAAGGCCACGACTCCCGCCACCGCGACGAGCCAGCCCGACGGCGCCGCGCCGATGCCCGCGATCAGGGAGCCGCCGAGCGCCGCCAGCACTCCCGCACCGACCATGCGTCGCGGCCACGGATTCGGGTTCACAGTCGCTCCTCCCCGTCGTTCTCCTCGACGCGCGGCGCCGGCTGCGTCGCAGCGCTGCTCGCGAGCGCCCGCCGCAGCGCGCCGATTGTGGCAGATCGCACGGCCGCGTTCCCGGGCGCCGGCGTGATTCCCAGCACGCGCAGGATGCCCGCGTGCGTGACGACCGCGAGCGGGCCGTCGCCAGGCCACGCCGACAGCAGGGTGACGAACGCCGCAGCGCGTGCGTGGAGCGCGCGCAGCGACTCGCCGCCGCCCGGCTGCAGCTCGAGGTCGCGCGCGCGCAACCGCGCGAGATCGTGCGGCCAGCGCGCGACGATCTCGACGCTGGTGAGACCCGACCAGTGTCCGAGATCGCGCTCGCGCAGCCGCGCGTCGAGGTGCAGGGGCACGCCGAGTGCGCCGCCGACGATCGCCGCCGTTTCGCGCGCGCGAGCCAGATCGCTCGCGACGATCGCTTCGAGTCGCGCGTCGGCGAGCGTCGCCACGAGGCGCTGCGCCTGCTCGCGACCGCGTTCCGAGAGCACGGGATCGCGCTGACCCTGCCAGCGTCCGAGCGCGTTCCATTCGCTCTCGGCGTGGCGGATCAGCCAGACGACGCGCAGGCTCGCCGCGTCGCTCATCCGCGCTTGGGGATCTCGCGGCCGATCGCCGTGATGCACTGGTAGAGCCGCACGACCTCGATATCGAGGAAGGGTTTCCCACTCGTCACCAGCGCCGCCGACAACTCGCGCTCCGGGTCCGCCCAGGCCACCACGTTGGTGAAGCCGAGGTGGCCGAAGGCATGCGTCGTGTCCGGACCGAAGAGCGAGAGCCACTTGCCGCCGAGCATGAAGCCGAGCCCGTAGCGCAGCGGAAGACCGAGTGTGAGGTCGATCTCGAAGTAACTGCGCTCGGCCGTGGCGCGCCGCACCGTGCGCGACTCGAAGACCCGCGTTCCGTCGAGTTCGCCGCCGGCGCGCAGACACTCGAAGAACGTCGCGAGATCGCGCGCATTCGACACGACGTTCGCGGCGGGCAGGATGCCCGACAGAAAGCGCGGGTCGTGAGCGATTTCCAACACCTGCTCCACCGGCACGCCCAGCGCGCGCGTGAACAGCTGCGCAAACGGCGGCAGCGGCGGGACTCCGGTGATCGCGTCGAGCGCGACCTCGCCGGCGTCCTCGGGAGCAACGCCGTAGTTCATCCAGCGCAGCCCCAGCGGCGCGCGGATTTCCTTGGTGAGTACGCTGCGGATGTCCTGGCCCGACGCGCGCCGCACGACCTCGCCGAGCACGAAGCCACCCGTGATGGCATGGTACGCGAGTTGCCGTCCGGGTCGCCCGACCAGCGGCGCCTTGGCGAGTAGCCGAATCAACTCGTCGGGGCGCGAGACCAGACCGAGATCCATCGCGCCGCGCGGCACGTTCGGAATGCCGGCGCGATGGCAGAGCACGTGCGCGATCGTGATGGCGGACTTCGCGCCGTCGCTGAACTCGGGCAGGTAGTCGCAGACGCGGTCGTCGATGTGAAGCAAGCCGCGGTCGTCCAGCAGGTGCACGACCATTGCGGTGACCGCCTTCGAAGCGGAGTAGATGCGGAACGGCGTGCCGGTGGTGACGCGGCGCCTGGTCGCGCCCGGCTCGTCGTCCGGCGCGTTGCCAGCCGCGTAGCCGATCGCGCGATCGATCACGATCTCGCCCCGATGGCGCACGCAGAGCTGGATCGCGGGATGGAGTCCCGTGCGATAGAGCGTCTCGGCGCTCTGCCAGATGCGCTCGATGGCGGCGCGCGAGAGTCGAACCGCGCGCGGCGGCGTCTCCGTCGCGCGATCGGTCACGGATTCCAGGTCCTTGGGGACCCGGCACAACCGCTTCCAGGGAAGCGCCGGCCAGGACAGGTAGGTGAGCGTGTCCATCGGCGCGCCAGAGTACCGCTCGCGCGCCGCCTCGCACCGCAATCGAGGACGAAGGGGGCTCAGCGAATGTGCGTGCGCAGCGCGGGAAGCAGCGCGCGAAAGGCGCGGCCGCGGTGCGAGAGCGCGTCCTTCGCTGCGGCAGGCAGCTCCGCCAGCGTCGCTGCTCCGACCGCAAAGATCGGGTCGTAGCCAAAGCCAGCGCTGCCGCGCGGTGCGCGCAGCAGGTGGCCCTCGCAGACGCCGCGCGCCGTCGCGACGTCGCCTTGCGGCGTCGCCAGCGCCGCGACGCACACGAAGCGCGCGCTGCGCTCTTCATCCGGGATTGCGGCGAGGGCTTCGAGCAGCGCTGCGCAACGCGCAGCGTCGTCGAGTCCGGGTCCGCCGTAGCGCGCCGAGAGCGGACCCGGAGCCCCGCCGAGCGCGTCCACCTCGAGACCGGAGTCGTCGCCCAATGCGACGCAGCCGGTCGCGCGCGCCGCTGCGAGCGCCTTCGCGACGGCGTTGCTCTCGTACCCGTCGCCTTCTTCGGGCAGCGCCACGCTCGCGTCGAGCGGCTCGATGCGCAGCGCGAGTTCCGCGAGGATCGCCGCGACCTCGCGCAACTTGCCGGGATTGCGCGTCGCCAACACGACACACGCCCGGCTCACGCTGCTACGGACCCTGCCGCGCGCGCGCGATCGCTTCGATCTGGAGCTTGGTGATCTCGGCGATGCCGCGCTGCGCGAGGCCCGTCATCTGGGCGAGATCCTCGGCGGCGAAGGTCCCCTGCTCCGCCGTGCCCTGCACTTCCACGAAGCGCCCGCGCCCGGTCGCCACCACGTTCATGTCGACCTCCGCGCGCGAGTCCTCCTCGTACGGGAGATCGAGCACGACTCCACCATCGACGATGCCGACCGAGATCGCGGCGACCGAGTCGAGCAGCGGATCACCGCTCACGGCGCCGCGCGCCCGCAGCCTGGCGAACGCAATCGCGAGCGCGGTGTACGCGCCGGTGATCGACGCCGTGCGCGTCCCGCCGTCGGCCTGCAGCACGTCGCAGTCGATCCACAGCGTGCGCTCGCCGATGCGATCGAGATCGACGACGGCGCGCAGGCTGCGGCCGACCAGGCGCTGGATCTCCTGGGTGCGACCGCTCTGTTTGCCGCGCGACGCCTCGCGATCGCCACGCCGATCCGTGGCGCCCGGCAGCATCGAGTACTCCGCCGTCACCCAACCGCGTCCGCTGCCCTTCAGGAAGCGGGGTACGCTCAGTTCTTCGCATACCGTGCACAACACCTTGGTGCGTCCCATCTCGCAGAGCACCGAAGCGAGCGGGTTCTCGGTGAAGTCCACGTGCATCTGAAGCGGGCGCAGTTCGTCCGGGGCGCGACCGTCGTGGCGCATCAGCCTCCTCCCTGGGTGACCGCTTCGTCGCGCGAAGACTTCGCCGGTTCGTGATCGCGCGCGGGGCGCGGCACCCCACGCCGCGCATCGTAGCGGTCGGCAAACTCGAAGACGGCCCGCGCCAGCGCGTCGGCCACCCGATCGCGGTAGCGCGGCGACGCCAGATCGCGTTCCTCGGCCGGATTCGTGATGAAGCCGATCTCGACCAGCGCCGCCGGCATCGACACGCCCATCAGCACCACGAAGGGCGCCTGCTTGACGCCTCGCGACGGCACGCTGGCGGCGAGCGCCGCTACCTCCTTGTTCGCGAGTCGCGCGAACTCGTCGGACTCACGCAGCTGGTCGGCAGCGGCGAGGTCGCCGAGGATCGAGGCGAGCGGGTCGTCGGGCGACGCCGGCGACGCCTCGCGGAAGGCGGCGTTCTCGCGCTCGGCGAGCTGGCGCGCTGCGTCGTCGCTCGCCTCGAGTGCGACGAAGAAGATCTCGACACCGCGCGCGCTCCGCGCCGAAGCGGCGTTGGCGTGGATCGACACGAAGAGATCGGCGCCGGCGCGATTGGCGATCGCGGTGCGCTCGTCGAGCGGCACGTAGACATCGTCGTCCCGGGTGAGAACGACCCGCACACCGTCGCTCTCGATGCGGGCCTTCAAGCGGCGCGTGACGTCGAGCACGAGTTCCTTCTCGAGCAGTCCGGCAGGACCTTCGGCGCCGTGGTCGTCGCCGCCGTGACCCGCGTCGAGCACGACGCGGTCGAAGCGATCGGCGGCGCGCGCGGGTTCGTCCGCTCGCGACGCAAGCGCCGTGACAGCGACGGCGGCGCACAGAGCCGCCACGACCGCACTGCTGATGCGCTTCGAATCCGACGCGAGCACCGCATCCCCCCCGGTCGATCAAGCTACCGAACGGGCCACGCGCTCGCCCCCGCTCAGATCGGCGCGACGAGCGCCGACGCCTTGGGCTTCTTCACACGCGTGGCGCGTCTGCGAGGGGCGATCTGGAGGCTC
>Ga0316600_10001615_pt1 | contig 10243 bp, 10 predicted proteins | sample OWC_soil_day5_CT_FD_207652 | JGI IMG/M metagenome (GOLD analysis project Ga0316600, IMG submission 207652) | Wetland soil microbial communities from Old Woman Creek delta, Ohio, United States - OWC_soil_day5_CT | ecosystem: Environmental > Terrestrial > Soil > Wetlands | place: USA: Ohio...
TCCGGCCTGTGGAATGACGGGGCATCGACCGTGTTCCGGAGCTTCAACGTCCCCGCCGGGCGGCAATCCCTGGCGGTACGCATGCGCGCCAGCGGTCAGGAGGCCGGGTTCGACAGCGAGCGGACCTTCGACATCGACCTTGCCGCCGGGCAGAACTTCGTCATCGAGTTCCATTCCAACGAGGGGTTCGTGGCGCGATGAGGGACCGCCGGCATCGGGAGACACCATGACCAGCCTGATCGAATGGCGTGAACAGTTCGCGATCGGCCTGCCCGAGGTCGATCACGAGCACCGCGAGCTGATTGCCGCGATCAACGCGCTGCACGCGCGGCTCGGGCCCGGCGCCGCCGCCAGCGAGGTCGCTGGCGCGATCGGCGACATCCACGCCGGCATTGCCGCCCACTTCGCGCTGGAAGAGCGCAGCATGACGCAGCTCGGCTACCCGGCCATGGCCGCGCACAAGGCGGACCACGAGCACCTGCTGGACGAGATCCTCGACATCATGGACGAAGTTGCGGCGACAGCGACCTACTCGCCCGACGCGCTCGGCGCCGCGCTCGCCGAGTGGTTCGGGGCGCACTTCCGCACCCACGACGCCGAACTGCACCACTGGCTGGCGAGCCGGTCGTGATGCGGACGGCCCTGCGCCGCTACGGTCGCGGCGCCTCGTGCAACGACCGGCTTGCAGCCGTCGCGCTATAGTCTGCCGCGACCGGCAGGCCTGGCCGACCGGGCGTGAACCGACATGGAACCGCAGTACGACACCGCTGCCGCCGCGGCCGCCGAACAGGAACTGTTCGTCGACTGCCTCGACCTCGACGACGCGGGGCGCGAGGCGCGCCTGGCCGCCGCGGACCCGGCCATCGCGGCCCGCGTGCGCCGCCTGCTCGGGCTGCATCGCGAGGCGGACGCCGGCAGGCAGTCACTGCCCGCGCTCGACCTGGCCGAGGTGCCTGAGCTCGGCCGCTACCAGGCACTGCAGCAGCTCGGCGAGGGCGGCATGGGCGAGGTCTGGCTCGCCTCGCAGGTCGAGCCGCTGCGCCGCCTGGTCGCGGTCAAGCTGCTGAAGCCTGGCCTGCTGAGCCGCGAGCTTGCCGGCCGCTTTGCGGCGGAGCGCCACGCGCTGTCGCTGATGAACCACCCGGGCATCGCCTCCATCCTCGACGGCGGCGAGGCTGCGGACGGCCGACCCTTCATCGTCATGGAGTACGTCGCCGGCCTGCCGATCACCCGCTTCTGCGCCGAGCACGCCCTGGACCTCGACCAGCGGGTCAGGCTGGTTGCCGCCGCCGCGGGCGCCGTGCAGCACGCGCACCAGCGCGGCGTCATCCACCGCGACCTCAAGCCGTCGAACATCCTGGTCTCCGAGCTCGACGGCACGCCGTCGGTGAAGGTGATCGACTTCGGCATCGCCAAGCTGCTGGAGCAGCCCTTGGGCGATCCGGGCGTTCACACCCGGGTCGGCCTGCTGATGGGAACCCCGGACTACATGAGCCCGGAGCAGGCCTCGGGCTCGCCCTTCGACATCGACACGCGCAGCGACGTCTGGTCGCTGGGCGCGGTGCTCCACGAGTTGCTGACCGGGGTTCCGCCTTTCACGTTTTCGCGCGAGGGGGCCTCGATCGGCACCATCCACGAGCGCCTGACACGCGAAGACCTGCCACGACCAAGCCGGCGCGTGCTCATGCGCGACGACGCCGCAGCGGGCGGGACAGCTTCCGGGCTGCCGCCCACCCGGGTGCTGTCACGAAAGCTGGCCGACGAACTCGACTGGATCGTGCTCAAGGCGATGGAGCGCGACCGCAATCGCCGCTACGAATCTGCCGGCGCGTTCGCGGCGGACCTCGAGCGCTATCTCGCCGGCGCCACGGTCGAGGCGCACCCGCCCGGCGCCGCCTACCGCACGCGCAAGTTCATCTCCCGCCACCCGGCCGTGACGACGGGGCTGGCCGCGGTGGTGCTGTCGGCCACCGCCTGGGCGGTCCTGGTCGCAGGCCACGCCCGGGAGCTGGCCGTCGAGCGGGACCGCGCCAACCGCGAGGCGGAGATCGCGCGGCGCGTGACGGAGTTCACCACGGAGATCTTCTCGCTTGCGAGCCCGGACATGGGCCACGAGCGGCTGGTCACGGCGCGTGAGCTGATCGACGTGGCGGCGCGCCGCCTGGCGCAGGGCGACGTGAGCGGCTCGGCCGAGGTGCAGGCCGCCCTGAATGCCGCGGCAGCCGAAGCCTACCGCGGCCTCGGCGCAGTCGGGGAGGCCGAGCGGTTGTTCGAGCGGACGCTGGAACTGCGGCGCGCCGCCCTGCCTGCCGGCGATCCGGACATCGGGCGCACGCTGGACGCGCTCGGGCTGCTGGCGCGCAATCGCGGTGACTACGCGCTCGCCCGGCAGCGCCACGTGGAGGCCGAGGCGGTCCTGGCGAGGTCGCTCGGCCCGCTGCACGACGACACGGTGACCGCCGGCCTGGGCGTGGTCGAAACCGACCGGCTGCGTGGGGAGCCGGCGGCGGCCACGTCCCGGCTCGAGGCCATCACGGCGGGCCTCGAGAAGGCGGGACGCACACAGACGCTCGGCTACGCCTCGGCGCTGGTGGTCACCGGCCGCATGGCCGTCGCCAGGGGTGACTTCGCGGCGGCCGAGGCTGCGCTGAGCCAGGCGCTGGCCATCCGCAATCAGCTGCTCGGCGGCCTCAGCCTGTCCGTGATCACGACCGAGACCGACCTCGCGGCCGTCTACCTGCTGACCGGGCAGTTCGCGGCGGCAGACGAGCGCCTGCAGTCAGTGCTCGAGCGCTCCCGCCGGCTGTACGGTCCGCGCCATCCCGAGGTGGCCGCCACCTTGAACAACATCGGCATGAACCTCCTCTCGCTCGGACGCGCGCAGGAGGCGGAGGCCACGCTGCGCGAGGCCTACGACCAGTTCCTCGAGTTCCGGGGTCCGGACACGCCGGACACGGTCACCGTGTTGAACAACATCGCCCTGGCCGCGCAGGCGGCAGGCCGCTATCCGGAGGCCGAGTCCGCCTTCCGCCAGGTGCTCGACTTCCGGGTGCGCAACTTCGGCAACCGCCACGAGGAGGTCGCCGTCACGCGGGTCAACCTCGCGGCGCTGTTGAACCTGCTTGGCCGGCACGACGAGGCGCGCCGCGAACTGGAGCTCGCGGTGAGGGACTTCAGCGACACGCTCGGTGCCGGACACTGGCGGGTGGGCAATGCGCAGCGCCACCTCGGCGAGGCGCTCGCCGGCCTCGGCCGCACCGTGGAGGCCCGGACGGTGCTGCAACAGTCGGTGGCGAACCTCACTGCGTCGCTCGGGCCGGACCATCCGCGCACGCAGGCGGCGGTCTCGGCGCTCGCGACGCTCGGCAGCTGACGGAATCAGCCGGGGCGTCGGCCGACGACCTGCACCACCGGGGCCAGCTGGCCGCTGCGGTCGGTCGCCATGACTTCCCGGCAGGCCAGGACGTCGAAGTCGCGCGCCGCCGCGGCCTCGAACTCGCCCGGCGCGACGCGGTACGCCGGGTTGCGTGGTCCGCCGTCCGGCCCGGCCGTCTTCAGCCAGGCCTCGGCGATGAGGTAACCGCCGGGGCGGATCGCGCCGGCCAGCTGCCGCATCAGCGGCAGGTTGGTGTAGCGCATCACGATCGCGAGGTCGTAGCGCCCGGGCTCGAAGGACGGCAGCACGGCCGGCGGGAGGGGCTCGAAGTCCCGCTGCAGGCAGGTGATCGCCAGGCCCTCGGCCCGCGCCGTCGCCGCGAGGGCATCGAGCGCCACGGTCGAGATGTCCATCGCCTCGACCCGCCAGCCGCGCCGCGCGAGGTAGAGCGCGTGGCGCCCGGCGCCGCAGGCGACGTCCGCCGCGCGCGGCGAGGGTGAGTCCACTTCCAGTCTCGGCAGCCACTCGACCAGCAGCGGATTGGGATCGGCCATGGCGGCGCAGGCGCGCCCGCGGTAGTGATCGTCCCACTTGATGCGGTCCGCCTCGCTCATCGCGTCGCGCCGGGCGATTCTCCCCCGCCTGCGGGCGGGTGGGCCTCAGTCATCGACACCGAGCGCGAACCCGGCCTCGAGCTCGCGCCGCGAATAGCTGCGGAACGCGATCATCGTCTCCGAGCCCGCGATGCCCGGCAGCTTGCGGATGCGATCGGTGACCACTGCGGCCAGGGTCTCGTTGTCGCGCGTCCGCACGATGGCCACCAGGTCCCACTGGCCGGCGACCGAGAACACTTCGCTGACGCCGGCGGTCTCGGTGAGCGCCTCGGCGAGCTCGGTGACCTTGTCGGTCTGGGCCTTGATCATCACCAGCGCTGCGACCATCGGGCATCTCCTGCGGGCTCGCGCGCCCGGAGGGGCGCGGTGCGCAATCTTAACCCCAGATCGCATTGCGGACGGACACCGGCCCGCGAGCAAGCCTTCCCATCCCGGAATGATTGTGACAGACTCGGAAAAGGTAGTGCTTTTCGAGCGTTTTTTGCAGGCCAGTGCGCCGCAGGGTCTGCGTCACGGAGGTTGGAGCGGGCTGCCGCTAACGTAACCATCGACTGACCAACGGGTCTTGCTTCCAGTCCGGGGGGGGGGAAGTAATGAAGTGCCTGTACTATCTGGCGCCCGGCGTCGACAGCGCCCAGCGCATCTCCGACGATCTTCATGCCGTCGGCATCGACGATTTCTTCCTGCACGTCATCGCCAAGGACGAGTCAGGCCTCAAGAAACGCGCGATCCACTCCGGCAACTATCTCGAGACACTCGACATCGTCCGTGAGGGCCTGCTCGGCGCGGGCTTCGGCCTCGTGGCCGGCCTCGTCGGGACCGCCCTGCTCGACCGTCTGGGACCTTTCGGCCACCTGCCCGGCGTCGTCTACGTTGCCCTCGTCGCGGTAGCGACGATGTTCGGGGCCTGGGTCGGCGGGCTGCTTGGCGTCGAGAAGGAAAACAAGAAGCTCGAGCGCTTCCACGACGACATCGAGGCCGGCAGGTTCCTGATCCTGATCTATGCGCGCAAGCGCCAGGAACAAGCCGTCACCGAGATGATGCGCGCCCGTCACCCCGAGGCCGAGCTTTCCGGGGTGGACAGTCACTTCGTCAACCCATTCAGCGCCCTCCAGCACCGGCGCAGGGGATCCGGCCGCCAGGCCGGCGTGGCCTAGGCCCAGTCAACAGGCCTGCGGGGGTCGACGATGACGATCGCTGTCGTACTGGTGCTGCTGGTCATCGGCACGCTCATTTTCCATTTCCTCAGCCCGTGGTGGTTCACGCCCATCGCGTCGAACTGGCAGACCATGGACGACACCGTGGTGCTCACCTTCTGGGTGACCGGCGTCGTCTTCGTCGCCGTCAACCTGTTCCTGGCATGGGTCGTGATCCGCTACCGCCACCGCAAGGGCCAGAAGGCGGACTACGAACCGGAGAACAAGAAGCTGGAGTGGTGGCTGACCGGCATCACGACGGTCGGGGTCGCCGCCATGCTGGCGCCGGGCCTGTTCGTATGGAGCAAGTTCGTGAACGTGCCGGGCGATGCAACCGAGGTCGAGGTGGTCGGCCAGCAATGGCACTGGAGTTATCGCCTGCCGGGCGCCGACGGCCGGCTCGGCGCCTCCGACGTCAGCCTGATCGACGAGGCGAACCCCTTTGGCGTCGACCCGTCCGACCCGGACGCGCACGATGACGTGCTGGTGCCGAGTCCGCAGCTGCACCTGCCCGTGGGCCGGCCGGTCAAGCTGCTCCTGCGCTCGAAGGACGTGCTGCACAACTTCACCGTGCCGCAGTTCCGCGTCAAGATGGACATGGTCCCGGGGATGATCACCTACATGTGGTTCACGCCGACCCGGACCGGCGAGTACGACGTCCTCTGCGAGGAGCTCTGCGGACTCGCCCATTTCGCGATGCGGGGCCGCGTCGTCGTGGACGAGGCCGAGGACTTCCACGCCTGGCTCGCGAGCCAGCCGACGTTCTCGACCGAGCTCGCGCGGTCCGCCGCGGATGCCTCCAGCGGCCAGGCGAACTACGCGGTCTGCACCGCCTGCCACGGTGCCGCGGGCGAAGGGAACCCGGCGCTCAACGCGCCGAAGATCGCGGGCCAGGCCGACTGGTACCTGCGCAGGCAGCTGAAGAATTTCCGGGGCGGGTTGCGCGGCGCGCAGCCGGGTGACACGTACGGCGCGCAGATGGCTGCCTTTGCCGCCACCCTCGCGGACGACGCCGCAATCGAGAACCTCGTCGCCTACATCGCCGGACTGCCCGAGCAGCAGGCGCCCGTGACCGTGCAGGGCGACGCTTCGCGGGGCAAGGCCCTGTACACCGTCTGCGCCTCGTGTCACGGCGCCAGGGGCCAGGGAATCTGGTCGCAGAACGCACCGCGGCTGGCGCAGATGAGCGACTGGTACCTCGTCCGGCAGCTGCAGAACTTCAGGGATGGCGTCCGCGGCAAGCACCGCCTGGATTTCTACGGTGGTCAGATGGCGTCGATGGCCACCTCGTTGCGGGACGACCGCGCGATCAGCGACCTGGTGGCCTACATCAACACCCTGCCGACGCCGGCCCAACCGATACAGCCGACCCAGGCGGGTGACGGCCGGGCAACGGCGGTGCTGGCGAGTGGAGGGCTGGACTGATGGCCTACGTTGCAATTGCCGACCGCGATCATGGCGCGGAACACCACGAGCCTCTCGGGTTCGTCCGCACCTACATCTGGAGCCAGGACCACAAGGTCATCGCCATCCAGTACGGCATCGTCGCGATCTTCGTCGGCCTGGTGGCGCTGGTGCTGTCGGGGCTGATGCGGCTGCAACTCGGATTCCCCGACACGTTCAGCTTCATCGACCCGAACGACTATTACCAGTTCATCACCATGCACGGCATGATCATGGTGATCTACCTGCTCACCGCCCTGTTCCTCGGCGGCTTCGGCAACTACCTGATCCCGCTGATGGTCGGCGCCCGGGACATGGTGTTCCCGTACATGAACATGCTGAGCTTCTGGGTCTACTTCCTGGCGGTGCTGGTGCTGCTCGCCAGTTTCTTCGTCCCGGGCGGACCCACCGGCGCGGGCTGGACGCTGTATCCGCCGCAGGCGGTGCTGCCCGGCACGCCCGGCGCCGGCCTCGGCATCATCCTGATGCTCGTGTCGCTCGGGATATTCATCGTCGCCTTCACCATGGGCGGCCTCAACTACGTCACGACGATCCTGCAGGCGCGCTGCCGCGGCATGACGCTGATGCGCATGCCGCTGTCGATCTGGGGCATCTTCACGGCCACCATCCTCGGCCTGCTGGCCTTCCCTGCCCTGCTCGTCAGCGCGATCATGATGACGCTGGACGCCACGCTAGGGACCAGCTTCTTCATGCCGGCGGTGCTGTCGCAGGGCGAGACGCTCGGTCACCAGGGCGGAAGCCCGCTGCTGTTCCAGCACCTGTTCTGGTTCTTCGGGCATCCCGAGGTCTACATCGTGGCCCTGCCCGCCTTCGGCATCGTCTCGGACCTGCTGAGCACGCACGCCCGCAAGAACATCTTCGGGTACCGGATGATGGTCTGGGCGATCGTGGCCATCGGCGGCCTGAGCTTCGTCGTCTGGGCCCACCACATGTACGTCAGCGGCATGAATCCGTACTTCGGGTTCTTCTTCGCCACCACCACGCTGATCATCGCGGTCCCGACCGCCATCAAGGTGTACAACTGGGTCCTGACCCTGTGGCGCGGCGACATCCACCTGAACGTGCCGATGATGTTCGCCATCGGCTTCATCTTCACCTTTGTCCACGGCGGCCTGACCGGGCTGTTTCTCGGCAACGTCACGGTGGACGTGCCGTTGTCCGACACGTACTTCGTCGTCGGCCACTTCCACATGGTGATGGGAGTGTCCCCGGTGCTGGTGCTGTTCGGGGCCATCTACCACTGGTACCCGAAGATCTCGGGACGCATGTGGAACGAGGCCCTGGGCAAGCTGCACTTCTGGCTGACGTTCCTCGGCACCTACGCCATCTACCTGCCGATGCACTACCTCGGCATCCTGGGCGTGCCCCGCCGCTACTACGCCCTGGGCACGACCGACTTCCTGCCGGAGTCCGTGCACGCCGTCAACGCCTCGATCTCGATCGCGGCGTTCGTCGTCGCCGCAGCGCAGTTGCTGTTCCTGTTCAACCTGATCTGGAGCCTGCGTCACGGCGAGCGCGCCTCGCCGAACCCGTGGCGCGCGACGACGCTCGAGTGGCAGACGCCCGACACGCCGCCGAAGCACGGCAACTGGGGGCCGGAGCTGCCGACCGTGTATCGCTGGGCCTACGACTACAGCGTGCCGGGGGCCGCCGCGGACTTCATCCCGCAGAACGACCCGGGCGACGGCCGGGGTCGCACCGGCCACGGAGAGGTCAAGGCGTCGTGAGTCCCGTCACGATGTTCACCGCGCTGATCGCCGGCGTCATCGTCTGGCTGCTCGTGGCCAGCAGGCTGACTGCCAGGTCCTGGGAAGACCCGGGCGAAGCCGGCAACGGGGGTGGCGTCGCGATGGCGCCCGCCCGGATTGGCCTCTGGGTCTTCATGGCCGTTGCCACGTCCCTGTTCAGCCTGTTCCTGAGCGCCTACCTGATGCGCATGCACCACGGCTTCTGGTGTCACGTGGACCCGCCACGCATCCTGTGGCTGAACACGTCGTTGCTGGTGCTCGCGAGCGTCGCCTTCCAGCGCGCGCGGGGGGCGGTGGACCGCGGCCAGAAGGGCCAGGTCCGCTCCAGCCTCGCCGCGGGCGGCGTGCTGACCCTCGCATTCCTGGCCGGCCAGTTCCTCGCCTGGCGCGAGCTGGCGCCGACGATGTACTTCATCCAGGGAAGCCCGGCCACGGCGTCCTTCCACCTGCTGACCGGCGTGCACGGCCTTCACGTCCTCGGAGGCCTGTGGGCCTGGGGCCGCGTCGTCGCCCGGCTCGGCGGCGGTGCCGAGCTCATCGACGTACGACTCGGCGTGCAGCTGTGCACGGTCTACTGGCACTTCCTGCTGGTGGTCTGGCTGGTCCTGTTCGCAACCCTGAGCACAACCTGAGGAGGCCCGCCTCTCATGGTCCACGACGCACACGCCGCGACCGCGATACCGGGCTGGCAGGGCGTAAAGGCCGATTACTCGGGCGACAAGCAGGCTTTCCCGGTGCCCTGGGGAAAGGCCATGATGTGGATCTTCCTGCTGAGCGACACGTTCATCTTCACCTGCTTCCTGGTGGGGTACATGAACGTGCGCCTGTCCACGACCGATCCGTGGCCGCTGGCCTCGGAGGTCTTCTCGCTCCACGTCGCGGGCCACACGCTGCCGCTGCTCCTGATCGCGATCATGACGTTCATCCTCATCACCAGCAGCGGCACGATGGCGATGGCGGTCAACTACGGCTACCGCCGCGACCGCGTGCGGACCACCGCACTGCTGGTGGCCACCGCGGTGCTGGGCGCCTCGTTCGTCGGCATGCAGGCTTTCGAGTGGACCAAGCTCATCGTCGAGGAGGGCATCCGCCCGTGGGGCAATCCGCTGGGTGCCGCCCAGTTCGGTTCGGCGTTCTTCATGATCACGGGATTCCACGGCGCGCACGTCTCGGCCGGGGTGATCTACCTGCTGGTCACGGCCTGGCGCGTGTGGAGCGGGTTCTACGACCGCAAGGGCACCTACGAGACGGTCGAGGTCGCCGGCCTGTACTGGCACTTCGTGGACCTGGTCTGGGTCTTCATCTTCGCCTTCTTCTACCTCTGGTGAGGCGCGGCCATGGCACAAGCGGAAGGACAACAACACCCGATCAGGATCTACCTGTGGATCTGGCTGCTGCTGTTCGTGCTCAGCACCTTTTCCTACCTGGTGGACTACTTCCACCTGCAGGGTTACCTCAGGTGGTCGCTGATCATCACCTTCATGCTGCTGAAGGCCGGCTTCATCGTCGCCATCTTCATGCACATGACCTGGGAACGGCTGGCGCTGAAACTCGCCATCCTGCTGCCGCCGGTCTCGCTCCTGGTACTGATCGCCTTCATGGCCATCGAGGGTCAGCACACCTTCGTCACCCGGCTGGCCTCCTTCCTGCCCTGAACCGGGGTCGGCACGCGCCCCGCAGGAACGGCCTCCGGCGCAATCCCGGCGCTAGACCGACGTCCGCACCGAGATCAGCTCCGGAAAGAATCCCCTCTTGAGGACGTGCTCGAGGTAGGGAACGCCGGCCGAGCCGCCGGTGCCCGGCTTGAAGCCGATGATGCGCTCGACCGTCTTCAGGTGCCCGAAG
>Ga0316600_10001617_pt1 | contig 10224 bp, 9 predicted proteins | sample OWC_soil_day5_CT_FD_207652 | JGI IMG/M metagenome (GOLD analysis project Ga0316600, IMG submission 207652) | Wetland soil microbial communities from Old Woman Creek delta, Ohio, United States - OWC_soil_day5_CT | ecosystem: Environmental > Terrestrial > Soil > Wetlands | place: USA: Ohio...
TGGGTGTCGCCTCCAATTTTATCATATGCCGGGGTGGCGGAACTGGCAGACGCACGGGACTTAAAATCCCGCGGATAGTAATATCCGTACCGGTTCGATTCCGGTCCTCGGCACCAGTTCACAAATGCAACTTCTGATTTATCAGAAGTTTTTTTGTTGTCTATTTATAGGAGGGGGATGGCTTAACTTGATTTTTGTCTGTTTTAATTTAGTCGATAGCATCACAACTACGCATTGCAAGGATTGTTTTAGTGATAAGTTCATCGAGTGACCAGCCTAGCATAGTAGCACCACGTTCAATGACTTCACGAGAACAGCCAGCAGCGAAATTAGTACTTTTATATTTTTTCTTTACAGATTTCAACTCTAGGTCGGATACACTTTTTGAAGGACGCATAATAGCGACAGCGCCAATTAAGCCTGTAAGTTCGTCGGTAGCGTATAAAATTTTCTCCATCATGTGTTCTGGTTTAATATCAACACGAATCGCATAACCGTGACTTGCGACGGCGTGAATGATTTTTTCATCAAGCCCGTTAGCACGCATGATTTCTTGGCATTTTGTGCAATGTTCCTGAGGATAAAGTTCAAAATCTAAATCGTGTAAAAGGCCAACGATACCCCAAAAATCAGCTTCTTCTGCAAATCCTAGCTCATTGGCAAAATAGCGCATAGTACCCTCAACGATTAGCGCGTGTTTGAGATGAAAAATGTCTTTGTTATACTCATTTAATAGTTTCCAGGCTTGCTCTCTAGTAAATAAATTGGACACAATAACACCTACTTCTTTTATTTATATGTAAATTTTACATATGTTATAATACGACTGGAATATAATAAAGTCAAACATATACTTTAATATATCATATAAAGAGTAATTACCTTTATATTGATTTTGCTGTATTTATACGATATAATAAATTGAATATAGGAGTATAATTATATAACTCTTGAGCGATCAGGAGGTTTTTTTATGTGTAAAAATAATGCTAAAGAAAAATGTAAGAGGTGCAATCTATGGATAATCAAGTAACGATAACGGATGCTTTACTTAATGTTTTTAATTATGCTTTTGTTGAAACAGCGCCATATGGCTTTTTTATTCCAAAGCGAGATAAGTATGTTGCAGTGAATCTTCCTAAGAAAATATACAATTGTTTAGAATGCGGTAAAGCCTTGGAAGTGAAATATAACCAAGCTGGTGTAGTATACTTTTCTAAAGAACGTTTTGCAAAACAAAGAGAAATGTATGAAAAACGTGGACTTAGATTTCCTGATAAAAATGCGCTTAAAGCAGAAGAACCTTTTATTTATCAAGAAGAAGGGTACTGCGATTGCTGTGGTCCCAAAACGCTTGAGGTAGAAGAAGGAAAACAAAAAATTTGTAACCTTTGTTTACAAGTGCATCAGCTTGATGAAAAAGTTTTAACTGAAGCAAGATCCATTATGGGCAATCGTGTGAAAACATGGCTTAAAACGATTCAGGAATCTGAGCAACTAAGAAAATATGATTTATCAAGTTATGCTGCAGTGCAAAATTTATTGTGTGCGGTTATTCTAGAGGATCAAGAAGAATTGCAAAAATGTTTAGAAACATATGAAAACAAATCTAAGCAACAAATTACTGAAATTGACCATATGCTGGAATCTGTCGAAGAAAAATGGAATGCCTATGTGGTAAGGCCAACCAGTATTTATGAATCTATGTCAGATGAACTGTACCATGAATATACAGTTGTATTTCCAGTAAAAGAAACTGTTAACCAAGATTTCTATGTGAATAAAACAATAGAAAATAAACGTGTCAAAATGTTTTTGGAACAAAAACGTATTCATACAACAGAAGAGTTAATGAGTGAAGCTGGATTTTTAGATATATGGGTAGATTGGTTCATTGATCATGCAACAGCTTTAGAAAAATGATGATGAATGCTCTCGATTTATTTTCGAGAGCATTTTTTACAAAGAAAGAATAGAACAAATGTTTAGGATAGCGAAGGTTGGTGATGGTTCGTGGATATTGGAATAATAATAATTTGTATTCTTAACTTAATTATAGGTATGCTAATCTTTTTGCTCATATCAAAAAATAAAGATAATACCAAAGATTTGACAAAAACATTGTCTGGGCTAGAGTTTAATCTAATGAGGCTAGAGCAATTGTTACAAGATGAGATGAGAAAAAACCGCTCGGAGGGTAAAACAGATACGAGAGAACTACGCGAAGAGGTAGCAAATACGCTCAATCGATTTAATGAAGCTGTTGTGTCGCGCGTGAGCGAAAATAGCATCAATCAGTTAGCGCAATTAGATAGTTTTATTAAGCAATTGAATAGTTTGACGCAAATGAACGAAAATAAGTTTGATCAGTTACGCGAAAGTGTAGAAAAGCAATTAAAAGCGCTGCAAGTTGATAATAATACGAAATTAGAAGAAATGCGGAAAACAGTTGATGAAAAATTGCATAATACGTTAGAAAAACGTTTGGGTGAGAGTTTTCGCCTAGTGAGTGAACGCTTAGAACAGGTACATAAAGGCTTAGGAGAAATGCAGACGCTTGCGACAGGGGTTGGGGACTTAAAACGTGTTTTATCTAATGTGAAAACGCGTGGTATATGGGGTGAAATACAACTGGGAAACCTGTTGGAACAGATTTTAACGCCGGAACAATACGAAAAAAATGTTGCTACTGTTCCACGGAGTAATGAGCGTGTTGAATTTGCGATTAAATTACCAGGACGAAGTGAAACCCAAGAAAGTATATGGTTGCCAATTGATGCAAAATTCCCGTTGGAAGATTATCAACGGTTATTGGAGGCGCAAGAGCAAGCTGATATCGCAATGGTAGAACAATGTGCAAAAAACTTGGAAGTTAGAATTAAGGCAGAAGCGAAAGACATTATGACGAAATATATTAGTGTACCAAGCACAACAGAATTTGCCATACTATTTTTACCGATAGAAAGTTTGTATGCAGAGGTGCTACGTATACCAAGCCTTTGCGAATTTTTAATGAACAAATATAAAGTTGTGATAACAGGTCCGACGACACTAGCGGCGTTGTTAAATAGTTTGCAAATGGGCTTTCGGACGATTGCAATCGAAAAACGTAGTTCAGAAGTATGGTCAATTTTAGGTGCCGTAAAAACAGAGTTTAGTAAATTTGGTGACTTATTAGATAAAACGCATAAAAAATTACAAGAAGCAAGCAATTCGATTAATACTGCGGCGCAAAAATCTCGTACGATTGAACGTAAATTAAAAAATGTTGAGCAATTACCACAAAGTGAAGCAGTGAATCTTTTAGATATCGATAACTATGAGGAAAATAGCACAGAATAATGTTGGCAAATTTATCCGTTAAATTTGATATTATATAGAAAATTAACGGATAAATTTTTGTGCTTTTGGTAAAAATGAACTAGACAAAACTTATATATATATGCTATCATAATCCTGTAGTAACTAAATAGTTGTAGGCAACGGCGCCAGATGATATATATATCGTTATGAGTTTAAAGTTAACTGTTCATGTTATCTTTAATGATATAACTGTGTTTGTCATGTGGATTTTTTTGTTGCTTTTCTTTTTTAATAATAAAAAATAAACAAAAAATTTTTAGAGGTGGTACTAATGATGAATGATTTATTGTATGTAATCCCTGCTGGTACAGCAAAAGAAGAAGTTCTTAGTATGTTGCAAGCGCGTCCTGAAATTAAATTCGTTTCACTTGTGGGTATTGATTTAGCTGGTAATGACACTGATGAAAAAATTCCTATGAGCGTATTCTTGAAAGATATTGATGGATTCTACGAAGGCAGTGCAGTACAAACAGATGGTTCTTCAGTTGTTTTAACTGGAATAGCTACGCTTAATAATGCAAAAGTAGATATGCCTGTTGATCCAAGTGTTAATTGGTTCGTTGATTATAATTGCGAACATTATGATGAAGAGCTAGGTAAACCAGTTGGCACATTACGTATCCCTGCATTCTTAATACATGAAGGTAAACGCGTTGATTCTCGTGCAGTTTTATTTGATACTTTAACCTATATCAAAGCTGAATTACTTGATTTGTTTGCTAAAAATCATAAAATTTCAGGGTTAGACCATATCGATGGTAGCGAAATCGCTGATATTCTTTTCACTTCCGCGACTGAATTAGAATTTTGGGTTAAGACTCCTCTAAGTGAAACAGAAATTACTGAATTATCTGCTTCCCAAGTAATGCAAGAACAATACTGGCAACGTACTCGCGGTGCTGTACGTACTGCATTAGAACAATCGGTTATCATGATTGATAAATATGGTTTAGGTGCTGAAATGGGTCACAAAGAAGTTGGTGGACTAAAAGCTCACATCGACGAATCTGGTAATTTGACGCACGTTTGTGAACAAATCGAAATTGATTGGAGATTTGCTGACGCTCTTCAAGCAGCGGACAATGAATTATTAGTTCGTACTCTTGTAAAAGAAATTTTTAGAGAAAATGGTCTTGAAGTTAATTTCAAAGCAAAACCTATGATTGGCCTCGCTGGTAACGGTGAACATACACATATTGGTATGGCGGCTAAATTAAAATCTGGTAAAATAGTTAATTTATTCTCGCCAACTGTAATGACAAAAGACTTTATGAGTGCTGTAGGATATGGTGCAATCATGGGGCTCCTTAAAAACTATGAAGTAATTAATCCATTTGTATCCGCTACAAATGATTCTTTAAATCGTTTAAAACCTGGTTTTGAAGCACCAGTTTGTATCGTAACTTCCCTAGGTCACACTCCAGCTGTTCCATCCCGTAATCGTACAATCCTAGCTGGTCTTGTTCGTGACATTAATAATCCATATGCAACTAGATTTGAATTACGCGCATGTAATCCATACACGAATACTTATGTAACTTTAGCTGCTATCTACTCTGCAGTTCTTGACGGTGTAAAAGCTACTATTGGTAAAACTACGGATGAATTATTAGCTGAACTTTCTAAAGAAGCTGGTCAAGATGGTTTCTACCTTGAAAAAGATAGAGCATATCGCAGTGAAGAAGATGTATTCGAAGATTATACTGAGGAAGAACGTAGTAGCTTATTCGGTGTACATCCTGCAACTGTTTGGGAAAACATGACTGCAATGGAATCACATCCAGATAAGAAAGCCGTTCTCACTGCTGGTGGTGCATTGCGTACTGAAATCATTGAGGCGTTTGTTGCTGGTGCATTACTTCGTTGGAAAACAGAAATTCTTAGTCGCATTATGCCTGAAAATTTATCAATAGTTAGAGCATGTAAAGAATTTGAAGCTGATTACACTACAGATCAAGATTGTTACATGTGGAACAAAGTAAATGAATTACGTTGTTACTTAGCTAAAGATAGCTTAGAAGAAAAATGCTTATTTACACTTCTTACTGAAGCTTTAGAAGAAGAAGATTATGCAACGGCTTCTGGTTTACAAGTTGAAATGTATGATAAAGTACAAGAATTAAAAGCTTTATATGCTGCATACAAAAAGAACATTATCTGATTTGTTAGTTATAAAACAATCCCTCTTTCGTTTGCGAGAGAGGGATTGTTTTTATGATGTATGGACGTTAACATCTATTTTTTTGACTAAAACCACTATATATAGTATAATAATGATATATAAGTCGAAATTAAATAGCGAGGTGGTATGTTTGCGGAGATTTTATCAAGTGCTTGTAGCACTAATAATGATTGCATTTTTTACAAATGTGAGTTCATTTGCAGCTACAAAAAAAGCGAATGAGGAAGTTCACAAAGAAACTACAACTGCTAGTAATCAAATGCCTGCAAAAGGGTTTTTGATTAAGCAAGGTATGTCTGGTGAAAATGTAAAGACAGTACAAAACCTATTGCTTGAGTTAGGCTATAATGTAGGTACAGTGGATGGTGTCTTTGGACAAAAAACTTTTGAAGCAGTAAGACAATTTCAACTAACACATAATTTAATACCAGATGGTATTGTTGGAGAATTAACATTATCCTATCTTCGTAGAGGTGAACCAATAGTCGATAGAAATATGCGTTCTATGTCAATGTCGGCATCCGCTTATAGTGCACATGATCCTGGTAATGGTAATACTACAGCAACAGGGAGTGTACTCAGAAAAGGTTTAGTGGCCGTTGATCCGAATGTTATTCCATTAGGAACACGCTTATACATACCTGGCTATGGTAATGCCATCGCTGATGATGTTGGCGGTTCGATAAAGGGAAATCGTATTGATTTAGCGTTTGATACGCATAGTGAAGCATTGCAATTTGGTAGACAAGAGATTGTGGTATATATTATAGAATGAGTAAAAGGTTGTTATAAGATAAGTTGTTTTATAACAACCTTTTACTTTTTTTATCAGTATAGTATAAAAAATAAGTCTTAGCGTAAACTAAACAAGGGACTAAATGTGGGTTTAGGAGATGATGTATTGCACTTTAATCTTGCAACAAATCTAGTTTCATTATTAATAGCAGCATTATCAGGAGTGTTGATGGCAGTGCAGGGTTCTCTAAATGCAACATTAAGTAAAGTAATAGGTTTACTTGAAACTACCTTTGTTGTACATATAATTGGTGCTGTCGTATCCGCTGTATTATTGTTTGGTTTTCGTTTAGAAAAATTTAATTTGAGTGAGATTGGGTTAGGTCCTTGGTATAGTTATCTTGGTGGCATAATTAGTATTTTTATTATTTATTTGGTTGCTGCAAGTATACCAAAGGTAGGCGTTGCCAATGCTACAACTGCTATCATCATCGGACAAGTATTAACTGCAGTTTTAATTGATTATTTTGGCTTATTTGGTTTAGTGGAATATCATTTTGATTGGCAAAAAATAATAGGAATTGTTCTGCTTGCGATTGGAGCAAAATTGTTGCTCCAAAATTTATGAATAATATCAATATAACAACTATATTGACATTGAATTTTTTGCATAGTATAATTAATAAAAGTTAATATGATTTTTCTAAAAGGGAGTAACTAGGTAGGCACCGTCAACAAGCATGTTGTGTTTTTGTATACATCTGGCTGTGTCGTTGAACTTGTTCAATTAGTGAGACTTTTAGTATGACATTGATTCTAATGTTATACTAAAAGTCTTTTTTAGTTTAAAGGTAAGAGGAGGAATAGTTTTTGTTGAAGTCTTAGATAATAAACTAGTATTATATAAATTGGGATGAAAAACACTTGCAGGAGGAATGGAAGCAATGGATATACTATCAATGGAATTTTTATCAGCATTATTTTCTATCATCGTTTTAGATCTGGTTTTGGCAGGAGATAATGCTGTGGTTATTGCGCTTGCTTCACGAAGTTTATCAAAAGAAATACGTAATAAAGCAATTTATATAGGAACGTTAGGGGCCATTGTGATTCGCACAATTATGACATTGTTTGCTGTATGGCTATTAACGATTCCTTATCTACAAGCGATCGGTGGATTGGTGCTCATTCCAGTTGCCTATAAATTATTGAAACAGGAAGCTGAAGGAGAAAATATCAAAGCGTCGTCAAGTTTTTGGGGAGCAATCAAAACTATTATTGTTGCTGATGCTGTTATGGGAATTGATAATGTATTAGCAATCGCAGGTGCGGCTCATGGAGATTTTTTATTGGTTATTATTGGTTTGCTGATTAGTGTGCCAATCGTGGTATGGGGGAGTAAAGGGATTGGCACATTGATGATAAAGTATCCAATTCTCATTTATGTTGGCTCTGGAATTTTAACTTGGACTGCCGGTACCATGGTCGTCCATGATAAAACCATTGGCCCTTGCTTAGTTGGATTATCAAGTATGACAGCTATTGGTATTCCTTTAGGAATTACAGTTGTTGTGTTGTCGTTGGGATGCTTATTTAATAAAAAATAAAGCATATAAAACATATATGAATATATTGACAACTTTACAAAAATGATATATTATATATTTAATCTAATAAGAAAGTTACAAAAATTTATTTATTGGAAACCATCTTATTCGTAAATATATTGAATGGGAGAGATTTTAATGGCATTACCAGAAAAATTACGTTTTGAGACATTAGCAGTGCATGGTGGCCAAGAGCCCGATGTAGCAACAGGTTCAAGAGCAGTTCCAATTTATCAAACAACAGCGTACAATTTTAAAGATGCAGATCATGCTGCTAATTTATTTGGTTTAAAAGAATCAGGTAATATATATAGTAGAATTATGAATCCGACAACTGATGTGTTTGAAAAACGAGTTGCATTGCTTGAAAATGGGATAGCGGCGTTGGCATTTAGCTCTGGTCATGCGGCTATTGTTGCTTCTATTTTAAATATTGCACAAGCTGGCGATGAAATTGTAAGCTCCACTACATTATATGGCGGTACATATAATATGTTTGCTTATAACTTACCGAAATACGGTATTACTGTAAATTTTGTTGATGCAAGCGATCCAGAGAACTTTGCAAAAGCGATTACACCAAAAACAAAAGCGCTTTATGCAGAAAGTATTGGTAATCCCAAAGCGGATATTTTAGATATTGAAGCAGTTGCTAAAATAGCACATGAACATGGGATTCCACTCATTGTAGATAGCACTTTTGCTAGTCCGTATTTATGCCGTCCGATTGATTTTGGCGCAGATATCGTTGTACATTCGGCAACAAAATTTATCGGTGGGCATGGGACATCGATGGGAGGGATTGTTGTTGATGGTGGTAAGTTTGATTGGAATAATGGAAAATTCCCATTGCTTAGTGAAGCAGATCCTAGCTATCATGGTTTAAATTATGCGAAAGATATAGGAGCTGCTGCTTTTATTACAAGATTGAGAGTACAAATTTTACGAGATTTTGGCGCATGCCTAAGTCCATTTAATAGTTTCTTATTTTTACTAGGTCTTGAAACTTTACATCTTCGCATGCAAAAACATGCTGAAAATGCTCTAAAAGTTGCAAAATTCCTAGAAGCACATGAACTTGTTAGTTGGGTCAGCTATCCAAGCTTAGCAGCAGATCCAGAACATAAAAAAGCAGAAAAATATTTTCCAAAGGGTGCAGGTTCCATATTTACGTTTGGTATTAAAGGTGGACTGGAAGCTGGTAAGAAATTCATCAATGCATTAAAACTATTCTCATTGCTTGCTAACGTTGGTGATGCAAAATCGCTTGTTATTCATCCGGCAAGCACAACACATTCTCAGCTTACGCCAGAACAACTTGAAAGTGCTGGGGTTCAACCAGATCTCATACGCTTATCTATTGGTATTGAAGATGGACAGGATATTATTGATGATTTAGACCAAGCTTTAAAAACTAGCCAAAAATAGAAGAGTAAATATAAAAACTAGAGTTATCTATAAGCGAATGTGCAAATAAATAACTCTAGTTTTTTATTGTAATTTTAACTATGCAACTTTTTATGTATAGTTTAACTCTAGTGATTACAAATTTTCTTTAAACCAAAACTTTCAAATAAAAATTCAGGTAATTCATCAACAACTTTAATAAGTTCCATTGGATCTAGCCCTGTATATGGTTCTATTTCAGGTAAAACACCATAGTTGTTTTCAAATGTAATTTTAACGAAAGTATCATTCTTTAATTGAACAACGATTGTTAGCGCATATAGTGGTTTTTCGGTAATATCCCAAGCATTTTTTACTTCAAGTAGATTATATTTTTTCTTCAAACTGTTCAATTTAGGCTGTAAAATAATTTCATAGCCTAAAATATCTGCAATCTGTCGCATTGTATCATAAGAAATAGAATCATTATTTAATTTTTGCTGTAAATCTGTTTCGTCAAAATTAGTCTTATTTACGGTGTTTAATAAGTTATTTAAATCAGATAAATTTTTATGGTCTCTTAATAGAATATCTTCGATTTCTTTATATGCTGACATAATTTTCTCCTTATTACTTTATCTATTTAATTCATTATACGAAAGCAAGTATAAACAGTATAGAGGACTAAAGCCCCAAAATTAGCCATTTTATTTACAGCTATTAATGGTAAGATGCCTTGATCAAGTATTGTAGGTAAAAAAACTTAAAGGCCTTTTATAAGTATTATAGCAAAGCGCGAAATCTAATAAAATAATAATTATAAACTATAAACGAGCAAAAGCGCTAACAAATATTTACATTCAGTAAGATATAGTTCACCTAGGCACATTTTAGCCTATCTAAAATATGAGATAATGAAACTCCCGCTTTGGCTTGGCTAAATATCCATGT
>Ga0316600_10001627_pt1 | contig 10184 bp, 7 predicted proteins | sample OWC_soil_day5_CT_FD_207652 | JGI IMG/M metagenome (GOLD analysis project Ga0316600, IMG submission 207652) | Wetland soil microbial communities from Old Woman Creek delta, Ohio, United States - OWC_soil_day5_CT | ecosystem: Environmental > Terrestrial > Soil > Wetlands | place: USA: Ohio...
CCCGCTCGTGTTCCCGCTCACCACGACCGTCTGGTCGTAGTCCTGCGCCGCCAGCCCGGTGCGGCCGACCACGCCGACGTCCACGGCCGGCCCCTTGAGCAGCAGGTTCTGCGTGTAGGCGTTGCCAGCGCTCACCTCGAAGTCGCCGCGCACCTTGCGGAACGCGAGGCCCTCCTGCGTGACGTCGCGGAAGTCGAGCGCCAGTCGCCGGGGCAACTCGAGCACGCTCATCAGGCCGAGCACGCGGCCGGCGCCCGGTTCCACGCCGCGCAGCTGGCCGTCGTCGAGTTCCAGCCGGATCGTGCCGTCCATGCGCGCGATGACGTCCTCGGCGGGCCCACCGCTCCACGCAAGGTTCGCCGTCGCATGCGCCTTCTTCGCGTCGACCACGTCGCGATATCCGAGCGCGCGCGCCGTCGTCGCGAGGTCAGTGCTCGAGAACTCGAGGGAGAGCCGCGTGCGCGAGCCTTGCGCCTCGGCGAGCCAGCTGCCGGTGCCGTTCAGCGTGAAGCTCTTCGACTCGGTCGTGAGCCGGGAGAGCTGCAGGCCCTGTGGCACGCGGTCGACCTGCGCGGCGAGGTGGCCGAAGCGGCGGTCCTGCCAGGCGAAATCCTCGACATCGGCCGCAATGGCGGGCAGTTCGCGCGGATCCGTCTCCCGCTCCGCCGCCCTGCCCGGCTGCACCGGCCCGGACTTGAGCTCGAGCCGCCGCATGTCGAGCCGCAAGGGTTGCGCACCCGCGAAATCGGCCGGGATCCGGATCGTGCCCTCGGCCATCGGGCCGCTGGCATCCACCCGCCATTCCGTCGGGCCGGGCACGAAGCGCGCCGTGACGTCGAGGAACTCGAATCCGAACACGCGCGCGCGCTCGAGGTGCACGTCGACGGGCCCGAGCCAGTCGGACAGCACGCGCGTGCCTGATTTCGTGGGGCGCAGGGCCAGCCACTCCGCGAGGTCGAACTCGGGCCAGTCGCCCCCCACGTGCAGCCCCGGCTGGTCCGGCAACGCGACCGGCTGGCCGTCGAAGCGCGCGGCGCCACGCTCGAGGTCCCAGCGCTGATCGTCACGCCCGGCGAACACGAGGGCCGCGCGGGCGGCCCCGGAATCGATGCGCACCTCGGTGCGGCCGGTGCCCGGCAGGTCGAGCTTGACGCGTGTGGCGCGAGTCTCGGCAGGTTCCTTGGCGAACGGATGCGGCGCGTCGATGCCGAGCCCGCGCAGGTCGCTGGCCACGTCGATGCGCGCCGGCCAATGTGTCCCGTCGCCGCGTCGCTCGATGCGGCCGCTGAGGCGCCAGTCGGCCGTGCCCCTCATGCGAATGGTCTCAGGCAGTCCGATGTATGCGGGCAGCAGCGCCCCTGCAGCGCGTCCGCTGCCGCTGATCAGGATCGTGGCGCTGACGTCACCGCCCACCGGCCCGGGTTGCACGCTGGCCTCGAACGGCCCGTCGAGAATCATGCCGCGCAGCGAGTCGGCCCGGAACTCGCGATTGTGGATCTCGAAGTCGCCGGTCACGCGCGTCACCGGCGCCCGCAGCACGGGCCAGTCCACGGACACTGAGCGCAGCTGAGTGCGCACGCGATAGTCGTGTGCGGCCTCCTGCGCGTAGGGCAGCCGCAGGCTGAAGACATAGTCGGCCGGGCCGCGCCCCGAGAGCTGCATGAACTGCGCGCCGAGCACCTGGGCGAGCGGGCTGCCCTGCACGACGGCGAGCGCCTTGGCGAGATCGCCGGTGGCCGTCGCGTCCACCTCGATGTCGGGCGCCTTCAGGTCCGGGATCGCGAAGCGCACTTCGCCCAGCCGCAACCCGCCGACCTCGCCCGTACTCAGGCGCGCCTTCAGTCCCTCGTTGTGGAACTCCACCTCGCCCACGCCGTTCACCAGCGGCGCAAAACCATCGAAATAGGTGAGCGCCGCGTCGCGCACGACGGCGGTCGCCCGGAACTCGCCCTCGCCACCGCGGAACGGGAAGCGGCGGGTCGGTCCATGGTAGGAAACGCGACCCTCGCTGACCGCACCCTTCTGGAACGCCATGAGCAGCCAGGCGATCGAGCGCGGCTGCATGTGCCCGTACGGCACCACGTGCGGAGTCAGGGTGGCGTCGGCACGGTCCACGCGCGCGTCGAGGTCGAGGTAGGGTGACTCCCCGCCGCCCGGCAGTCGCAGCGCGATCGAGCACTCCCCCGCCACGCGCGGGTCGCTGACCGCCACGCGCGACGACTGCAGGATCCAGGCGCGCCCGTCGCGCCGCCAATCCGCGTCGCCCTCCAGGCGCGCGACCGCGATCGGCTCGGCGAACAGGTGCGGCCATTCGAACGTCGGCTGGTCGGAGCGCAGCGCGATGCGGCCCCGCTGCTCCGTGCCGGAGAGGCGCGCCGTGAGGCCCGAGAACCCGGGCCAGCGTGCGGTCGGGCGCAGGCCGAGGTCCGCCACGTCCGCGGCCACCTGGAAGCGCGGCTCCGCACCCGCGCGCTCACGCACCACGTCCGCCCTCAGCTGGCGCAGCGTGCCGCGCGGATCGAGCCCCGCCCAGCGATCGAACGAACGCGGCGCCAGGGCGAGCACCAGGGGCCAGGCGTCGCCGGCATCGATGTCCTCGCCACTGATCGCCAGGTCGAACGCGCTCGCCGGGTGGCCGTGCCAGCGGGCCGCAAGCGACGCAGGGCGAACCGACCGCGAGGTGTCGCGCCCGAGCCGCAGGTCGCTCGCCCTGAAGATCCACACTTCGCCTTCGCGGCGCAACCTGAGGCGGCCCTGCAACGACGCATACTTCACCTGCCGGGGCAACTCGGCGGCGGGCCGCAGCACATCGGTCCTTGCGGCGAGCGGCATGCTGAGCGGCGAAGAATCGGCAAGCCGCGCGGGCGCCGCGAGTTCGTACGCCTCGATGGGCGGGACGTCGCGGTCAGGCAGCGCCAGCGAGACGTCGGCGAGGTCCAGGTCGAGTTTCAGCTGCTCGAGCCGGCCGCGGTCGAACCCGAGCGTCACCTGCGCCTTGCCGGCCCCGTCCAGGGGCCGGGCCCGTCCAGCCGGCAACAGGTCGGCCAGCCCTGCGAGCCGCAGGCGCTCGAAGTTCGCCTCGAGACGCAGCTCGAGGTCCTCGAAGTGATCGAGCGAGCCCTGCAGGCGGCCCGCCAGCTCGACGTCGCCACCGAGGTCCGCGGGCAGCCGCAGCGAAGCGGTGACGTCCACGGCGTCGTGCGCGCGGCGCAACGCGACCTCCACGCGGCGCAGTTTCCACGGGCCGCGGCCCGTCATCAGGTCGCGATAGGTGACCGTCGCATCCTCGATCGCGACCCGCCCGGCCGGCAGCCGATCGAGGTCGAAGGGCGGGCGATCGGCGGGCCGCTCGCGCTGGCCGAGCAGGCGAATGCGGCCGTCGGCGAGGCGGACGACCGTGAGCTCCGGGCCGACGATGCGCACGCGTCCCGCAACCAGCTCGCCGGTGCGGAACAGGTTCCAGACATCGAGCGACACGGCGGCTTCGTCGGCCTCGAACAGCGCCTGGTTCGCGTCCGGGTCGAGCACGCGCACGTCGCGCAGCACCACCTCCGGGCCCCACCAGCGCATGCGTGCGTCGATGTGGTGGAACCCGAGCCGGTAGTCGGTCTGTCGCTCCACCCAGGCCTGGATGCGGGCGGCGTTCTCGGGGACCAGGGACACCGCGAGGCGCAACGCGCCGAGCAGCAGCGCGCCCAGGATGAGCAGGACCGCGATCGTCCCGGCGAGGATGCGCCAGGGCCGGGCGGAACCGCCGCGCCCGGGCGTCGCACTCACATCAGCACCACGTCGTACTGGTCCGGCTCGTACAGGGACTCGGTCTGCAGCCGGATCGGCTTGCCGACCAGCACCTCGAGTTCGCCGAGTGCCGCGGACTCCTCGTCGAGCAGCCGCTCGATGACGTCCTGGTGCGCGAGCACCAGCAGCTGCTGCAGGTCGAACTGACCGGCCTGGCGCAGGATCTCGCGGAAGATCTCGTAGCAGACCGTCTCGGGCGTCTTGAGGAAGCCGCGCCCCTCGCAGGCCGGGCACGGCATGCACAGCTGGTGGGCGAGGCTCTCGCGCGTGCGCTTGCGCGTCATCTCGACCAGGCCGAGCGAGGACACCGTCGAGACGTGCGTCTTCGCATGGTCCTTGGCGAGCGCCTTCTCGAGCGCCTGCAGGACCTGGCGCCGGTGCTCCTCCTCCTCCATGTCGATGAAGTCGATGATGATGATGCCGCCCAGGTTGCGCAGGCGCAGCTGGCGCGCGATCGCGACGGCGGCCTCGAGGTTGGTGCGGTAGATCGTCTCCTCGAGGTTGCGGTGGCCGACGTAGGCGCCGGTGTTCACGTCGATCGTGGTCAGCGCCTCGGTCTGGTCGATGATCAGGTAGCCGCCCGACTTGAGGGCCACCTTGCGCTCGAGCGAGCGCTGGATCTCCTCCTCGACGCCGTGCAGGTCGAACAGCGGCCGGCTGCCGGTGTAGCGCTCGACGCGCGCCTCGAGCCCCGGCATGAACGTCGCGGCAAACTCGCGCATCTGGTCGCAGGTGCGCTCGTTGTCCACCAGCACGCGGTCCACGCCCTCGCCCACGAGGTCGCGCATCAGCCTGAGCGGCAGCGGCAGGTCCTCGTGCACCAGCGCGCCCCGCCCCGCGCCCCGCGCGCGCTGCGTGAGCACGTCCCAGAGCTTGCGCAGGAACATCATGTCGGCGCGCAACGCCTCGGCGGTCGCGCCTTCGGCCGCGGTGCGCACGATGTAGCCCCCGGGGCTGTCCGCCGCCGCGAACGACTGCATCGCCTCGCGCAGCCGCTGCCGCTCCGCCTCGTTCTCGATGCGGGCCGAGACGCCCACGCCGTGGCCGAAGGGCATGTAGACGAGGTAGCGCGAGGGAATGGTGATGAACGTGGTGAGCCGCGCGCCCTTGGTGCCGAGCGGGTCCTTCAGCACCTGCACCAGGATGTCGGCGCCCTCGCCGACCAGCTCGCGGATGCTGTCGGTGCGCGGCGCGTCCACCGCGCCCTCGGCATCGGCCGGCTGCACGATGTCGGAAACGTGCAGGAACGCCGTGCGCTCGAGGCCGATGTCGATGAACGCCGCCTGCATGCCGGGCAGCACGCGCGACACGCGGCCCTTGTAGAGGTTTCCGGCCAGCCCCCGCCGGCTGGCGCGCTCGATGAACAGCTCCTGCAGGACACCGTTCTCGAGCAACGCGGCGCGCGTCTCCCGCGGGCTGACGTTGACGACCATTTCCGTGCTCATGCCGGTGCCCCCCCGCGCGTCAGACCGAGCACGGGCGCGAGCAGTTCCCAGGTCTCGTAGAGCGGCAACCCCATGATCCCCGAGTAGCTGCCCGCGATGTGGCTGATGAACGCGGCGGCCCGTCCCTGCACCGCGTACCCGCCGGCCTTGTCGACCGGCTCGCCGGTGTGCCAGTACCAGTCGATCTCCGCGCGCGTGAGCTCGCGGAACGTCACGGTGCTGCTGCTCACGCGCGCCGCGGCGCCGTCCGCGTGCAGCACGGCGACCGCGGTGTGCACTTCGTGCGTGCGCCCCGACAGCCGCCCGAGCATGGCGTGCGCCTCGGCGAGGCTGCCGGGCTTGCCGAAGATCTCGCCTTCGAGCGCAACGGTCGTATCGGCGGCCAGGACGGGTCGCCGCCGCGCGGGCTCGAGCACGCGCCACAGGCTCTCCGCCTTCGCCTCCGCCAGCCGGAGCACGTAGGCCGACGGCGCCTCGCCCGGGTGCGCGGACTCGTCGATGTCCACGGGGCGCACCGCATGGGTGATGCCGACCTGGCGCAGCAGTTCGCTGCGGCGGGGCGAGGCAGAGGCGAGCAGGACCTGCGGCTCGGTCATGTCCCGGCTCAGGCGAACACGATCGTCGACTCGATGCTGCGCTCCGAGACCAGCGAATTGCTGACCAGGCACACGTGCTCGGCCCGCTCCAGCAGCTGCTTCGCCTTGGCCTCGTCGGTGCCGGCCGGGACGCGCAGGGTGGCGCGCGCCACCATGTGCGTGAACCGGGTCCTGCCCTCGACCTTGTTCAGGGTGCCTTCCACCGAGCAGTCCAGGGAGTGCCACTCGAACTTGTTGGCGCGGGCGACGCCGCGGAAGCTGAGGACCAGGCAGTCGGCGACCGCGGCCACCAGCAAGTGCTCCGGCGACCAGCGCCCGCCCGGGCCGTCGAACTCCGGCGGCGGCGCACTCGCGAGGGCCGGCAGGCCCGTCGAGGTGAGCGTCACGTCACCGGACGATGCGGCGGTGGACTCGACCGTGTAGAGGTGCGGATAGGGGTGCATGCTCGACTCCGATCCCGGGTGGGCAAACCGTCATTCAAACCCGCCGCAGCGGCGCTGTCCATTGCGCCGGGCGCGACCGCTAGGGGCGGTGATACGGCAAACCCTTGATGACCGAGACGGCACGGTAGAGCGCCTCGGCGACCACGACCCGGGCGAGGCCGTGGGGCAGGGTCAGGGGCGACAGCGACCAGCGCAGGGACGCCTTCTGGTCCACGGCGCGGGCCAGCCCGTCCGGCCCACCGATGCAGAATGCGAGCGGTTCGCCAAGCCGCGACCGCTCCTCGAGCCAGCGGGCCAGCTGTTCGGTGGACAGGGCCTTGCCGCCGACTTGCAGCGCGACGACGGCTGCCCGCGGCCCGGCCGCGGCGAGCATCCGCTCGCCTTCCGCCTCGACGGCGCGGGTCGGGTCGCCGGAGCCACGGCGCCCGAGCTCGATCTCGAACAGTTCGAGGCGGTAGTCGCCACGCAGTCTCCCGGCGTAGTCGGCGACGCCGGCATCGACCCACGCCGGCATCCGCGTGCCGGCGGCAAGCAGGCGCATCAGCATTGCCCGCGCGGCCGGGCGGCCTCAGGCCGCGGCGCCACCCTCCCACAGCTTCTCGAGCGCGTAGAACTCGCGCACGCGGGGCAGCATCACGTGCAGCACCACGTCCTGCAGGTCGAGCAGCACCCACTCGCCGTCGCGCTCGCCTTCGAGCCCGTACGGGCGATAGCCCGCGTCCTTGCAGCGCTGGATGACGCGGTCGGTGATCGACTTCACGTGACGGTCCGAGGTGCCGCTCGCCACCACCATGGTGTCGGTGATGTCGGTGATGCCGCGCACGTCGATCGCCTTCACGTTCAACGCCTTCAGCTCATCGAGCGCTGCGAGGACCACGTCACGCAGGGTCGGCCTGCCCTTCGGCCGGGCCGGCTTGCGGGCGACGGCCGCAGTCTTCGCGCGGGCAGCGGGCTTCTTCGCAGCGGCTGCGGCCGCTGCCCGGGCAGGGGCCTTGGTCCTGGTCTTGGCCTTGGCCGCGGGCCTGGGGGTCGCGGTGCGGGTCGTGCGTCGACTGGCTGGGCGCTTCGCTGTCATGCTCACCTCGTGGCTCTGGGGTGGTAACAACCGGTGTCGCGGATGATGGCGCGGACTGCGTCGGGCAGCAGGTAACGGGGGTCCTGCCCGGCGACGATCAGTTCACGCAGGTCGGTGGAGGAAATCTCGAGCTGCGTCACCGGTCGCACGTGAAGGCGGCCGGCAATCGATTCGTGCAGGTCCGCGACGCGCTGCGTGCCGCGGGCCGCGAGCAGTTCACCGAGCACTCCCGTGTCGGGTGCCTGCCAGCCCGGGCGATGCGCGACGACGACGTGGGCGAGCTCGAACACGTCGCGCCACTCGTGCCACTGCGGCAGGCCGAGGAACGCATCCATGCCGACGATCAGGCACAGCGGTCGCGACGGCTGCTCGCTGCGCAGTTCGCGCAGCGTGAGCACTGTGTAGGACGGCCCGGCGCGACGGATCTCCCGGTCGTCCACCACCAGCCCGGGCTGGTCGGACACGGCGGCGCGCACCATCGCCAGGCGGTGGCCCGCATCGCACGCCGGGGTGCCGCGATGCGGTGGCGCGCCTGCCGGCACGAGGCGCACTTCCTCGAGGCCGAGCACCTGCAGCAGCTCGAAGGCGGTGCGCAGGTGGCCGAAGTGGATCGGGTCGAAGGTCCCGCCGAAGATCCCGAGGGCTTTCATGCAGCGAGCCGCAGCCCGGCGATCCTCGCGACCAGGGCCTCGAGCGCCACCCACGCGTCGCCACGCAGGCTGCCCTTGGCCATGCGATCCGCCGCCGCGGCGGCCACCAGCAGCGACTCGATCTCGGGTCGCGTGATGCGCTTCAGCGCCAGCCGGATCGGGCCCTGCCGCTTCGACCAGATCTGCTCGGCGCGGAAGATGTCGTCGAGCGAACGCTCACGCTCGAGGCGCTGAACGACGCGCGACAGGCCGCGCAGGTCGTTGAGCAGAGCCCACAGCACCAGCGGTGGCTCCTGCCCTTCGCCGCGGAGACCCGCGAGGATGCGCAGGGCGCGCGCCGGTTGCCCGGAGAACGCGGCGGCCGACAATTCGAAGACGTCGTAGCGGGCGCTGTCGGCCACGACCTCCGCGACCGCCGCAGCATCGAGCTGCGCGCCCGGCATCAGCAGCGCGATGCGCTCGATCTCCTGCTGCGCGGCGAGCAGGTTGCCCTCGACGCGGTCGGCGAGCAGGTCCGCGGCGTCCTTCTCGATCGTCACGCCGCGGCGGGCGAGCCGGTCGCGGATCCAGCCGGGCAGCGCGGGGCGACTGACGGGTTCCGTGACCACCACCACGCCGTGCTGGTCGAAGGCATTCACCCAGGCCGTCTTGAGGGCCTTGCCCTCGAGTTCGCCGCACACCAGCAGCACCGTGTCGGCCGGCGGCTGCGCGGCCAGCTGCGCGAGGCAGCGCTGCGCCTCCGCATCGGGCGCGGCATTGAACTTCAGCTCGATCAGCCGCCGCGAGGCGAACAGCGAGAGATTGTGCGCATCGGCGAGCAGCGCGCCCCAGTCGAAGCCGCGCTCGAGGAAGTGCACTTCGCGGTCGGCGTACTGCTCGGCGCGGGCGGCGGCGCGAACGGCATCGCAGGCCTCCGCAACGAGCAGGGGCTCGTTCCCGGTGACGAGGTACACGCTGCGCAGGCCGCGGGACAGGCCAGACGACAGTGCGTCCGGTGAGGTCCTCACTGCGTGCGGCGGGCCGGGGGGCGGCGGGTTGCCGTGGGGTGATTCAGCATGCGCGACCGATTATGCCGCCTCGCCGCCCCCCGATCCACCGCCCCTCCGTGTAGCCTATGCACGATCCCCTCTCCCCTATCCCCTGTTCACTGCCCATGACCACGACCCACCGCACCCTCTACCCTGCCATCGAGCCCTACCGCAGCGGCCATCTGCGCGTGTCGCCGCTGCACGAAATCTACTGGGAGGAATGCGGCAACCCGAAGGGCAAGCCCGCGGTGTTCGTGCACGGCGGGCCGGGCGCCGGTTCGAGTCCCTCGGCGCGCGGCTTCTTCGACCCGAAGCGCTACCGCATCGTGGTATTCGACCAGCGCGGTTGCGGCCGCAGCCGGCCGCACGCGAGCCTGGTGGACAACACGACCTGGCACCTGGTCGCCGACATGGAGCAGCTGCGCGAGCACCTCGGCATCGAGCGGTGGCTGGTGTTCGGCGGCTCGTGGGGCTCGACGCTCGCGCTCGCGTACGCGCAGGCACACCCGAAGCAGGTGAGCGAACTGGTGCTGCGCGGCATCTTCATGCTGCGCAAGGCCGAAATCGACTGGTTCTACCAGCAGGGCGCGAGCGCGATCTTCCCGGACCGCTGGGAAAACTACGTGGCCGCCATCCCGAAGGCCGAGCGCGGCGACCTCGTGGCCGCCTTCCACCGCCGGCTGACCTCGCGGAGCCACGGCACGCAGGTACGTGCCGCGCGCGCCTGGTCGATCTGGGAGGCCGCCACGAGCTTCCTGCACACGAACGACGACAACGTGGACAAGTGGGGCGAGGAGGCCTTCGCGATCGCGGTGGCGCGCATCGAGTGCCACTACTTCGTGAACAAGGGCTTCCTCGAGTCGGAGGACCAGCTGCTGCGCGGCGTGCGGCGCATCCGCCACATCCCGTCGGTGATCGTGCAGGGCCGCTACGACGTGGTCTGCCCGATGATGACCGCCTGGGACCTGCACCGGGCGTGGCCCGAGGCCGACTTCCGCGTCGTGCCCGACGCCGGCCACTCGGCGCTCGAGCCCGGCATCACCCACGAGCTGGTCAGCGCGACGGATCGGTTTGCGCGGGCGGGAGGGAGCCGAGGCGCCGCAGCACGAGGTCCGCGAGGTCGCGCGCCATCGCGTCGCGCAGGATCGT
>Ga0316600_10001631_pt1 | contig 10180 bp, 7 predicted proteins | sample OWC_soil_day5_CT_FD_207652 | JGI IMG/M metagenome (GOLD analysis project Ga0316600, IMG submission 207652) | Wetland soil microbial communities from Old Woman Creek delta, Ohio, United States - OWC_soil_day5_CT | ecosystem: Environmental > Terrestrial > Soil > Wetlands | place: USA: Ohio...
GACTAATCTGCTGAAGGATAGAGCGTAGTGTAAGCATAAATACTCCTCTTTCTCTAATCTCATTTGCGTGGGCTTCGGACTGTTCCGTACCCGTTTCTTTGTGTCGTCCGTAATTATAGAAGAATCCCGTTAAAAAAGTCAATGGTCATTTAACATTTTTGTGATAATTTAACTTCTTAATTTTTTCTCGTTTTTATTTTTTTGTTAGTTATACACTATTTTCGCTTGTACTTATGTGGTTTTTTTGTATTAAACATGTGTTAACATTTTACAATAGTATTACATTTCTGTTAATTATTCACCTGTAAGCATTTAGCTTGTTCGACCGCCTTTTTATTTTATGTAAACTAATTCGGTATAAATGATTCAAATTTACCCTGAATAAAGGCAGCCAGTTTATGGGGGGAAATGACAATCTGCTGCCCTCTTACACCTGCACTTATTACAATTTCAGAGTAATTCTCTGCTGACGCATCAATCCATGTTGGAAAGTGCTTTTTCATTCCTACTGGAGAACAGCCTCCTCTGATGTACCCGGTCACAGACTGTAAATCCTTTACAGAAATCATTTCTACTTTTTTATCCCCTATGAGTTTTGCTGTTTTTTTCAAATCCAGCTCCCCATCTACAGGAATACAGCAGACAAAATATCCTGTTTTTTCTCCTTTTAATACAAGAGTTTTAAATACACTTCCATGGTCAGCACCCAACATATCAGCTGCATGGCTTCCTGATAAATCTTGCTCATCAACGGTATATTCCCTGAGTTCATAATCAATCCCTGCTTTATCAAGCATTCTCATAGCGTTTGTTTTTATCATATCCGTTCACTCTTAACCTTTCTTAGACTCAAAAACATTTCTCTCAGCTATTAACCGGGCGGTCCCCTGTCATCTCCCAGCAGTTTCATATCTTACCAGATGTTTCTTACTTCCGCAAAAAACGGCAGGGGCAGATTTGTATTCTGCCCCTTTTGTCTTAGTTCATATCTTTTACCTTCTTTTCTATGTCTTCCATAACGGCTTCCCCGAACATCCCAAGCGCTCTTAAAGGCATATCTTTCAGCATAGCGCGCATCATGACGTTCAAGTCATCTTCGCCATCAAATTTTTTATTAAAATGATCTACCATTTCCTGAAATGCGTTACGTCCGGATTCCTGTTCCAATACCTCCTGAACAGTCGAATTCAAAGAGATTTTATCCATTTTTGGTATTAAGGGGAGCTCACCTTCAAAAAGCTTCTTAAATTGATCTTCAGAACAAGAAAACCTTCCATTCTTCACAACATCAGATACTTTATATTCCGGATTTCTCATTATGACTTTTCCATTCACCTTAAGATCCGTCTTTAACCGGATATCTCTGCTGGAAGCCGCCGCATAAAGCTGATAATTTCCATCTTCGATAATCCATCCGTGTTCCTCTATATCATAATAAGAAAAACTTCTTTTGTCCAGCAAAAGCTTCACTGTCTTCGTCTCCTGAGGATTTAAAAACACTTTCTGAAATCCCTTCAATTCCTTTGGTGCCCTCATCACAGAAGTATCCTCTTTACCAATGTAGAGCTGAACTACCTCGTATCCGGCTCTCTTTCCCTTATTTGATACGGTAACCTTCGCGCAGCCTTTTCCCGCTTCGTCATCCCACTCAATCTGCATTCCTTCATGAATAAATTCTGTATAAGATAATCCATATCCAAATGGGTACAGTACCTGTATGTCTGCCCAATCATAATAACGGTATCCTGCCAATATACTTTCTCTGTACTCTACGTCCTTAACCTCATTTGCAAAGTGATGGTAACAGGGCGTATCCCCAAGGGATATTGGAAAAGTTTCTGCCAGACGTCCGGAAGGATTTACCTCCCCAGTCAGAACTTTTGCACTGGCACTTCCGGCTGCCTCACCACCTAAATACGAAAGAACGATTCCCTCTACGTCGTCTTTCCATGGCATCAACACAGGTGAACCGCAATGCAGAACGACCGTTACATGAGGATTTACCTTTGCAACCGCCTCAATCAGTGCATTATGATTTTTAGGCATGTCCAGATGGCTTCTGTCAAACCCTTCGCTTTCATATGAATCGGGAAGACCGGCAAAAATTACCGCTCCAGCCGATCTTTCTGCACACGCTACAGCTTCATTTATTAATTCCTGCTGTATTTCGTCTGAATAAAGCTCGTATCCCTGCGCGTATTCACATTTCATTCCCATATTTCTAAGAGCCTCCAGTGCTCCATCAACACGATGAGGATTTATCTTAGAGCTTCCTGAACCCTGATATCGAGGTATCTCAGCAAATGCTCCGATAATGGCATACGAGGATGCTTTATTTAATGGCAGCATACCATCATTTTTCAGTAAAACGATGGATTCCTCCGCAATCTTCTGTGCCAGATCGTGGTGTCGGTCCTTGTCATAATTTTTTTTCTTCACCTCCTGTGCTTTTAAAACAGCAGTTAATATCCTTGTTACAGCGCAGTCCAAAACTGCTTCTTTCATCCGCCCTTCTCTGACAGCTTCCACGATTTTACGGTCATTATATCCGCCGGAGGAGGGCATTTCCAATTCTAATCCTGCTTCCAGCGCTTTCGTCCGTTCGTTCATCGCACCCCAGTCTGTCATAACCAGTCCATGAAATCCCCATTCACCACGTAAAACATCATTTAAAAGCCATTGGTTTTCACAGGAATAGACATTATTGATCCGGTTATATGAGCACATAATTGTCCAGGGCTGCCCCTTCTTAACCGCAATCTCAAATGCTGTTAAATATATTTCCCGGAGTGCCCGTTCATCAATAACAGAATTGCTTACCAGCCTGGCTTTTTCTTGATTATTTGCAGCAAAATGCTTCAGCGAAGTGCCTATTCCCTGGCTCTGCACACCATTAATCCAGGCTGCCGACAGCTCTCCTGCCAAAAATGGATCCTCACTAAAATATTCAAAATTTCTTCCACAAAGAGGTGAACGTTTGATGTTCGTGCCCGGACCCAGAACCACAGATACCTCTTCCTGAACACATTCCTCTCCGATTGCTTTTCCCATTTCAAAGAGATTCTCCCTGTCCCACCCGCTGGCTGTGGTAACCGCCGTTGGAAAACATGTCGCCCTCACACTCTGATTCAATCCCAGATGATCTGCCTCACCAGACTGCTTTCGCAGTCCGTGAGGTCCGTCTGTAACCATAATTTCCGGAATTCCAAGGCGTTCAATTCCTTTCAGATGCCAAAAATCCTTTCCTGAACATAAGGAAGCTTTTTCTTCCAGTGTCATTTGGGAAATGATACTCTTTACTCTGTCTTTCATTATTTTCTCTCTTTCCTCTCGTCCAGTTCTGAACGGATTTGTGCATACTTTTCATTTGTGATCTCATAGAATGCCATGGAAATCAGCGATGCAACATACCCAAGTACCGGCATACCGAATCTTAAAAATACAATCATGTCAAGAACCTGAGGCGTCTGCTCCTGGTTTGCTGTAAAACCGACTAAACCGAGGAAAAAACTGGCGATAAATCCTCCGATCGCCATACCGAATTTATTGATAAATGTCAGTGAAGAAGACATCAGACCATCGGAACGCTGGTCAAATTTCCATTCACCAAAATCAGAACATTCCGGAAGCATTGCCCATCCTAAGTTGCTGGGAATACGTGAAACGAATCCGAAAACTGCCATCATACTCATAAGTATGGTAACCGATGCCGTAGGCCGCAGCCACATAACAACCAGAGGAAAAATGGAAAACAGGCTCCCCAGCCAGTATAAACGATTTTTACCCACTACTTTAGAAATTGCCGGAAGCAGAGGAATCAGGATGATCCCTGCGAACAAAATCGCAGAAGCAACTTTAGGTACCAGATCCACACGATTTAATACATATTTAAAATAATACATATTGACTGCACTATATGTGGCATTTGCCAGTACATCCGTACCAAAAGCGATCATCAGCATCAACATCGGTTTATTTTTCATTAAAAGCTTTAGATCATTTGCCATATTAAGCCGGACTCTTTCCTTCTGCATATCACAAACATCATATTTTTTTCCGCCCCATGCACAAACCCAGAATGAAACGGTGGTCATAATGCCGACTAATGCGCCATAAATTGCCCAGCCCTGTTTACCGCCTCCAAATGTCTCCACTAACGGCAATGCCATAATTGTAACAACAAACTGTGCTACAGTTCCCATCCCCTGTTTCCATGATACAATTACGGTCCGCTGATATGGATCCTGAGACATGACAGGAGTCATGGAATGATAAGGAATATTAACTACAGTGGATACCAGCGAATATGTAATATAGATAACATACACGTATACGATCTTCATATTAGGAGACATCTCCGGTGCCGTAAAGAGTAAAAAGATAAATAATCCAAGCAATGGTGCTCCCCCTATGATCCATGGCCTGTATTTCCCCATCCTCGAATGGGTATGATCCCCTATCATCCCCATGATCGGATCTGTAAATGCATCGATAAATCTGGATATCAGCATAAGACCGGAAACTACCATTGTGTTGATTCCAAAGATATCCGTATAAAAGAATGTCAGATAAGACATAACCAGAAAAAATGCCAGATTAGATCCCAAACCCCCAAATGAATATTTAAAAACATCTAAAAATTTTGCTTTTGAATATTTATTCTCCATATGATTCCTTCTCCTTTTCTAAATAAATAACCCCAAGTTGTTAATGCATCAATATTTTCATAAAATCCCGGTCCATCCTGGCATCTTTTTCAAATGGTACAACATCGCAGGTATCCTGATAAAACTCCATCAGCCTTTCCTTCATTTCCGCTATCAAAATCTGGTACTCTTCACAATCGATCTGATTACGGATCTCATCCGGGTCATTTCTCAGATCATAAAATTCGTCTTTCTCATAGAGCCTTCGTACATATTTATAATCTTTTGTTCTGCACATAACAGCTTTTCCATTATACATATCATCCGATGCCTGCAACGACTGCCTTGGAAAATATAGTCCATCCGGATCAGGTGCAGTCTGTCCTCCGGTTTCCTTGCAGTGATCCTCTCCTTTCCGAAAACCGCCCTCGCAAAATACCGCTTCCCTTAACACCTCCTTCTGCTGCATAATATAAGAAATAAGCGATTTACCAAAGTGCGTATGTTCTGGGGGCAGCCCTGCCAGTTCTTCGACAGTGGCGTAAAAATCAATCAACTCTGTCATCTCCCGGCTGACGCCATGGCGCCTTTGCATTTTTTGGGGGAGTTTTACAATAAACGGGACATTTGTCAGGCAGTCCTCGAACGAATTCTGCACCTTTTCCACCAGGTTATAATCGCCTGTATAATCCCCGTGATCACTGAAAAAGAAGAAAGCAGTTTCGTCATAAATTCCTTTTTCCTTCAGTGCGCGGATAATCTGACCTGTGAGATCATCAACCTTACTGCACATTCCCAGATAAACCGCACGCAATTCATCATATTCATCCTCTTTCCAATTTTTCATATTCTGCAGCCTGGACAGTTCCTTTTGCAGCCTGGACTTTCCTGCAAACTCCTCTGGAGGTAAAATTCTCTTCTTCAGTTTTTTCCTGTTGATGCTGCTAAAGTATGGCTCACTGATCTGATAGACAGGATGTGGGAGCATCAGAGGAAGGAATAAACAGAATGGCTTTTCTCCCTCATAATTTCTTATAAATTCAATCGCCCCTTCAGCCCATATCTGGTCTATGTCTTTATTTTCCGGTAATTTTCCCCGAAAAAAAGAATAGAAGTTCTTTCCGCCTGGTTCTCCCCTCCATTTTTCATAAGGAAGAATGTCAGGTTTTCTTTCCTCATCCAAAGTAAAATAAGTGTCGCAATATGGCTTATAATACTCCGTGTTCTGAGCCGGAAGCAGATCGTTTCTCTGGTTCATCCAAATATGATAATCATGGTCTTTCAACCTTTTTAATAAGACCGGCTCATGATCATGCATCATATAATTCATGGTACGATGGCCGTTTACGTGTGGATACCAGCCGCTCATGAAGCTGCATCTCGACGGTGTGCATACCGGATTCTGACAGAATGCATGTGCAAAGGATACCCCCTCCTTTGCCAGTACATCAAGATTAGGAGTGACCGCTGCCGGATTGCCGAGATGAAACATGGAATCTGCCCGCATCTGATCCGGATTGATAATTACGATGTTAGGACGCTTTTTCATTTCACTTCTCCTTTTTCAATCCCAGCCTTGTATATAGTTCATTAGGAGCGTCGTTTTTTTCCATATACTCACGGATATAGCCTTTCATCTTGTTTCGCACTGTCTCATCTGATATAGACTGAATCTGATCGGGATCTTCCTTCAGATCAAAAAGCTGAGAACCAAATGATGTCGTATCACCCATATTATCTTTCTTCTTTATTTTCATTACTTTGCAATTTTTGGTAAAAGAAAATGGCCCTGCCAGCTCCATATCTATAAATTCAAATGGCTGAAACATACTTCTCATATGAGTTGGCATCAGAGTATACTCATAAACTGGCTCAGCCTGGTTTTCTGCCGCATGCATATACACATATCTTCCATCCGTTACATTCACCTGGCTTCCATAATAACCGAATACCGCATATTTGCGGACAGACTCATCAGAATCCATCACACTGCATAAAGGCTTTCCCTCCATATCCGCCGGGACTTCTACTCCGAAGAACTCTAAAAGTGTGGGTGCCAGGTCAATGGTCTGCACAATTGCATTTCTCCTTATTCCTGCACATTTCTTTCTTCTGGGATCATAGATATACAATGGTGTATGCGCAATTTCCTGATAAACCGGCATGTTCGTCTTTCCCCACCATCCGTGTTCGCCCAACAGGAAACCGTGATCTGTATTAACAATGAGCATTGTATCCTTCCACAGGTTATAATAATCCATCATATCCAGAACTTTACCAAGATACCGGTCACATTTTGAAAGAAGGGCAGCATATTCATACCGTACATGCCACACCGTATCTTCATCTTCCGCAACCGGAGCATATGGAGGCCAATCTGCTTCAGAAGATGCATCTCCAAGAAATGTATGAGGATACAATGCTTTATCTTCTTTCAGAGAATAGAAAGGCTCATGGGGATCAAAGGTCTCTATCTGTAGAAACCAGTTATCTTCATTATGATTCGTTTTGATGAACTCCAGACCGTTTTTGAAAGTAACAGCCTGTGATGTCTTCTCCTCTTTATCCATGCTTCTTCGGTTAATACCATCATGTATCATCATATTTTTATAGAGCGGATAAGAAAGCATTACTTCCTTATTTTTAAAAACAGTATTCGGTTCGTATTTATAAGACAAATCTGCTTTCCAAAGATCGCCTTCCTGCCCTCTGGAAATCTCCCAGGATGAGTAGCGGTTGTGATATGTACAACCGCCATCTTCCCAGTAATGCTGATGGTCACTAATCAGATGAGTATAAATTCCCCTGTTTTTCAATAGCTCGGGCATAGAATCATCATATGGTTCCATTGGTCCCCAGCTACGATGGAAAAAGTTGGTTCTGCCGGTATGAAGCTCTCTTCTTGCGGGCATGCAGGGCATGCTGCCCACATAGCAGTTATCAAACTGAACACTTTTTTCCGCCAGTCTCTTAAAATTAGGAGTAATTGTCCAGTCACATCCATATGGTTCCAACATATCCCTTCTCAGCGAATCATACATAACCATGATTGCTTTCATAATAATACCTCCTTGAAAACGTTTTCATAATATGTTCAAAAAAGCGCTTATGTAAGCTGCTTTATTGATTCCCTTTCAATGTATTCTGTTACAAATTCCTTTGAAATTATTTCACTATTATCATGACTGATCATATTCAGCAACAACTCCGCCGCTTCTCTCCCCATGTCAATGGCCGGTACATAAAATGCAGATATTTTAGGATACATAAGCGCCCCGTCTCCCTTTTTATGCTCCACAGACAAAATTGATATATCATCCGGGATAGAAAGACGAAGTTCAACACAAATTCCCATAATTAGCCGAAGTAGCTCAACACTTGCCGAACAGACGGCTGTACATGTTCCATCGCGCACATATTCTTTTATCTGCGCGGCGATCATTTCCCGGGATTCTGCAATATTTTTAAGGCCTGACGGTATGATCTTTAATCCGGGTAACTCAATTTCTAATTGTGTACTGATATTTTCAATATAGATCTGGTGTAAATGCATATAATAAAGCAAAACGCATCGATGTCCTTTTTTATATAATTCCTGCATCATATTAATGGTGTAATTCTCGAATTGAGCATATATATTCATACCTCTTTGATGAAGCTTTTTACCTATATATATAACTGGGTACTTCTGGTCGATGAGCCGTTTCAATGCCAATTCAGACGCCTGCTTATTGATCAGCCCTGTAAGAATTAAGCCATCAATTTTTCTTTGTCCTGCGCTTTCTAAAAATCTGGGTCCGCTTTCATCCTGGCTTTCATATATCTTTGATTCACTTATAATTACCATATTGTAATTATACTGAGGTAAAATCTGTTCAATCCCTTTTAACAATTCCAAATTATAAGAGGTCTCAAATATAGAGAATGATGAAAAAGGAAAATACACCCCAATCATATTAGATTTTTGCTTTACAAGACCGCGTCCAAATTGATTTGGCTCATAATGATAATAATTAAGTGCCTCTTTTACTGCGGAAACCTTTTCATTACTTACATTGGCACTGTTATTTAAAATTCTTGATACTGTCGAAATGGAAACACCTGCACGTTTAGCAACATCTCGTATAGATTGCATAAAATACTCCTATGAAAACGTTTTCTAATTGTTTTTATTTATATTATCAAATATTTTTTTTATTTTCAATAAGCAATATTACACAAATATAAAGTCTATTATTAAGCATTTTTCATAAATATATATCATCTGAAATAACTCTATTTGACCATTTACTGTTATTGTTTTAAAGTTTGAGGAGTAACATATGAATATTTTAATCCTTTACATTACAATATAATTGCTGGTATAATACAAATATATAATATTTCATTGTATTATAATTAAAAGTTATGAAGTGAAAGGATTTTTAACATGGATCAGAATCTTTCCCAATATAAAATTTTTTATGAAGTAGCAAAAGCTGGTAATATTTCCAAAGCTGCGAAAGAACTTTTTATCAGTCAGCCCGCAATCAGCAAGTCCATCAGCAAGCTGGAGGACAATTTAGGTGTGGCATTATTTACCCGGAATTCCAGAGGTGTCCAGCTCACGGAAGAGGGGAAACTTTTGTTTCATCACACAAAAACAGCATTTGAAGCCATAAACAGAGGGGAACTGGAGCTTAAGAGAGTAAAGGATTTTAATATCGGGCACTTAAGAATCGGTGTGAGCAATACTCTGTGTAAATACATTCTTCTTCCTTATTTAAAGGGATTTATTGAAAAGTATCCTCATATTAAAATTACCATAGAAAGTCAGTCCACCACTCATACGGTTGCCATGTTGGAACAACAGCAGATAGACTTAGGATTAATCGCAGAGCCCTCCAACCGCCGTCCCCTTTTATTTAATCCAGTTATGGAGATTCAGGATATCTTTGTTTCAACCAGTGCCTATCTGGAAAATTTATATCTAAGAGAGGGGAAAAATGCAGATTTATTTCAAACCGGCAACGTCCTTTTATTGGATAAAAATAATATGACCAGGAAGTATATTGACGAATATTTAAATGAAAATCAGATCATTCCCAATCAACTTTTGGAAATTACTACGATGGATCTACTGATAGAATTCGCTAAAATCGGTCTGGGGATCGGCTGTGTGATTAAAGAATTTGTCCAGGATGAGCTGGATAAAAAAGAACTGATTGAAGTTCCCATGATAACTGGTATCAAGAAGCGAACGGTTGGATTTGCCTATAACCCGGGATCTGTATCTACTGCAATGGAAATTTTCTTTGAAGCAATGCAGAAAGCAGGAATCAGAGGCTGAATACCCATAAAAAGGCTGATATAAAAGAGAAATCGTGTTAACCACACTCTCTTTTTATCAGCCTTTTAACATATTCTGAAATATATTTAGTTATCGATCAGTTTTCCGCCGTTATTCCAGCTGTAAAGCTTACGAAGATCTGCTCCGACTTTCTCTAATTCATGAGAAGCTTCTGCATTTCTCATAGCTTTGAAGTGAGCACCGC
>Ga0316600_10001632_pt1 | contig 10177 bp, 9 predicted proteins | sample OWC_soil_day5_CT_FD_207652 | JGI IMG/M metagenome (GOLD analysis project Ga0316600, IMG submission 207652) | Wetland soil microbial communities from Old Woman Creek delta, Ohio, United States - OWC_soil_day5_CT | ecosystem: Environmental > Terrestrial > Soil > Wetlands | place: USA: Ohio...
TCGTGATCACCCACGCCGCGACCCTGGCGATGGTGGCGGCGGCGCTGGTGGTCTGGCGGCGCACCTCCTCGTTCGCCTTCGCCGACCTCGGCCGCGGCGTCGACGGGCTGCTCGCCGGCCAGCCGCCGATCGGCCACCTCGTGCTCTTCCTGTTCGCCCTCGGCTTCGCGACCAAGGCCGGCGTCCTACCGATGGGTGACTGGCTTCCGGACGCACACCCGGTGGCGCCGTCCGGGGTCAGCGCGATGCTCTCCGGCGTGCTGGTCAAGCTCGGCATCTACGGCCTGCTGCGGCTGCTCGTGCCGTTCCTCCCGGTCGGCCCGGCGGCGCCGGTGTGGGGCGCGGCGATCGCCCTCGCCGGCACCGCGTCGCTGTTCGTAGCGACGCTGACCGCGCTGCGCCAGAGCGACAGCAAGCGGCTGCTGGCGTTTTCGACCATCGGGCAGATCGGCTACGTCGTCCTCGGCATCGGCGTCGCGGTGGCGATGCTGCCGGCGCACCCGACGGTCGCCTCGCTCGCCCTGCTCGGCGCGCTGCTCCACGTCGGCGGCCACGCCTGCGCCAAGGCCTGTCTGTTTCTGGGCGCCGGCGCGCTGCTCTACCGCACCGGGGAACGCGACCTCCGGCGCCTGGCCGGCGCCGGCGCCGTAATGCCGGTGACCGCCGCGAGCGCCACCACCGCCGCGCTTTCGATCTCCGGGGTGCCACCGCTCGCGGGCTTCGCGAGCAAGTGGCTGATCATCGGTGCCTGCCTGCTGGCGGGGTTCGTGGCGCCGCTCTACCTCGTGCTCGCGCTGGTCGCACTGTTTATCTCCCTGGTCACGCTGGCGCTGTTCGTCCAGCTGCTCGGCAGCGTGTTCCTGGCTGCGCCGGCGCCGCCGCGGCCGGCCGCCGAGGTGCCGGGGTCGATGGCGGTGCCGCAGGCGGTGCTCGCGGGGCTCACGGTGGCGATCGGCCTGGTGCCGTTCGCGCTGCTCGCGCCGCTGCGCGACGCGGTCGCCGTGGTGCTGCCGACCGCGGTCCCGGCAGCCGCCGAGCTGGCGGGCGGTCCGCTCGGTCTGGTGCTGCGCGTCGACGGGCGGGCGCTGGCATTCTGGGCGCCGCTGGTCGTCGTGGCCGTGGCGGTCCTCGTCGCCCTGCTCGTCCACGTGCTGGCGCGGCGCGCCACCGCCGGGGTGCGCGAGGTGCCGGTGTGGCACTGCGGCGAGGAGCACGATCTCGCGGCGGTCCAAGTGCCGGTCGGCGGGATGTACCTGCCGTTCAAGCGCGCGTTCGAGGGGATCTACCCGCGGGTCGCGGTGCGGGCGCCGCGTTTCCCGCCCTGGCTGCGCCGGGTGCTCGACCTCGACACCTGGCTGTACGGGCCGGCGGCGCGCGCCCTCGGGCGCGGCGCGGCCGGCGTGGCGCGCAGCCACGTCGGCATTCCGCAGGTCTACCTGCTTTGGATCGTGATTGGTGCGGTGGCCGTGGTCGGCCTGTTGCTCGGGCTGCTCGGCACGGGGGGTGCACCGTGAGCGGAGACGATGCCGGCGCCCGCGTGGCGCAGGCCATGCAGGAGCAGCTGGGCGCGGCGCTCCACCGCGTTGCGCGGGAACCTTCCGACACCGTGCGGCTGGTGATCGACCGGGCGGCGGTCCGGCCGGCGACCCTGGCGTTGCGCGACGAGTTCGACGCCCGCTTCCTGATCACGGTCGGCAGCGACCGCCGTGAGCTGGGCGGGGGCTTCGGCGTCGAGCACATCTTCTCGCTCGACGGCGACCACCTGTACGTCATGCTTGACTGCGCCGTGCCCGAGAACGACGCGCGGATCGACTCGATCACCCCGCTCCTGCCCGGCGCGTCGTGGGCGGAGCGGGAGCTGCGGGACGCCATCGGCGTCGTCCCCGAGGGCCACCCGGACCCGCGCCGGCTGATGCTCGCCGACGACTGGCCGGACGGGGTGTTTCCGTTACGGCGGGACGTGCCGTACGACCTTCAGCCGCCGCCGGCGACCGGTCTCCGCCCGCCGTTCGCCGATGCGCCGGGGGGCGCCACGGTGCTGGCGATGGGGCCGTTTTTCCCGGTACTCGAGGAGCCGGCTTACTTCCGCCTGTTCGTCGAGGGCGAGACGATCGTCGGCTGCGACTACCGCGGCTTTTACAACCACCGGGGCATCGAGAAGCTCGGCGACTCGAGGCTCACCTACAACGAGGTGCCGTACCTGGCGGAGCGGATCTGCGGGATCTGCGGCTTCATTCACTCCACCTGTTACTGCCAGGCGGTGGAGAAGGCGATCGGCCTGGAGGTGCCGCGGCGGGCGCGCTTCATCCGCACCCTGATGCTCGAGCTCGAGCGCGTCCACTCCCACCTGCTGTGGCTCGGCATCGCCGGCCACATCCTCGGCTTCGACACCGTGCTGATGCAGACCTGGAGGATCCGCGAGCCGGTGATGTGGCTGGCGGAGGAGATCAGCGGTAACCGCAAGACCTACGGGATGAACACGGTCGGGGGCCTGCGCAGGGACCTCCGGGCAGAGCTGGTGCCGAAGATCCTCGAGGTGCTCGCGGTGGTCGAGCGCGAGAGCCTGGCGGTGCGCGACGCGATCGTCGGCGACACCACGCTGCACGCGCGCACCCGCGGCGTCGGCGTGCTGACCCGCGAGTGGGCGCGCAGCATTTGCGTCGTCGGCCCGACCGCGCGGGGCTCGGGGCTGGCGATCGACGCCCGCGTCGACCACCCGTACGCCGCGTACGACGAGGTGGTGCCGCGGATCGCGGTGCAGGGCGACGGCGACACCTGGGCTCGGCTGCTGGTGCGGGTCGAGGAGCTGCTCGAGTCGATCCGCCTGGTCCGCGAGGCGGCGCGGGCGATGCCGACGGGGCCGATCCTCGCGACGCTGCCGGAGCAGATCCCGGACGGGCGCACCGGCGTCACGCTGGTCGAGGCGCCGCGCGGCGAGGCCGTCCACTACGTGATGACCGGCGGCGACAACCGACCCTACCGCTGGCGGGTGCGCGCGCCGACCTACCCGAACCTGCAGGCGGTGCCGGCGATGATCGAGCGGCAGACGATCGCCGACGTGCCGATCGTGCTTGGCAGCATCGACCCGTGCTTCTCCTGCACCGAGCGGCTCGAGTCGGTCGACGTCAGGAGCGGGGCGCGCCGGGTGTGGACCAGGCGCGAGCTGGAGCGGGTGACCCGGTCGGTCGCGGGAAAGGGAGGGGCGCGGTGAGCGCGGGCTCCATCGTCGCCGTCGCGTCGGTCAACCTCGCGGTGGCGCTGTTGCTCTCGCCGCTGCTCGAGGGTGTCATGCGCAAGCTCAAGGCGGCGCTGCACTCCCGCAAGGGCCCGCCGGTGATCCAGCCCTACCTCGACCTCGCCAAGCTGCTCGGCAAGGAGGACCTGCGTTCGGCGCCCGGCCGCCTGTACGCCCTGACCCCGGCGCTGACGCTCGGCGCGGTGGCGGCGCTGGCGCTGCTCGTGCCGATGGGCGGCCCGCCGCCGTTGGCCGGCGCCGGTGACATCATCGTCCTGCTCTACGTGGCGACCGCGAGCGCCGTCCTGCTCGTGCTCACCGCGCTGGCCGGGCGCGGCGCCTACGGCGCGGTCGGCTCGTCGCGCGAGATCATGGTGCTGCTCTCGGTCGAGCCGGTTCTGGCGGTGGCGCTGGTGGTCGGCGCGGTGAAGGCGAAGACGCTCGCGCTCGACGGCATCCTCGCCTGGCAGGTCGGGCACGGGCCAACGATCAGCATGGCGGTGGCCGGGGTGGCGTTCTTCCTCGCCCTCCAGGCCCAGGTCGGCAAGCTGCCGTTCGACGTCGCCGAAGCGGACCAGGAGATCATGGGCGGGCCGCTGATCGAGCAAGGCGGGCCGCGCCTGGCGCTGTTCCGCTGGGCGCTGTGGACCAAGCAGCTGGTGCTCGCGCTGCTGCTGGTCGAGCTGTTCGCGCCGTGGCCGCGCAGCGGCGTGCTCGCCATCGACCTGGCGCTCGCCCTGGTCAAGGCGCTGGTGGTGCTCGTGCTGGTGGCGGTGGTCGACACCGTCAACCCGCGCCTCAAGGTCGAGCAGACGATGGGCTACTTCATGCGGGTGGCGTTCTCATCGCTCGCCGCCCTGGCGTTCGCGGTGATCGGCATGTGAGGAGGTAGGCGTGCTGCGCTCCAAGCTCAAGGAGGCGCTGATCTGCCTCAAGGCCGGGCGGGTGACGCTGCCGTACCCGGCGACGCCGCGCGACCCCGAGCCGGGGTTTCGCGGCAAGCTGGCGGTCGACACCGACCGCTGCTTCGGCTGCGGCGGCTGCGCCAACGTCTGCCCGGCCGGGGTGATCGTCATCCATGACACCGCGCAGCTCACCCGCGTGCTCGAGTTCTTCTGGCGCCGCTGCACCTACTGCGCGCGCTGTCAGGAAGTCTGCCCGGAGTCGGCGATCACCATGACCCAGGAGTTCGAGACTGCCACCAATTCGGCCGACGACATGTACATCCGGCTCGAGGTGTTCATGGGCACCTGCCAGCGCTGTGGCCGTTGCTTCCTGCCGCCGACGCCGCTGGAGCGGATGATGGAGGTCGGCTTCCGCAATGGGGGAAGGTCGTGACCGACGACGCTCTCAACGTCGCGCTGATCGAGACGCTGTGCATGTGCATGGTGATCACATCGGTGAGCGCCGTCGAGACACGGAGGCTGCGGCTGGCAACGGTTGCGTACGTCGTGCAGGCGCTGCTGCTGGTCGGGTTGCTGCTCACGTTTGCCACGGTCAACCCGGCGCTCTACGGCTGGGCGGTGGTCGCGCTGCTCACCAAGGCGGTGCTGACGCCGTACTTCCTGCTCCGCGCGATCGGCCGGGCCGACGTGCGCGAGCAGCAACCACTGATCGGTTTCGCCCCCTCGGTGTTGGTGGCGGCGCTGCTGATGACCGGTTTCTACCGCCTGACCCACGTGCACGTCGAGCTGCTGGCGCCCGGCGCGATGGCCCAGCAGGAGGTGTTCCGGACCAATCTGGCGGTCGCCTCGACGGTGTTCGCGCTCGGCCTGTTCTGTGTGCTCACCCGGCGCGACGCGGTGAAGACGGTGATCGGGCTGTGCCTGCTCGAGAACGGCGTCCACCTGTCGCTGGTCAGCCTGGCGCCGGAGCTGCCCGAGACGGCGCTGTTCGGGGTCGCCACCGAGGTGGTCGTGACGGTCTACCTGCTGCTCTACGTGATCGGCGGGGTGCGCGAGCAGTTCGGCACCACCGACACCTTCTCGCTCAAGGAGCTGCAGGGATGAGGCGCGGGGAGCGGCAATGAACGACGAGGTGCTGACCGTCAGCTCGCTGGCGCCGGCGCTGGCGTTCCTGGTGCCGGTGGCGGCCGGCGTCCTCGTGCTCCTGCTCCGGCGCGGTCCGGCGCGCGCCTGGCCGGTGGTGGCGGGCGTGGGGGCGGCGGCGGTGCTGCTCGCCGGGGTGCGCATGGTGACGGCGACGATTGGCGGCGCGGTCCTGGTGACGTGGGGCGGCGAGCTGCGGGTCGACGCGCTGTCGGCGCTGCTGGTGGCGCTGATCGGCGGCATCGGCGTGCTCGCCCTTCTCTACGCGGTCCGCTCGATGACGGGCGGTAGCGGAGGGCACGAGGGCAGGGAGCGCCGACTGTGCCTGTTCTACGCGCTGCTGTCGTGGTTCCTGGCGACCATGGCGTGGGGGTGCGTCACCAACAACATCATCATGCTCTACGTCGCAGTCGAGGCGACGACGCTGACCTCCGGCCTGCTGGTCGCCTTCTACTGGGATCGGCGGGGCCTCGAGGCGGGCTACAAGTATCTGATGCTGCTGACGATCGGCATCACGTTCGCGCTTTTCGGCTGCGTCCTGATCTACGCCATGGCGGCAGCCACCGGCGAGCTGGCGGGCGGCGACGCGCTGCTGATCAGCGAGGTGCGGGGGGTGGCGCACCTGTTCCCGGCCGGCACCGCGCTGGTGACCGTGGCGTTCCTGGTGGTCGGCTTCGGCACCAAGGCCGGGATCGCGCCGTTCCACCCGTGGCTGCCCGACGCTCACGCCGAGGCGCCGCCGCCGGTCTCCGTGTTGCTCTCCGGCGTGATGATCAAGATGGCCGCCTACGCGTTGGCGCGGACGGTGACGATCTTCTACCCGGGCTGGCCGACGCTCACCGTGTTCGCGGTCGCCCTTGGCAGCTTCACCATGCTGCTCGGGATCGTCGCCGCGATGGGGCAAGACGACCTCAAGCGGCTGCTCGCCTACTCGTCGGTCAGCCAGATCGGCTACGTCGTCGTCGGCCTCGGCCTCGGCACGTACCTCGGCTGTTACGGCGGGCTGTTCCACCTGGTCAACCACGCGGTCGTCAAGGCGTTGCTCTTCATGTGCGCGGGCGCGGTGGTGTACGCAACCGGCGCGCGGCGGATCAGCGAGCTGGGGGGGCTGGGCAGGCGGATGCCGGTGACCGCGTTTTGCTTCGTGCTCGGCGCGCTGACGATCGCCGGGTTCCCGCCGCTCTCCGGCTTCGCCAGCAAGCTGACGATCTACCTGGCGCTGGCGCGCTCCGGGATGTGGTGGGCGGCGGCACTTGCGGTGGCGGCCAGCATCCTGACCATGGTGGTACTGGTGCGCGCGGCAACGGCCGTGTTCTGGGGCTCGCCACGGGGCGCTGCCGAGGGCGCCGCCGTCCGCGAAGTGCCGGGCCTGATGTGGGCGCCGATGGCGGTGCTCGCCGCGGCGTGCGTGCTGCTCGGCGTCTGGCCGCAGGCGATCTATCCGCTGCTCGACGGGGCGGCGCGGGTCCTCGCCACGGTGGGGAGGTGAGGCGGATGCTGGCACGACTGTGTCGCAGGGCGTTCCCGAAGGCGATCTGGGTCTACCATGCCAACTGCGGCGCCTGCAACGGCTGCGACATCGAGGTGATCGACGTCCTCACGCCCTACTACGACGCGGAGCGGTTCGGCATCAAGCTGGTCGGCTCGCCGCGGCACGCCGACGCCGTGCTGGTGTGCGGCCCGGTGAGCCGGCAGGTGGCTCCGGCGCTGCGCCGCCTGTGGGACGCCGTGCCCGCGCCGAAGCTGCTGTTCGCGATCGGCTCGTGCGCGACCGGCGGCTGCTGCTGGTTCGACAGCTACGCGGTGATGGGCGGCGTCGACAAGGTGCTGCCGGTTGACTATTACGTGCCCGGCTGCCCGCCCCGCCCCGAGGCGATCCTCTACGGTGTGGCGGTGGCGCTCGGTCTGGCCCCCAAGAAGATCGCCCCCGAGGTGACGCGGCAGGAGACGCTCGAGGAGCTCGCCGCCGGCACGGCCGGGGTTCGCGAGGTGCGGTCATGACGACGGTTGGCAAGATCCTGATTGTCGACGACGACCGTGACCTGGTCGCAGCCATCAAGCTGGTGCTCGAGCAGCGCGGCTTCGCGGTCGTCGGCGCCTTTGACGCGAAATCCGGACTGGCGCTCGCCGAGGCGGAGCGGCCGGATCTCATCCTGCTTGACGTCATGATGCCGAGCGCCACCGAGGGGTTTCACTTCGTCTGGGAGCTGCGTCGCCGGCCCGACCCGTACTTCGTCGAGGTGCCGGTCATCATCGTCAGCGCGATCCACGGGCAGACGGAGTTGCGCTTCTACCCCGACGCCTCGGACGGCACGTACAAGTCGGGCGAGTTCCTGCCGGTACAAGGGTTCATCGACAAGCCGCTCGATCCGGAGGAGCTGATCGCCCGCGTGACGCGCGAGCTCGAGCTGGCACGGCGGCGCTAGGCGGTTCGGCATGGGAGCGCGATGATCGATCTGCCGAAGACCGGCCCGCCGCCCGGTCTCGCGTCCGCAGCAGCCGAATTGGAGGCACTGCTCGGTTGGTTGATCCGGCTGCGCTGGGTCGCCGTGGTCGGGGTCGCGTGCTTTTTCGAGGTTGCCCGCCGCGTGTTCCCGGTCACGCTCGCGCTGGCGCCGTTGTACGGGACGCTCGTCGCGTTGGCGGCATGCAACGCGCTGTGGATGACCGTACTGCGTCGCCTCGAGCAGCCGCATGGCGAGGGCACGGCGCGCTGGGTTCGCGCCCTCGGGCGATTGGTCGCCCCACCGGTGCTCGAGCAGGCCGGCGCCGACCGCGCGACGCGCGACGCGGCGCTGTTCGCGAACCTGCAGATCGCCGTCGACCTGGTGCTGCTCGCCGCCCTGCTGCACTTCGCGGGCGGAATCGAGAACCCGTTCATCGTCTTCTTCGTCTTCCACGTGATCATTGCCGCGATGCTGCTTTCCCGCCTCGCCACCTACGTGCACGCGACGCTCGGGCTGCTGCTCGTCTCGGCGGTCGCCTTCGCCGAGGTAAGCGGCGTGCTGCGTCACTGGCCGCTCGGCGGCACCTGGGGACCGGAGGGCTACCGCGACGTGCCGCTGGTGAGCGCGCAGCTGTTCGTGCTCGGCGCCATGCTCTACCTGTCGGCGTACATGGGCACGACGATCGCCGGTCGAATGCGCCGGAGGGAGCACGACAACATCGTGCTTTCGCACGAGCTCGCGAACAAAGCCGAGATCCTGGAACGGATCTGCAACCGGCTCGAGGAGTCCGAGGAAGCACGCTCCAGGTACATCCGCAAGGTCGCACACGAGCTGCGCGGGCCGCTCGGCACGATCCAGACCGCCCTCAAGGTCGTGCTCAGCGATATCCTGCCGCCGTCGGCACGCGACATGGTGGGGCGGGCCGAGCGGCGCTCCGGGGAGCTGGCGCAGGTCACCCAGGATCTGCTCGCCCTGTCGCGGGCGCGCGACGTCGCGGCCGAGAAGGCGCTCAGGGCGGTGCCGATCGCCGCGCTGGTCCGCGAGCTGGTCGAGGAGCAACGTCCGGTGGCTACCCGTGCCGACGTGACCCTCGAGCTCGAAACCAGCGAACCGGCGCGGGAGTTCCGCGCCGACCCGCAAGGCGTCGAGCAGCTGGTGCGCAACCTGGTCGCCAACGCCATCCGCTACACGCCCCGCGGTGGGCGGGTCACCGTGCGTCTCGCCGAGGTTCCTGCCGGGGTGCGGCTCGAGGTCGCCGATACCGGGATCGGCATCCCGGAGGAGGCGCTGCCACACCTGTTCGAGGAATTTTACCGGGCGGACAACGCGCGGGAGCTCGCTCCCGACGGCAGCGGCCTGGGACTCGCGATCGTCGAGGCCGTGGCGGGGCAGCACGGTGGCTACGTGACCGTCGCCAGCGAGCTCGGGCGGGGCACCACCTTCATCGTCGAGCTGCCGCTCGAGCCGGTGGCTTGACGGACGTCCGGGCCAGTCCGTAGCATCGCGCTGCAAGGGACGGATCGCTGATGGCCGGTGCCAAGCTGCTGATGATCGACGACGACGTCAACCTGGTGAACGTGTTTCGCCTGGTCTGCACCGCCAAGGGCTACGACTTCCACGCCGCCCACTCGGCTGCCGAAGGGCTGGAAAAGATCCGCGAGGTCGAGCCGGACCTGATCATCCTCGACGTCATCATGGAGGACTTCGTCGCCGGCTTCCGGGTGGTCAGCGAGCTGCGCGCGTCGGGACCGGATTCCCCCTACCGGGCGTACCGCGACGTCCCGATAGTCATGCTGACCTCGGTGACCTCGAAGACGCACGTCAACTTCTCCGACCACGTCGGCACCGCGCTGTTGCCGGTCGACGCCTTCGTCGAGAAGCCGGTCAAGCCGAGCGAGATTCTCGGCCGGATCGAGGCGATCCTGGGAACTCGGGCGACGACCGGCTAGGAGGTCGCCCCGGCGCGGGGTCCCGCTGCCTCGGGCGGTGATTCGCTCCGGACGACGCTCACCGGCAGCGTGAACAGGAATTCGGCCCACTGCTCGGGCTCGGATTGCGCCCAGATCCGGCCGCTGTGCCGCTCGATGATCGTGCGCGAGACGAACAAACCGAGCCCGGTGCCGGTCTTGGTGTCGACGCCACCGAGCCCGATCCGGGTGAACTTGCCGAACAGCTTCTCGCCGGCGTCGCGCGTGAAGCCGCGCCCCTCGTTCCACACCGAGAAGCTCAGCTCGCCGTCGGTTCGCGCGCCGGAGATCCGGATCGTCCCGCCCTTGCGGCCGTACTTGACCGCGTTCGAGAGCAGGTTCTGGAACACCGAGGTGATCAGCGCCGGGTCGCACTCGCCGCGCAGGTCGTCGGCGACGGTCGTGACGATCGCCATCCGCCGGTCGGCCGCGAAGTCGGCGAGGCGCGCGACCACCGGCACGACGATGTCGCGCGCGTAC
>Ga0316600_10001637_pt1 | contig 10166 bp, 8 predicted proteins | sample OWC_soil_day5_CT_FD_207652 | JGI IMG/M metagenome (GOLD analysis project Ga0316600, IMG submission 207652) | Wetland soil microbial communities from Old Woman Creek delta, Ohio, United States - OWC_soil_day5_CT | ecosystem: Environmental > Terrestrial > Soil > Wetlands | place: USA: Ohio...
AATGGACAAATGGAGATTATTGCTAAGATCGAAAACGCTGAAGGCGTGAAAAATATTGATGAAATACTAAAAGTCGCTGATGGAATTATGGTAGCTAGAGGTGATTTAGGTGTAGAAATTCCTGCAGAAGAAGTTCCAATTGTGCAGAAAATCTTAATTGAAAAATGTAATAAGGCGGGGAAACCTGTTATTACCGCTACACAAATGTTAGAATCGATGATGATTAATCCTCGCCCGACAAGGGCAGAAGCCAGTGATATTGCCAATGCTATTTTAGATGGAACTGATTGTATCATGCTCAGTGGTGAAACCGCGTCAGGATGTTATCCTGTTGAGACGCTGCAAACAATGGTGAGGATTGCCATGCGCACGGAAGAGTCTTTGAAATATAATACGCTGCTACTCTCGAAAGGTATGACATTGCAAAATACAACTACGGACGCGATTAGCCATGCTACGGTACAGATCGCTTATGAATTAAATGCTGCTGCAGTTATTACAGCGACAGAACATGGGCATACAGCTCGCATGGTCTCGAAATATCGCCCTCAGGCCAACATCATTGCAGTTACGCCCCATGAGAAGACCCTGCGTCGTATGATGCTGTTTTGGGGTGTTCAACCTGTTTTGGGCGTAACTACAAAAAATTCAGATGAAATGGTACAGAATGCTACCGCTAAATCCGTGGAACAAGGTTTAGTTAATGAAGGCGATTTAGTTATTGTCACCGCGGGTGTACCTGCAGGAATGTCTGGTACAACCAATATGATTCGCGTTCATGTTGTAGGAAGCGTCTTATTACGAGGAGTTGGAATTGGTCAGCGATCGGTATCTGGAAAGATTTGCATTGCTCACTCCATTAAAGAAGTTAAAAGCAAGTTTCGGCCGGGAGATATTTTAGTCGTAACAGGCATCGATGAAGAAACCGCTGTTTATGCATCTCAGGCAGCTGCCATTATTGCAGAGGAAGGCGGATTGACTTCTAATGCTGCTATCGTTGGTATTAGCGCTGGAATACCCACTATAATCGGGGTAGACGGTGCAGTGAAACGTTTGCAGGATGGAATGCTGGTTACTGTTGATGGAGCAAGAGGGCTCATCTATCAGGGAGAAATTAACGCTAGATAGAAAGCGGTATGATTTTTTAAAATTTTGTCACTGCTATAACTCATGAGGCTTCCGCTTAAGGCGGAGCCTTATGGTGCTTTAAAGAATCTAAGATGAGCGGAGGGTGTTGCTATTGTTCTGGGTGGCATCGATAAGCAGTGTTTTAACGATACTATTAATTCGTTATTACTATCGAAAATGTAATTGGAAATTTAAAATATTGACATTTCGTTTGAATACATTGATTCGCAGCTCCCGTAGGGATAAGAAAGTAGCGCAACGATTATTAAAACAAGTGTATGTACTTTTACATAAAAGTATCGCTAGTAATGATACTGCTATGGCTTATCAAGCGATTGATTTACTTAAATTGGCTTTCGGCTATGGAATAATGCGTCAGGACGAGACAGTACGGTTAATGGCTATTAGTGTAGCAGCATTGAATGAGAAGCAGCCTGATATGGTCAGCTTCATCTTGGATGCGTTTAGACCATTGATTCGTCAGCTATCACCTGAATGTATTCCTGGTGCAGCAGAGCAATTAACATTAATCGGTGTTATAGCGTTAAAGCAAAGACAAAATTTTTTAGTTGCGAAAATAACAGAATGCATTTTTTTAATTATGGACAGGGGAGATGCAGTTAAAGATGAAAAAATCATAACTGCAGCACTTACATCTTTTAAGGCCATGGGTGTTTTAAGCTTGAGGCGCCGTGATATTGCTTTGTTTAGAGAAATGAGTACACGCTTATCCGCTTGGTTTACTGCAAACCAGCCTAACGAAGAGGTTGCGAAAGAGCTAGTAAGTATGTTAACAGCTTGGCTTCATCGTATTGTTGGAATCAATAATATGGCATTATTTGCGATGATAGAGGAGTTTACAGATTCTTTAATTCAATCAAAGGTACTCGATAGCCAGTTGGAATTATTATATGAAGAATGGGGCAATCTTGCAGCATCTGCTTGCCTAAATCCGAATAATTCGTTAGCCGGAAATATCTTGAAATTTTTGTTTTCCATCGCTATCTTGAGGCAGGATTACTGCCAGTGGGTAAAGGTAGTAGAGGTTGCGGGAAGAGTAATAAAGTTAACTGTTTCTCGCCATGGGATTTTAGGAGCTTTCACAGTATTTCATCCTATGTTGGAAGTGGGAAGGTCGTTATTATGGTCTGAACTGAGATTTGTTCAGTGCATTGATGAATACAAGCATAAGATGTTATTTGCAGTGGTTAAAGAATCCCTGCTTATTATCTCTTTTGCTGCCAAACAAGAGTTAGTTGGTTCTTCGGGACAAACCATTGTAGACATTTTTAAGTGCTGGGTAGAGAACCCTGCTATGGCAGCAAATCATAAATCGATAAAGAAATATTGTCAAATGTTATTACTTTTTTGGTTAAAGGATAAACGAAAAGTAAAAAAGAATTTGCCTTATACGAATGTGCTTACTGAGCCTATATTATTTACAGATAGTGAGAGACTGCGATTTAAAATGTAATGAGCAAAAAAAAATCCGGGTATAAATTATACACCGGATTTTGGTTTTGATAATTTGCTGCCTGTTAGTAAAATGCTGATAATTGGCAGAAATGTACTTACTCGTTTTACAATAAGGGAAAAGGCAAGGCTGAGAAGGGTTGCTGCTAGATAAAATGCAATGGTAACAAGGGCGGTCATCATTAGGTTTTGTCCAGCGATATAATTGATGAGATAATACATGACCAAAGGATGGACAAGGTAAACTACATAGGAATGTTCACCAAACCTGGAAAGGATACTTTTGATTCCAAGGGGGAGCTTTTCCTTGCTGAATATCATGAACAAAAATAATGTGGTGGATAAGGTGTAGAGTACTCCAACAGGGCTAAGCTGATGGGCGGTATTGACAGCGGCTTCTGGTGTGTAGTGCAGCCTATATAGCAAATAATAATAGTAAGATAAGATTCCTGCCAGAGTTAGATAAAAAAAGTTTGCGATAGCGGTTTGATGATTTTTGATCAATTCTTTGAAGTGCTCATATTTTACAGCACATACAGCTCCTAATAAGAAGATAAATAGATAGTGGAAAATCCAGTAACTCAGACGATGATAGATTAATTTATTTATATAATGGTTACTGAAATCAGCATGTAGTATATAGCTGGAATAATAGTTAAAGAGTATCTGCAATAGTAAGATGATGCTCAGATTGCGGACAGGATGCTGGATGATATAGGATACGAGGATTCGCCATAGAGGCATGAGGGCATAAAACCATAATAGAATAATCAGAAAGTAAAGTTGATAGGAAGCCAGTCCAAAGAAAGCAAACTCATAGAGAAGGGGAGGGTGCCATATGGTACTATCGCCACTTACGAAGGTATAATGAATCATATATATAATGGACCATACGAGATAAGGGACTAAAACAGTACGTAATCGTCTGACGAGAAAGTCTTTGTAGTTGAATCTAGCTGTAAGGTTTTGTGTGAAGAATAAGCCAAAGGCTGAAGCAAAGAAAAAGATCGGAACGCTAAAGCGTGTGAGAATCTCCAATAAAGCAAACAAATGGATGTTTACTTTGGGATTACTTAAGGAGTAGGCTCCAGTGTGGATGCCAATCACTCCAAGCATGGATATGCCTCGAATATATTCAATTGCTATTATCTTTTTTAGAGACATGGTAAATTTCCTTTCTGTTTAGATTTATGTAAAATTATCTTATTCGTAATGCGGCTATCATATTCCTGCTTGCCTGCTATGAAGCAAATGGGGAATAAGGGAGTCTTAAGCATATAAAAATTTTTAGGGGGATTTAGTAATGAGAGAACTAGGATTAGTAAACGGTAGATTGGTTGATATGAATGAGAATGTCGTTAAGATGGAAGATCGAGGACATCAATTTGGTGATGGAGTATATGAAGTTACCAAAGTATATAATGGTAAATGCTTTGCTTTAAGGCCGCATTTGGATCGGCTGTACCAGTCTTTGCGGGCCATTCGTATTCCTGCAACGTATACCTTTGAAGAGTTAGTTCAATTTCATGAGGCTTTGATAAAAGAAAGTGGTATTACAGAAGGAGCCATTTACTTGCAGATCACGCGAGGTGCTGCGCCTCGAGTCCATCCTTTTCCTGAGCAAGTAGTGCCATGCTTGACTATGTCTATTCGATCTAGTGGACCGGTTAAGCAAGAATTTCGAGATAATGGTGTGAAAATCATATTGATACCTGATGAACGCTGGCTGCGCTGTGACATTAAATCCTTAAACTTATTAAGTAATGTACTAGGTAAGCAGCAGGCGAAAGAAGCTGGCTGTTATGAAGCGGTAATGGTAAGAGATGGTTCTGTAACCGAAGGGACGAGCAGCAACTTTTTTGTAGTGAAGGATGGAGTGATTTGGACGCATCCAGCGACGAATTTAATTTTAAAAGGTATAACTCGTACGATTTTATTAGAAAGACTTGCGAAAGAGTTAGATTTGACCATTTTGGAAAAAGCATTTGATGTATCTTTTGTAAAAAGCGCATCGGAAGCATTTTTGTCAGGAACTAGTACCGAAATTATGCCCGTTATTTCTATTGATGGAAAACTAGTGAATGATGGAGTCGTCGGTCCGATTACGCGTAAATTGCAAGCTGCATATACGCAGCTAATTGATGAAGAATGTGGACGGAATTAAACAGTTTCCTATGAATCAAATGTGATATGCAAAAAATAGCAGGGGATGGACCTTGCTATTTTTGTATATAGTATTAATGAGAATTTGCGTTTAATTTTTATGGAGGCTAAAGGATGCAAGATAAGTTGAAGAATTTACCCTATTATCGCTGGCTGATTTTTATTGTTACTGTAATGGGGACATTTATGGCAGTTTTGGATTCTAGCATTGTAAATGTCGCTCTACCGTTAATTGCTGCTAATTTTGGCGTAGAATTAACAGATGTGCAGTGGGTGGTAACGGCATATTTATTGGTTATTTCAAGTTTGCTGCCCTTGTTTGGTAAGATTGGTGATATGTATGGTCGGCGTAAGATTTATTTATTAGGATTTGCGATTTTCACAATTGGTTCACTATTGTGCAGCTTATCTAGTACGATTTGGTATTTAGTAGTTTCAAGAGTGCTGCAGGGTACTGGCGCATCCATGTTAATGTCCAATGCTCCTGCAATTATAAGTGTAACATTCCCTGGCAAAGAACGAGGGCGAGTCCTAGGAATGAATGGTACTGTTGTGGCGTTAGCTGCTATGACTGGACCAAGTTTAGGTGGGATTCTGGTAGGACTATTTAATTGGGAATGGATTTTTTACATTAATTTGCCCATTGGAATCCTTGCATACTTATTAGGATACTATATTTTACCTTTTGAAAAGAAATATGCAGCTGGAACTTTTGATTTTAAAGGAGCTATCTTATTTGCTTTGGGAATGACAGGTTTACTCGTGGTATTAAGTGAAGGACATGAATGGGGCTGGAATTCTTTCATAACAGGCAGTATTGGCATTTTAAGCCTGTTATTGCTGAGTACTTTTATCTGGTTTGAAGGCAGAATTAAAGAGCCGATGATTGATTTATCCTTATTTAGACGTTGGCCTTTTCTTGCAGGAAATGCATCAGGTTTATTATCTTTTATGGCCATGTTTTCTAATAATATGCTCATGCCATTTTATTTGCACTCTGTATTGCTGCTGACACCAACTCAGATTGGCTTGGCAATTACTCCTTTTCCCCTATTAATGGCAATTGCCGCTCCTCTTAGTGGTTATTTATCGGAACGAGTTAGCCCAGTACTATTAACCAGCAGCGGTTTAGGAATCTTGATGCTAGGTTTGTTCTATTTAGCTACATTAGACGCATATTCTACTATCTGGCATGTTGCTATAGGTCAGGGGATTATGGGGATTGGTAATGGGATGTTTCAATCACCGAATAATAATAGCGTATTAAGTTCCGTGCCTGTTAGAAAAGTAGGTTTAGCAAGCGGAATTAGTGCCTTGATGCGCAATGTTGGGATGGTAAGTGGTACCGCAGTAGCCGTATCTGTCTTTGAAAGTAAGAGACAGCAGGAGCTGGCAGGGGTTTTAATTCTAAATCAGGATGCATATATGAGTGCATTTTTGTCAGCATATCATCTTGCATTAATGATTGGTGCCTGTTTTGCTGGTATTGGACTCATTATCTCATTAAGCAGAAAAGGGCATGTACATTTAAGAGTTGTTAAGTGAAAATTGCTTCTTGTCATTCTATTTTTGGTAAAAAGTTGACAAGAGTATTGTTTGTTATTTATAGTAAAAGTATATAACAGTAGAAAAAGTGTAATGGCAAGGTGTATCATTAAAAGGAGGGTAAAGAAATGAATCAAATATGGTTGCGGATATTCATGGTAATGATTGGTGGCAGCGTTGCCAAATATATAGTTGTTAACCCTTTTATCTGGGTATGTATTGATTTGGCGATACTTGGGATTGCTTATCTGATTTTAAGACGATATCCTTTTATTGATTTAAAGTCGAGCATGTCATTTCTTGGTGGACTAACAGCTGTCTCTGTTTTAATTGATTTGGGAATTATTAGCGGTCTTGTTGGTAATATTCTTATTATAGCATTGTTGGCATGGATGATATTTGGTCGCTCTCGTGGCTCTAATAATCGACCAGTGAACCGTCATAAATGGCATAAGTAAAGAGGGGCTTTATCACGATGAGACCAAAGGTTGCGATTCTAACTCGTACAGCGTTATTGTTGGCTCTTGCATTGCTATTTCAGTCAATACGCTTGTTAATTCCTATACCGCCTTTTCTGTCTACCTTTTTAATTGGCAGCCTGATGAATAGTTGTTTTTTGATTGCTGCTGACATGGTAGGAGCAGGACCTGCTATTGTGCTTGTATCCTTAGTGCCTATAGTGGCATATTTTCAGCAAGTGTTGCCTCTTCCTATTTTTATCATACCAGTTGCATTGGGAAATGCTATATTTATTGGAATATTTTTAATAGGAAAAAATCAGAAGTACTGGATGAAAATTCTTGCTGCTGCTGCAGGCAAAAGTATTTTTATGTATGTTGCCTTTAGTTGGTTGTTAACTTTCATTGCGATTCCCGCAAAAATTGCCGCAGGCCTACTCTTTATTATGAGCTGGCCACAATTTATAACTGGAATAATGGGTGGCATTCTTGCTGGTATGATAAAAAGACGCTTAACATTGTTGTAACTAACAATGTTAAACGTCTTTTTATCATACCAGCACCGCTTGCCTTGCTCGTACCAGGGATAAGCCTTCTTAAAATTTAAAAAAGAGCTATGTACAGTTGAGGATGGCCATGATTAGCGCTCCATTCGTGCGAAGCCATTCCCGGCATTGTTTGAAATGAGGCGAATAGTTTCCTACTTCTTGCCAAAAAGCTTGCGAATGATTTGGTATGCGCAAATGGCAAAGCTCATGAATTACCAAATAATCAATGACTTCCATCGGTGCCATGATGATTCGCCAATTATAATTGATATTGCCTTTAGAAGAGCAGCTCCCCCAACGGGTTTTTTGTTCTTTGATGGTAATTCGTTTTGGATTTACTTTTATGACCGATGCCCAAAAAGTTGTTCTTGTTACTAAGGTATTAGTAGCATAGTGGATGTACCATTGCTTAAGGATTTTTTCTGCTGTTGCATTTGTATCCTTCGCAGTTAAAGGAAGAATATTCAGCATAATTTGATTCTCTTCTAAGTGAACTGGAGGTTTATGAGTATCTTTGCTCATAAATTTAAGGATATGGGGCTGTCCTAAAAACAGTATTGCGGCATTATCACAAACTGATTTATTAATGGGGTTGGCTGCTGCAGCTGCCAATTTTGTTATTTGTTTTACAATCCACTTTCTTTTTTCAAGTACTATTTTTTCAATGCCTTCCTTGGGAAAGCGGGTAGGGGCAGTAATGGTCAAATGACTGGATGAATTTAATTTTAATTGAACCGACTTTCGATTTTTCTGATATATGATAGTATATGTTAGTTGATGATTATCAATTTTAAGTGTATGCATAATATCCTTCATTAGACAGTATGGTGTAAAAATCCTGCAGAAATGAAAAAAAGCCTCTAATTATCGAAAATTAGAGGCTGTAAAATACTGGTGCCGAAGGCCGGACTCGAACCGGCACGTGGAGTACACGTCTGATTTTGAGTCAGGTGCGTCTGCCAATTCCGCCACTTCGGCATAAATTATATTGAACACTTAGCTCAACGAATATCATGATAACATAACAGACCGTTATTGTCAAGTTGCGGTAATGGAAAGTTGGGTAAAAAAGTTATAAATAGAACCAATAATGTTTTACTTTCCCATGAAAAAAAGACCTAGCATAAATGCAAAGTCTTATAAAATACTGGTGCCGAAGGCCGGACTCGAACCGGCACGTGGAGTACACGTCTGATTTTGAGTCAGGTGCGTCTGCCAATTCCGCCACTTCGGCACGTGTTAAGCTGTTTGGTGTTAGGCTTTTGCTCACCAGACAAGTGATATAATACCATGATAAGAATAAGCTTGTCAAGATTAATTTCTATAGTTTGTATAAAGTTTGTATAATTATTTGTTTTTTGGAAACAATTGTATCATATATGGTTGTTTCTCGGAAAATCCTTTATGAAGGCAAAGAATGAGCATAATTGACCTCTCAACTTGTATTCCTACGCTTAGAGTTAAACTCATGCTTTGACCGTTACGGCTCTACATGGCTGTTTTCTGAGAGTACATCTATGCCAGATGAGGAGGATGGTATTATGGCAACAAAAATGGGGCGTTTACCTGTAAAAAAAGTTTTATTGAACAGCAAGACAGTTAGTGATGAAGGTGAATATGAATTTATTATTGACTGTGATTCGATTTATTTTGATGTAGGGTATGATAATGAAGGTAATTTACAATTTGTTGATCAGTATTTTTATACGGATCGTAATCCTCAAGGCGATTTAAATTCTGCTGCTGAGCAAAGTCTTCTCTTAAGTGTTGATGATAACGATTTTCCTGTGAAAAGTTATCTATTAGCGAAGCAAGAACAAGGAAATGAATGGCTGCGGTTTCATGCGGTAGTGCCTAAAACAGTTGATCCTGGATATTTTCATCAAAAATACCTTGGGGAGTAAGTAGAATAATCTTTGAATCAATTTATTCTATAGGGATGGCGTCTTTGCTATCCCTATTTTTTTTAGTATCATCATACAACTATGTGTAAAAATATGGTAAAATACATTAAAAATGTAATAATATGGTAAAAATTACAATTCAATGTTAAAACGTCCATAGCAAACAAAAGTTATTGTGTCGAAATGAAGTAGGAAAGCAAATAGAGATAAGCTTGTTAACACTAGGGTACTGGGACTTTGCATAAGAATATTCGACAAAACAGACTGGTTTACTTAGAATTATGTCGCAATTTTACGAAAAGAACTTAGTCTAATTTAGCAGGACTTACAATTATTTACAAGAATATTAAGTATCACTTTAATAAATAGGAAGATAAGGAGAGGGCAAAATATGTACTTAGCGGCAACTTCGCAAAATAGATTAGTACATTTAGTAAAAGAAGATGAGTATAAAGAATATTTTGAATCGACGACAAATGGGATTATACATCTTGATAGAGAAATGCGCATAAAAAGTTTGAATCGGGAGGCAGAACGAATCGGAGGAGTGGATCATTCTGCTGTAATCGGAAGACGGGCGGAGATTATTTTTCGAAAATATGGTGAACAGTTTCTGAAAATCTTTGATGTTTCAGAATATGAGGATATTAAGACTGCTAATATTAGCTTGAAAATTAATGATCAAATTATTTATCTTCATATCGATGCGTTGAGGCTGGTCGATTCTTTGGGTGAATTCAATGGGATGATCGTTATATTACAGGATGTATCTGCTGTCAGAGCTGCCATAAAGCAAATACAGACTACACAAATGCTAGTGTCATTGGGGGAATTAGCAGCTGGTGTGGCGCATCATGTACGAACCCCCTTAACTACGATTAGTGGGTATCTGCAAGTTATGTTAGGGCGTATTGATGATGATAAGTATACTGTACGCCGCGATGTAT
>Ga0316600_10001639_pt1 | contig 10157 bp, 9 predicted proteins | sample OWC_soil_day5_CT_FD_207652 | JGI IMG/M metagenome (GOLD analysis project Ga0316600, IMG submission 207652) | Wetland soil microbial communities from Old Woman Creek delta, Ohio, United States - OWC_soil_day5_CT | ecosystem: Environmental > Terrestrial > Soil > Wetlands | place: USA: Ohio...
CGGAACACCAGGTCGTCGAAATCGACGAGGTGGCCGTCGAAGTCCGGGCCGTCGACGCATGCGAATTTCACGCCGGTCGAGAGCTTGACGCGGCAGCCGCCGCACATGCCGGTGCCATCCACCATCACGGGGTTCAGGCTGACGATGGTGTGTATCTTGTGCGGCCGCGTCGCCTCCGCGCAGCCCTTCATCATCACCGGCGGGCCGATCGCGACGCACTCGTCGATGTCCGGGTGCTTCAGCACGGCCTGCCGGATGCCCTCGGTCACCAGGCCCTTGATGCCGGCGGAGCCGTCGTCCGTGCAGAGGATGAGCTCATCGCAGCAGGCGCGGAACTTCTCCTCCCAGAACACGAGGTCGCTCGTCCGGAATCCGAGGATGCCGATCACGTAGGCTCCGCTTTCCTTGTAGGCGCGCGCCTGCGGGTATACCGGCGCGACTCCGAGTCCGCCGCCCACGCACAGGACCTTGCGCGCCGAGCCAATGTGGCTCGGGATCCCCATTGGTCCCACCAGCGCCGAGAGCCGCGTGCCGACGCGGCAATCGCGCTGCATTTCAAGCGTCGTCTTGCCGACGGCCTGGATCACCAGCGTGATCGTGCCCTTGTCGCGGTCGAAGTCGGCGATGGTCAGGGGGATGCGTTCGCCCTGCTCATGGGACATGACGATGACGAACTGGCCCGGGCGGGCCGCCTTCGCCAGCATCGGGTGGCGGATCTCGAGCAGGAACGTGACGTCCGAGAAATCCTGTCTGGCCACGACTTCGAAGCCGGGCCCTGCTGAAGTACTGTTCATTTGAGCATCCTGGTTTGCATACGCATTTATCCAGAGACCGTCGGGACGGCAATCCGGGGAACCCGAAGACAGGGGGAAAAGGGGACATTCTCCTTTTCCGCACCAGGATGCGAAAAAGGAGAATGTCCCCTCTTTCCCTATTGCCTGAAGGCGCAGGCGCGCCAGGCCTTGCGACCTCGGATGTTCGCGAGGTACGTCTTGAGGGCCGGATAGGCCTCGATGTAGTCGCCAGCGAGCGCAAGAGCGTCGAGTACCGGCCCGTAGCAGCAATCGACGAGCGAGTACTCGCTCCCCAGCATCCAGGCATCCTTGCCGAGGTGGTCGTTCAGCACGGCCAGGTACCGCGCACATTTCTTGCTGGCTGCCTCCGCCGCCAGCGTATCCGGCGTGCGTCCCATCTGCCGCGCGACGTACCCGTTGAACCACAGCTCGCCGATCGGCTCCGACAGGTGCCGCGCCTCGAAGAAGAGCCACTTCGCTGCGCGCCCCCTGCCCTCGGCATCCGTAGGCCACAGCCGGTGCGTGCGCTCGCCGAGATAAGTGACGATCGCGTTCGACTCCCAGAGCTTGAACGGTCCCCACGTGAGCACCGGCACTTTCTTGTTCGGGTTGAGTTCGCCGACCAGGTCCGCATGCTGTCCGCCCCGGCTGAGATCGACGGTAACGAGCGAGTATTCGAGCCCCAGTTCCTCGAGCGCGAGACGGGCCTTCTGCGGGTTGAACGACCAGTACCAGTAGAGCGTCAGCATTCTCGTCCTCGCTGGTGCAACAGACTAGAGGATCGCCGTCGGGTGCTTCTCGCCGCGCTCGTATACGACGCTCGCCCGACCTACCAGCAGCGGGTCGAGCGTGCCGATCGCCGCGAGATCCTTGTTGGTGTAAGGCAGCTTGTGCAGCACGTAGCGCATGGCATTCAGCCGTGCGCGCTTCTTGCAGTCGGACTTGATCACGGTCCAGGGCGAGTCCGCGGTGTCCGTGGAGAAGAACATCGACTCCTTGGCACGCGTGTACTCGTCCCACTTGTCGAGCGACGCGAGGTCCACCGGGCTCAGTTTCCACTGCTTCAGCGGGTGGGACCTGCGCTCCCTGAACCGGCGCCGCTGCTCCTTGCGCGTCACTGAGAACCAGAACTTGATCAGGTGCAGCCCGCTCCGCACGAGGTTGCGCTCGAACTCCGGCGCCTGGCGTACGAACTCCTGGTACTCCTCGTCGGTGCAGAAGCCCATCACGCGCTCGACGCCTGCGCGGTTGTACCAGGACCGGTCGAACATCACGATCTCGCCGCGCGTTGGCAGGTGTTCGACGTAGCGCTGGAAGTACCATTGTCCGCGCTCGACCTCGCTCGGCTTCTCCAGCGCGACCACCCGCGCGCCGCGAGGGTTCAGGTGCTCCATGAACCGCTTGATCGTGCCGCCCTTGCCAGCCGCGTCACGGCCCTCGAACAGGAACACGACGCGCTGACCGGTTTCCTTCACCCACGCCTGCAGCTTCAGCAGCTCGACCTGCAGACGGTACTTCTCGCGCTCGTAATTCCGGCGCGACATCAGGTTGCGATACGGATAGCCGCCATCGCGCCAGTCATCGGCAAGTTCGGTGTCGGCCTTCTGCCGGCGATGATGTGTCGCTTCCTCTTCGTGCCGCATCAGCAGGTTTCGGATTGCCAGCACGTCGTCCGGCGAAGCTCCGGCGAGGATCGCCTCGAACGACTCCGCCATGCCTTTACCTTCGTTCCTGGCGGCATGGGAGAGAATGTCGCGCACCGCATGGGCCTTTGACTCGTTCGCGGCCGACACCGATTCGGAGATCGAGAACTCGGCGATGCCTGCCGCGCTGAGACGCGGCGGCACGTCGCCCTTTGCCACACGCCTGACGACCTTGCTGGCGCGCCGCCTGGCCGGCTTCTTCTTGGCCCGCCCGCCCGCCACCCCGGCTTCAGGGCGCCCGCTTCCCGCCTCGTCCATCGCCTGTTCCTCGCCTGCCTTGCCTCTTCAGGATTCCTGAGCCTACCCCGAGGCCAGACCGGCATCGACTCCGTGGATTCCGTAACCGCGCAGCCCGGCCGAACCGGTTAGGTAATAGACCTTCTGGACTGAGCCGCCGCGGCGCGCGAGCATGGCTGCCCGGACCGCCGCCCAGGACGACGCCATGACACATTACTTCAAGTCGCAGGGCATCCGCATCGCATATGACGACGTCGGCAAAGGCGCACCCATCGTGCTGCTGCACGGATTCAGTGCCAGCCGCAGGCTCAACTGGAAGCTGCCCGGCTGGTACGACACGCTGAACGCCGCCGGGTACCGTGTCATCGCCTTCGACGCGCGCGGCCACGGCCAGAGTGACAAGCCGTCGGACGTCGAGTCCTACCGGCCCGAGGGCATCGCCGGCGACGCAATCCGGCTGATGGACCACCTCGGCATCCGCAAGGCGAGCCTGCTGGGTTACTCGATGGGTGGGCGCAACGCCGCCTGGCTGCTCGCGAATTACCCGAATCGCTTCGATGCAGTGGTCATCGGCGGCACCGGGCTCAACCTGCTCGCAGCCGAGGAAGCGCGACGATGGTCCGCACGCGGGTACGCGCTCACGGCCGACAACGAGAAGACCGAGTCGCTGGCGATACCTGCGATGGTTCCTCTCTACCACCGCGCGACGCGGCGCGGCGGGCGCATGGGCGCCCTCGCGGCCTGTCTGCTCGGCGCGTTTCCTAACATGAGTGCAAAGGACTTCGCACGCGTCGCCACGCCCGCACTGGTCGTCTGCGGCAGCAAGGACACGCTCGCCGGCAGTCCGGTGCCCCTTGCAGCGTCGATTCCGGGCGCCCGCGCCGTACTCGTGCCCGGCCGAACGCACCTGAGCGCGGTCGCGGATCCGTTCTTCAAGGGCGCCGTGATCGGCTTCCTCGGCCACCGCGCCTCCGATCCGGTCAAGGCCGCCAGCCGCCGAGTTGCTTCTCGTAAAGGTCGTGGCGGTCGTACGCGCGCCAGTACTCGCGGATAAGTCCGCCCTCGATCCGGTATTCGGTGATCCCGAAGAAACGGACGGTCCGTCCGGTCGGCTTGTGCGTGGCGCGCACGCTGCCGCGCACGACGACACGGTCGCCCTGCGCTGCAACGTTCTCCACCGTGAAACGGTAATCGTCGTAGACCTCGTACACGTACGCGGAAAACGCGGCGACCTGGTCCGCCCCCGCGACGACGTCGTCGACGCCGGGACCGTGGCCGACGACGTCCTCGTGCAGGTGCTCGCGCATGAATGCAAGGTTGCGCCGGTTGAACACCTCTTCGTAGTACTGGCGCATCAGCGCCGCATTGGCGAGCTCGACTTCGCTCATGGCCGGTACACGAACCCACGCGCGTTGCCCGGGGGCGCGGCTGCAGCCAGGTCGGCGAACTCCGCGAGCCAGCGCCGGGTCTCCGATGGCGCGATGATTTCCTCGACGTAGAACCGCTCGGCCGACCGGAACGGCGAACGCAGCCGCTCGAGCCGGTCGTGGATCTCGCGGCGCGCCGCCTCAGGGTCGGGTGCTGCCTCGATCTGCGCCTTGAACGCGGCCTCGACGCCGCCTTCGGGCGGCAGCGATCCCCAGTCGCCGCTCGGCCACGCGATGCGGAACCGGTGGCGCGTGTGGTCCATCATGCCGGCGCCTGCCACGCCGAACGCGCGGCGCAGGATGACCGCGCACCAGGGCACCGTCGACTGGAAGATCGTCGCGATCGCCCGCGTGCCGTCCCGAATCGTCCCGGCCTTCTCCGCCTGCGAGCCGATCGTGAATCCGCCCACGTCCACGAAATGCACGATCGGCAGCCTGAAGGTCTCGGCGAGTTCCACGTGGCGGGCGATCTTGCGTGAGGCGGCCGCCGTCCAGGTGCCACCCATCTGTCCCGGGTCGCTCGCGATTACCGCCACGGTCACGCCGCGCACCCGCGCGAGGGCCGTGACGACGGAGCGCCCCCACGCGCGGCCGATCTCGAACAGGCTGCCGCGGTCGAGCACCGCATCGAGGATCGGCCGGACCTCGTAGGGCCAGCGACGATCGCGCGGAATGGCCTCGTCCAGCCATGCCTCCGCCCGATCAGCCGGATCGCTGCACTCGACCCTCACCGGACTCACGCCTGCCCGACCCGGCAGGTATGAAAGAAAACGCCGGGCACGCGCGAATGCTTCGGCCTCGCTGTCGACGACATCGTCGACGCTGCCCGTCGAGGCGTGCAGCTCGGCGCCGCCGAGCTGGTCGGCCGTGACCTTTTCGCCAGCCGCAGCGACGACCGGCGGGCCCGCCGTGAACATCTGGCTGAGACCGCGCACCATCACCGAGTAGTGGCTCGCGACGAGCCGCGCCGCACCGAGGCCCGCGACCGACCCGAGGCCGAGCGCAACGACCGGGACGAGCCCGAGGTTGGCGACGACCTGGTCGAAACCCGGCACGTAGGGCACATAGGTCGCGCCGAGTCGCTCGATCTCGGCCACGGAGCCTCCGCCGCCGGTGCCATCGAGCAGGCGCACGAGCGGCAGCCCGTACTCCGCGGCCATCAATTCGGCCTGCACGTTCTTTTCGTGGTGGTACGTCTCGGAAGAGCCGCCGCGGATCGTGAAATCGTCCGCGCTGACGACGACGGTGCGCCCGTCGATGGTGCCGCGCCCCACGAGGCAGCTCGACGCCCGAAATCCCTCGAGCGAACCGTCCGCCCCGTAGCGTCCCTCGCCGGCGAGGCTGCCCCATTCACGGAAGGAATCGTCGTCGAGCAGCGCCACGATGCGCTCCCGGACGGTGAGCTTGCCGCGCGAGCGCTGCCGATCGACGCGTTCCGTGCCACCCATTTCCGCCGCCAGCGCCTGACGGCGGCGGATTTCGGCGATTTCGTCGTGCCAGCCCTTCCCGGTCATAGACTTACCCCCGCCATTGGCGGCCATCCCGTGAGCCTCGAAGCTGCCACGGTGACCCAGTAATCGGTTCTTTAGCAAGTGCGGCACGCCACCGGTCAGGGCCGTCCCGGTCCTGCCGCGTGACTCCCCGGCACCCGACCGCGTAACATGCCCGCCCCTTTACGTCCCGGAGCCCCAGATGCCCCGTTCCCTTACCCGCGGTCCGATTGCGTTAGTGCTCGCCCTGTTCGCCTCGGTCAGCCTTGGCGCCGACCCAGCCACCCTCACTGACGAAGCGTCGAAGACAAGCTATGCGCTCGGCTACCAGCTCGGCCGTGACATGGCCGGTGTCGACATCCGAAGCGGCGCCCTGGAGAAGGGCCTCGCCGACGGCAAAGCCGGCACCAAGGCGCAGTTGAACGCCGACGAGATGGGGGCTTTGCTCGCATCTCTGCAGAAGAAGATCAACGAGCAGCGGCAGAAGAACCAGGCGGCGGAATTGCAGAAGGCGGCGGCGGCCGGCTCTGCCTTCCTCGCCGAGAATGCGAAGCGTCCGGGAGTCACGACCACCGCGAGCGGCCTGCAGTACAAGGTACTGACGCCTGGCACCGGCAAGAAGCCCACCGCCAAGGACACTGTGTCCGTGAACTATCGCGGTACGCTGGTGGACGGTTCGGAATTCGACAGCTCGTACTCGCGCGGACAGCCGGCCACCTTCCCGGTCGAGGGCGTGATCCCCGGCTGGACCGAAGCGCTGCAGCTGATGCAGGAAGGTGCGAAGTGGCAGATCGTCATTCCGCCGAAGCTTGCGTATGCCGACCAGGGCCCGCTCGCGGGCCAGGTGCTGGTGTTCGACGTCGAGCTGCTGAAGGTCGGCCCGCCCGAGGCTGGCAAGTAGCGTTTTCCTGGGTGACGCCCCGGTCGACACGGGGCGTCACCCCGCCACGCGGCAAACAAAGGAACGGCCATCCATCGCCGTCCCCCGGAAGCGCCGCCCTCAATACAGAGTCTTGATCAGCAGCGCGCTGATCATGCCCACGATCAGCGCCGACACGAGCCCGAGCCCGAGCGGCTTGAAGCCCATGGCCTTCAGTCCCTTGATGCTGGTCCCGAGGCCCACGCCCGCCATCGCGATGCCGAGGCAGTACGTCGAGGCGTGCTTGCTCACGTCGAGGAAGGAGCGCCACTGCTCCGGCGTCAGCAGTCCGAACGGCCGGCCCCCGAGGTCGCCGATCGTGCGCAATGCACTCATGCACGCGAAACCCAGCACGAACAGCGGCACCATGCTCCACCAGGGCGGTGGCGCGGTGCCCTCCGCGGAACGGCGGTGGTAGAGGATGGACATGAGCGGGATCACCAGCAGCATCGACAGGTTGCGTTCGAGCTTGGTGACCGTGGCGACATTGAGCGCCTGTGCGTCGCGGTAGTAGTCCGAATACACCATGCCTGCGCCCGCCACCTGCGATGTGTCGTGCACGGACGAGCCGAGGAACAACCCCGCCTTGGCCGAGTCGCCGCCAAACAGCCAGTGCGCCACGAAGGGATAGGCCAGCATCGCGAAGAGGCCGAACACCGTGATGCACGCGACCGCGTAGCTGGTCTCCTCTTCCTTCGCGCCGATGGTGGGTGAGACCGCGACGATGGCCGTGTTGCCGCAGATGCTCGTGCCGACCGCGATCAGCGTGCCCAGCCGATCGGGCAGGCCGAGCCGGCGGCCGAGATACGTCACGATCAGGATTGCGGCAGGGATCGTGACCATGATCACCGGCAGCGACCTCAGGCCGATGGCGCCCACCTCGACGATGCTCAGCTTGAGACCAAGCAGCACGATGCCGAGCCGCAGCACCCGTTTCACTGCAAAGCTGATGCCCGGTTTCAGCGCCGTCGGCAACCTGAGCAGGTTGCCGAGCACGAGACCCAGCAGGATCGCGACCATGATGCCGCTGATGGCACCCGGACCGAGCCCGAGCGCGAGCGCGAGCCGGTCGGCCACGAAGTCACCGGCGACCGCGAGCGCGAAGGCGAGCAGCAGCCCCGGAATGACGTTCATCACTTGTCGACTGCCCTCAACGGGTCGCGAGGCGATCACAACTGTAGCTCACCTCGAGTTCGAACAGTTACGGATTGTTGCGCCACCGTGGGCCCCACGTCGCATGTCTTGAAACCTGCGGATCGGTGCCGGAAAACCGACCGAGAAACCGTTTAACATTGCAACCAGCAGACGATGGGGCCGCAGCACGAAGGCAGGCCCGAGGAACCTTTAACGATGCCCATTCGAAGGAAGGCGACGCCGGAGTTCGTCGTAGACCGCACGATGATCCGGCAACTCGAGAAGAACGCGACCCGCGCCTGCGGCATGCTCGGCGCGATGGCCAATCCGTCGCGGCTGCTGATCCTGTGCCAGCTGGCCGAGAGCGAGAAGTCGGTGGGCGAGCTGCAGCCGTTGATCGGGCTCAGCCAGTCCGCACTCTCGCAGCACCTTGCGGTGCTGCGGGCGAAACGCATCGTGCGCACGCGGCGCGAGGGCCAGCAGATCTTTTACAGCCTCACCAGCCGCGAAGCTGGCGCACTCATGCACACGCTGCACGCGGAATTCTGCGCACCGAGGCGCAGACGCTGACTCTGGAGGCCAGCGCGCCTTGCGGCGGGCTTCCGTCTAGCGCGCCGGTACCACTGCCACCGGCGCGTCGTCCGCCTCCGCTTCCTTGTCCTTGATCAGGCGACGCAGGAACGGGATCATCAGCACGAGCAGGATGCCGACCACGGTGCTGCCCCAGCCGAGCCTCGAGAACAGGCTGATGTATTCGGGGTTGCTGATGAGCGCAGTGGTGGCCGACGGTTCGGGGATCATCCCTGAGAAATCCCCGGCAAAGAGGGAGGCCAGGCCGGTCACCAGCATCCAGCTGCCCATCATGATTCCCTGGTACTCGCGCGGCGCCAGCTTGCCGATCATCGCGTAGCCGACCGGCGAGATCAGCAGCTCGCCCACGCTCTGCAGGACGTAGCTGGCGAAGAGCCAGACGAAAGCGGTCTTGCCCGCGGTGTCCGCGAACGAGATGCCGACCGGCAGGGCGAGGAAGCCGAGTCCCATCAGGATCAGTGCCACGGCGAACTGGCTCGGGATGTCGATGTTCCAGCCGCGGGCGCGCCACTTCGCGAACAGCGCCGCCAGCAGCGGGCCGCCGATCACGATGCTCACGGTGTTGATGTTCTGGACCCACTGCGGCGCAACCTCGACGCCCCACACCCGCAGCCTGACGTTGTTGACGGCGAACAGCTGCAGGCCGTTCGGCGCCATCTGGTACAGCGACCAGAACACCAGCGAGCCCAGCGCGAGGATCAGGTACGCCCACATGTTGTTCCGTTCGCGCGGGTCCTTGTGCTTCAGCGTCAGGTAGACGAGCAATCCAGCCAGCACGACCGAAAACGCCTTGAAGATCGTGCCGGTCGAGCCGGTGCGTTGAAGCATGAACCAGACGATGGGAACGATCCCGACGAGGATGGCGATGCCTGCGACGAACCTCGCCCTGTATTGCCGTGGCGTGGCGTCCAGCAACCGCGTGCTCCTGTCCGCCAGTGCCTTCCAGTTGAAGAATGCGAGCACGATGGCGAGGAAGTTGCCGATGGTCGCGAACAGGAAGAGGCTCGAATAGCTTTCCGTCAGCTGGTAATGGCCTGCCACCGCGAAACCGACGAAGAAGCCGACGTTCATGCCGGCGTAGTTCCAGAAGAAGGCGCTCTCGCGACGCAGGTCGGCCGGCGCGAAGCGCTGCGTCAGCATCATGTTGATGCAGGTGACGTTGAGGCCGCTGCCCGTGAGGAACAGCGCGAGGCCAAGGTACATCGTATCGACGGTGCCGACCGACATCGTGCCGCAACCCAGCACCTGCAGCATCATGCCGCCCACGAAGAGGTTGCGATTGCTGAGGAAGCGGCCGCCGAGGTAGCCGCCGAACAGGTGCAGGCCGTAATTGAAGGCGCCGAAGACGCCCATGATCGCGGACGCTTCCTTCGCCGAGAAATGCAGGTGCCGGGTCGCGTACAGGACCAGTGTCGAGTAGAGGACCGCGAAGCCGAGCGTGGCGAAGATCTGGATGAAGAACAGCGCCGCCGCGCCTTCGGGAATCGTCTTCAGCCTGCTTCTGAGGTCTGGCAATGCGCTCTCCGCAATGATTCCCGCGTCCCGCTACAGCACGAACGGCAAGAGCCACCAGCTGCGCCGCTTGTACTCGGCCCAGCCGGCGTAACGCGAAAGGCTCGCCTCCTTCATGACCATGTTGGTCGCAAAGAGCGTGACCCAGATCCAGCCGAGCACGACCCACGGCCACCAGTGCCAGACCAGCAGGGCGAACGATCCGTACACGAGCATCTCGCCGAGGTAGTTCGGATGCCTTACGTAACGGTGCACGCCGTCGGTAATGAGCCCTCGCTGGATGCGCAGCGTGAAGTACTTCTGTGCGTCGGCCGCGATCATCAGCGCGCAGCCGAGGATGCACAGCGTCA
>Ga0316600_10001640_pt1 | contig 10156 bp, 6 predicted proteins | sample OWC_soil_day5_CT_FD_207652 | JGI IMG/M metagenome (GOLD analysis project Ga0316600, IMG submission 207652) | Wetland soil microbial communities from Old Woman Creek delta, Ohio, United States - OWC_soil_day5_CT | ecosystem: Environmental > Terrestrial > Soil > Wetlands | place: USA: Ohio...
GACTTGAGCCAGGGCACGCCGTCGAATTGAGCCGTAAGCCACTGCCCCAACCCATGGTGAAACCGCCTAACGAGGACCTGGAAGCCTTCCTCCGCCGTCAGGACGCGGGGGACCTCGTCGCGGTGCTGCTCGACCTCGCGACAGACCACGGGGCGGTTCGCGAGCGCCTCGCGCGCATGCAGCTGGCCGATCGGCCGGACAAGCTGGCCGCCAGATTCACGAAGACGCTGTCGGGTTGGCAGCGCTCGACCAAGTTCTACGGCTACGGCGAGGCAGGCGAGCTCAGCCGCATGCTCGACGGGTGGCTGGACCAAGTGGCGCGCGAGCTGCTCCCAAAGGATCCCGCAGCCGCCCTCGCGCTCTTCGAGGCGTTCATCGAGGCGGATGCGGCGTGGTTCGAGCGCGCCGACGACTCCGACGGCGTGATCGGCGACGCCATGCATGCAGCCTGTCGCCATTGGCTGCAAGCCGCCGCACGCTGCGAGACCCAGCGCGACGTCTGGCCCGAACGCCTGCTGAGGCTCTATGCGGCCGACCAGTACGGAGCACGCGAGGAGTTGTTGCGGCAAGCGGATCTGTTGCTCGACGACGCGGCACTGCGCGGGCTCGTCGCCCGGCTCGAATCGCAGCTGGCGCAGGCACTCGAGGCGTCTCCCCGTGGGGGGAATCTGCCGGTGGACGTGTTCCGCCTCGTGGCCGCGCTGTCGCTGCTGGGCGAGTCGCTGCGTGACTCCGACATCAAGGTGCGCGCGACGTTGCGTTTTCGAGGAGAGCTCGTCGATCCGACAACGGATGTTCGAGCGCACGCTCGCGGACTTCCACTTCCAGCGCTGGCTGGAGCACCGGCCCGAGTCGGAACGTCCCCACACCGTCGCCCATGCCCGGCAACTCGCACTCAGCCACGGCGACCTGACGGCTGCGGCCGCGCTACTGCTGGAACTTGGCGACGCCGCCGCAGCCGAGTCGAGGTTGTTGGCCGAACCTGGGCGCATCGACGGCAACCACTACAACACCCTCGTCCCCCTGGCCAAGGCGCTGCGCGCGCAAGAGCGCCCGCGCGCAGAGACCGTCGTATACCGGGCGCTGCTGACGGGCATCCTCGGTCGGGCCTACGCACGCGCCTATGGGCATGCAGCTCGCTACTGGTCTCGCCTTCGCGACATTGCCGATGGCGGTATCAGCCTGTTGCCTCTGCAGTCGCACGAGGACTTCGAGGCCGAGATCCGTGCGCGTCACCGACGCAAGGCGGCTTTCTGGGCGTATGTGAACGGAAAGCGCCGCGACCGGCACCACGACGTGGATCCACCAATCGGATAGTCCCCAGCGATCGTACGGACGTCGTGCCCAGCCCAATCGCAAGGCAGCCCGGACGCCGGGTCCTGTCGTTACCGGCGGCCTGCCACGGGTACGAAACGACGCGGGTTCACTCCCACTCGATGGTAGCAGGCGGCTTGCTCGAGATGTCGTAGGCAACGCGGGACACGCCCTTGACCTCGTTGATGATGCGCCGCGACACCTGCTCCAGAAACTCGTATGGCAGGTGCGCCCAGCGCGCGGTCATGAAGTCCACGGTCTCGACGGCGCGCAGCGCGACCACGAACTCGTATTGGCGCGCGTCCCCGACGACACCGACCGACTTCACCGGCAGGAACACCACGAAGGCCTGGCTGACCTGGTCGTAGAGCTCGTGCGCGCGCAGCTCGTCGATGAAGATCGCGTCGGCCCGCCGCAGGATGTCGGCGTACTCCTTCGTCACCTCGCCGAGGATGCGCACGCCGAGGCCCGGTCCCGGGAAGGGATGGCGGTACACCATCTCGTAGGGCAGACCGAGCTCGACGCCGATCTTGCGCACCTCGTCCTTGAACAGCTCGCGAAGCGGCTCGACGAGCGCGAGCTTCATGCGCTCCGGCAGCCCGCCGACGTTGTGGTGGGACTTGATGACGTGCGCCTTGCCACTGCGTGCCCCGGCGGACTCGATGACGTCCGGATAGATGGTGCCCTGCGCGAGGAAGTCGGCATCGGCGATCTTCGCCGCCTCCTCCTCGAAGATCTCGATGAACAGCCGGCCGATGATCTTGCGCTTCTGCTCCGGGTCGCTGACGCCACGCAGGGCGTCCAGGAACCGCGTCTCGGCATCGACCCGGATCACCGTCACGCCCATGTGCTCTGCGAAGGTGGCCATGACCTGGTCGCCCTCGTGCAGGCGCAGCAGGCCGTTGTCGACGAACACGCAGGTGAGCTGGTCCCCGATCGCCTCGTGCAGCAGCGCCGCCACGACCGAGGAATCGACTCCGCCCGACAGGCCCAGCACCACCCTGCCCTCGCCGACATGCCGGCGCAGGTGCGCGATGCTGTCCTGGATGATCTGGCCGGTGGTCCAGAGCGCGTCGCAGCCGCAGATCTCGAAGAGGAAACGCTCGATGATGCGCCGGCCCTGGCGGGTGTGCGTGACCTCGGGGTGGAACTGCAGGCCGTAGAAGCCGCGGTCCTCGTCCGCCATGCCGGCGAGCGGCGCGCTCGGCGTCTCGCAGATGGCGTGGAAGCCCGGCGGCAGCGCCTCGACGCGGTCGCCGTGGCTCATCCAGACGTCGAGCAGACCGTAGCCCTCGGCGCTGGTGTGGTCCTCGATGTTGCGCAGCAGCTTCGAGTGGCCGCGGGCGCGCACCTGCGCGTAGCCGTACTCCCGCTCGTGGTGCGCCGCGACCCGCCCGCCGAGCTGCGCGGCCATGGTCTGCATGCCGTAGCAGATACCGAGCAGGGGAACGCCCGCGGCGAACAGGGCATCGGGCGCGCGCGGGGCATCCGCGGCGGTGGTGCTCTCCGGCCCGCCCGACAGGATGATGCCGCGCGGTGGGTGCTCGGCCAGGACGTGCTCACAGTGGTCGTAGGGCCAGATCTCGCAATAGACCCCGGCCTCGCGCACCCGCCGGGCGATGAGCTGCGTGTACTGCGAGCCGAAGTCGACGATCAGGATGCGGTGGGCGTGGATGTCCCGGGTCACTCTGCGCCTCCGAGCCCGTACGGCTCGATTCGCGGATCCACGACGTCAGTCGCGGCGGTAGTTCGGTGCTTCCTTCGTGATCTGCACGTCGTGGACGTGCGATTCCCTGACGCCCGCATTGGTGATGCGGACGAATTCGGGGCGGGTGCGCATCTCGTCGATCGTCGCGCAGCCCGTATAGCCCATGCTCGAGCGCAGGCCGCCGACCAGCTGGGAGATCACGTTCACCAGCGGCCCCTTGTAGGGCACACGGCCTTCGATGCCCTCCGGGACCAGCTTGTCGGGATCCTGGGTCTCCTCCTGGAAATAGCGGTCGCTCGAGCCCTGCTTGCTGGCCATGGCGCCGAGCGAGCCCATCCCGCGGTACGACTTGTAGGAACGGCCCTGGAAGATCTCCACCTCGCCGGGCGACTCGTCCGTGCCGGCGAGCAGCCCCCCGAGCATCACGGAGTGCGCGCCCGCCGCGATCGCCTTCGCGACGTCGCCCGAGTAGCGGATCCCGCCGTCCGCAATCACCGGCAGGTCGGTGTCCCTGAGCGCCTCCACCACATTGGCGACCGCCGAGATCTGCGGCACGCCGACGCCGGCCACGATGCGCGTAGTGCAGATCGAACCCGGGCCGATGCCGACCTTGACCGCGTCGGCACCGGCCGCGGCCAGCGCCACGGCGGCGGCGCCGGTCGCGATGTTGCCGCCGATGACCTGTACGTCCGGGAAGTTCTTCTTTATCCAGGCCACCCGGTCGATGACGCCCTGGGAGTGACCGTGCGCGGTGTCGACCACGATAACGTCGACGCCGGCCGACACCAGGGCCTCGACACGGTCTTCCGTGCCCGCCCCGACGCCGACTGCCGCACCGCAGCGCAGGCGCTCCTGCTCGTCGCGGCAGGCGGCGGGGTAGTCGCGCGCCTTTTGGATGTCCTTCACGGTGATCAGGCCGCACAGCTCGAAGTTGCCGTTCACCACGAGTGCCTTCTCGATCCGGTGCTTGTGCAACAGCGCGATGACCTGCGAGCGGTCCGCACCCTCGCGGACGGTCACCAGGCGGTCCTTCGGGGTCATGATGGCCGAGACCGGCTCCGCCATCCGGGTCTCGAAGCGCAGGTCGCGGCCGGTGACGATGCCGACCAGCTCGGTGCCGTCGACGACTGGCACGCCGGAGATCCGGTGGCGGCGGGTCAGCTCCATCACCTCCCCTATGCTCATGGTCGGCGGTACGGTGATGGGGTCGCGGATGATGCCGCTCTCGTACTTCTTGACGCGGCGTACCTCGGTGGCCTGCTGGTCCGCCGCCATGTTCTTGTGGACGATCCCGATGCCGCCCTCCAGGGCGAGCGCGATGGCCAGCCGGCCCTCCGTCACCGTATCCATGGCCGCCGACACGAGCGGGATGTGGAGGCGGATGCCGCGCGTCAGCCGCGTCGCGACGCTGACGTCCTTCGGCAGCACCGTCGAGTGCGCCGGCACGAGGAGGACGTCATCGAAGGTCAGGGCTTGGGCGGGCTGGAGCAGGCGCATGGAGTACGACCGGCAGGTGGGGTAAAGGAAGGCCGCGGATTATAGAATCCGCCCCTGACCCGGTCCATTGCCCGGGGTGAAGGCCTGGCCGGCCCACGTGGCCAGGACTGGGCATGCCGCTGGCCGTCTGCCGCGACCAAAGTCCCACCGCTGTCGAACCCTGGAGCCTCGCAATCAGCCACAGAGACGCAGAGGCGCGGAGAAGGGCAAAAAAACAATGAGTTGCCAATCGGATGGAGACCACTCAGCGGGCGAGCGCCCCGCACGGGCGGAATCGTTCCGTGGCTCTGCGTCTCTGCGCCCCTGCGGTTCAGACTGAGATTTCCGGGTTCAACGCCATGCTGGACAACGACGCAGCCGTGCCCAGCCGCGACCTCTACTCGGTTTCGCGCCTGAACGCCGAGGTACGGGCCGTGCTGGAGGGCAGCTTCCCGCTCGTCTGGGTCGAGGGCGAGATCACCGGGTTGAGCCAGCCGCGCTCCGGCCACTGGTACTTCGGGCTGAAGGATGCCTTTTCCCAGGTCCGCTGCGCCATGTTCCGCAACCGCAACCTGCTGGTGCGGTTCCGCCCGGCAGACGGCCAGCAGGTGATGATCCGGGCACGTGTCAGCTTTTTCGAGGCGCGCGGCGAGTTCCAGCTCGTCGCCGAGCACATCGAGCCCGCCGGGGAGGGTGCACTGCGCCGGGCGTTCGAGGCGCTCAAGGCGAAGCTCGACCAGGAAGGCCTCTTCGACGCCGCGCGCAAGCAGCCGCTGCCGGCCTTCCCACGCCGGGTTGGGCTCGTGACCTCACCCAGCGGCGCCGCGATTCACGACTGCCTCACCGTGCTGCGCCGGCGCTTTCCGGCCCTGCCCGTCGTCGTCTACCCCGTGTCGGTGCAGGGCGATGGCGCGGCGGCGGAGATCGCGCAGATGCTGCGGATCGCCGACGCGCGCGCCGACTGCGACCTGCTGATCCTGACCCGTGGCGGCGGCGCACCCGAAGACCTCGCGCCGTTCAACGACGAGGCGCTGGCCCGGACCATCGCCGCCCTGCGCGTGCCTCTGATTGCCGCCATCGGCCACGAGATCGATTTCACGATCGCCGACTTCGTCGCGGATCGGCGCGCCCCGACACCGTCGGCCGCGGCGGAGCTCGCGAGCCCCGACGGGGCGGAGCTCGCCGCCCGCCTGAGGCGCGTGACGGCCCGACTGCGCGCCGCGGTCCGGCGCCTCGCGGGACGGGAGCGGACGCGACTCGATCACCTCGCCCATCGCCTGGCGCGAAGCCATCCTGCCGCCCTGCTGCGGCAGCGCGCCCAGCGCCTCGATGCGCTCGAGCTGAGGCAGCGCCAGGAAATCGCCCGCCTGATCGAACGGCACCACCAGCGACTGGCCAGGGCCCAGGGGCGCCTGCTTCTGCTTGCCCCATCCACGCGCCTCGCGCTGGCCGGTGGCCGTCTTGCCGGGGCCGCCCGGCGGCTAGGCACGGCGGCCCGGGCGGGTCTCGCGGCGCGACGCGGACGCCTCGCCGCGACGGCCGGCAGGCTCGACGCGCTGAGCCCGCTGGCCACGCTCGACCGCGGTTACGCGATCGTGCGACGCAGCGACGACGGGCAGGTCATCCGTTCGTGCGACCTGGCGCCCCCCGGCACGTCGGTCGAGGCGCTGCTGGCCGACGGCGTGCTCGCCTGCCGGGTGGAGACCTGCGCGCCCCGCAGGCGCTGAGGCATGACCGCGGCAGCTCACTTCTTCTCGGCGGCCCTGCCCTCGTCCTTCCTGTCGGCCGCCGGGGGCTTCCCCTCGCCGTTCTTCCTGGCCCCCTGCACCGGCTTGGCCTCGCTCTCGGCCGGCTTCGACCCGGCCACCGGCTTGTCGGCCGGCTCTGCCTTCTCCGCCGCCGGCGCGGATTCCTCCTTGGGTGCGGGCGGCGGAACGTGCGGCTCACTCGACACCACCTCCATCCGGCCTGCCTCGCGATTGAGCCGGACCACGTAGGTCACGCCGTCGACGGTCGCGGTCACCGGCAGGCTGAAGTTCTGCCAGCCGCCAATCTCGACGGTGGTGTCGGCACCCGACAGCGACACCGCACGCACCAGCGCGTGGTCGCCGAGGCGCAGGCCGGACCACAGCGCCGCGTCGTGCTGGGGCGGAGGCGTCTCGAGGTTCATCACCTCACCCTGATCCAGGAAGTCACGGTGCTTCAGCAGCTCGTCGTAGACGGTCGCCGCATCCTGAACCTCGGCCAGCGCGATCGCCGAGTGGCCCGCGCGCAGGCCGTTGTAGATCTGCATGCCGTCCGTGCCGCGCAGCCACAGATGGCGCAGCGCCTCGCGATAGGCCGTGCGGCTCATGCTCGGCGCCGTGCGGTCGGTCAGGGTCTTGTGGTCGCGCGCGACCCACACGATGGCGTCGATCTGCGGGGCGACGCGCCGCCGGTTGGCCGCATCCGCCGATGCCTGCCGCAGCAGCAGGTGAACATAGGCGCGGTCGATCTCCCGGCGGTCGGTGGGTGCCTCCTTGTCCCACAGCGCGAGGTAGGCCGCGTCGACGCCATAGGCGACCGGATTGGACGCCGACAGCAGCGTCGGCCCCGTCGGTGGCAGCGGCCTGTTGTTCCAGCCCGTCGCCGGGATCTCCGGCGAGGACAGCACCGCCATCCAGTTGGTGACCGAGGCCGCCGGGTAGATCTCGCGCACCGGCGCCGCGATGTAGGTGGACAACAGCTGGATCCACAGCTGCCGGCGATACCGGTCGAACGACTCCGCATTCGCCAGCGCTGCCGCCGGGATCTCCTTGCCCGCCTCTCGCGAGGCCTTGGCGGCCTCGTAGGGGACGTTCGCGGGGGCGTTCTCGTAGTCGAACCACACCGCGTCCACGCGGACACCGGCCTCGCGGAACTCCCGCAGGATCTCGCGCAGGCGCTGCGCGGCCAGTTCCCAGCCCTCCAGGCGCCCGGGCACCGGCACCCGGCGCCACGCCTCGTTGACCTGGGCATCCTTCGCGAAGCTGAGCGCCCACTTCGCGGGGTCGCCGACCAGCTCATACGGCCAGCTGCCGCTCTTGACGTCGAGCAGGATCACCGGCGCGCCAGACTTCTGCACCTGCTGCGCCACCGGGATCGCGGCAGACTCCAGACGAACCGGCGCGACGAAGCCACGCTCGAGCAGGGTCTTCGCGGTCCTGTCGGTGAAGGGCTCGGCACTGCGCACGTCCCAGATCATCAGCGGCCAGCGCTTGCCACGGTCGTGCTGCAGGTTCGGCACGCAGGCCTCGATGAGGCGCGGCCAGTCGAGCATCACCCACGGCGGGTCGGTCGGCACCTCCGCCGCCGGATCCTCGGGCAGCTGGGGGCAGCGCGCATCGAGCGCCTGGGCGGGCTGCGCCGCGAGCCCCGCGCACAGCGCAAACAGCAGCGACCAAACCTTCATCGTGGACTCTCCTTGCATCGACGTGACACTCACCGCTTGCCCTTGACGAATTTCACGAGACGCTGGCGCTTTCGGACCTGGCGCGCGGTCAGCGGATTCTTCCTGCCCTCGAACGGATTGGCCCCGCTGCGGAACTCGACCCGCACCGGCGTGCCGCGCAGCCGCAGCACCGTCGCAAAGCGCTGCTCGAGGTAGCGCCGGTAGCCGACGGGCACGTGCTCGGTCTGGTTGCCATGGATCACGATCAGCGGCGGATTGCGGCCGCCCTGATGAGCATAGCGCAGCTTGATGCGCCGCCCCTGCACGAGCGGTGGCTGGTGCGCCTGCACGGCCTCTTCCAGGATGCGCGTCAGCACCGGCGTCTTGAGGTCGCGGACCGCGCTCTCGTAGGCCGTGTCCACCGCCGCGAGGAGGTTGCCGACCCCGGAGCCGTGCAGCGCGGAAACGAAGCGTCGCTCCGCGAAACCGAGAAAGGCGAGGCGGCGGTCGAACTCGGCCTTCACGCGCTCCCGCTGGTCCGGCTCCAGACCGTCCCACTTGTTGACGACGATTACGAGCGACCGGCCGCTGTCCACGATGTGGCCGGCGAGGCTCGCGTCCTGCTCGGTGACGCCGCCCTGGGCATCGAGCAAGAACAGCACGACGTTCGCTTCCTCGATGGCCTGGAGCGTCTTGATCACGCTGAACTTCTCGATTGCCTCGTCGATGCGCGAGCGCCGCCGCACGCCGGCCGTGTCGATGAGCGTGTAGCGGGCGCCATCCCGCTCGAACGGGATGTGGATGCTGTCACGCGTCGTCCCGGGCTGGTCGAAGACGACGACGCGATCCTCCCCGATCAGCCGGTTGACGAGCGTGGACTTGCCGACGTTGGGCCGGCCGACCACCGCGACCAGGATGCCCCGGTCCGCCGGCTCGGCCGCCGGCTCCTCGGCCGGCGGGAAGCCCGCGAGGACCTCGTCCATCAGCGGCTTCACGCCCCTGCCAAGTGCGGCCGATACCGGCACGGGCTCGCCGAGCCCGAGCGCGTAGAACTCGGCATTGGCGGTCGCCCGGTCCAGGTGCTCGCTCTTGTTGACGATCAGCCGCACGGTGCGGCCGGTGCGGCGCAGCTCGGCGGCGATCGACTCGTCCACGGCCGTGCGCCCGTCCTTCGCGTCGACGATGAACAGGATCGCGTCCGCCTCGGCGATGGCGTGCTGGACCTGGCGCTGCATCAGCGCCTCGACGCCGTCCGCCGCGCCCGCGATGCCGCCAGTATCGACGACGACGTAGGGACGCGGGCCGATGCGGCCCACGCCGTACTGCCGGTCCCGCGTCAGGCCGGGAACGTCCGCGACGAGCGCGTCACGGGTGCGAGTGAGGCGGTTGAACAGGGTCGACTTGCCAACGTTCGGCCGCCCCACCAGGACGATGACAGGCAGCATCGCAGTCGTAGGCTCAGGGCGTGGCCCCGCCGGCGACGCGCAGCGCCGCGAGGTCACCGTCCTCCCCGAGCACGAAGAGCGTGCCGTCCGCTGCTCTCGGCTGCGCGGTGATCGGGGCGCTGCCGACCCGGCTGCGTGCCACCAGCCGGCCATCCTGCGGCGAGAGCCAGTGCAGGTAGCCCTCGAAGTCGCCGACGACCACCCAGCCGCCGATAGCCGCCGGCGCCGACAGCCGGCGTCCGCGCAGTGCGTCCTGCTTCCACAGCGCCGCACCATCGCGCGAATCGACGGCCCACACGAGGCTCTGGTCGTCGCTCAGGTACAACGAGCTGCCGTCGGTCGCGAGGCCGTTGTAGGACGACACCTTGCGCCGCCACGCGACCTGCCCGTTGCTCTCGTACAGCGCGGCGACCTCGCCCTGGTAGGTGCCGACATAGACCTGGCCGGCGAGCTGCAAGGGGTCGCCGAGAATGTCGACGACGCGCTCCAGCTCGGTGCGTCCGGCCGGCAGCGTGATCGTGGTTTCCCAGACCGGGAAACCGGTCGCCAGCTCGACCGAGACCAGCTTGCCGCCGGCGAGGCCGCAGATTGCGTTACCGCCGCTGATCACCGGCGAACTGCTGCCGCGCAGCCCGAGCCCGGAGGCGACCCGCTCGAACTGCCACCGCTGCTTGCCGTCGGCGACATCCAGACCCGTCAGACGGCCATCGAGGCTGTGCACCACGACGACGCCCTGCGCCACCGCAGGGGTCGACAGCACCTCGCTGCTGACCCGGGAGGTCCAGCGCCTGGCCCCGGTCGCGG
>Ga0316600_10001642_pt1 | contig 10145 bp, 7 predicted proteins | sample OWC_soil_day5_CT_FD_207652 | JGI IMG/M metagenome (GOLD analysis project Ga0316600, IMG submission 207652) | Wetland soil microbial communities from Old Woman Creek delta, Ohio, United States - OWC_soil_day5_CT | ecosystem: Environmental > Terrestrial > Soil > Wetlands | place: USA: Ohio...
CGACGCGTCCACGGAACGCAGTGAGAGAATTCATCGAAATCTCCTCGGGCGGGACGGCGGCGCCGCCGGGCGGCGGGCTTCGCCGGGCAGCCACAGGCGCAGCAGCACCCGCTTCAAGTGATTCTTGACCTGCGACCGGAGCTTTGGGTCGTCGAGATCGCAGCCGAAGAGCTCGTGGTAGCGCGCGCCGGACAACACGAGATTGTTCAGGATGCCTTCGACGGTGATCAGCAGCAGGCGCAGGTCGAAGCCGGCAGTGGCGAACGCGTCGGAGCGCGTCACGTTGTCGAGAAAGCGCACCCAGCTGTGATCCTCGAACTCCACGCCGCGCGGGAGCCCTTCGCCGAGCGCCGCACGCGCGTTGAGACTCACCCAGTCGCGGTGCGCGAGCAGGAACTCGAAGAGTTCGTCCATCACGCGCTCGATCAGCGCCGCCGCGTCGTCGGGCGGCGCGGCGCCGAGCGCTCCGACGACGAGCCCGCGCACCTCGCCGTCCCAACGGCTCAGCACCGTGGAGTAGAGGCCTAGCTTCGACCCGAAGTGGTGCTGGATCGTGAACGGTCGCACGCCGACGGCGCGGCCCAGCTCGCGAAACGACACGCCGCGATAGCCGCGGGCGGCGAACAGGCGCTCGGCCTCATCGAGAATGCGAACCCGCACTTGCGCGGTCTCGGCCAGTGAACGTCGCCCGGGACGGGCCTTGCGCGACCGCGGTCCTTTATTGTCCGTCCGGCCAATCTTTTTGTTCACTCGGCCAATATTATGCGGGAAGCCTGTCTACTTCAAGCCCCAGAATCCCGCTGCAACCCAGCTGCGGACCGCGATCGTGCGTGAGCGCACCGGATCGTTGCAGATCGGTTGCAGCACATCGCGTGCCCGAGTGCCGCGGTGCGGCCGCGAATCGGGCGTTCCCTCACACTCCACCGCGTGGGCGACGAGCGGGACTCGGCTACACGGCCTGTAAGACGCGGCGCGCGCGATACAGGTCCGACTTCACCGCGTCTTCCGTCTTGTCGAACTCGCGTGCGATCTCGCGGATCGAGTGATGATGGATGTGATGCATCTCGAAGAGCTGCCGCTGCTCGGATGTCAGCTGACGGGCCGCCGTCGACTCGAGCTGTGCGATGCGCTCGACGCACTCGTAGTGATCGTACGGCGTGGGCTCGCAGCGCAGCGTCAGGTGCATCAGGTCGATGGCCTCGGGTTCCTCATGGGTCGCGAGCGACACCGTGGCGCAGCGCTTCTTCTTGAAGCGCCTCGCGATGGTTCGCCGGGTGAGCCCGTGCACCCAGGCCGCAAAGGGCGCCTCGCCGCGGAACGTCCCAATCGAGGAGAGGATGTTGATGAACACCTCCTGAACGATCTCCTCGGTGTCCGCGCGGTTCCTGACGTGCCTGTCGACGAAGTGATACACGCGCGACAAGTAGCGCCCGTATAAGATCTCGAAGGCCTCCTCGTCGCCCTCGCACACCCGCCCGATCAGCGCATCATCCAGCATCGCCGCAGTTTCGACCGTCTCCGCATCCATCATGTCCCACTCTCCTCTCCCAGTTCAGTTCAGCCCATTGGGTGCTGGTTAGAACTCTTTCAACGTGAGCGCTGTCACGCCCGCGACATGGCGCCCGTCTCGAAACGCGGCGAACGCCTGAGCGATGACGTCCCGACGACATTCACGAAGCGCGCCTCGCGCGCGACTCGCAGCGATCACGACTGCGATTCGCGTGTGCGGATTGGAAGATGGGAGACTCGTTGCCGCCGGGATCGACTCGGGCACCGGATGGGGACGCCGATGTCGAGGTCGCGGATCGCGGCGCCGCCGGGGATCCCCGCTCCGCAGTGCGCGCGCGCCATCCGGATCCCGAGCGTGCGAAGCTCTCGCTGTCCGGCAGGCTGGCCGCTCGCGGCAGACTTCGAAGGGCGTCGGCGGAGAAACAGCGTGGTCCACCGCCCGCGGCGACTCCGCAGGGTGCGCCCGCGCCGCGTGGATACACACAAGTCCGTCGCCCGATCCGACACGCCCCCGTCTACATCGCGGTCGAGGCGGCGCGCTTGATCCGGCAGCTGCCTTCGGGCTAAGGTCCGCGCGTGACATTCGATCCGCGCTGGCAGCGTCGCGCCGTGGCGATCGCGGCGCTCGCCGTAGCGGGCGCCGTCGCGTGGCTCTGGCTGGCGCGCACGCCCGCCGCTCCCGAGCAGAGCCCGGCGCCGATCGAGGTCGCGGAAGCGCCGGCCAGCGAGGCGCCCGAGGCGAGCGCGGCCGAGCCGGAGTCCGAACTCCATCCGCCTCTCGTGCCGGAAGGAGAAGGCGCCGTGGACGAGCCCCCGCCGTTCGCTTCGATCGACCTCGAGGCGGTCCGCGCGGCGCTCCCCGACAATCTCTACTGGGAAACCGCAGCGCCGACGCAGGACCCGCGGCTCCTCGGCGACCGCGAGCGCGCCAGGACCCACTGGAACGACCAGTACGGCAAGCTGCTCTCCGGCACCGGAACCGAGGAAGAGATCCGGGCATTCTTCGATCACCGGATGCAGATCTCGAGCGACTACGTCCGCTTCGTCGATTGGGTGATCGAGCATCAGGGCGAGGGGCTCTCCGAGCAGGATCTCTCGCTGCTCCACATCGCGAAGCGCCTCCACCTGGCGCGTCTCGAGGAGGTCCCGCGACGCATGCAGGAGGCCCTCGACCGCAAGGCCAAGCAGGACGCGGCGCGGGAGGCGTGGCTCGCCGAGCAGCGCGAGTTCGAGGGCGGGGGCGGGGAGGCGCCACCCGGCCCGGACGACGTCCAGGCCCAGGATGACGCTCCTTGACGCAGCGCAGCGTCACGTCTCGAGGCGATTCTCCTTGAATCGCGTTCCCCTTTCGTGATATCGGGGTTGCGCCATCGAAAGGGAGGGCGCAGCGAAATGGGTGCCGGAAGAAGTGATCGACGAACCGCCGGGCGAATTCGGGCCTCGAGACTCACCACCTGGGGCATCGCGCTGCTCGCGACCGCCTTCGCCATCGCGCAAGCGCGCGCGATCGGCATCGAAGACGTCGTGGATGGCGGCAACACCTATGCATGGCAGAAGGTGGAGTTGCCCGGGACGATCTGCGGCGACGGCTCGCAGTACCGCTTCTGGTACTACGACAACCCGAGTTCGAACAACCTGCTGATCTCGTTCGAGGGCGGCGGCGCCTGCTGGGACTACGACACCTGCAGCGGCCGCGCGGGCGTACTCGGCGCCGCGCACCCGAACGGCATCCCGACCGACTACATCCACGACTTCGAACCGCAGTACGTCTCGCCGCTGGTGAACGGTGCCGACCCCGGCATTCCCGGGCGCCCCAAGAAGGACATCGCGACCAAGGGATTCGACATGGTCTACGTGCCGTACTGCACCGGCGACGTGCACATCGGCAACAACGTGAAGACCTACACCGACCCGACCGGCGCGAATCCCCCGCTGACCTGGCGGCACAACGGCTACAACAACACCACGGCGATCCTGAGCTTCCTCCACACCCGCTTCCCGAGCATCAACAAGCTGCTGGTGACGGGCTTCAGTGCGGGCGGCGTGGCGTCGCACGCGGCGTACTACTTCACGCGCCGCGCGCTGCTGCCGACCAAGGGCTACATGTTGAACGACTCGGGCCCGACATTCCCGGCGCCCAACTCAACCTACAAGTCGCGGCCGCTGCACGACCTGATCAAGACCAGCTGGAACCTGACTTCGGTCTACAGCCAGCTTCCGGCGCCGTTCACCGAGAACGACTTCGGCACGATGACCGACATGATCGCGCAGCAGTTCCCGACCGATTCGCTCGCCTACACCGGGTATTCGAGCGACTACAACTTCTCGCGCTTCTCCTACGAGCGCTTCTACCCGGGCATCACGCAGGCGACGGTCCTGGCGTACTGGCGCGCCGACCAGACCAACTTCATCAACAAGATGAAGACCTACGCGAACTTCAGCTACCACGTTCCGTGGCACCGCCCGATCAACGACAGCCACTGCTCGGCGATCATCACCTTCATCGGCAGCCACGCCTGCTCGAGCATCCGTAAGAAGTACTGGTACGAGATTCCGTGGCCGCAGTCCTGGAAGTGCACGGGCACCTTCCGGCCGATAGAGACCTTCCTCGCCAACTGGCTCACCAACAATCAGCAGCAGCGGATCGTCGAGACCGAGAACTACTACAACAACGAAGATCTCGGCATGCAGATCGTCGCGCCGCTCATCAACGACGCGCTCGCGGGCAACTGACAAGAGGCTCCGCGACGAACCGGCTGGGGCGATGGTTCCGCCCCAGCCGGTTTCCGTTTGCGTGGACTAGGCTGGGCTCGCGATGCGCCGTGCCGCTCTCCTTCTCATGCTCTCGCTGCTCGCTGCGAGCGCAGCCCGCGCAGGCGATCCCGCGCCGCACGCCGGTCCGGCGCTCGGCATCGGCGAGCCGCGCGCGCCCGAGCGCTTCACGCTCGAGCTTCGCTACCTGCAGGCCGCGCGCGACGGCGACCGGAAGACCATCGAAATCGCGCTCGCGCGCGGCGTCGCGGTCGACACCCGGGACGATCTCGGCCGTTCGGCGTTGTTGCTCGCGACGCACGACGCCGGAAGCCTCGAACTCGTGAAGCTGCTCCACACGCGCGGCGCCGCGCTCGACGAGCCCGATACCGGCGGCCGCGCGCCGGTCTCCTGGGCCGCCGCGGACGGTCGGATCGAGATCCTGCGCTGGCTCGCCGCCCAGGGCGCCACGATCGACCGCAAGGACATCGAACAGCGCACGCCGCTCTTCCACGCCGTCTCCACCGAGCAGCTCGAAGCGGTGGAGTTCCTGCTCGACCACGGCGCCAACCCGAACACCCCCGACCGCTACGGCGACACGCCGCTGATGCTGGCCTGCTCGAAGGGCTACGACACGCTCGCCGAGCTGCTGCTTCGCCGCGGCGCCGACGCCGCGCTGCGCAACCAGGAAGGCAAGACCGCCGCCGACCGCGCCGCACCCGGCGCAAAGACGTGCCGCGGGGCCGGTGCGCTCCAGACACCGCGTTGACGGCTCGCTCGCGTCGCGAGGCAGCCGCCGTCCCTGTCTGGGCAGCGCTCGGCGGCGTGCTCTTCTGCCTCGGCTACGCCGGCTTCGGGATCTGGCCGCTCGCGCTCGTCGCGTGGGCCGTGCTCTTCGCCGCGCTCGAGGCGGCGCGACGCCGCGGTCCTCGCGCGTCGGCGCTGGCGGGCTTCGTCTTCGGCTTCGTCGCCCACGCCGGCGGCTACGCCTGGCTCTGGCGTCTCGTCGGCGTGTTCCTCGGCGGCCAGATCGCGATCGGCGCGGCGCTCTGGCTCGCGCACGCGATCTGGTTTTCTGCGAGCTACGCGATCTACGCGCTGCTCTACCGCGCCATCCGTGCGCGCGGATGGCCGATCGCGCTCGCCGGGCCGGCGCCGCTCGTCGCGCTCGAGTGGCTCTACCCACAGCTCTTTCCGGCACATCTCGGCGACGCCTTCGTCGATCGGACACTCTTCGTGCAGATCGCCGACCTCGGCGGGCCTCTCGCGGTGACGTCGCTCGCCGTGCTCGTGAATGCCGCGCTCTTCGAGACGTTCCGCTGGCGACACGGCGGGCGCGCACGACCGCTCGCCACCTGGTTCGCGACATGTCTCGCTTTGTCGGCTGCCGCCGGCTACGGCGTCTTCCGGATCGCGGCGCTCGAGCAGACGGCAGCGGCAGCGCCCGGCTTGCGCGTCGGCATTGTGCAGGGCAACGCCGACGTACTCGAGAAGCGCCGCGACCCGGAGCGCATGCATGAACTCTACCTGGCGCAGACGCGGGAGCTGCTGGCGGCGGGTCCGCTCGATCTGGTCGTCTGGCCGGAGACGGTCTACACGCGCGGCATCCAGGGTCCGCTGCCCGTCGCGGGCCACCTGATCCGCCGCGACCTCGAGGTGCCGCTGCTCTTCGGCGCCGCCTCGGTTCGTTCCTCGCCCGACGGCCGCACGCGCAAGTACAACTCGGCCTTCCTGATCTCCGCGGACGGCACGATCCGCGACGGCTACGACAAGAACCTGCTCGTCCCGTTCGCCGAGCGGCTGCCCTTCGGCGACTCGCTGCGCGCGCTCTTTCCGCACGCGCAGGATTTCGGCTCGAGCGACGCGACGCCGCCGCTCATGCTCGGCTCCTGGAGGATGGCGACACCGATCTGCTACGAGGCGGCCGTCCCGAGCTTCGTGCGCCGCATGGTGGCGGAGGCGCAGCCGAATCTCCTGGTGATGCTCTCGAACGACGCCTGGTTCGGAGACTCGCACGAGCCGTGGATCCATCTCGCGGTGGCGCGCATGCGTGCAATCGAGCACCACCGCTTCGCCGTGCGCGCGACCAACAGCGGCGTCAGCGCCATCATCGATCCCGCCGGCCGACTCGTGACACGCAGCGGCCTGCTCACGCGGGAGAACCTGCGCGGCACGGTACAGGCGTTCGACGGCGAGACGCTCTACGGCCGCGCTGGCGATTGGGCCGGCTGGCTCGCAGCAGCGGCCTGCGGCGCGATGGCGCTCGCCGCGGCTCCCGGTTCCCGGCGCAACTGATCGAGGCCATGATCGGGACGAGCAGCCGGCCGCGCTGTTCCCGCCAAGACCACCGCCGGCCAAGGTGCGGCACTGCGCCTCGCCCCCGGCGCATTCTCCCTCGAATCGCGCAATCCCTCGCCAACGAGACGCGCGTGCTTGTAAGATGAGTGCTCAGGGCTGTTCGGTATCTGGGGGAGGCCCTCGCGATGATCGCCCGCAATCTCGAAGACCGCCTCGGCGAAACTCTCGGCGAGGCCCAGGCGCTGCCCGGGCGGATCGCAGAGCTGGAGCGCGCGCTGGCGGAGATGGCCGAACGCGTCGCCCGGCTGGAGGCGACGAGCGGCGCGACGGTCGAGCGGGCCCCCGTCGATTCCTCTCGCCGCAGCGTCGCGTCCGCGCCACCGGTCGCGGTCGAGCCGAGAGAGATCACACCCCTCGCTCTGCCCAGGCTACCTGAGGGAAGCATCACGCTGGCCGGCCGCACGTTGATGGCCGTCGGCGGCGGATTCCTGTTCCGAGCGCTCACCGAGGCCGGCATGCTGCCGGCCCGTGTCGGGCCGCTCGCGGGGCTGGCCTACGCTGTCTGGTGGCTCTGGCAGGCCGAGCGCAGCGCACGCGCCGGTCGCAGGCAGAGCGCGCTCTTTCACGGACTCGCGGCGGCGTTCATCGCCTACCCGCTGATCTGGGAGACGACCGCGCGCCTCGACCTGCTCGCACCGGCAGCGGCGGGCGCGGCGATCCTCGTCTTCCTCGGTCTCGGTCTCTTGATCGCCGTGCGCAACGGACTCAGCGCCGTCGCCACGCTGCTCATCGCGGCCAGCGTCGCCAGCGCGCTGGGGCTGTTCTTCGGCACGGGCGAGTGGCTCGTCTTTGGCCTGGTGCTGCTGGTCGTCGCGGCGGGCGTCGAGGTGCTCGCCATCACGCAGCACTGGCCAGTGTTACGCTGGCTGCCGGCGTTGCCGGTCGATCTGGCTGTGCTGGTGCTCGCCTTCAAGGCCACGCGCGAGGGCTCGGAGATCCCCCCGGAAGTCGTGGTGCCGATGGCCCTGGCGCTGCCCGTGGTCTACCTCTCCGGCCTCGGCGGTCGCACGCTGCTGCGCGGATTGCCCGTCACGGGCTTCGAGATGGTGCAGGTGGTGGTCGCGCTGGTCATCGGCCTCGGCTCGGCCTGGCGCGTGCTCGGCGCCTCGGGCGCGAGCCCGGCGCTGGTGGGTGTGGTCGCGCTCGCTCTCGGCGCGGCGAGCTATGCGACGGCCTTCGTCTTCATCGACCGCCGCGTCTGGCGCGGCCTGAACTTCCACGCCTACATGGCGTTGGCGGTGGCGCTGGTGCTCGCGGGCAGCCGGCTGCTGATGGCCAGCCCGCTGCTGACGCTCGTGTGGCTGGTACTGGCGGTCGCCGCCGTCGCCATCGGCGGGCGCCATGCACGTGTGACGCTGCAATTCCACGGGGCGCTCTATCTGCTCGCGGCCGCCGTCGACAGCGGCCTCATCAGCTATGCCTACGACGCGTTGCTCGCCGACCCGACGGAACCGCAGTCCTCGCTCACACTGGCCGCGTCCGGTGTCGCCGTGGTGGCGGTGGTCTGCTACGCGAGCCTGCTCGCGACGGTGCGACCCGGCGCCCTCGCGGACCTCGAGCGCGTGGGCGAGACGATGATGGCGGCGCTGGTCGTCCTGTCCGCGGCCGGCCTGGTGGCCGGCCTGCTGGAAGGCCCGCTCGTCGCGGCCGGAGGCGAGCAGGCGAGCCGCGCCTTCGTCGCCACCGGCCGCACCGCGGTGCTCGCCGTGCTGGCGGTGGGTCTCGCGTGGGCGGGCCGGCGCTGGTCGCGCCGCGAGCTCATGTGGATCGTCTACCCGCTGCTCGCGATCGGCGGGGCCAAGCTGCTCGGCGAAGACTTCCGCTACGGCCAGCCCTTCACGATGTTCCTGGCGCTGGCCTGCTACGGCGCGGCGCTCTTCCTGACGCCGCGCCTGCTGAAGCGCGGCGACCCGGGCTGATCGCAGCACTTCGTCCGGACGCGACGCGCGGCCGCAAGCCGTCACATCTCGGCGTCGAACATCGGCGCTACAATTCGGATTGCGTCGACCGTGCGCTGCATCTGGTCGCCGTCCCGCTCCGAGATGGATGTTCACGACCTGCGAGCGAATCGAGCGCGGTCGGTCCCCTGCCTCGTCCTCGGGGTTCTCGGGGCCATCACAATGGGATGGAGCGTGACCCTGCAGGCGGCGATGCAGCTCGGCGAACGCGGCAGACCCATTTGGATCCTCGTCACCGCCAGCGTGTTGCTCTGGTCGCACTGTAATCGATACCCCGCTCTCCATTGCCACGGGTCATGGACTGAACGCGATCCCAAACGCGGTGTATTTGGCGGCCTTCCTGCTGCGGATCATCCGCAGCGGCGTGCTCCAGAGACCCCGCAATCACCGCGAGCGTGGCGCCCTACGGCGACCGCGATCGGCGCGTTCTCGGCCTCGCCTCGGACGACACCCGGATTCCCGACGGCGAGGCTTCACGGCGATGACCGTGGCGGCGTTCGAGGAGCTGCGCGGTGCGGCGGCGGCGCGGCGCAGCGGACGGCGCGGGAAGCGCGACACAACCAAGAGTGATAGAGGAACGAGCGCCTTCCCTGCTCTCGGATGCAGGTGCGTCGGGTCGCGAGTATCCGCTATCAACCTCTTCGATCGCTCTCGGTGGCGGAGGAGACGGAATGCGGACCTGGCTGCGACTCGCTCTGTTCGTCGCGGGGCTCGGGGTGGCGGGATACGCGATCTCGCGAGCCGCAGCGCGCGACGACTCGACCCTCTCGAGCGTCGATCCCGCCGTCTTCGCCGATGCCGCAAAGGACGCCGAGCCGCCCGCGGCGGTGATCGCACCGGCGGCCGATGCGGGTGCGGGCGCGCGGAAGCCCAACATCGTGCTGATCGTCGCGGACGATCTCGGCTGGGGGGACCTCGGCGCGTACGGCGCGCGCGGTCTCGCAACACCCAACGTTGATCGACTCGCCGCCGAGGGCGTCCGCTTCACCCACTTCTACGCGAGCGCGCCGGTCTGCTCGCCGTCGCGAGCCGGGCTCCTCACCGGCCGCTATCCGCTGCGCACCGGCGTCAGCTACATCATCTTCGCGAGCGACGTGGCGTTCGCGCAGCGCGTCTCGCTCGCGGCCGCCAAGTTCGGCACGCGACTCGGCGCCAGCGACTTCCACGACTCGTACGTCGCCGGGCTGCCGGCCTCCGAGATCACGCTCGCCGAGGCGCTGCGCGTCGCGGGCTACGCCACCGGGATGGTGGGCAAGTGGCACCTCGGCGATTTCTCGCACGATCGCCAGTACCTGCCCACGCGCCACGGTTTCGACTTCTTCGAGGGCATGCCCCACTCGAACGACGAGTTCCCGGTGGCGTACTGGCAGGGCGAGCAGGAGCGCACGCCGAACCTCGGCCTCGACCAGGAGCACGTGACCGACGATCTCACGCGCGCCGCCATCGGCTTCATCGACGCGAATCGCGATCGCCCGTTCTTTCTGTACTTCGCGCACAAGAACGTGCACATCCCGCTCTTCCCCGCGGAGCGCTTTCGCGGCACCTCGGCGGCGGGCGCCTATGGCGACT
>Ga0316600_10001644_pt1 | contig 10140 bp, 13 predicted proteins | sample OWC_soil_day5_CT_FD_207652 | JGI IMG/M metagenome (GOLD analysis project Ga0316600, IMG submission 207652) | Wetland soil microbial communities from Old Woman Creek delta, Ohio, United States - OWC_soil_day5_CT | ecosystem: Environmental > Terrestrial > Soil > Wetlands | place: USA: Ohio...
CTCCGTGTTGCTCGAACAGTCCGCGGATCTCGTCTTCGGTTGCGCTGAAGGGCAGGTTGCCAACGTATAGCGTCGTCATCGGCGGGGTCACTCACTCGAGCTCGAACAACAATGCGGACCCACCTGATGGAAGAACCGACTTCCCAGGTTCAGGGTCCACGCCTTGAACGATAGCTGACAAATGCGACTGCACCGGAGGGGAGGGGAGAGAGGCCAACCTCGCGAGGGGACTGTCGTGCGACTGTCTGATGTCCGGTGCCGAAATTCGGGTCGAGCCCAAGACTACTCAAAATCCGACGGCGACTGCAACCTAAATCGTTGATGCAGCGCAAAAAAACCAGGGTGCACCAACGCTAACGATTGAAAAGAAAGGGAAACGCGGTGTCAGTGGTCGGATCGGTCGGCTTCCACTCCTGCATGATCAATGCAAACCCGACCGATCCGACCACTGACACCATGCCGCCTTCCCGGTTACCTGACCTCCGGGGCGGGCATCATCTTCTTGAAGTACGTCCAGCTCGTCTCGTTCGGACGCTGGTCGTCGATCGGCGGCGGGTCCTTGTAGATCGGCTGGCGGGCTTCGATTGCCTTTCGCATTGCTTCGGGCAGATCGCCATAGCTGTCCAGCTTGCGCCCCGCGCCATTGAAATAGAGCTCGCCGGCCCGGCCGCGCATCCTCATCCACGGCAGCCAGTCCGACATGCGCGCCCAGGCGACGTTCACGTCCGCCGAGTGCGTCTTCGGGTTGGTCAGGTCCGACATGTGGCCGAAGAAGTTGAACATCTCAGTCGCGTGGTAGGTCCCGCCGACGTAGTCCTGATAGTCGCCGGCGAGCGGGTTCCGGTAGAAGAGCGGGACCGTCGTCGTGCCCCACCAGTGGTCGCCCATGACCTTGAGGTCGCTGCGGTACGGCTTACCGTCGGCACCGATAGGAAAGATTGGAGCGCGGAAATTCACCGGGTCGTTGGCGATGTGCAGCACCCTGACCGTCTCGCCCGTCCAGGGATTCTTCCATTCGTCGATGATTTCGCCCGTCACCGGGTCCTTGTAGAAAAGCACCTCGCGCGACACCTGGCGGAAGCCGGTACCGCGCGCCGGATCGGTCACGGTCCCGCACTGTCGAACGTTCATCCCCTCGAAGCGGAACAACAGCTTGTCCGGTTCTCCCGGAACCCGGCTGTAGGTCTCGCCGGTCCAGTAATACACCGTCGGCCGCAGGTCCTGCGTCGAGCACTGGATCTTGCGGAAGGCCGCGACCGCGCCCTCCGGCGTCTCGACGTCGAGGCTCCTCGACGGTTTGGTGGCCAGCGCACTCGAACCCGCGAGCAGGGCGACGAGCAACGCCGAGCCCCGCGTGAGCGTCATTCTCATTCCGGATCTCCCGGTGAATTGATTTCCAGCCGGGGAATTATGGGCTGCACCCGGCGCCCGAAGGAAGTCAGCGGCGCGCCCTCCCTATCCAGTGTTCGATGTTGCGCAGGTTGGTCCAGATGTCTGCGCGGTCATTCCAGCCTCGCAGCCAGTCCTCCATGGCGTGATCATCGTCGAGAGCGGACGCACATGCGGCCAGGCGGCGGGCGTACTGGTCGAACTGGGGGCGGGGATCGAGGGTGTCTTCGAGCACGGCGCAACTCCACGGTGGCTGCCGCGATTTCACCGCCGCGGAGTTAAGGCAGCGTGAACCTCGTATGACGCCATCGTGAAATGAGCGAAGTGCTCAGCTGCCGCGCAAGGCACCCCAGAGCGTCCAGGCCCCGATGACCATGAAGCCGACCCCCGCGACGATCGAGAGGTGGCGCGTGTTGACGTAGTGCGACAGCAGGTTGCCTGCCGCGACGCCGATCGCGGTGGATGCCACCAGCGCTGCCGAGGCGGCCGCGAATACCCAGAGGGCGCTGTGCTGCCGGTCCGAGGCGAACAGAACCGCGGCGAGCTGGGTCTTGTCGCCGAGCTCGGCCATGAAGACGGTACCGAAGATCACGAGGAACGTCCTGAGGTCCATGGGGCTCCCGCGCGGGCTCAAGGCTCGAGGTAGGTGTAGCCGTTCAGTTCGCCGTCGTAGAAGCGCCGCAGCGCCTGGCTCTCGGCCAGCGACAGTCGTCCTTCGCGCACGGCGCGCTCGCAGTCACGGGCGAGCTGCGGCAGCAGCCGGTCGACGTCGTAGCGCATGTAGCGCAGCACTTCCGCGGCGGTGTCGCCCTTGACCGTCTCCTCGATCCACCAGCCACCCTCGTCGTGCAGCTTGATGTGGACGACGTGGGTGTCGCCGAAGAGGTTGTGGAGGTCGCCGAGCGTCTCCTGGTAGGCGCCGACCATGAATGCCGCGAGGTAGTAGGGCTCGCCGTCGCGCAGTTCGTGCACCTCGAGCGTGCGCTTCGTCTCGCGCAGGCTCACGAAGTGATCGATCTTCCCGTCGGAATCACAGGTGATGTCCGCGAGCACGGCGTTGCGCGTAGGCCGCTCGTCCAGCCTGTGCACCGGCATGATCGGGAACAGCTGGTCGATCGCCCAGCTGTCCGGCAGTGACTGGAAGACCGACACGTTGCAGAAATAGATGTCGCTCAGGATGGACTCGAGGCCCTCGAGCTCCTCGGGCACGGTCTCGAGCCGCCGGCAGTAATCGCGGATCTTCGCGCACGTGGACCAGTACAGCCGCTCGACGAGCCCGCGCGCCTCGAGATTCAGGTAGCCCAGGTTGAACATCTGCAGCGCCTGCTCGCGGGCCTGCAGCGCGTCGTGGTAACACTCGACCAGCCGCCGCTCGGTGATCGAGCGGTAGGCGTCGAGGCTGTCGCGCACCGGCTGCGGCAACTGCCTGTTGCCTTCGCAGTCCCTGATCACCTGCTCGTCGACACGGAACTTGTCGAGCATGGACCCGCCGAGCGTGTTGAACACGAGCAGGCTGTGGTGTGCGGCGATCGCACGCCCGGACTCGCTCACGATCACCGGGTGATCGATGCCGCGCGCGTTGCAGACGTTCGCGATGCGATAGACCACGTCGCTCGCGTACTCGGCGAGCGTGTAGTTCATGGACGAGGAGTAGTTGGTGCGGCTTCCGTCGTAGTCCACGCCGAGGCCGCCACCGATGTCGATGTAGCGCAGGCCGGCGCCCATGAGCTTGAGCTCCGCGTACACGTGCGCGAGCTCGTTCACCGCGTCCTTGACCCGGCGGATGTCCTGGAGCTGGCTGCCCGGGTGGCAATGCACGAGCTGCAGGCAGTCCTCCATGCCCTGCTCGCGCAGCACGCGGAAGAGGTCGAGGATCTCGGTCACGAACAGGCCGAACTTCGACTTCTCGCCGGAGGACTCGCGCCAGCGGCCGGCGCCTTCGCTCGCCAGCTTGACGCGCACGCCGATCCGCGGGCGCACGTCGTAGTTGCGGGCGTGCTTCAGGATCAGCTGCAGTTCGCTGAAGTTCTCGACGACCGGGACGATCGTGCGGCCGAGCTTCGTGGCCAGGATCACCGCCTCGATGTAGCTGTCGTCCTTGAAGCCGTTGCAGATGATCATCCGCTCGGACTCGCCTTCGGTCATCGCCATGACGGCCAGCAACTCCGGCTTGGAACCGACCTCGAGGCCGAAGCCGAATTCGCGACCGTAGCCGTACACTTCCTCGACCACCAGTCGCTGCTGGTTGACCTTGATCGGGTACACCGCGGCGTAGCGGTTGCGGTAGTCGTTCTCGGCGATGGCCGTGGCGAAGGCGTCGTGCAGCCGCTTGAGGCGATGGCGCAGGATGTCCGAGAAGCGCACCACGACCGGCGTCGTGAGGTCGCGCGCCTCGAGGCCGCGGATGACCTCGTGCAGGTCGATCTCGTGGTCGGGCGTCTGGTCCGGGCGCACCACGACGTGCCCCGCGGCGTTGATGCCGAAGTAGCCGTTGCCCCAGGCGTTGACGCCGTAGAGGTCGAGCGAGTCCTCGACGTTCCAGTTGCTGCTCATGCCGGGAATGCGTGGAGTAGCTGCCACCTGTGCGGGCTCCGGGTGGGGCAGAAAAAAGAGGCGCGCAAGATAGCAGAAGCGGCCGAGAATGGGTCGGCGAAGAAGCGCCCGGGTTTCACGGGCCGTCGCCCGTTCGGACCGGTCGCGAGGGGTCGCGGGACCACTCGCTCCACGATCCCGGGTACAGGCGGGCTCCGTGCAGGCCCGCGTGCTCCATGGCAAGGAGCAGGTGGCAGGCCGTGACGCCTGAGCCGCACATGGCGATCGTCCGCTCCGGCGGGACGCCAGCGAGGCTCTGCGAGAGCGCCGCACGCAGGTCCGTGGCGGGGCGGAAACGTCCGCTGTCGTCCAGGCTGGTCGTAAACGGGTGGTTGCGGGCACCGGGCACGTGACCCGCGACGGCGTCGATCGGCTCGACCTCGCCGCGGTAGCGTTCCGGCGCACGGACGTCGAGGATGCGCGCCGTCCGGTCGCCGGTCTGGGCAAGGACGGCCGCCGCATCCACGGTGAATTCGGGGTGCGGGGTCGCGGCGAAGTCGCCAGGGGCGCGGGCGCGCACTTCGTCGTCGAGCGGCAGGTCGAGTTGCTGCCAGCGGCGCATCCCGCCGTCGAGCACGGCCACGTCGTCATGGCCGAGCCAGCGCATCATCCACCAGAAACGCGCGGCGTAGATCGAGTTGCCGTCGTCGTAGGCGACGACCGACGAGTCGTTGCTCACTCCCCATGCGCGCAGTCGCGCCTCGAACTCGGATGGCAGGGGCAGCGGATGGCGCCCGGAGGCTGGCGTGACCGCGGCCGCCATGTCCCGGTTGAGGTCGGCGTAGATCGCGCCCGGCAGGTGCTCATCGTCGTAGCGTGCGCGGCCGTATTGCGGCCGGGCGAGGTCGAAGCGGCAGTCGAAGATCCGCAGCCGCGGATCGCTCAACCGGAGCGCGAGATCCTCCGCCTGGACCAGGGTTCGCGTGGTCATTCGCCTGTCTCCTGCGCTCCGGATACCGCCTTGCGGCCGCGCTCAGTACAATCTCGGCGCCGCGCCCGACCGGGACTGCGGCCTGCAGGAGGACCCGGGATGGCACTGGAACTGTACTGGGGCAGCGGCAGCCCGTACTCGTGGCGCGTGTTGCTTGCACTCGAGTACAAGCGGCTTGCCTACGGGTCGCGCCTGCTGCAGTTCTCGAAGCAGGAGCACAAGTCGCCGCAGATGCTGCGCATGAATCCCCGTGGTCGCGTCCCGGTGCTCAAGGACGGCGACTACGTCGTGTTCGAGTCGCTCGCTTGTCTCCTGTATCTCGACCGGAAGTATCCCGAGCCGCCGCTGTTCGGCCGCACGGCCGAGGAGGCGGGCACGATCATGCGCGTGATCTGCGAGTACCAGGCGTACGCGGAGAGCCACCTGATGCAGATCGTCTCGGCCGCGTTCCTCGAGAACATCGACGAGCGCGTCGAGGAGGTCACGCGTGCCACGCACCTCGTGGCGGGCGAGGCGCGGACCATCGAGGGGCGACTCAGCAACTCGGACTGGCTGGTGGGCGAGCACGTCTCGGCGGCGGACATGGTTGTATTCCCGGGCATCATGCTCCTGCTGCGCGCGATGGAGAAGCGCGAAGCCGGTGACCTGCGCTCGCGGTTCCTGCCGATGGAGACGACGTATCCCGCCATCGCGCGCTGGATCCGGCGCATGACGTCACTGCCGGGCTACGATCGCACCGTGCCCCCGCATTGGCGCGAGGGTGCCCCGCGGGGGTGACCTGCCGCCAAATGCAGGTAAACTAACCGGCCACGAATTCATTCGATCGCTGGTCCGTGATATGAGCAATTACCCGGTACACGTCGCCTTCCCGGGGCGACTGATCTTCGTCGGCTTCGGGAGCATCGGGCAGGGCGTCCTCCCGCTCATCCTGCGCCACGTCGGCATCAAGCCCGAGCAGATCACGATCGTGACCGCCGACGAGGCGGGCGAGAAGGTCGCCGCCGAGTACGGCGTGCGCTTCGTCAAGCACATGCTCACGCGTGAGAACCACAAGAACGTCCTCGACCCGCTGGTCGGCCGCGGCGACTTCCTGCTGAACCTCTCGGTGGACGTCTCGAGCATCGCGCTCGTCCAGCTGTGCTGGGAGAAGGGTGCGCTGTACCTCGACACGTGCATCGAGCCCTGGCCGGGCGGCTACACGGACCCGACGATTCCACCGTCGCGCCGCTCCAACTACGCGCTGCGCGAGGCTGCGCTCGCATTGCGCGAGACCAAGATGCGGGCGCCGACGGCGGTGCTCACGCACGGTGCCAACCCGGGCCTGGTGTCGCACCTGGTGAAGCAGGCGTTGCTCAACATCGCGACCGATACGGGCGTCGAACACGGCGATCCGAACGCACGCGAGGAGTGGGCCCGCCTGGCGCACAAGCTGGGCGTCAAGGTGATCCACATCGCCGAACGCGACACCCAGGTGGGCTTCCACCCCAAGGAGCCGGGCGAGTTCGTGAACACCTGGTCGGTGGACGGATTCGTCGGCGAGGGCTGCCAGCCCGCCGAGCTCGGCTGGGGTTCGCACGAAAAGAACTGGCCGCGCGACGGCAAGAAGCACGATTTCGGTCGCGGCAGCGCCATCTACCTGATGCAGCCGGGCGCCGGCACGCGCGTGCGCACCTGGACGCCGCTGGCGGGACAGTTCCACGGCTTCCTGATCACGCACGGCGAGTCGATCTCGATCTCGGACTACCTGACGATCAAGAAGGGCGACCACGTGACCTACCGTCCGACGGTGCACTACGCCTATCACCCGTCCGACGATGCCGTGCTCTCGGTGCACGAGCTGGCCGGCCGCAACTGGCGCATCCAGGAGCGCAAGCGGATCATGATGGACGAGATCGTCAAGGGCGTGGACGAGCTCGGGGTGCTGCTCGCGGGGCACAAGAAGAATGCGTACTGGTACGGCTCGCAGCTCTCCGTGCAGGAGGCCCGCCAGCTCGCCCCGCATAACAATGCGACGTCGCTGCAGGTGACGGTGTCCGTGCTGGCCGGCCTGGTCTGGGCCATCGAGAATCCGAACAGCGGCATCATGGAGCCGGACGACCTGGATTACCGGCGCATCCTCGAGATCTGCCGCCCGTACCTCGGGCTGGTCGTCGGCGAATACACCGAGTGGCATCCGCTGGTGGATCGCGGCCGCCTGTTCCCGGAAGATCTCGATGAAACGGATCCCTGGCAGTTCAAGAACGTCCGAGTGGTGTGACCGCGGACCACTCAAGCGGCGGCTGCCTGTGCGGCGCAGTTCGATTTCGCATCGCGCTGCCGCCCAGGTGGGTCGCGCACTGCCACTGTTCGATGTGCCGGCGCGCGCACGGCGCCGGGTTCGTCACCTGGGTCGGGGTCGCCCGCGAGGCGTTTGCGCTCGAGAGCGACGAATCCCGGCTGACCCGCTTCCGTTCCTCGGCGCAGGCGACACGCAGCTTCTGCAGCCGATGCGGCTCGACGCTCTTCTTCGAGTCCGGCCACTGGCCAGACGAAATCCACGTGACGCTCGCCAACCTCGATTCAGCCGAGGGCCTCGAGCCCCAGGCGCATGCTTACTGGGCGAGCCGGGCGCCGTGGGCCGCGGGCAGCGCGGATGACGGGTTGCGTAAGGTGGATCCGCCGGATCACGGCGAGGAAAGAGGGTAGTGACTAGGGGGTAGGGGGTAGTGAAGAGGCGCGTCTCACGCCGGTGGTCGATCCGCCTGCGCATGAAGTTCGCTTCGTCACTACCCCCTAATCACTAGTCACTACCCCCTTCTTTCCTCCTCATACCGCACTTCGGTCACCACGTACGTCCTCCGCCCGCCGGGCACCTCGACGGTCACCGCCTCGTCCCTCTGCTTGCGCATCAGCGCTCGCGCGAGGGGCGAGTCCATGCTGACGTAGTGGCGCGCCGGATCGATCTCGTCGGGCCCGACGATGCGGAGCTCGGTCTCATGGCCCTCGTCATCCTCGATGCGCACCCAGGCGCCGAAGAAGATGCGGCTGCGGTCGTCCGGCGGGCGGCTCACGATCACCATGCCCTCGAGCCGCTTGCGCAGGAAGCGGACGCGGCGGTCGATTTCGCGCAGCTGCTTCTTGCCATAGACGTATTCGGCGTTCTCGGAGCGGTCGCCCTGGGCCGCCGCCTCGCTGACGGCTCGCGTCACCTGCGGCCGCTGCACGCGCCAGAGGTAGTCCAGTTCTTCGCGCAAGCGGCGGGCTCCCTCGGCGGTCGCGAACCTCGAGCCGGGCGGATCAGCCTTGCGGTAACGCGTCATGTATTCCAGCGGTCCGCGCCTGGCCGGCGGGATGTGTGCGCGGGATCACGGAAACGGCGGGGTCGCATCAGTAGCGTGCCGGCCCATGGGCACCAAGTACTACGCGCATTTCCTGGTCGAGGAGCCGGACCCGCGTGGCCTGCAGGAGTACCGCGGCATCGTGGAACTCGACGCGCAACCGCGGCTCGGCCGCGAACTCAAGGAAGCGGCCCTGATCATCGCGCGCAACATGGGCCGCCAGTCGCGCGAGGTGAAGGTGCTGCAGTGGTCGCGCCTCCACTGAACGGTTGAAACGCATCCCCTGGCGGACTTTTCCCTTCCCTTCGACCAAAGTCCGCCACTCGACCCCGGGCCACAAACCCGGGGTTTTTTTCGTTCGTGTCATTGCGTGCCGATCCTGAGCGCCGCGATGGCAACCCGCACCTCGAGCAGGAAGCTGAGCAGCGACCCCACGAGCGCTGCCATTGCGAGCACGAACAGCAGGGCCACGTAGGCGGCGAGGTTGAGCGGCACGAACGTGCTCGCGAACAGCAGCGCCACGACGATGGCGACGAGCAGCGCCGCGATCGTGCCGAGCGTGATCGAGACATTGATGAACCGGGCGCGTCGAGCTGCGACTTGCAGTTGCCTGCGTGCATCGTCGGGATCCGCGGCCGTCGCGTGGTGGAGACTGTCCTCCACCTTGCGGGCACGATCCACGATGCGCGCCAGGCGGTTCGTGAGCACGCCGAGCAGCACCCCGATGCCCGACAGCAGGAAGACCGGCGCCACGGCGAGCTGGATCGCGTGGGCGATGTCGACGACTTCGATTCCGTCCATGGACGGTCATTCTAGTGCAGGGGGTGCACCGTCGTTGCGGCGCGCCCCGCGTGACGTGCAACATCGCCTTTCCCGGGGAGGTCCGGCATGGCGTTCAAGGATCATTTCTCGCGGCAATCAGCGGACTATCGGCGTTACCGACCGGGTTATCCGCCGGCGCTGATCGAATTCGTCGCTGCACAGGCGCCCGACCACCGGCTCGCGATCGATTGCGCCACCGGCAACGGGCAGGCGGCCGTCGCCCTGGCTGAGCACTTCGATGCAGTGATTGCGCTCGATGCGAGCGTCAGCCAGTTGCGGAACGCCGCGGACAGTCCGGGTGTCTGGTTCGTCGCGGGCCTCGCGGAGGCGCTGCCGGTCGCGAGCGGTTCGGCGTCCCTGGTCGCGGCGGCGCAGGCGGCCCACTGGTTCGAGTTTAAGCGCTTCTACGCCGAGTGCCGCCGCGTGCTCGTCCCCGGGGGCGTGGTCGCTGCGTGGACGTATGAAAAGTTCCGGGTGGATGCGGCCGTCGATGCCGTCGTCGATCGCTTCTACGACGAGGTGGTCGGGACCTACTGGCCGCCCGAGCGACGGCACGTCGAGCTGGGTTACCGGACGCTGCCATTCCCGTGGCGCGAGGAAACGGCGCCGACTTTCGTCCTGGTGACCGAGTGGGACATCGACCAGGTCATGGGTTACCTGGCGACGTGGTCCGCGGTGCAACGATACCGGGACACCACCGGTGCGGACCCCCTGCCCGCGGTCCGCGAGGACCTCGAGCCGCTGTGGGCCGGGACCCTGCGGCGGCTGACCTGGCCGATCCACCTGCGTCTCGGGCGAGCCTGATTCCTCTATACTGCGCGCCCCGCACGATCGGGTCCGCACCCGGACCCGACGATCACGATCTCGGAGCCCCGGATGCTGCGCTGGTCTTCTCCGCTCGCCTGCCTGCTGACGCTCACTGCCTGTGCCGGCGCCCCGACCGCACCCGTGGCGGGCTCGGCGTCCGCCACCGTGACGGCTGCGCCCGTCGCAGCCGCGCGTCCCTCAGGCGTGCTCTTGGGGAATTTCGACCGTACTGTGCGGCCACAGGACGATCTCTTCCGGTTCGTGAACGGTACCTGGCTCGCG
>Ga0316600_10001647_pt1 | contig 10138 bp, 8 predicted proteins | sample OWC_soil_day5_CT_FD_207652 | JGI IMG/M metagenome (GOLD analysis project Ga0316600, IMG submission 207652) | Wetland soil microbial communities from Old Woman Creek delta, Ohio, United States - OWC_soil_day5_CT | ecosystem: Environmental > Terrestrial > Soil > Wetlands | place: USA: Ohio...
GGTCAGAAAAAGGAGGGCTCGTTTCATCGGGGTCTCCTCGGGCAACGGCGGCCCGTGTTCAGCGGCTTTTGCTCTGCATGGCATCCAGGTAGGCGTCGAGTTCCCGGATGCTCGCGAACACCTCGAGCGAGGGCAGGGCGTTCAGAATGTCGAACACCTTCTTGATCTGGGGCTGCAGGTTGATGAACACCACCTTGCCCATCCGCTGCTTCAAGGCCTTCTTGGCTTTCACCAGCACGCGGATCCCCATGCTGTTGATGTACTCCGTGAACTCCAGGTCGAATATGACCACATCGGGGTTCTGGCTGAGAACGGAATCGACCTTTTCCTGGAAGATCGTCTGGCCGGGGGTGTCGATGGACCCGATGGGGGCCACGACAAAGATGCCCGGCCGCTTCAGCGAGGTGTTGACTTTAAGCGCCATTTTCCCTCCTGAAAAGGAAATCCCTCGACGGACGGCTCAAGGGGTGTTTCCCGTCGAAATGAGCGATCCGGGCGGCGGTTCCGATCCGATGTCCGGCAACGCCCGGCCTGTGCTCCCATAAACCAGCCGGGCCGTCGAACGCAAGCAGAATTTGGCGCCGCGCTCCGCCCGGCAGCGGATCACGTTGCACTTGTTTATTTGCCGGAGTGATAACCGTCCGTTCCATGACCCGGCTGCTCCGGTTGCCGGCCCTGCGCTTGCGGCCCATGATGGTTGCCGCCGGTTTCGTAGCGGCGCCGGTCGAATTCGGAGATCACCTGGGCCCCCAGCAGGAGGATGATCACCGCCACCTCGATGCTGAGCAGCGCCACCACCGTGGTGGCGAGCGAGCCGTAGATCACGTTGACCAGGGACAGCTTGGAATAATACCAGACGAGGATGCGGCGGATGGCTTCCCAGAGCACGGTGGCCGTGACCGCCCCGCTCAAGGCATGCTTTAGGGATATGCGCCCGACCGGCATGACCAGGTAAAACGAGGTGAGCATCAGGACCATGCCGCCCATGCCCAACAGGTACAGGAGGATCTTGGAAGACCCCTTCAGGCTCAGCTCGTGGCCGAGCAGGAACACCTGCTGCCGTTCGAGAGCGTCCATGGCGCCCGAGATCAGGGTCACCAGCAGCAACCCCAGGCCCATCAGCAGGATGTAGAAATACGGAATAATCGCCGATATGAAGAAAGGGCGACGCATGGACTTCTTGCGGTGGGAGAAGATCACCGCCATCGCACTCTCCAGGACCGAGAAGGCCATGGAGCTGAAAAAGAGCATGATGAGAAACCCGACCATTCCGACCAGGTGGCGTCGCGCCAGAAACATGCGGACCTGGACCGCCAGGCTGTCGGCGTAGCCGGGGATCAGGAGCTCGAGGTTCCGGGCGATGGTCTGGATCAATTGGTCTTCGTTGACGAAGTGCGAGAGGCCGACCAGAATGAGGGCGAACAGCGGCACGATGGACAGCAGGGTGTAATAGGCCACCGCGCCCGCCAGCAGCAGCCCCTGGCGGCGTTGAAAATCCCGCAGAACCTTAAGGGCGAAGCGGGCGAAGCGGTTCACAATGCCGCGCTGCCCGGCCGGCATGGATGGATCGTCGGTCCCCATGGTTTTTTTTCGGTCAACCCTTGTCCAGTTTCAACCGGCCCAGGACGGCAAAGGGGCTGCCGGCCGTCGCCGCGAGACAGCCGCAGGCGCCTTGGTTCAGCTCGGCGCCGCAGCGCGCACAGAGCCCCTTGCAGCCTTCGCTGCAAAGAGGCCGTAAGGGTAAAGAGAGGATCACCTGCTCCTGGACCCCATCGGTAAGGTCGATCTCCTCGCCCTGGAAATAAACGAGATCGGCCTCCGCGGCCTCCATCGCGGGAAGCCCCGGTTCGCTGCGTCCGCCTTCCGCGGGCGCCTGCCGGGAATAGGTGAGGGCGAAGGCCGCCTCCAGCGGGCTGATGAACTCAACGAGACAGCGGCCGCAGCTCAGTCGCACCGTCGTGCGGATCTCCCCCTCGACCTCCACGATGTCGCCGATGCGGGCCGCTCGGAGGCGGGTGCGGATCGGGCCGGTGAAATCGCATTCCCGGCGGAGCGCCATCTCGCGCAGGGCCGGGAAAAGCTCCGCCGGAGCGTCGAATTTAAACGCGACGCGGGTTTCGTTGAGTTCTTCGGTTTTGATGCGCATAAGGACGCCCGCCTCAGGCCGAGCATCGGCTGCCGCCGCCGCAAGGCCAGCTTCGGCCTTATTATATCACTTGCCTTTGGAATTCAAAGGATTGTTTGAACGGGCGGGGCGGCACCCGGTCGAGGGGCGTCGGCTTGCCAGGGTCCGGTGGCTTTGATATACCGCATGGAATGAAACCGGCCACTTCTTCTCGCTCAACCTGTTCGCGCTGCGGGACATGCTGCCGCAAGGGTGGGCCGGCCCTGCACCAGGAGGATCGCGAGCGGGTGGAGCAGGGCGCCATCCACACCCGGCACCTGTACACCATCCGCAAGGGCGAGTGGGCGACGGACCCGGTGCAGGGCGGGCTCATCCGCGTCGACGGAGACATCATCAAGATCAAGGGCCGCGGCGAGAGCTGGGCCTGCCGCTTCCTGGATGACCGCACGGGCGCCTGCCGCATCTACGCTGATCGGCCCCTGGAGTGCCGGCTCCTGGAGTGCCGGGACACCGCGCGGCTCGAACAGGCCTACCGCCGCGGGCGCCTGTCCCGCCGGGACCTGCTGGCCGACGTCAAGGGGTTGTGGGAGCTGATCGAAGACCATGAGCGGCGTTGCGATGTCGACGGCATCCGGCGGCTTCTGGAGCGAAAGCCCGGCCGGGGCCGAGCCGGGGTCGAGAGCGAGTTGGCCGGAATGGTCCGCTATGATGCCGAAATTCGACGGCTGATGGTCGCACAGGGGGGGCTTGAGGCCGAGATGCTGGATTTTCTGCTGGGGCGGCCGGTTGAAATCGTGCTTCGTCTCATCGAGCGCGGGACGACCTCGTCACCCGGGTCTCGCTGAGCGCCGCTGCGTGCATCCGGCCGCCGCCGGATGGTTTCTTGCAATCCGGCCCGTCCGATGCCGGGATCAAACCGCCGCTGCCGCTCCGCTCCGCTCCGGGTCCTCGTGCCTGCCGCCGAGCGCCGACCCATCGGCCGATTTCGAGGCGGCGGCTCCCCACGCAAATTTTCCGTACTTTACATAGCCGAAGACGTTGTTCAGCCGTGAATCGATGTGGGGCTCCAGGGGCACCACGTTGCCGTCGATCAGCGGCTTGAGGTGGCGGGCCAGTTCACGGGATCCGCCGCCGGTCAGGACGATCAGATCGATGTCCCAGTCGTGGGCCCACAGCCGGTCGATCTCGCCGGCGATGGAACCGGCCAGCTGCTCGAACACCTGGTCCCGGATGCTGGCGAAGTTGATGGCCTTGCCGCGCATGCGGATGGCGCCCTCCTCGACGGCCTGGTAGAGCCGGTACAGCTCGACCGACACCCCGCATTTCTCCTGGAGCTTCTGGGCGATCAGGCCGAAGGCCTTGGACATCCCGCTGTCGATGGTGCGGCTGCCGCGGTCGATGTGACGCATGCGGTCCATGATCGTGAAGTCGGTCGTGCGAAAGCCGATGTCGACCACGCCGATCTTCTGGCCGGCGAGTTCTTTGTTGGAGACTTTCCCGTTCCCGTCCATCAGGAGGTTGAGAATGCTGCCGAGGGGCTGGGGCAGCATGCGCACCTTGTTGATGTAGATTTCCTTGGTGGTCATTTGGCCGTGGGGAGAGTGGTAAGCCACCGAGTGGTGCCCGGAAAGGATCCCATGGAACCGTTCGTGGTTGCGTTTGAAAAAGCCGATCGGGAGCCCCGAGACCACGTTGACCGGGACATTCACCTGGTGGCCGTTCTTGGTCAGCAGGCCGGCCGCCGTGAGGGCCAGGACCCGGACGTATTCCGTGATGAGTTTTTCCTGGTCCAGGGTGAACTTGGGTGTCCGGGACTGCTGTTCGGCCAGGTCCCCGATGAAATAGGACTTGCCGTCGATGGTCACTTGGATATGGTCGGCCGAACGGTTCTCCCCGAAGTCCGCCCAGTACTGGATTTCGGCCGTGTCGCCGAGCAGAGACTTGAAGATGATCGTGTCCGTCCCGTTGGTGGCCTTGGTGAAGCCGAAACCGATATCGATGCCCAGAATCTCCATGAAGTCCTCCTCAGCCCGTTGTGCCGGCGGCACGGGCGGCCGTACGCATCCGGGGAAGGTTCTTTTTTGATATCATCGGTCCCGCAGCCGATTTTCTTGAGCTCAAATGATAACAAGCTTTTTTCACTGGAGGAAAAATGAAAGTGATCCTGGTCAAGCCGGGTGGTCAGGCGCCGCGCCTGATATGGGAGAAGGCGCCGGATCCGGCGATGGGGCCGGAGGAGGTGCTGGTGGCGGTGCGGGCCACCGCCGTGAACCGGGCGGACCTGCTGCAGGCCCGGGGGCAGTACCCGCCGCCGCCGGGCGTGACGGACGTCCTGGGGCTGGAGATGGCCGGGACGGTCGCGGCCGTCGGGGATGCCGTGCAGGGGTGGCAGCCCGGGGAGCGGGTGATGGCGCTGCTGCCGGGCGGCGGGTACGCGGAGCGGGCCGCCGTCCATCATGGGCTGCTGATGCGGCTGCCCGACGGGTGGTCGTTTGCCCGGGGAGCGGCCGTGCCCGAGGCTTGGCTGACGGCGTTTCTGAACCTGTTCATCGAGGGGCGGCTGCAGCCCGGCCGGAAGGTGCTGATTCACGCGGGGGCCAGCGGGGTGGGCACGGCCGCCATCCAGATGGCGGCCGCGGGCGGCGCCACGGTCTATGCGACGGCGGGCTCGGCGGAGAAGCTGGCGGCGTGCCGCCGCTGGGGCGCCACCGTGGCCATCGACTACAAGAACCAGGATTTTGCCGCGGAGATCAAGGCGCACGCCGAAGGCCGGGGGGTGGACCTGGTCCTGGACCCCGTCGGCGCGGCCTACCTCGAGCGCAACCTCGAGGTGTTGGCGCCCGGCGGCCGGCTGGTGAACATCGGGCTGATGGGCGGCCGTCGGGCGGAAATCGACCTGGGGCGGGTCCTGGGCGGGAGCCTGCGCCTGATCGGCTCAAGGCTTCGTCCCCGCCCGGTCTCCGAGAAGATCGAGATCACCCGTCGCTTCGAGGGGCGCTTCCTCCCCATGCTCGCCTCCGGGGAACTCCAGCCGGTGATCGACCGGGTCTTCCCCATCGCCGAGGCCGAGGCCGCGCACGCCCACGTGAAGGAGAACCGCAACATCGGCAAGGTAATCCTGGATGTCCCCGCGGGCGGATGAAGGACTGAAGCGCCGATTGATTGTCTACCCCTGCGGGCCCGCCCTGCGCACCCAGGACGGCATCGAGGTTTTACCCTTCCGAGACTTTGCCGATATGCTGGCTTCCGGCACCCTATAGGTCACAGACCGAGGGCCTTCTCCTCTTCTGTGATGCACTCACCGATGACCTTGAGCGCGAAGTCGATCTCGTCCTTCCGGATGGTCAGCGGGGGCGCGAATTCCAGGGCCAGGCCCATGGTCTTGGTGATGACCCCTTTCTGCTTGGCCCGCACCAGCAGATTCATCAGGTTGGGGGTGGGAAAGGGGGCGCGGGTTTTTTTGTCGATGGTGAAATCGATCGCCAGCCAGAGACCGGTGCCCCGGACTTCGCCGACGGACGGGTGGTCCTGAAGGTGCCTCAACCCCTCCAGGAAATAGTCCCCCATGGCTGCGCTGTTTTCCACCAGGCGGTCCCGCTTGAGAATTTCGATGTTTTTCACCCCGACGGCGCAGGGCACCGGGTGGTTTGCGTAGGTGTGCAGGTGGTTGAAGACTTCGATGGGTTCCATCACCTGGTCGGTACACCCCACGGCGCCCAAGGGCACATAGCCGCTGGTGAGCCCTTTGGCCATGGTGATCATGTCCGGCTTGACGCCCAGGTGTTCCGTCGCGAACATCTTCCCGGTGCGGCCGAACCCGCAGATGACCTCGTCGATGACGAGCAGGATGCCGTAGCGGTCGCAGATGTCTCGAATGACGGGCCAGTAGCCCGCGGGCGGTTTCAAGGCGCCGTAGGCCTGTTGTAACGGTTCCCCGATGAACACCGAGAACTGTTCCGGCCCTTCAAACTCCAGAATGCGGGTCAGTTCGCGGGCGCAGGCCATGTCGCAGTTCTGCAGGGTGAGATGGTGCGGGCACCGGTAGCAGTAGGGGGACTCGATGAAAGCGGCGCCGGGGGCCAGGGGCTCCATCACCTGGCGCATGGGCATGACCGTTCCGAGAGCGCGCAGGCCGATCCCGTTGACCCCGTGGTAGGCGCCCCGCCGGGACATGATCTTGAACCGGCCCCTGTCGCCGCGGTAGTAGTGGTAGTGCTTGGCGAGCTTCATGGCCGTTTCCACCGCCTCGGAGCCCCCGCATTCGAAAGTGAACCGGTTGATGCCCTCCGGGGCGATCCCCGCCAGGGTCTCCGCCAGCTCCATGGCCGGCACGTTGGCAAAACTCATGGGGGTGAAGTAGGCCAGGCGGCACATCTGGTCGTAGGCCGCCTGGGCCAGTTCCCTGGAACCGTGGCCCACGTGAACCGGCCGGGTCACCCCGGCGTCCAGGTCCAGATAGCGAGTTCCGTCCTGGTCGTATACCCACACGCCCTCGCCTTTGACGATGACGGTGATGCCCTCCCCGATCTCCTTTCGGCTGGTCCGTTGAAGAATCAAATGGGAGGTGTGATCCAGCTTCTTAATCGCTTTTTGCATGTGCCTATCCCCTCTTGGTATTTCGGCTTGCCCCGAATTCGCACCAACTCCCGAGGTTTGCTTGGTAGCATGACAAGGGCTGCGGAAGCAACCGCCTTTCCTGCGCGATCGGCCGTCTGCCGGGCGTCGGCCGGCGCCGTTTTAATAGAAAAGACGCATCGGTAGTTCGACGCCGAGCACACCTTACCGATCTTATTATATGATCCCGGCCGCATGGCCGTTCACGCTTTTCAGTTGACGGAATCTCCGCACCTTGGTAATTGCGGAAACGTAAACTCTGAAATGAGACGCAAAATGGAATTTCAAAATCGATTTTTCAGCATGCCGGATAAAAGTTTCTTTCTTTTCGGCCCGCGGGGTACTGGGAAGTCCACTTGGCTGCGCCATGAACTGCCGGATGCGGTTTTCGTGGATTTGCTGAAACCCGAAGTTTACCGGGAGCTGCAGGCGCGACCGGAGCGCTTGAGGGAGACCGCACTGGGGTCCGCCCGCAAACGGGTCGTAGTCGTCGACGAAGTCCAACGGGTGCCGGAACTTCTCAACGTGGTGCACGACGTCTTGGAGCGGCCCGGCGCGACGCGTTTTGTGCTCACGGGTTCCAGCGCCCGGAAGCTCCGGCGCGGCGGTGTGGACCTGCTGGCCGGACGGGCGTTACTGCGAACCCTGCACCCGTTCATGGCCGCGGAGCTTGCCGAGTTCCGGATCGACGAAGCCCTGAGGTTCGGTCTGCTGCCGCTCGTGGTTGCTGCCGAGGACCCTGAGGATACGCTGCGCGGTTATGCCGCCCTCTACCTCGAACAAGAGGTCCAGCTGGAAGGGTGGGCCCGAAACATAGGCAATTTCGCACGTTTTCTGGAATCCATCAGCCTGTCTCACGGCGCTGTCCTGAATGTCAGCAATGTCGCCCGTGAATGCCAGATCGAGCGCAAGACCGCAGCCGGCTATGTGGAGGTCATCGAAGACCTGCTCCTCGGGTTCCGAGTTCCGGTTTTTGCCCGGCGCGCCAAGCGCCAGACGGCCGCCCACCCGAAATTCTATTTCTTCGACGCCGGAGTCTTCCGCACCCTTCGACCCAAGGGGCCGCTCGACGTGCGCGAGGGCTTCGAAGGGGCGGCACTGGAGGGGTTGGTGGCGCAGCACCTGCGCGCCTGGATTGCTTACGGCAATCGGGACGCGAAGATTTATTATTGGCGGACACGCTCGGGCGTGGAGGTGGATTTCGTCGTTTACGGCGAGGCCGGCTTCTGGGCGGTCGAAGTCAAGAACAGCATCCGGGTGCGCTCCGAGGATCTCGCCGGCCTGAAGAGTTTCGCGGCGGATTACCCTGAGTGCGAACCGCTGTTGCTTTACCGGGGGTCGGAGCGCTTGAAGATCGAAAGGATCCGTTGCCTTCCGGTGGACGAGTTTCTGCGCGAGCTGAAACCTTCGAGGCGATCCATCGCCTCCCCATAAAGGCGGTTGCCGCCCGCTTTTTCACACTTGCTTCAGCTGGTCGGGTCAATGACATTTATGCTAAGAATTTTGACAACGTGATATAAACTTGAGCCGAGCGGCCCCTTATTGTTTCCCAAAGGGGTGTTCCCGGGCAACGGCGTCTCGTTCATCGGTCGGCTGGGAGGTGTTTCGCATCGCCCGGAAAAAATCACTTGGTTCTTCTCAAAGCGAGGCCATAATGATGCAAAGCGCTAAGCGGTCTTTGTGGGCAATGGCGTGTCTCCTGCTGCTCCTTTTTTGCGTTGGCGGGAGCGCTTGGGCCCAGAAGTTTCCAACGCCCAAGGCGAAAAAACCCGTGGTCAAGTCGGAGGAGGCAGCTGTTCCGTCCCAACCGCAGACCCCGGAGCAAGTGGACGCTTTCATGGCCGCTCTGACCGACGAGCAGGCGCGAAAGGAGCTGACCCAGGTGCTCAAGCGCCAGGCGGCGGCCAAGGCCGTGCAGGGTGAGGGCGGGCTGGTCATAAAGGGCCGTGACGCCGGACTGGGGCATATTTTTTACCGGCTGGCCGACAACGCCTCGGCGCTGATGAAAAAGCTGTCCGGGACCCTCACCGAGGCGGAAGATGAATCCGACCGAATAGGAGATGCCTGGCGCAAGCTGACCGGCGGAAAGGGCATCGGCCGTTTCTTCCTGACCCTGCTGGCGCTGCTGGCGATCCTGGCGACGGGGCTGCTCCAGAGATGGCTGCTTTTCCGATCGACCCGGGACCTCCGTGAAAGGCTGTTCACCTCCGTGAGATTGGGACGGCTGGAGTTTTTCGGGCGGGTGCTGTCGCGTCTGATTCTGGAGATCGCGGGGATCGCCGTGTTCGCCGTCACCACCTTCCTCCTGTTTGTCCTCTTTTTCCAGAAAGGCGATATCGGTTATGAGTTCGTTTCGATCTACCTGATCGCGAGCTACCACGTGCTGCTTTATATGGTTGCGGCCAAGGTCATTTTTTCGCCGGATGCACCCGCCCTGCGTCTGTTCCCGATGAAGGACGCCGACGCCGGCTTCCTTTACCGCGGGCTCCTTTACATTACAGCGGGCGCGGCCCTGATTGTCGGGGCGAGCGCCGTCCTCGGCGAAATGGAAGCCAGCAAACCCCTCTACCTGATGTTTTACAGCCTGGGCGGAGCTTACGTCTCCATCGCCCTCGTCGTCATGATCTGGCGGGGCCGGCAGCGGGTTTCCGAGGCCATCCTGCCGGCAAACGCGGAGGCCGGGCAAGCCGGCCCGCGGGCGGCCTTCGCGCGGTACTGGCACATCTTGGCGAGCGCCTACGTGCTCTGCATGGGCGTTTACTGGGTCTCGGACGTCCTTCTGGGGGGAACGGCCACGGTTCGAAACCTGATCCTCAGCCTGTTCGTCATACCCATCTTCGCCGGCCTGGACCAGTGGGGGCTGCGGCTGCTCAAGCTGGCCTCCGGCGAGATGACGGAAATCGTCGATTTGAGCGGCGACCGGGTGCGGGAAGTTCCGCCGATCGAGGGGCCGAACAGGATCAAGCGCTACGCGCCGCTGATCCGGAAACTGTATCGGCTGGTGCTGGCCGCGTTTCTGTTCTTCATCGTGCTGGGGCTGTGGGGAGTGGATGTGGCCGTCGGAAGGATTTTCACATCCCACGTGCTCAGCATCGGGGTGACGCTGCTGCTGGGCTTCATCGCCTGGGAGTTCGTCAAGGCCCGCATCGACAGCCGCTTGCGCCAGGAAATGCCGGCCGCCGGCGAAGACATGGACGAGGGGGGCGGCTCGGGAGGCTCCCGCGTCGGGACCCTGCTGCTGCTCCTGCGCAAGTTCGCCCTGGCGGTGCTCTTCGTGATCGTCGCGCTGATCGTCCTTTCCTCGATCGGGGTGAACATCGGCCCGCTGATCGCCGGGGCCGGGGTCATCGGCCTGGCCATCGGCTTTGGCGCGCAGACCCTGGTGCGGGACATCATCGC
>Ga0316600_10001648_pt1 | contig 10136 bp, 12 predicted proteins | sample OWC_soil_day5_CT_FD_207652 | JGI IMG/M metagenome (GOLD analysis project Ga0316600, IMG submission 207652) | Wetland soil microbial communities from Old Woman Creek delta, Ohio, United States - OWC_soil_day5_CT | ecosystem: Environmental > Terrestrial > Soil > Wetlands | place: USA: Ohio...
TTTCTTATTTAATATTTTGTGCAGTTAGGGGGCGTTAATACATGGAACGTCATTTTATGTCTGATGAAGAGTTAAAGCTATTTATCAGTGAAAATGTAATTACTACTATGGAAGTAGTTGAGTTATTGAATTGTTCACGGCAGAATTTCAGCTTAATTGGATGGAGAAGGAAATTTTTTATTAAATAATGGAAAAACTGGATTACTTTACATAAAAATTATTGTAAAACTGTAACAGATTTGTCATATTAATGTGGTATTCTTTACATAAGGAGGAACAAATTTTAAAAAACTAATAAAACTCTCCACAAAATTACATAGAGACTAATAAAATTAGAGTATAATACGAGGTGGAATATCTTATGAGAAAAATAATGAAAAAGATAATGATTTATTCAATGGTAGGTATGATGCAACTTGGCCTTGGTGCGACCGTAATAGAAGCCTCTCCACTACATAATGATGGTCCCTATATGCAACAACAAGATGATCGACATGATCAAGATCGGCATGAACGCGAACGACATGAAAGAGAAAGACATGAACGGGAGATGCGGCGGCGGCATCATGAGAGTGAACGAGAGTGGCATGATCGACAAGAACGAGAAAAGCAACGTCATGATAATACGATGAATGAAATTGCAGCTGGTTTGATTGGAATAGTGATTGGCTCGCAGATTAATTAAAATACTAAGCCGTCATCTGGTATATACTGCTGGGTGGCGGCTTAGTATTTTAATAATCCTGCAGTCTATGATATAACAGAGCCAAACAGGTACTAAAGACCGTCAGTTCATAATTGGATTGGCGGTCTTTTTGGCCTATTTATTAGTTTTATCATGTATCATCTTTTGATATTCAACCAGTAAAACATCTAGCTCCTGGCTTGCCCTAATAAGCTCTGGATCAGTTAATGATTTTCCCTGTGATATAGTATGTAATTTAGTGCGTAACGTCTCAATCATTTCTTGGAGTTCAATTAACTCAGACACACTTTTCTCCCTTCACGACTTGATAATTGTAGTTTGTCGTGGAAGGAGTAAATTATTGCGTGTAATTATTGGTATTAAAAAATATGACAATAGATATAAGATATATTAATGAAGGAAACTTATTTTATAATAAAAAAGAAGAGCCTATAACTATTTTAGTCAATAGGTTCTTCTTCTATTTCTATGCCATATTTTTTATTATACGCTTCTTCCGCTAATCGCGCTATAGGTATTCGAGTGTCTTTTGATAATTGCCGTATTTTTTTAGCTTGCCATATTGGTATTATCGTATTTAAATAGGTTCTATTTTTTAGAGAAACTTGTAAGTATATTTAAGTTTATCTTTTTAGGGTATGAGAAAGATAAATGTTTTGCGCGGAGTTCGATTCTCCTCGCCTCCACCAATTAAATTCGGAAAATAAATTAACCCGCGAATTTCGCGGGTTTTTTGTATAAGTTTTTTTGAATGCTTCGGATAGCTCCACCAAGCAAATAATTTTATTTAAAATAGCAAAAATGATGCTTATACACAAGGGGATTGTCGGATTTAGTTAGATAGTTAAACAATATGGTATAGTAATATTATGAGTCAAAGAACCGTCACCTGACTCATTTTTTAGAGGTATGTCAGTATTCTTTTCATATTTTTTTCAGAATCGTATTGTATGCTATTTCTTGTACATATAAAGTACAAAACATTGACTATATAGTCCTGATGTATTTTATTTAAACGAAATATTTAAAAGGGAGGATTACTGCGATGTCATTTGCTGATTTATTTAAAATTCACCGTACCGATGACCGAACTCCGATACCGATTCTTCTGTTAATGGTGCTCTTATTTGCTTTATTCACATTTAAAATGTTTGATGGTTGAACGGCTCTTTATTTTATCCCCGGACTTCGGTCTGGGGCTTTTTTGTGTGGCGCGTCCAGCAAATATTTATAATGGTAAGTTTACACGCAGGGGGATAAGATGACTAACGATAAAATTGATGTTAAATATAAAGGTGTATCATACTCATTAGAAGAAGTAGTTGATATTTTAGCATTAGTCGCAAAAGCAGTATTGTTGGATATCCAACTACGAAATCGAACTAATACTACAGTGGCAGTAGAAGACCAAAGTAGTAACATGGCGGATTCTGCTACGTCAATTAATAATCTACCTGAATTTCTCACAGCTAAACATATATCAGGCTATTTAAATATATCTAGAAGGCGTGTATATGAGTTGTTTCAACTTAATCCTAAATTTGGAGGAATCCCATACTTTAGTATCGGCTCATCAAAGCGAGTAGATAAAAAAGACTTCATTCACTGGATTAGCATAAGAAAAAAAGATGCTAATTCAACGGATAGGTAAAAATGCTTTATCGTAGTGATGTATAAGAATAAATGTTTTGCGCATAGATTGTATTGTTTCGCCTCCACCAATTAAATCCCGAAATTTTTATAAATATAGAAAGTCTTGAGAACCGCGAATTGTCTGGCTTTATGACGGGCAGTGAGCGGTTTTTTGCTTTTTGCAGGAGAGTTTTTCGCCTCCACCGTACGAGTCCAATTGAGAGCATGGACCTGTGAATGCTCTCAATTGAAAATGCGAAAAAAATTACCCGTATCTGCTTTAGGCAGGATACGGGTAATTTACTTTTTTTTACATGTTTAGGAAATAGATAATTTTTTTTGGGAATTTTAGAAAAATGTAAAACGGCGAAATAATGAGCAATTCTAAGATAGAGCTCAAACGAGTTTTATCATGCCTGAAAATGGCGATTTAGGTACCACGTAATGCACCGCCGGATCGCCCGAAATATGTTGATGTTATCGATTGGTGTGATGGGAACGTATACACTAGTAGCCGCTATTTGCTAAGGAAAGAATGGGACAAGAACAAGAAAAAAGCGATGGTGCTGATGGAGATACCAGTAAGGCCGTTCAGAAACGGCAGGAGTATTATTTGGAGAAGCTGGATGAGTTTGCGGACAAAATGCAGATGATCGGTTTTCATCCGTTAGCTCCCTCGAATGCGACTCAGGTGGAAGTTGGAGAAGTTACATGAAAAGAAGATGGTGTAACAATTCCAGCAAATACACCGGATCGTGATTAAGTGTAAAGTAAAAGCAGCCCATGACCCATAACGGTCGATGGGCTGTTGCCTTATTAAAATGCACTTAAGAAGGCCGGAACTCTGATCCTGACATCTACTTTTTTTGTGCTAGTTTATGACTAACTAGCCAGCTGACGTAATTAGGGTTTGGGCGACAGGCAATTTCACTATCTGTCATTTCTTTCTTTCATAATGTTATTAGGCTTTCATGTTAATTTCAGAATCATCGGCTAGACTTATCTTCAAGTACTCCAAATATTTTATAACAAAAAGCAGCTGATTTCATGAAGCAGCTTATCGTTAATGCTTCTATGCCAAATGCAAAAAGTGGTTGGTAAAGGGGGCCGGATTACGCACATCGACAGCCAGCAGCACCTTCATGCACTGCCGGGAATGGCCGAAGTAATTAGTAGGGTTGCCAGGGAGTTTAATGTTTGTATTGATATTCATAGATAAGGTGGCGAGATAAATGAAACTGGTCTCGATAGTGGTACCTGTTTTTAATGAACAAGAGAATGTGAAGATGTTTTATCAAGAAGTATGTAGATATATGGATACCCTGGGCTATGTCTATGAATTGATTTTCATTGATGACGGCTCCAGGGACGATACGGCTAGGATTCTCAACTTGCTGACACAACAGGACGCAAAGGTTAAGGTGGTTTTTCTGGCTCGAAATTTTGGGCATCAGGTGGCATTAACCTGCGGCCTTGATTATGCCGGGGGTGATGCGGTGATCACCATGGATGGCGACCTGCAGCATCCGCCGCAGTTGTTGCCGGTACTATTAAGAAAGTGGGAAGAGGGTTTCGAGGTTGTGCAAACCGTTCGCGTAGATACAGCTGGTGTCTCTTGGTTAAAGAAGGTAACCTCAAGCCTGTTCTACCAGTTAATCAATACCATGTCCGATGTCCATATCGTGGAAGGTGGGTCAGACTTTCGGCTACTTGATAAAAAAGTAGTGCGAACGTTTCAGCGTTTTAATGAGAAGGCACGGTTTATTCGCGGGATTATCGGCGATATGGGTTACCAGCAGGCACAGCTGGAGTTTGTGGCGCCCGAGCGATTTGCCGGCAAATCCAAGTTTTCGCCCAGAAAGATGATTTCTTTTGCCTTAGACGGTATTACGGCGTATTCAAAACTACCCTTGCGCTTCGCCTTTTCTCTTGGGCTGCTGTTTGGACTGTTGAGTTTTGGTTTGACGCTGGATGTGGTATACACGCGATTGTTTACGACCGATGCCGTTCCGGGGTGGGCCACGATAGCCGCCAGCATATTGCTGCTGGGAGGCGTTCAATTAGTGGGACTGGGTATCATTGGTGAATATATCGGACGCATTTTTGAGGAGGTTAAACAGCGGCCGCTGTACTGGGTACGCGCTGAACTGAACAGTCATGCTGAACCGGTTCCTGAAAAAAGCAGTGACCATAGCAATTTGGAATATCAAAAAAACAACAGAAGCTTCCCTAAAATGAGGCTGCAGCGATGAGAGGAGCAGGCGAGATGAAAGTTCTGGAACAGGGGGAGCCAGTATTAGTCAATCAGGATGCAGTCAATGAACTCAACTGGTGTCCGTCCTATACGTTAAAGGAAGGATTAGGCTCGATGTTGAGTGCCCTGCAACGTTGAACGAAATAGAATGGAAAGGGACATTGATACGATGCCGAATAAAAAAACTTGGCTCTCAATTACGATGATTTTATGTGTAGCCGGTATAATTATGTTTGTTTTTTTGGGAACGCATCCATTGCTGGACCCGGACGAGCCGGTGTATGCCGAGACCGCCAGAGAGATGCTGCAATCCCAGGATTTTATTTCTCCCCGGATTTATGGCGATTTCTGGTACGACAAGCCGCCGATGTATTATTGGATGGTGGCAGCGGCATTTAAAACCTTTGGCATGAGTGAATTTGCCGCCCGCTTTCCTTCCGCTGTTTTTGCAGTAAGCGGAGCTGTTCTCGTTTATTTATCGGGCCGGAAACTATTTAGTGAATGTGCAGGCCTGCTTGCGGCGCTGGTGCTGGTCACCAGTCTGGAATATTTTTATCTCGGCAACGCCGCTGTTACTGATATGACCCTGACCTTTTTTCTAACGGCGGCATTGCTGGCATTTCTACACCGGAAATATTATCTGCTATATGGGTTTGTCGCGCTCGCCGCACTGACAAAAGGCCCGGTTGCTATTTTCTTTTGTGGTGTGATTATTATCTTATTCCAGGTGTTGACAGGAAACGTAAAAATGCTAAAGACCATGAAGGTGGTTCGCGGGAGCCTTCTTTTTGCTGCGATTGCCCTGCCGTGGTATGCAGCGATGTACTCTTTCCATGGGATGGCCTTTATTGACACGTTCTTGGGTTTTCATAATGTAACCCGTTTTTTGCAGCCGGAGCACGCGGCAGGCGCCATCTGGTATTACTATATTCCGGTGTTAATCCTAGGCTTTTTTCCGTGGTCGGCCTTCTTAGCCCAGGCCCTTTTTACGGGACTCAAAGAAAAAGGAAAATATTACAATACGTGCGTTTTCCTGGTTATATGGGCTGCAGTCGTGTTTGTGTTTTTTTCAGTATCGCAGACAAAACTGGTTTCTTATATCCTGCCGATGTACCCTCCGTTAGCATTACTGATCGGTTATTATTTTGATAAAGTATGGACTGAGAAGCAGTATCGGGCGTTAAATGTCTCTGCCGTCGTTTTTGGAATAGTAGCCGCGCTCCTGATTACCGGCCTGTTTTATGCCGGGACGGTGGTAGCGGAATTACTGCCTGCTGTCAAAGTAATGGCAGTGCTGTTAGCCTTGCTGGCGGTTTCCGTTCTGTTTCAGAGCGCTCGCCTTAACTTCCGTGCTGTATTTACCACCCATGTCTTGGGAATGATGCTGTTTTTAGCTTTCTTAATGACCCAGACAATTCCCCTGATTACGCCTGAACTTTCTGTAAAACCGTTTGTTAATGAATTTAAACAACAATATGACGGACAAGCCCCGGTTTATGTCGAAAAATTTTACCGGCCCGGCTTCATGTATTATAGCGGTATGGCAGGCATTGAATTAAGTTCGGAGGATTTGAAAGCGATCACAACTGGCGAAAGCGAAAGGGCGTACTTTGTTATGAAAAAGAAAAATTATGAAAAACTGTCTCCGGAAATTCAGGAAAAGCTTCGTTTGCTCATTGTTCAGAAGGATAAAGTACTTTTACTGTATGAAAGAAAGGATTAATAGAAATGATAACATTCAGTGACGTAAGTGCGTTTATGGCTTCCAAGAGGATGTATTTGGCTTTGTTTCTGATTTCGTTTTTGGTCTATATGTTTTTCAACCAAGCCATTCCCATCACCGATCCGGTGGAATCAAACTATGCGCTTACCGCCAAAGAAATGGTGCTGTCAGGAGACTGGGTATCACCCAGGATTTATGGCAATGTCTGGTTTGATAAGCCGGTATTTTTCTACTGGCTTACGGCCATGGCCTTTGAGCTCTTTGGATTTTTTGAATGGGTCGCGCGTTTAGTACCCGCTTTTTTTGCCGCCATTGGGTTGGTTATGCTATACTGGTTTACAACGAAACTAACCAAGCCAACAGCGTCACTATTAGCGGTGGTGATTATGGGGACATCCTTTGAATATATAATTCTGGCAAAGCTGATCATTACGGACATGGTGTTCTTTGTGTTTAATTGCGCTGCTCTGGTATTTTTTTACTTGGGATATACAAACCAATCTGATACCAAGCGGTGCTATCTTGCTATGTATGCTAGCGTGGCCCTGGCAGTTCTGACCAAAGGGCCGATTGGCGCTTTGCTGCCAGGTCTGGTCATGTTGATATTTATTGGCGTACAGCGTGATTGGGCGAAACTAAAGGAACTGTTTATCCCGACTGGGATTTTCCTCTTTGCCTCTTTGATACTGCCCTGGTATGGTGCGATGTATGCCCTGCACGGAACGGAGTTTATCAATACCTTTTTCGGTGTGCACAACTATCTTCGCGCCACAGTTTCCGAACATCCGAAGGACAATGTGAGTTATTATTATATTGGTGTATGTGTGCTCAGCATGCTGCCATGGTCTGCTTTGGCCATAAAAGCTTTGCTGCAGGGATGGAAGGATTGGCGATCCCAAGCTTCTCCACTGCTGGTATTTCTCTTTCTGTGGATAGCCACTTACTTTGGCTTTTATTCGCTAATGGCTACCAAATACCTGACCTATACGTTTCCAATACTTTTTCCCCTGGCAATCCTGACGGCCGTTCAGCTTGAGCGAATGCTGGCACAAAATAAAGCAGCGTCAATTCTCCGTTGGGCAGGGGTTCCATTGGTACTGCTTATGTTTTGCTATATGATTGCAGCCTATTGCTATCTGGCGGGGTGGGAACTTGGCTTGGCTATAGCTAGTCTACTGCTGCTCCTGTTATTTAGTGCGTGGAAATCAAAAAACGGGACTGCGGCCGCTATTTTCAGGTTGCTTTGTCTATGCCAGTTAGGGTCATATATTATACTTTCCCTGTTTATCTTTCCTGCCATAGCGGAAAACCGATCAGGAAAAGGGATGGCGGAAAGTCTGATCGGTCTTGGCGAGGAAAAAGTAGGGATGTATCAGTTTTACAGCACCTCGGCTGTTTTTTATAGCGGCAAGGTCGCGGTGAAGATTACCCCGTCAGATGAGGGGGCTTCACGTCAGATGGAAGCGCTGGACTGGTCAAGCAAATACACCATGCCGATCCAGGGAGTGGCCGAGTTTTTGGGGCAGCCTCAGTCATCGTCAAGTCTGATTATCGTGCAGGACAGGCAAAGAGCCCTATTTCTGCTTGAGGCAGCTAAATTTGATTATCAACTGCTAAAAAGCAGTAGCGGAGTATCTTATTATTCAATAACGAATCCGTATCGCCGCTGATATTGGAAAAGGGGGGGCCGGAATGAGAGTATTACTTGCCGAAGATGATGCGAAGTTGGGGAAGCTAATCAAGCATATGCTGGAGAAATCCGGGATGCAGGTTGACTGGGTATTAAATGGGGATATGGCACTGGAGTATGCGCTTTACGATCCGTATGACGTGCTTATCCTGGATTGGATGATGCCTGGGCAACCTGGTATTGCCGTCTGTGATCAACTGCGTAAACGCGGATATCAGGGAGCTGTTTTAATACTGACGGCAAAAGATGCCCTTGATGACCGGGTACTGGGCCTGGATACGGGAGCCGATGATTATTTTGTCAAGCCCTTTGAATTTGCGGAACTGCTGGCCCGGCTTCGCGCCTTAGCACGGCGCAGCAGAGTGAGACTAATTGAAGATATCCTGCAAGTCGGCAACTTAGTCTTTAATAGCTTAACGCATTGTGTACGACGGGGAGATACGGAGGTACAGCTTACCAGCCGCGAATTTCAACTGCTTGATCTGCTGGTCCGCAATCAGGAACGCGTAGTTCCGCGCGAAGTTATTTTAGAGCGCATCTGGGGATTGGAGACTGATGTATCTTCCAACAACCTGGATGCCTATGTTCGACTGCTGCGACGAAAACTCAGCCCATTTGAAGATGTGGTTGTCATACAAACGGTCCGAGGTATTGGCTATAAGCTGGAGGTTCAAGATGTTTGCAAAAATCCGTAATCGGTTAACTCTGCGCTATGCAATGGTCATGATGCTGCTAATGATGGCTTTTATTGTCGCAAGCTCTACAGGGCTGCTTTGGATCCTGTATCAGGAAGAAAGGCAGGACCTGCGGTCTTTCGCAGAAGAAGAGGCCAGAGAACAAGTGGGGATGTATAAAGAAAAAAATGCTTTTTTTCAACTGCCATCGAAGGAAACTGAGGATAGCGATCACGGTGCCAAGATTTTTTATTATGTTTTCGATACTAATGGGCAGCTGGCTGCTGCCGAGGAGCCAGCTCATGTAATTCAAAGCGGTGTGTTACGCATTATACACAAATGGGACGCGGCGGATAGGGAAGTTGAACTGAAGAAATTTCGTCTTGATGATGGCGACAGAGCCGTGGTCATGTTATGCAGCATGAAAATATATGACGGATCCCAAGTACTGGGCACTGTTTTTGTAGGGGAAGATATCAGCGCTTATTATCACATGCTAAAAATGCTGTTGATCATAATGGTTGCGGTTTCTATTATTTTTCTTAGCATCGCCGCTTTTGCCGGACACCTACTGGCGGGGAAGGCAATGATTCCAATTAAGCAGGCTTTTTTCCGGCAGCGTGAATTTGTCGCCGATGCTTCCCATGAACTGCGCACGCCTCTTAGTGTCATCAAGCTTTCCGTGGAGGCAGTGCAGAACGATAAAGACCAAAAGCTATCATCATTCTCCACTCAAGTGCTTGATGACATGAACAGTGAAATCCGTAGAATGACCAAACTGGTAACCGACTTATTAACTTTGGCACGGGCGGATGCTGGAGCAACCAATATTATAAAAGAGAAATTCGACTTGGCTGCTATGGCAGAGACGCTTATTCGTTCAGTACAGCCATTAGCGGTTGTAAAAGAGGTCAAATTGGAAATGCGCGGTGAAGAGATGCTGCCCATTATGGCTGATCGCGAAAGAATAAGCCAACTGCTTTTGATTCTGATTGATAATGCGATAAAATATACCCCTGTCGGCGGTAAGGTGGATGTTTTGCTCACAAGGACAGCGACTCCGAAATCATCTGTTATGATTGCTGTAAGCGATACGGGGGAAGGAATTTTAGAAAATGATCGAAAGCTAATTTTTGAACGCTTCTACCGAGTGGATAAGGCAAGGTCACGTGAAGAGGGTGGTACTGGCCTTGGTCTGTCTATCGCTAAGTGGATCGTAGATGTCCACGGCGGAAGAATAAAAGTGGAAAGCACGCTGGGAAAAGGCAGCTCCTTTATTGTCAGTTTACCCCTGTAATATATTTATCAATTCCGTAGCCCTTGTGATAATAAATACAAGACCAGCTAATTAAAGTCAAGCCTAAATCGTAAAAAGTTTTAAAAAATCAGTAGTTAAAAAAGTGTACAACAAAGTAAGCTATTGAAAAATCCGAACAATAGCAATTTGAGAAGATGAT
>Ga0316600_10001650_pt1 | contig 10129 bp, 9 predicted proteins | sample OWC_soil_day5_CT_FD_207652 | JGI IMG/M metagenome (GOLD analysis project Ga0316600, IMG submission 207652) | Wetland soil microbial communities from Old Woman Creek delta, Ohio, United States - OWC_soil_day5_CT | ecosystem: Environmental > Terrestrial > Soil > Wetlands | place: USA: Ohio...
CAAGCTCCTGCGCGTGCTCCAAGACCACGAGATCCGCCCCGTCGGCAGCACGCAGTCCGTGAAGGTCGACGTTCGCATCATCGCCGCGACCAACCGCGACCTGCGCGCCGAGATCGAGGCGGGCCGCTTCCGGCGCGACCTCTTCTACCGGCTCAACGTGATCCCGATCGACATTCCGCCGCTGCGCGATCGGCCCGAGGACATCCCCCTGCTCGCGGAAGCCTTCCTGCGCCGGCACGCGGACGGCAAGCCGCGGCGCCTCTCGCCGCCCGCGATGGAGTGCTTGAAGCGCAGTCGCTGGGAGGGCAACGCGCGCGAACTCGAGAACGTGATCGAGCGCGCACTCGCACTTTCCGATGCCGCAGAGATCGGGCCGTCCGACCTGCCGTTGCCGGACGCGGAGATGCCGGACGCCCTCGATGGGCCCGGCCTCGCGCACGACTCGCTCGAGCAGCGTCTCACGCTCGCGCAGCTCGAAGAGCTCTACATCGATCACGTTCTCGAGCACACCCACGGCAACAAGGTGCAGGCGGCCCGCATCCTGGGCATCAATCGGCGAACGCTGTACCGGCGCGGGGACCGGCGCGCCGAGCGAGACGAGCCCGACGCGGACGCCGCATCAGAACCGGAGTCCACCTCGAAAGCCGGGAGGTCCCGATGAGCCGCTTCCGCACGATCCTGGTCCCGATCGACTTCTCTGCGACGGCCCAGCATGCGCTCGACACGGCGATCCTGCTGGCGCAGGAATCCGGCGGGCGCCTGCGCCTGCTGCACGCCTACGAGATTCCGCTCGGCACGATTCCGCCCTACGGTGTCGCGATTCCGGACTCGTTGCTGTCCGATGTGCGCGACGCAGCGGCGCGTCGGCTGGAGAAGGCGGCGAACACGGTCGAGGCCGCCGGGGTCGCGTGCGAGACCCAAATCCTGCACGCGCCGCCCGCCGAGGGCATCGTCGAAGCGGCCCGCGCGTGCGGCGCCGATCTGATCGTGATGGGAACCCGTGGGCTCACGGGACTTCGCCACGTGCTACTCGGCAGCGTGGCCGAACGCACCGTGCGCCTCGCGCCCTGCCCCGTTCTCACCGTGAAACCCAAGAGCGAAGCGTCGCAGTGACGCGTGAGGAGACCGCTTGGCCCACTTCCATCGAATCCTGGTTCCGGTCGATTTCTCGAAGCACGCCGACGCCGCGCTCGATCTCGCGATCGAGCTGGCCAAGGAGAGTGGCGCCGAACTCCATCTGGTGCACGCCTACGAGCTGCCGTCGAGCGTGACGATGGCGTACGGCGTCGCGATTCCGCAGAGCGTCTGGGACGGCGTGCAGGAAGCCGCCACCGCGAAGCTCAACGAAGCGCTCGCGCGCGTGAAGGCAGCGGGAGTCGCGGGTACCACGCACCTGTTGACGGCACCGGCGGCCGACGCGATCGCCGAGACGGCCGCAGCGCACAAGGTGGACCTGATCGTGATGGGCACCCGCGGTCTCACCGGACTGCGTCATGTGCTGCTCGGCAGCGTGGCCGAGCGCACCATCCGGATCGCCCCGTGCCCCGTGCTGACCGTGAAGGGGAAGCCCGAAACGGCGTAGCGTTCAGCGCGAGCGGATCGGCTTCGCGCTTGCTCGCCACGAACGACACGTGGACGTCGCGCGTGGCGAGCGCGCCGCGCTTCGTGCCGACGCTGCGTCCGAGGCGCCCGCAACCGCAGACGATCACGCGGTTCAGCATCGCCAGCACGCTGAGGCCGATCTGGAGATGACGCGCGGACGCGCGCATGCGGATTCCGCATGCCCTGCGGCAGGTCGTGTTCCCGGCCGACGCCGGAGCTGTCGAGGTCGTGCACGGGCTAAGGTTCCGACGTCGATGCAGCCCCTCCCCGCCACACTGGCCCGCGACCTCTCCCGTGCCGCCGCGCACCCGCACGACGCCGACGCACGGGCGGGCATCGAGTGGGTGCAGACGCACCTCTCCCATGTATTTCTCACGTGCGAGCGGGTCTACAAGCTGCGCAAGAGCGTCGATCTCGGCTTCGTCGATTTCTCGACGCGCGCGCGGCGCAACCGCGACTGCCTGCGCGAGGTGGCGTTGAACCGGCGTCTGGCGCGGCACGTGTACCTGGGGATCGCGCCGATCGAGCGAGCGCGGCGCGGCTTTCGGGTCGGCGCGCTCGACGCCAATGCGCAGCGCCTCGACGCTTCCCGCGAGCACGTCGTCGTGATGCAGCGTCTCCCCGCTGGTTGCGACGCGCTGTCGATGCTCGCGCGCGGCGCGCTCCGCCCCGCGCAACTCGACGCGGTGGCGCAGTGTCTCGCACGCTTCCACGCCGACCACGGCCTCGGACGGCCGAGCCCCTGGTCGCGCGCCGCGTGGTTCGCGCGCGTGCAGGCGCCTGTGCTCGAGAACCTGCGGCTGCTCGAGGCGGGAGCGGGACGCCTCTATCCGCGTGCGGCGTGGGCAGAACTGCGCGCGCGCGCGCGCGCCTTCGCGATCGCGCAGCGCGCCGCCTTCGAAGCGCGTCGCGTCGCGGGTCGCGCCGTGGACGGCCACGGCGACGTGCACTTGCAGCACGTCTGGTTCGAACCCGGACGCAGCGAACCGACGCTGATCGACTGCATCGAGTTCAACGACGAGCTGCGCCGCATCGACGCCGCGGCAGAGGTCGCGTTCCTCGCGATGGATCTCATCTACCGCCGCCGCACCCGGCTCGCCGACCGCTTCCTGCGCGTCTACGCGGGCCGCGCCGACGACTACGAGCTGTATCGCGTGGTCGATTACTTCCTGAGCTACCGCGCCGCCGTGCGGGCCAAGGTGGCGGCGATCGCCGCGGACGACGCCGGGATCGACGCCGCCCAGCGGAAGGCGGCCGCCGCCAGTGCGCGCCGCCACCTCGCGCTGGCGCTGCGTTTCCTCGCGCCGCGTCCGCTCGGCGGCGTGGTCGTGATGGCGGGCGTCGTCGGAACCGGGAAGAGCACGGCGGCGGAGGTCGTTGCCGGCGCACTCGGAGGTGTGGTGATCGCCTCCGATCTCGTGCGCAAACGATTGCACGGCATGGCGGCGACGGATCGCAGCGGCGCCGCGAAGGGACTCTACTCACGAGCCGCGCGCGACCGCGTCTACGAGGCGATGCTGGAGCGGGCCGCCGCGGTGGTCGACGCGGGCCGCGTCGCCGTGCTCGACGCGACCTACGCGCGCACGCATCAGCGCGACGCGGTGCTGCGCTTCGCGACGCAGCGCGGCGTTGCCGTGTGGATCGTGGAAACCCGTGCGCGGCGCGCGACCGCGCTCGCGCGGCTGGCGCTCCGCCAGGCGCGCGGTGACTCCGCGTCCGACGCCGGACCCGCGCGCCACGCCGCGAGCGTCGCGGAGTTCGAAGCGTTTCGGCTGCCGCACGGGGTCCGCCGCCGCGTCGTGCGCACGGACGTCGCCGGCTGGCAGGTCGCACTGCGCCGCGCGGCGCGCGCGTGGTCGACGCCAACGCGATCCTGTGGGATACCCTGTCGCGCCACCGCCGTCCCGAAGCACCGTCGCTGACGGCGCCCGACGCGGCGCCTCGGCACGCTCGAGTGCGCGCCGGAGCGTGTGGCGCAGACGGTCGGTGCAGGTGACCCGGGAGACTCGCGTCCAGCGATGATCGCGTTCCTGATCGCACTCGTGACCGAGACGGCGCGCGTCCTCTACGAGGGCTCGCTCTACATCCTGATCGGCTTCTTCGTCGCGGGGCTGCTCCACGAATTCCTGCCCGGCGGCCTGATCGCGCGCCATCTCGGCAAGAGCAGCCCGCGCTCGGTGCTGCTGGCGGCGCTGTTCGGAGCTCCGATCCCGCTGTGTTCGTGCGGGGTGCTGCCCGCCGCGGCGGAGCTGCAACGCAAGGGCGCGAGCCGCCCGGCGGTCACTTCGTTCCTGATCTCGACCCCGGAGACCGGCGTCGACTCGATCGCGCTCACCTACGGCCTGCTCGGCCCGGTGATGGCGATCGTGCGGCCGATCGCAGCCGTCCTCTCTGCCGTAGTGGCGGGACTGTTGGCGATCGTCGTTCGCGACGACGAGCCACCCGCCGCGCAGGGGCTCGGGGCGACGGCCCACGCCAGCATCGAAACTGCCGATCCCATCGAAGGGGTGGACGAGACACCGCGGCCGGGTCGTTCCGCGCTCGCGCGCGGGCGCTCGGTAATCCGTCACGGCTTCGGCTCGCTCCTCGACGAGTTGGCGTTCTGGCTGCTGTTCGGGATCGCACTCACCGGGGTTCTCGGCGCCCTGCTCCCCAACGACTTCTTCTCGCGCGTGCTCGGCTGGGATCGCGGCCTCGTGCCGATGCTCGCCATGGTGGTGATGGGCGTGCCGCTCTACCTGTGCGCCAGCGCGTCGACACCGGTCGCGACCGCGCTGATCGCCAAGGGCCTGTCGCCCGGCGCAGCGCTCGTCTTCCTGTTGACCGGACCGGGCACCAACGCGGCGACGATTGCGGTGGTCGGCCAACTGCTCGGGCGGCGTCTGCTGCGCGTGTACCTGGTCTCGATCATCGGTGTCGCGCTCGCGGCCGGGCTGTTGCTCGACGCACTGGCGTTCGACGCCGTGCGCGCGTCGGCGATCCAGAGCGCGGCGAAGTCCGACAGTGGCTTCGTCGCGCTCGTGAAGATCAGCGCGGCGATCACCTTTCTCGCACTGGCCGCCGCCAGCTTCTACCGCACGCGCTTCCGCGAAGGCCGCCGCGACCTCGCCAAGAACGCCCGCGACGTGCGCGACCTGCTCCGCCGCTTCCAGCTCCGCGATCTCACCCGCCCTCCCGTGCTGGCGTCGCTCGCAGTCGCGCTGCTCGCTTTCGGGACGGCACGCGCCGTGCTGATCGTGGGTCCGGGCGAGCGCGGCGTCGTGCAGCGTTTTGGCCGCGTCGTCGCCAGCGACCTCGACCCCGGTCTGCATCTCCACTGGCCCGCGCCGATCGGGCGGGGCTTCGCCGTCGACGTGGACGGCGTGCGCCAGCTCTCGGTCGGCTTCGCCGGCAGCGCCGCGGGCGATCGCTCGCCGAGCGGCGACGAGTCGTTCTTCCTCACCGCCGACGAGAACGTCATCGACCTGCGCTCGGTCGTGTCGTGGCGCGTCGTCGATCCCGCCCGCTTCACGCTCGGACTCGACGGCGCAGAGGGTCTGCTCCGCGCCCGCGCGCGCAGCGTGCTGGTGGACATCGCCACTGGGCGCACGATCGACGCGATCTACGCCGACGGCCGCCTCGCGGTCGAGCGCGCCTATCGCGACGCGCTCGTCGCCGAGGTCGAGGCGCTCGATCTCGGTTTCCGGGTGCTCGACGCGCGGCTGCTCGACGTGCATGCGCCGGCCAGCGTCCACGACGCCTTCCGCGACGTAGCGAGCGCTCTCGAGGATCGTGAGACCGAGGTGCACGACGCCCACGGCTACGCCGCAGAGCGTCACGCCGAGGGCGAGGGCGAGTCCGCCGCCACGACCGAAGCGGCGCGCGCCGAGGCGAACCGCGTGGCGCGCCTGGCGGACGGCACGGCGGGCGCCTTCGCCGGCATCGCGCGCGCACACGACGAGTACCCGGACCTCACCGAGCGGCGTCTCTGGCTCGAAGCGCTCGAGCGCACGTTGCCCGCGCCGCGCAAGTTCATCCTGGCCGCCGGCGCCGCTGGCGGCGACGTGGACCTTTGGGTGGGCGGCGCCGCTGCGCCGCCGCCCCTCGTGCTGCCCGAGACGCCGCCCCGTGGCGCGGCCGGGCGCAAGGACGCACGCACGCCATGAAGACCCTGCTCGCCCTGCTCGCCGGTGCCGCGCTGCTCTTTGCACTCGTGACCGCCCTGGTCGTCGTGGACGAGACGGAGCACGCGGTGATCACCCAGTTCGGGCGACCGGTCGCGGTGCTGAGCGACGCCGGTCTGCACGGCAAGCTGCCCGCACCGATCCAACGCGTGACGCGCCTCGACAAGCGCGTGCTCTTCACCGAACAGCAGCCGACGGAGCTGCTCACCTCCGACAAGAAGAACGTGGTGGTCTCGACCTATCTGTCCTGGCGCATCGCCGATCCGCTGAAGTTCCTGACCTCGCTGCGCACGCGCGAGGCCGCGGAGGCGCGGCTCGCGGCGCTCGTGCAGTCGGAACTCGGAAGCACGCTCGGCAACCTGCCCTTCTCCAGTGTCGTACCCGCGCCGACCGACGGCGGCGGCCTCGAGCAGGTGGAGGAGCGCGTGCAGAAGGCCTGCCACGACGCCGCGCTGCGCGACTTCGGGATCGAGGTGACGAGCTTCGGTGTCACGCGCCTCGGCTATCCCGCGCAGAACCTCCAGAGCGTCTTTGCGCGGATGCGCGCGGAACGCGAGCGCATTGCGCGCGGCTACCGCTCCGAGGGCAAGGCGGCCGCGCAGAAGATCCGCGCCGAAGCCGACCGCGAACGCTCGACGGCGCTCGCCAACGCCGAGGCCGAGGCGCAGCGCCTCAAGGGGGAAGGCGAAGCCGAAGCGGCGCGCGTCTACGCCGACGCCTATCGGGGTCACGAGGACTTCTATCGCTTCCTCCGCACGCTCGAGAGCTACGAGAAGGTGCTCAAGGACAACACGACGCTGGTGCTCCCCGCCGATTCGCCCTTCCTCGAGCTGCTGCTCTCGAAGCGCGTGGGGGGTAGCGGCGGCCAGCGCGAGGGAACGGCGCGGTGAACCTCCGGCTGCTCTCGAGGCTGTTGCGTGTCGGCGTCGCGCCGCTGCTGCTGCTCGCGTGGCTGGCGGCGGGCGTCTACAGCGTCGAGTCGGATCAGAGCGGGGTCGCCTTCGTACTCGGTCGGGTCGTCGGGCGCGACGAGCTGCCGGGAATCCACTGGAATCCGGCCTGGCCGCTCGGTCGCGTGGTGGTCGAGAAGACGGCGACCAACTTCACGATGCCGGTCGGCTATCGGCTGCTCGAGCAGCCGGGCGCGAAACCAATCTCGGACCTCTGGCTCACCGGCGACACCAACGTCGTGACCGGACGGCTCGACATCCAGTACAGCGTGAAGAGCCTCACCGATCTGCTGCTCGCCCACGAGTCGCCCCGTGAGCTGCTGCGGCGCGCCGGCGAGCGGGTGCTCTCGGAGTATCTCGTCTCGGAAGGCGTCGACGCGATTCTCACCACCAAGCGCCGCGAGCTGATCGAATTCGTGCGCAAGGGGGTCCAGCAGATCCTCGACGCGCACGGCGTCGGCATCCAGATCCAGGCAGTCGGCGTCCAGGAGCTGGCGCCCCCGATGCAGGGCGAAGTGCGCAGCGCCTTCCAGCAGGTGCAGAACGCCAACGCCGATCGCGAGCGCGCCGTGTTCGAGGCGCGCTCCTACAAGGCGCAGGTGGTCGCCGAGGCGCAGGGTGAGGCGCAGCGGCGCGTCGCCGAGGCGACGGGAGAACGCCACCGCCGCATCGAGATCGCGTCCGGCGAGGCCGAGCGCTTCCGCTCGATCGCGCGCGAACACGACCGCGCGCCCGGCGTCACCGAGGATCGCCTCTACCTCGAAACGCTCGAACGGATCCTGCCGCGTCTCGAGAACTATGTGGTGGAGCCGGGAGCGGGCGGGCGCGTGAACCTGCGGGTGATGCGGTGAGAGCGGGCGCGGCGCTGCTCGTCGCGGTCGCGGCGCTCGCGGGCGCCGCCGCTTCGGCCGAGCCGCTGCGCATCGTCACGACGATCCAGCCGCTCGGGCTGGTGGTTCGCGAACTCGGCGGCGAACGCGTGGTCGTCTCGGTGCTCGTTCCGCCCGGTGCGAGTCCGCACATCTTCGAGCCGCAGCCGAGCGACGTGGAGTCGCTCGTCGCGGCGCGCCTGATCATCGAAGTCGGCGGCGGTCTCGATGGCTGGGTCCATCCGCTGCTTGCCGCCGCGTCTGCCAAGCCCGAGCGCCTGACGCTGCTCGACCTGCCGGGCCTCGAACCGCTGCCCGCCGCGCCGGGTGGCCACGTCGATGCGGGGCCGCACGACGCCGCGCACCGACTCGATCCGCACGCCTGGCTCGACCCGATCCGCGTGCGCGACGTGTTGGTGCCGGCGCTCGCCGCGAAGCTCGCCGCGCTCGATCCGCCCGGCGGCGCGGCCTACGCAGCTTCGCGCGATCGGTTCGTCGCGCGGCTGACCGCGCTCGATGCGGAGATCCGCGCCACGCTGGCGGACCACGGCCGAAGCTTTCTCGCGTTCCACGGGGCGTGGCGCTACTTCGCGAAGCGCTACGACCTCACCGAGGTGGGCGTGATCGAGGAAGCGCCGGGCGAAGAGCCGACACCGCGCGAACTCGGCGCCCTTGCACGCCGCGCACGCGATGCCCGGGTGTCGGCGATCCTGATCGAACCCCAGCTCAGTCCGCGCATCGCCCAGATGCTGGCGCGCGACCTCGGCGTCGCGCTGGTGACGGTGGATCCGAGCGGGGATCCCTCGGATCCCGCACGCGCCAGCTACACCGGCCTGATGCTCTGGAACGCACAGGCCTTCGCCCGCGCGCTCGAAGGCGCAGCGCGGTGAGCAGTCGCATGGACAGCGAGGAGATCGTCGTCCGTTGCGAAGACGTGTCGGTCGTCGTCCACGACCGCCGCGTGCTCGAGCGCATCTCGTTCACGTTGCGTGCGGGACGTTTCCTGGGCGTCGTGGGACCCAACGGCGCCGGCAAGACGACGCTCTTGCGCGCGATGCTCGGGCTCGTACCGATTGCGGAGGGTCGCATCGACGTGCTCGGCCGGCCGGCCGGCGCCTCCGCCGATGTGGCGCGCCAGATCGGCTATGTGCCGCAGCGCTACGTGATCGCGCCGAAGTTTCCCGCGCGCGTGCGCGATGTCGTGCTGATGGGGCGCCTCGCGCACTTCGGCACCTGGCGGCGACCCCGCCGCGAGGATCAGCAGGCGGTCACGGATGCGCTGGTGCGGGTCGGCATCGGCGACCGTGCGGAGCGTCCGATCGGCGCGCTCTCGGGCGGCGAGCAGCGGCGCGTGATGCTGGCGCAAGCGCTGTGCGCGAGCGAGCGGCTGCTGGTGCTCGACGAGCCGACGATCGGCCTCGACCTGCCGGCCGAGCAGGCCTTCTACGCGCTGCTGCGCGACCTCCAGCACGAACTCGGACTCGCGGTGATCGCGGTGTCGCACGACCTGCTCGCACTCGCCGCCGCGGCGGACGAGCTGGTGTGCATCAACCGCACGATGCACGTGCACGGGAATCCCGACGAGGTCGTGCACAGCCACGCGCTGCTCGAGGCATACTCGTGCGAGTTCAACTTCATCGCGGGCGAGCTCGCCCACCACGAAAAGCTGGGAAATCCGGATTGATGTTCGAGTTCGCCTTCATGCAGCGCGCGCTGGTGGCGGCGGTCCTGATCGGGATCGTGTGCGGCGCGCTCGGGTTCTTCGTGGTGCTGCGGCGGCTGGCGTTCATCGGGGTCGGCATCTCGCACTCGGCGATCGGCGGCGTCGCGCTCGGCATCGTGCTGGGCGTCTCGCCGCTCGCGACGGGCGCCGCGTTCTCGATCGCCGTGGCACTGGCGATCGCGGCGCTCGGCCGCCGCCAGATCCTCTCGGAAGACACCATCATCGGCGTCTTCTTCTCGGGCTCGATGGCGCTCGGCGTGGTGCTGTTCAGCCTCCAGCGCGGCTACCAGCAGGATCTCTTCGGATATCTGTTCGGGAACGTGCTGGCCGTCTCGGGCGAGGAACTCGCGGTGCTCGGGGCCCTGGGGGCAGCGGTGCTCGGGGTGCTGGCGCTCACCTTCCGTGGGCTCTTCTTCGCCGCCTTCGATGAGGAGGTGGCGCGCGCCTACGGCCATCCGGTCGATGCCCTCAACTCCACCCTGCTCGTGCTGCTGGCCGTGACCGTGGTGATCGGGGTGCGCCTCGTCGGCGTGATCCTGGTCGAGGCGCTGCTGGTGATCCCGGCCGCCACGGCCGCCCTCTGGGCCGGCCAGTACCGCGGTCAAATCGTGCTCTCGACCGGCCTCGGCGCGGGGGCCGGCGTGGCCGGACTCGCGCTCGCCTACCGCTTCGACCTCGCCGCCGGCGGCGCGATCGTGCTCGTCGCCGTGGCGGCCTTCTTCATCTCGGTGGCCCTGCGCCAGCTGCGACCGGCCTAGCAACCCTTCCCAAGATGGATTGCCAATGCGTGAGGCGCGGGGGCGGGAGGTTCGGCCAGAACAA
>Ga0316600_10001656_pt1 | contig 10111 bp, 8 predicted proteins | sample OWC_soil_day5_CT_FD_207652 | JGI IMG/M metagenome (GOLD analysis project Ga0316600, IMG submission 207652) | Wetland soil microbial communities from Old Woman Creek delta, Ohio, United States - OWC_soil_day5_CT | ecosystem: Environmental > Terrestrial > Soil > Wetlands | place: USA: Ohio...
TTTTCCGTGTACTTAGTGTATTATATGACCCTATGCCCAATTGAGTTACATAAAAAGGTGGCAGTGTTCATTTAAATGCGAGTAAATGGTGAAAAAAACGATGGTAGCATTCCGATTAGATACGCATATCATGATTGTATGGTTGAGTAAAAGGGGGATGAGGGTATGAGTGGATATGACGTGTCCAATGGTAATGATTGGAGCCAAATTGAACAAATTACGGGATATTTTACACAAAGTGAGGCACTTGCCATGCAGTGCCTTGTTAAACAATTATCTCCAAAGTCAACAGTAGTAGAATTAGGATCATTTCAAGGTCGCAGTAGTGTCGTTATCGCTTCAGCGTTACCTCCTGACAGTATTTTATATTGCATTGATCACTTTCAAGTGCCAACATTTAATCCTGCTGATGTACTGGCCAGCTTTAAAAACAATATAGATAAATCCCATGTTGCTGATCAAATACGCCTGCTAGTAATGGAGACTTGTAAAGCGGCAGAGCATTTTCAACAAGAATCAATTGATTTGCTGTTTATCGATGCATCTCATGATTGTGAATCTGTTAAGGCAGATATTTTCCATTGGTATCCCAAACTCAAAACTGGTGGATTTTTAGTCTGTCATGACTACACGTATGCTGATTGGCCAGGGGTTGCAGAAGCTATCAAAGTATTACAGCTGGAGGGGACACTGATAGGTGGTAGCTTGTGGCTACATAATAAAAATAAGCAGCAATTTTAACAAAAAACACATAAGAAAAGACTTGGAATCAAGAAAGTGATATACTTTCTGATTCCGTAAAAAATACACCTAGGAATAAATCCCGGGTGCATTTTTATGTGAATTACAGTTATTTTTAGGATAGTATTTCTTGTATATAGTCGTATAACTGGTGGGCGCGTGCTTGTGCAGTGGCATGTTGAAGGACATATTGATAACCATTTTCGGCAAATTCATTTCTTTCTCTTGGTCTTGACAAATAGTAATCAATTTTTTTGATGGAATCATCATAGCCATCTGTAAATACAACACAGTCTTTTAATTCACGTTCAGCTGAAGGTACTTTGTCGCTGATGAGAAACCCTTTGCAAGCCATGGCTTCAAAGAATCTAAGATTCAGAGCATCCCAATAAATGGAATCTTGTGCAGTGAAGTTTAAAATTATTTTAGCGCTAGAGTACACAGCAGCAGCTTCTTCACGTGTAATACTACCTTGTGATATTTTTCCGAGAATATCATTATGCGAGAAGTGATGCCAGGTCGGCTGCCAGTTGCCGAAGAGGCCGAAGTTATACTGCATTGCTGGGTAGATATAACGTATGGTTCGTTCCTCGCCTTTGATGTCATTGCCAACATAGACCACATCGTATTCATACTTTGGGTTTGGGGCTTGAGGTTTGAAGATGTTGGTATCTGCCGCTAACGGTAAAAAGATGCCAGTAAAACCTGCTTGCTGGTGAATTTCAAGCAAACGCTGGGAGAAAAAAATGTAGCCATCATAACCTGTTTGCTGCAATTTCCTTAAAACCACATCTGACCCTTCGACATAAAAGTTTTGAATATAAAGAATATTTTTTCTGACGGTTGGTATAGGAAGGGTGTCGTTAAAGTGAATCATCACATCAAGTTTGACTGCTGGGTGAAAATCTGGAGTATAGACTTGAGCAGAGTTAACTCCCTTTATTTGCATTAATTCTCGGCATAAAGACCCAGCATAGAGTTCTTCACCGACAATGTTTCCTGTGAATTGCTTGATGCTATCTGACCATTTTAATGAAGAACTCCATTTTGTCAAAAAGCCGATATTCATAATCTCATCTCCCTGATTCAGCAAGTTATTTAACAGAATGGTATTATTGTCTCCTATTATTTTATTCATTGCTGGGTTTATTCGTGACGACTTAAGATTTATTCATAATGTACTGTATTCCTGATGACACTTTGTATGTGTTTTTAGAATAATATGCAATATAAGATTGTGTAATCTCATGAGTTTTTTCCGGAGGGATCAGTATGAATGAGTTTCAATTGACGACACCAATTGTTTTTATAATTTTCAATCGTCCTTCCACAACGCAAAAAGTTTTTGAAGAAATACGTAAGGCTAAGCCGGCAAAACTGATGGTTATTGCCGATGGTCCACGATGGGATATGGTGGGGGAGGCGAAAAATTGTACTGCAGCCAGAGAGGTTGTTGAACAGGTAGATTGGGATTGCGAAGTGTTGAAAAACTACTCGGATGTAAATTTAGGTATCGGCAAACGGGTAGCAAGTGGGCTAGATTGGGTGTTTAGTTTAGTGGAAGAAGCTATAATTCTGGAAGATGACTGCCTGCCCCATCAGGACATGTTTCGATTTTTCCAAGAAATGCTGGAACTCTATCGTGACGATGCTAGGATTATGGCTATTAGTGGAACTAATTATCAATTTGGCCGCTGCCGCATGGAATACAGCTACCATTTTTCCCGTTATGCACAGCAATGGGGGTGGGCAACATGGCGACGGGGATGGAAATACTATGATTTTGAGATGAAATTATGGCCAGAATTTCATGAGAACCGGTATTTGTTAGATGTTTTTGGGCATATTACTGCCAGTTATAAGCATGGCCAGCACCATTATCAGTTACTTGAAGGAGTGCGGGACTCTACATATTGGTATGATAAATTTGAAGCTGCTTATAATGGTGTAACAGATACTTGGTACTATCCCTTCCTGTTCGCCTGTTTAATACAATACGGATTAATTATTACTCCCAATGTAAATTTAGTATCTAATATCGGTTTTGGCCCTGAAGCTACTAATTGTACCACAATAACTGAATTGGCCAATGTGCCTGTTATATCCATGGAGTTTCCACTGAAGCACCCTCCATTTATTATTCGTGATGTTTGGGCAGATGAGTATCTGCAGTCGATTTTTGTGCAGAGTTGTTAGGGAAAAAAGTACCCGGAGAGTTTCTCCGGGTACTAAAGAGCATATTTTCTTATCATTTCAATCATAAAATGAATCTTTTCTTCAGTCATTCCTGGATATACCCCTAACCAAAAAGTCTGATTCATAATCATATCCGTATTTCTTAGTTCACCAACAACTCGATATCCTGCTTTAGCTGTCTTCATTTCATTAAAGCAAGGATGTTTTAGTAGATTCCCAGCAAATAGCATTCTGGTTTGTATACCATTTCCCTCTAAATATGATACAATTTCATCCCGCGTAAAGGGGGCTTTTTTACGTACTGTCAGTAAAAAACCAAACCAACTAGGCTGAGAATTTGCTGTCGGTTCAGGTAAAATGAATACGTCCTTTAAGTCGTTAAACCCAGTGCGTAGCATCTGCCAGTTTTGCTTACGTTTCTCAATAAATGCAGGTAATTTTTCTAATTGTGCACAGCCAATCGCAGCCTGCATATCTGTTAATTTTAGATTGTAGCCAAAATGAGAATAGACATATTTATGGTCATAACCAACAGGTAGTTCGCCAAATTGCTGCTGGAAGCGATGTTTACAGGTATCATCTTTACCAGAAGAACACCAACAGTCCCGCCCCCAGTCGCGGAATGATTCTACAATTCTTTTCAGTTGAGTATTGTTGGAGTATACTGCTCCACCTTCTCCCATGGTCATATGATGGGGTGGATAAAAACTTGATGTTCCTAAATCTCCAATTGTTCCAGTGTATTTCCACTGGTCATTATATAAATACTTTGTACCTAAGGCATCACAGTTATCTTCAATCAGCCATAAATGGTGCTGATCACAAAAATCCTTAACCCTTTGTAAATCAAAAGGATTACCCAAGGTATGGGCAAGCATGATAGCCTTGGTTTTTTCTGATAGCGCGGCTTCCAATTGACTAATGTCAATACTATATGTCGGCAGTGTCACATCCACAAATACAGGAATAGCCCTATATTGAATAATCGGCGCAACTGTTGTGGGAAAAGCTGCTGCTACGGTAATGACCTCATCACATTGTTTGATTCGTCTCTCACCTAGCTTGTGGGATGTTAAAGCCATGAACGCCAAGAGATTGGCAGAAGACCCTGAATTGGTCAAAGAACAATGTTCTATCCCTAAAAACTCTGAGAAGTCTTTCTCGAATTTTTCAGCGTATTTGCCAGTCGTAAGCCAGAAATCTAAAGCTGAATCGATTAAATTGATCATTTCTTGTTCATCAAATATACGGCCACCATAAGGAATAGGCTCACCAGGTCGAAATGGAGTTTCGCTGTTATGTTTTATTTCATAATATAAGGCAGCAGAATCAAGAATTTGCTGTTTTAGTTTTTTTTCTAATTGCTCATGGCTAATCATCTGTATACCTCATTTGCCGACGTACTATATTCTAGTATTTGCCTTACACTTATATCTCGCATATTAGACTGATGTTGATAGGCCTGTATCCATTCTATGATTTTGACCAATGTATGCTCTAAATTCCATCTTGGCGACCACTGAAGCCTGGACCTAGCTTTAGAACAGTCCAATTTCAAATGATGAGCTTCATGAGGATGGGATGTTTTGTCAACTTCGTAAGCAGCATGATTGCCCCATAGTTGACATAGTTTGATCACAACCCATTCCACTGGTCTTGCATCACAATCATTAGGACCAAAATTCCAGCCTTCGCCAAAACCTGCACCAGCTTCATACAGTTTCTGGGCCAATAGCAGATAGCCACTCAGCGGCTCTAATACGTGTTGCCATGGTCTGATGGCATAGGGGCTACGAATAACAATTTTTTCATTTTTAAGCAGAGCATCTAAACAATTAGGAATCAATCTATCTGCCGCCCAATCCCCACCGCCAATGACATTGCCGGCCCGGGCAGAAGCGATGGCGACACCGTGCTGTTCATATTCAATAGGATTAAAAAAAGAGCTACGGTAGGAGGCTGTCACTAGTTCTGAGCAGGCCTTACTATTGGAGTAAGGATCATATCCCCCTAATGGTTCATTTTCCCGATAGCCCCATAGCCATTCTTTATTTTCATAACATTTATCTGTTGTTATGTTGATGACAACTTTGACACTATTACATTTGCGGACAGCTTCCAATAAGTGAACAGTACCCAAAACATTGATGGCATAAGTTTCTACTGGATTTTGGTAAGCATTGCGCACAAGTGGCTGGGCCGCCATATGAATGACTATTTCCGGCTTAGCCTCTAACATTGACTTTGTTAAATGCTCTATGTCACGAACGTCACCAATTATAGAAGTCATGAGTTCATTTATAATACAAAGTCCATACATATTTGGCTGTGTTGGTGGTTGCAGAGCATAGCCGGTAATATCGGCCCCTAATGTAGAGAACCATAAACACAGCCAGGAACCTTTAAACCCGGTATGACCGGTGATAAAGACTTTTTTACCAAGCCAAAAATTTCCATTGATCATGATGAACACCTTTCTCCATACTTTCTCGTTAGAACAATAATATGAATATATCTTTATAATATGACAAAGGAAAAGCCGGAGCAGATAAATTAAACCTGACCGGCTTTTCGTGCTTTTTAATTATTACTGAGTCAGATAGCCAATAAAGTGTTTTATGCATATATTGCATATAGATTAGCGGTTTTTTTCTATATTTATTAATGAAGGAGGCTAAGAAAAAAATGCATACAGAGGATAAGTTGATTGCTACAGATCTGCCACGGCCAAACACGAAAATTATTTCTAGTCCTGCAGAACCTATATATATTGCCCAACCCATAGCAAGCGCAACAAGTGCGGCTGATGCTTGTAGTAAAGGAATGTTATATGTTATTGTCACATCGTTACAAACGGTTGCTAAAGATAACAGCTTGGTTATTCAGATTGAAAATCCGAATAATTCAGGTAAAACAGTTTATTTAGATCAAATTTCCGCATTTAATAGTACAGTTGCAGCGGCAGCAGCAGGGATATATATACAAGCAGACCTTTATCGTGATGCGACTTTAAGTGTTACTCCTTCGACTGTAACTCCCCATAATCGAAACTTTGGTTATCCAGCAATTTTATATCCAAGTGTATGTGCCACTGGCTATATAAATGGTGCAGACCCAATAACAGCTGGAACTGTTGTGAATACGGTTGTCCAACCTCCTTCAAATCCGGCTATCGTATTTCAGCTTTCAGGCAATATTATTATACCGTCTAACCATGATGCAACTTTTCGGATCATGAATAAAACTAGTCAAGCAGTTACTTTAACGGTTAATCTCATCTGGTGGGAGAGCTAGTGGAGTTTCAATTTGCTTGGGCATGTGACTGTTGGGGGTACTGGATAAGCTGGCACATATTATTGTGGATGTGAATATAGTAAGGTATCCTATCCAAGATTCCTACTCTATATAACGTGTTAAATATTAATGCGTTATATAAAGTATAAAAAAAGAGGTATCAAGTACATATGAAACAATCAGAAGTTGAAAAATTTCAGGCACCATTGGTAAGTATTATTCTGTTGGCATTCAATCATTTAGATTACACGAAGCTGTGTGTGGAAAGTTTATATCGATTCACATCCCATATTAATTTTGAATTAATCACCGTTAACAATGGCTCAAGTGATGATACGGAACAATTTTTTAATACACTTCCTAATAAGAAAAAAATAAATTTCCCATGTAATGTAGGAGGTGATAAGGCTAGCAATGAAGCACTGAAGCTTGTTGAAGGAAAGTATACTGTCGGTTTAAGTAATGATTTAATTTTAACACCTAACTGGCTGGATAATTTGCTAATATGTATAGAATCGGATGAAAGTATAGGTATAGTTGTTCCTGCATGCAGTGCCTCATCAAATTATCAGCAGGTTAATCTGAATTATAATAACTTGGATGAAATGGTTCAGGTAGCAGCAGCCTATAACATCAGCAATCCTAATAAATGGGAAGAAAGAATGCGGCTTATTACTTATACAAATCTAATGAGAACAGAGTTAGTAAAAAAGCTTTGCGGTAGTAACGAGATATACAGTCCAGGTGGTTTTGAAGACGATGACCTCAGTTTTCGACTAAGAAGAGCGGGTTATAAATTGATTTTTGCCAAAGACACCTTTGTGCATCATTTTGGTTCTATTACAATCAATGATGATTATGCGAAACTGAATTTATTAGAAAGAAATCGCCGGATATTTTTTAACGAGTTTGGTGTTGATGCTTGGGATGACTGCACTATTGATTTCGAAGTAGTAAATTTAATTCAATGTGGCCCAAAAGATCATCAGGATGTTTTGATATTATGTGCTTCTTGCGGTGGGACAGTTTTACAGGTTAAGAATAAACTTCGTGAGAATGGCTGTCCGGATGTAACATTGTGGACTATGACGGAAAAACAGAAATATTTGCAGGATTTGCAGACAGTAAGTGATTACGCTGTATTGGGCCAATTTCAAAATATCACTGCTGTTTGTAAGGATAAGTTATTTGACTATATCCTTATCGAAGTCGATTTACAGGGAATTGTAAATCATCAAACTTTATTGCAGGATACAATAAAATTATTGCGAGATGATGGACAATTAATTTTTACGGCTGCCAATGAGGCATTCTATTTGAACGTAATCAATTTATTAAATGGAAATGTTGATTGTGATGAAAAGTTCAGTCGCTGCGGTTTTAATATCGAAAAACTTTGCAATTTTATCGCAAACGAAGGTTTTGCTGATATGCAAATATACTATCCACTAGTACCAATACCACCAGAACATCGCCCGTTATTTGAAAATCTAAAAAACGTTTCATTAGTAGAAGATAAGAAACTTCTTGATCAGATTTATGCCAACCGCAGGGCTATTTTATCGGTCAAAGGAAAAGCTCAGTTTAAAAATGTATTATTTTATCCTGGTTACGATTATTGGCTGAATGATGTGGTATTTAGTGATAATACCATTGGAAACTTCCTGGGTGTAGATACAGGAAAAAATGGGTCGGCAGTGCTAAAAGAAGAATTAGAAAAGCATAAATTTAATTTGCTCACCATCGATAAAGGCAACATTGAACAGTCGGAATATATTATTTTTTGTGATATACCCAAATCATACAATAATCCAATGTTCAGACTGATGTATCATCAAGTCTATCGGGGTGAACAGTTTTTTAAAGAGTGGTTGGCAAGGGGTAAGGGGAGTAAAATGGTATTCATTTTGGCGGAATCGCCTTTTGTCATGCCAGAAAACTATGATAAGAGTTTTCACCAGCATGCAGAAATTGTATTTACTTATCTAGATGATTTAGTCGATAATGAAAAATATTTTAAATATTTTTATACACAGCCTCTGCCTTTTAAAAATCCTTATACAACAAGCTATGCTGATAAACAGATGGTTACATTAATTGCTGGCAATAAGTTTTCCAATGTGCCTGGTGAACTATATAGTGAACGACGCAAGGCAATCGAATATTTTGAGAGCAATCTAAAGGAAGATTTCGATTTATATGGTCCAGGTTGGGAAACGGTTGGCTATACATGCTATAAAGGTCAAGTGCCAGGTAAACTCGCTGTTTTATCTAAGTATAAATACTGTATATGTTATGAAAACGGGGCTAGCAACGGCTATATCACTGAGAAAATATTTGATTGTTTTTTTGCAGGCTGTGTGCCTATCTATTTAGGCGCTCCGAATATTACTGATTATATACCCGCCAATACTTTTATTGATCGAAGATTGTTTGCAAACTACGACGAGATGTACCAGTATGTTAATTCTATTGATGAAAACGAATACAATACTTATTTGGATAATATTCACCAGTTTTTATACAGTGAGGCTTTTGAAAAATTCACATATGCTAACTTCGCATATAGGGTAGCACAAGTGTTAGAGGAAAAATCATTTAATAATGGGTGATAAAAGTGAAAGTCGTAATTCTGGCTGGTGGCTTTGGCACGCGAATCAGTGAAGAGTCCCATTTAAAGCCTAAACCCATGATTGATATTGGGGAGAAACCTATCTTGTGGCATGTTATGAAAATATATTCTTATTATGGTTTTAATGATTTCATTATTTGTTTGGGATATAAAGGCTATTATATCAAAGAATATTTTGCTCATTATTTTTTACATGAATCGGATGTAACATTTGATTTTCGGCATTCTAATCAGCAAATCATACATCATCATCAGGCAGAACCATGGAAAGTTACTTTGGTGAATACTGGGCTACATACCATGACAGGAGGCCGAGTCAAGAGAGTGCAACCCTATGTCGGCAATGAACCCTTTATGCTCACTTATGGTGATGGTATTAGTGATATCAATATTCGTGATTTAGCCCTGTTCCATGGGCAACATGGGAAATTGGCCACAGTAACTGCTGTGCAACCCAGAGGACGCTTTGGTTCAATTACTATCGAAGATAATGATTTCGTTAGTGATTTTAAAGAAAAACCACAAGGAGATGACGGGTGGATTAATGGTGGATTTTTCATTTTGCAACCTGAAGTCTTTAATTATATTCAAGATGATAGTACCGTCTTGGAAAAAACTCCTTTGGAAAATCTAGCTAAAGATGAGCAGCTTATGGCGTATAGACATACTGGTTTTTGGCAACCAATGGATACTATGCGCGATAAAAATAGCTTAGAACAGTTTTGGTCTTCAGGTGAAGCTCCGTGGAAGATATGGGAGTAGATAACTACTTAAAATTTAAACTATCATAAAAGAGGTTTTTTTATGAAACAAAGAGTAGCTGATTATATAGCCGACTATTTAGTAGCTTGTGACATAACTGATGTTTTTACGGTGGTTGGTGGTGGTGCTATGCATCTAAATGATGCATTTGGGCAACACAAGGGACTTAATTGTACTTACAATCACCATGAGCAGGCAAGCGCAATTGCTGCCGAAGGATATGCAAAAATAAAGGGTAATATAGCTGTTGTGTGCGTGACTACAGGCCCGGGTGGTACAAATGCTTTGACAGGTGTATTATGTGCGTATCAGGATAGCATACCGATGCTTGTTATTTCTGGGCAGACCAGATATAACACAACAGTGGAGAGTACGGGACTTGATTTGCGTCAGTTTGGTGAACAGGAGTATAGCATAATACGTTCAGCCATGCCTATGACTAAGTATGCCCAGATGGTCCGTAATCCGCTGGATATTCGCTATCAT
>Ga0316600_10001660_pt1 | contig 10099 bp, 8 predicted proteins | sample OWC_soil_day5_CT_FD_207652 | JGI IMG/M metagenome (GOLD analysis project Ga0316600, IMG submission 207652) | Wetland soil microbial communities from Old Woman Creek delta, Ohio, United States - OWC_soil_day5_CT | ecosystem: Environmental > Terrestrial > Soil > Wetlands | place: USA: Ohio...
CTGCTGACGGCCATTGAAACAGAGAGCTTTCACATTTATATACTGGACATCGTCATGCCTATGGTGAGTGGTCTGGAATTAGGAAAAGAAATACGACGTCTTGATCTGGAAGCCCAGATAATCTACGTCACAACGGAACCCCAGTTTGCCCTGCAGGCCTATGCCGCAAGTCCTGTCAATTATCTGATCAAACCAATTGAAAAGCAGCAGCTGTTTGACACGCTGACTCTTGCCATTTCGAAGGCAGATCTTTCCGAAGAGGAGACATTTGCAGTGAAAACTGCTGACAGCCTGCGGGTAATGAAGCTGTCGGACATTATATCCTGCGAATACCGGGATCATTCGGTAATTTTCATTCTCATGAATGGTGAGGAACTGGTCAGTCGTACAATCCGGGAGAAATTTTCGGAATATTGTTCCCTCATCATAAAGGAAAGGCATTTTTTGCAATGTCACATATCCTATGTGATCAACATGCGCCGTGTGGAGCGATTTGCAAAGGACAGCTTCACAATGTACGGCGGTAAGACTGTTCCCATTGCTGCAAAGCAATATCCGGTTGTGCGTGATACCTATATGGATTACTTAATGGCAAGGGAGAAAATGAGATGAAGGAATATATTCCTGAGTTTATCAGGGGGTTAATTTCCACAACTGCCAATGTTCTGCTGATGATGACACTTTTGCAGCCGAAATACTCAAAAAAGATTACACTGCTTACCATGTTTGGTATTCTTGCGGCTGATCTTGGCACCGCTGTTTATTGCTATCTCAGCGGAAATATAACCCTTCTTTCCAAGCTTGATATAGTTTTGTTTGCAGTGCTGTGTTTCGCTGTCCGGCCATTGTTTAAAGATACATTTATGCAATGGTTATTTTCTTATATCACCGTTCAGAATATCAGTGATGTTGTGATTGTTTTAAGCTTTCTCGGCTCAAGAAAGCTGCCGTTTCCACCTTATGCAAACTCAGTGCTTCGAATTATATTATTTGGCATTTTTCTGTTGATTTTATCCCGCTATGTGCGTCCGCTTTATCGGCAGGCAGTTGAGCATTGGCCGGCATATTTTGCTGTGGCACTGGGAATTTACATAACATTTAATTACTATGTTCTGACTGCGGATGACATTGTGGTTATGCTGACCGAGAAGGCGGTTCCGTTGCTTTTGGTTATTTTCATCGGACTTACGTCCTATGGTTCCATTATCATATCTCTTAAAAATCTTCAGCGTGAGTATCAGGCGAAAGAGGAAAATCAAAAAATGCAGGCAGAGCGGGAATATCTGGAACTGGCAGCAGGCAACATGACCCAGCGTCTGGAACTGATGGAAGAAATATCGGCGCAGAACAGCCGGTCAGCCCATGACCGGCGCCATTTTAATAATGTGCTCCTGGAACTTTTGGAAGGCGGGCAGACTGGAGAGGCATATTCATTACTAAAAAGCCAGGATGAAACTGTGTATAAGATAAGCAGAGTCTACTGCCAAAATGCCGTTGTCAACGCTGCCGTCAGCCACTATGCCGGCTTGGCGGAGCAGGCCGGCATCACAGCGCAGATTACACTGGATATTCCCGGGGATGTGAATGTAGAATCGCTGGAGCTGTCCATGGTGATTTCAAATCTTATGGAAAATGCGATTCAGGCATGTAAAAAGCTGCCGGACAATCAGTGCCCGTATATTACTTTTCATTGTAAAAACGTGGGACGTTTGTTACTGGAAATAGTAAATCCCTGTGCCGAAAACCCTCTTATTGATGAAAATGGCTATCCCGTTGCTCAGGAAGCAGGGCATGGCATTGGCAGCAAGAGTGTCATTGCATTTGCAAAAAAGTATGAGGGTGAGCTGATTTATAAAATAGAAAATGGGATTTTTCAGGTGCGTCTTCTGGTTTAAAATCCATGAACAGATTAATAATAAATTTTTCAAGTGCAAAAATGGACCTTTTAAGTGTAACGGCTCATTTTTGCACCTTTTTTGTATATTCTTAGAACGTAAGCTCACACAAAAACTGAAAGCTGATATTACAAAGGAGGAAAACATGAAAAAAAGAAGACTATCTTCACTATTGGCGACTGGCATGGTAATATCTGTATCTTTACTTAGCAGCGGCTGTTCATCAAAGACTGCTGCATCAAAAACGGCTGCTTTAGATACTGCCGCAGCCAATGCTACAGAAACTGACACTACCCCAGCCAGCACCACTGCATCAGGTGCTGATGCACTTAAGGGAGGCGCACCCCTGTGGGAGGCAGGCGATAAACGAGACAAGATTGTCGTTGTAAGCGACATACATCTGGGTATTGAGGACAAATACACGGAAACTCTAAAAAATCTTCCCATTCTCATTGATTTTTTACAGCGTGTGCAAAATACCAGGGATGTACGTGAACTTGTAATCGATGGTGATTTTCTGGACGAGTGGTTTCTGCCGGTCTACTATCCCAGCTATACAGACCAAAAACAGTTCTATAAAGGTATCATTGACAACAATCAGGATGTATTTGATGAATTAAACAAAGTAATTGAAAGCGGAATTAAGCTGGTTTACGTGCCGGGTAACCACGACATGACTCTGGAAGCTGATGTCTTGCAGGAAGCAATTCCAAAGCTTATCCAGGCAAGGGATGCAAAAGGGTTGGGCCGTTATCAGACTGGTGACAGAAATGAAATTGTAATTGAACATGGACATCGTTATGATGTATTTTCTGCTCCGGATACGGTCACAAATAAGGAATTGTGCGGCAATCAGGACACCATCCTGCCCGCCGGATATATCTATGCCAGATATGCTGCTACCTGGGTACTGGAGGGACGTCCTTCCGTAAAGAAAGACCTGCCGGTGATAACAGATGTACCGGATAAGTCTGATACAGATCAGTATGGTGCTTATCTTTATTACGCTCTGCTTAAAAATATATCCGATCGAATGACACCAAACGAAGATCTCAATGAAAAAATATTCGATTTGCATATCTCCGGATTTAATGATGCATATACTTATCTTGATTTTTATCCGGCTAAACAGGCAGATGGAACCATTTCCGCACCAGTGCTTTACAAAAATATACAACGGACATGGGAAGAGCGTCAGAAGATTAACGGAGTTAAGGTACCGGTCAGCTTTATTGAAGCATTAGCCGGCGCAAATGACTGGAGTTACTATGTAAAGCAGGCAAAGGCACAGTATCTGGATAACCCCGAAGAAAAAGTGGATGTAGTAGTATTTGGTCATACTCATGTACCGGAATATCACGATATGAGCGATGGGAAATATTTCTTAAATGATGGAACCTGGATTGATCATAATACGAACTACCCGGAAGCAACCAGAACCTTTGCGGTCATCACCACTGCCGACAAGGATACTGCTTCGCTTTATCAGTATGGAGAGGACGGATCTGTTATTGATATAGCGGCCAGCGTAAGCAAATAAACAATTAAAACTCAGTGTGTCAGGCGCAATGTGGGCCAGGCACCCTGAGTTTTATTTTCGCAAAATACTGATAGAAAGCATATCCACTTCTTAAAGCATCTGGTATAATAACAGATAGCTCAAGTTATGGGATTAATGATAAAATAAAAAGTTATTAACATGGTAGAGACAGGAGATAAACAATGTGGTTTATACTTTCACTGATAGCAATATTATTCTGGAGTGGTTCTGACCTCTTTTCAAAAATAGGTTCCAGGCCAGATGATAAATACAGCCATTGGAAAATGATTATGGCAGTTGGTACCATTATGGGAATACATGCTGTGATTGAACTTAGCAGAGGTGCAGAGTTTCAACTATCAGATATTATTACATATTTGCCTGTATCATTTCTATATATTCTCGCAATGATACTTGGTTATGTGGGTTTGCGGTATGTGGTCCTTTCTGTCTCCACACCGATTTGTAATTCATCAGGTGCAGTCGCGGCTATTTTGTGTTACTTCATTTTGAAAGAGAAAATGAGCGGGTTACAGTTATTTGCAGTCGCATTGGTATGTATCGGTATTTTCTCTCTTTCTGTTTTTGAGAAGAAACAGGAGGATGCAGAGCGTATGCAGGCCGGCATAGTTCCGGATCGGAAATATACACATAGCTTCATTGCTGTTTTCTTTCCTATTTTTTACTGTATTATTGACGGACTTGGTACCTTTGCAGATGCATTGGTTCTTGATCAGTATATTGGAGAAGGATCAGCCAACATTGCATACGAATTTACATTTTTGCTGATGGCTGTTTTTGCCTTTATTTATGTGGGGATTGTTAAAAAGCAGAAAATCAAACTTTCCGCAGAGAGACCAAAGGTACTTGCAGGTGTATTTGAGACCGCAGGACAATTTGCTTATATTTACGCATTGGGAGATAACCCAATCGTTGCAGCACCATTGATCTCGTCTTACTGCATTTTTTCCCTTGTCTGGGCAAGAATTATTTTGAAGGAGGAGTTGTCATGGAAACAGTATCTTGTTATTGCCATAGCAGCTGTTGGTATAGTGATACTTGGTATGGAAGGGTAAGGTAACTCAATACCAACAGCGATAAAAGTTACCAAGTTTGATGCTTGAATAAGAGGTAGAGCATGGGATTAGTGAACGTTATAATAATAAATATTTATTCTGTATCATTGCTGGCGGTGATCTGCTATCATTCTTCCACGAAGAAAGAAAAAGAATCTTTGCAGTATAAGCTTTATACAATGATGCTGTGGATCACAATTTTTATGTTGGTTGTAGATATATTCAGCCGATTTGATGGTAAGTCAGATACGATGTATGCGGTAATAAATTATTGGGGAAATTTCCTGATTTTTTTCCTGAATCCAATACTACCCACCCTTTGGTTACTATATGTCCATATCAATTTATTTCAGGATGAGAAAAAAACAAGACAGCTGGTCTGTCCTCTATTTGCTTATAATGCTGTTAATACAGCTTTGGTAGTATTGTCGCAATTTTATGGCTGGTATTATTATATTGATTCAAATAATATTTACCATAGAGGTCCCCTCTTTCTTCTAGCGGGTTCCTTTACCATTAACTTAATTCTAATTGCATTTATTATAATTATCGCGAATCGCAGGAAAATCAAGAAGAAACATTTTTTTTCACTTGTGTTTTTTTGCGTACCTCCTCTTATGTGCATCATTTTACAAGTGTTCTTTTATGGGGTATCTCTGATGCTCAATAGTGTTGTATTATCGCTGTTGGTAATTTTTATAAATATTCAAAATCGTGATATTTATATAGATTATCTTACCGGGGTTAACAACCGAAAGATGCTTGACCTTTATTTAAAGAAAAAAATCAGTGCAAGTACCGAAGAAAAGACTTTTTCGGCTATTATGATAGATTTGAATAACTTTAAAAATATTAACGATAACTATGGTCATAATGAAGGTGACCGGGCATTACAGAATATTTCAACAATTCTTAAAAACTGTATCAGGTCCAATGATTTTATTGCCCGCTATGGCGGGGATGAGTTTTGGATTATTTTGGAGACATCTGACAGAGCTGATCTGGAAGAGATTATATGCAGAGTGAATGAAAGCGCGAAAAGATATAATGCCGTCAGCAATCTGCCCTATAAAATCGACTTCAGTATGGGGTATGCAATATATGACTACCATTCACATTTAGAATTAGAAGAATTTCAAAAAAAGATTGATACATTATTATACGAAAACAAACAGTCTCATAGATGAAAACCCAGGAGGTGCAGTTTATGCTGCAGATTGCAATTTGTGACGATGAGCAACAGGAGCTTGACCGTGCTGAAATGCTGCTTCTGCAGTACGCCGGCGAGCACAATCAGTATGAACTGAAAATAAGTACCTTTACGGCGCCTTTGGAGTTACTGACCGCCATTTCCGAAAAGGGTGGATTTGATGTGCTGCTTCTGGATATTTATATGGCTGGTATGCTGGGTACAGATGCAGCACGGGAACTGCGAAGTCTTGGTGACAATGCGGAAATCATCTTTTTAACCACATCCCGCCAACATGCCCTCACAGCGTTCGAGGTAGATGCCGCCCAATATCTGGTAAAACCTTATTCCTCCCAGGAATTATTTGCTGCGTTGGATAAGGTGCTGCACCGGATTGCGGGGAATGAGAACAAAACATTTACTCTCAAAACTTCGGCAGGCATTACGAAACTTTCCACCCACGAGGTGGTTTTTACGGAAACCAGCAAGAATAACTACCAGACCATCCATGTGGCAAAGGGCGAGCTGCTGCTGACCAGAATGACCTCATTAGAACTTTTTGCGCTGCTGTCTCAGGACAAGTCCTTTGTTAAATGCGGGGCTTCCTTTAATGTGAATTTAAAGTACGTCAGATATATTTCCAAAGACATGATTCAGTTTGATACCGGAGAATATCTTCCAATTCCCAGTCGGGTTTATGGGAAGCTGAAAGATGAATTTTTAAGTTATCAGGTGGGTGATACGAATTAAATGCGTCAATTGCCCCTAAAATGGATACATTTGCCCCCAAAACGGATATTCGGCGGATTTTCGTGTATTGTTTCTCTATCAGAGAGGAGGCACTGAACATGCTTTATCCCACTATCATATTTATCTCGTTTTTAGAAGGTGCTGCATGTTTTATACTGCTTTCCGCTTCTACCATCAAATTCAAAGAACCACGTCGGAAGCGTATGACTGCAGGTGCTGTTGCGATGCTTTTTTTCGCATGTTTCTACATTTGGATATTTTTTGGAATTGGCATAGACGCGGCGCAAACGTTTGGCATTCTTATCATTCTGTTTACCGCAATTTCCTGGTTTTTGATCTGTTCCGGAGATCATTTTTTTGTTTCCTTATTTAATTGTCTGACCTATATCAATATTTTTCTGATGATCAACTGCGCCAGCGATACGCTTACGATTCATTATGCTGGTTTGGAATATCAATTGGAGTTTATGGCGATTCGCGGAGTGATTTATGCGATTCTTGTGCCGCTGTTCTTTCAGTTCATCAGGCCCCGTTTTCGCAAACTGGTTTCTGAACTGAATTGGGAGTGGAGGGTGAATATTATCATTCCCTTTATTTTTCTTATCTTGCAGGTGTTTTTGCTTTATTTCCCTGAGATGTACTGGTTTCGGGAGCGCTACAACAGCTATCTGATTATCATTGTTAATGTGCTGTTTTTCGCCGTTTACTATATGCTCTACATTCAGGCAGCGGCTATTATAGAAAAGTATGCCTGGGAAAAACGCGTACTTTTGGTGGCACAACAAAATAAGCTGTGGGAAGCGGAGCTTGCTGGACAGAAAGCGGCAGTGGCGCAGGCAGCCAGACAGCACCATGATATGCATCATCATAATGCGGTGATTACCGAGTTGCTGCTCAGCAATGATTTAGACGGTCTGAAAAATTATATGCGGCGTTACGATGCAAGCCTGGACGAACACATGATGACAGTCTTTTGCAATAATCCAACAGTGAACAGCATATTAAGTGCCTATTTCCTACGGGCAAAACAGGCAAATATAGAAGTGGAAATCAGCGCGGCCGTACCGGAAAGAGTTGGCATTGACCCCATTGATTTAACAGGTGTGTTTGCCAATGCATTGGAAAACGCCATCGAAGGCTGCCTGCGGCTCACGGAGATAGCCGCTCGTCACATTACTGTTACAGCGAAATATATTGATGACCGGCTCCGCATACAGATAGAAAACTCCTGTCATGACGAAATCGTGTTTGAGGACGACCTGCCGCTTACTCAGAAGAAGGGCGGTGGTACCGGCACAAGAAGCATTATATATACGGCTGAAAAATACGATGGAATGGTAGGGTTTTCGGTAAAGGACGGTAAATTCTATACTCAGATCGTTCTAAACGCAGTGGGGATAAAATGAAATGAATAGTCTGAAAGCCTGACAGTATTTTTGCTGTCAGGCTTTTATGCCAAAATATGACAATTATCCCTAAAAAAGATACATCTGCCCCCGAAATGGTTGCTGGGGCATTTTTTCGTGTAGAGTATTCTTGTAAAAGCAGAGCTGTCCGGAAATCAACCCAGAATATAGAGGAATAGATCTGCATTTTATGACATTATAAATTTAGAACAAACATCAGAAGACAGGAGGAAAAGTGAATGAAAAAAGTACTTAGCATGCTGCTATTAGCTTAAATTTAGCCAAAGAAACATATGTTCTTGTATTTGAGGAGGTATGCATATTATGAAACGGTTAATCATGTTATTCCTGGTAGTCCTGCTGGGAGCTCATTTTTGTGGACAATCCCTGATGAATGTATTGGCCGGAGAGGTGGGAGCTCCGTTATTAGAGAAGTATTATACCAGTATAGAGATCAGGAACGGAGATAGTCTTTGGAGCATTGCCGATCAGTATGTTGAGAATAGCGGTATGTCTACCGCTCAGTATGTACAGGAATTAAAGAGCATGAACAGATTAAGGGAAGATACCATTCATTCTGGCCAGTATCTGACTGTAGTCTATTTCGTCCAGCGCCAGGACAAATAACCTGAACGTTTCTTGAAAATCATAGCGGACGAACTAAGACACGGAATTCTCTATATTTATCCTTATATTAAAAATGATTGCGCAAGCTAGAACTATTCATATAACTCCATAAAAGTGCAGCTAAATATCATTCATCGCCAAAAGCTGGGGGTTCAAAAGCCTGCTCTCTTATTGAGGGCAGGCTTTTGAACCCCCAATAGACATTCAGTTTTGTGTTATGCAGGTATAATCACTTTGGACTTGACGTGAAATCATAAAAGTGATAATATATGAATGAATAATTTTTGATTCATTCATATATTGCAGAAGGGAATTAAATGAAAAAAGTTACCGCATTTATAGGAAGTGCCCAGAAGAAGGCAACATACGAAGCAGTTCGTGAATTTGAGAGAAATTTAAAATCGTATACTGAAATTGAGTTTGAATATGTTTTCTTAAAGGATTATCGAATTGAGTTTTGCAGGGGCTGCAAGCTCTGTTTCAATAAAGGAGAAGAACTCTGTCCCTTACGGGACGATCGGGATTTGCTGATTGATAAGATGAACAATTCTGACGGTGTTATATTTGCCACCCCTAATTATTCTTTTCATGTCTCAGCACCCATGAAAAATTTATTGGACAGGACAGCATTTTTATTACATCGGCCGTGCTTTTTTGGAAAAGCGTGTACATCCATTGTTACTCAGGGTATGTTCGGGGGAAACTCTATTATCAAGTATCTTGGTAATATGGGAGAAAATTTGGGGTATCGTGTTACAAAAGGCTGTGTATTAAATACCCTGGAGCCGATGACAAAATCAGCACAGGAAAATAACTCACTGGAAATAAAAAAGGCTGCTGCAAGGTTTTATCGTGTGCTTATGCGTCAAGCGGCTCAATCCCCGTCTTTGTTCCGCTTGATGATGTTTAGAATTTCAAGAACAAGAATGAAGGATATGCTTAGCGATGAATATTATGACTATCGGTATTACAAGTCAAAGGGATGGTTTGAATCGGATTATTATTACGATGTTACCTTAAAACCGTTTAAAAAGCTGATGGGGTGGATTTTTGATTTAACAGGACATCGGCTGGCGAAGCAGAAGTAGGAATTTGTCGATGTCTGATATATAAAATATGTTGGAGGACTACACATTGAAAGATACGAAAACAATACTATTTAAATGTGGAAAGGAACTGTTCAGCCGGAATGGGTTTAAGGATACCAATGTGTCAGATATTACGAAAGCTGCAAATATTGGAACAGGCACATTTTATAATTACTATTCCTCAAAAGAGGAGCTTTTCATGGTAATATATCTGGAAGAAAACGAAAAGCTGAAGAAAAAAATACTGAAATCAATCGACATGGATCAGGAACCGCTAAGTCTGGTTAAAGAATTGATGTTAATAAATCTAAAAGGCATGAAGTCCAATCCAATCCTGAAAGAGTGGTATAATAAGGACGTGTCTTACAAAATGGAGCAGTATTTCCGCCAACAGAAGGGGCTTAATCGCCTTGACTTCATGTATCGGGATCTTTTTAATGTCATTAAAAAATGGCAGGCGGACGGAAGGCTGAGGAATGATATTGACAGTGAAATGATCATGGCTATATTCACAGCAATCATTACGGT
>Ga0316600_10001661_pt1 | contig 10096 bp, 8 predicted proteins | sample OWC_soil_day5_CT_FD_207652 | JGI IMG/M metagenome (GOLD analysis project Ga0316600, IMG submission 207652) | Wetland soil microbial communities from Old Woman Creek delta, Ohio, United States - OWC_soil_day5_CT | ecosystem: Environmental > Terrestrial > Soil > Wetlands | place: USA: Ohio...
CCTGTATCCTCGGCTACCGCGTACTCTTTCGTTCCATCAGGATACTTTATCATGACTCGTGAACCGAGGGGAATTACTCTAGGATCTACCGCGATTACTCCAGGTCTGACTTGTGTCCCCATATGAGTCTTATTACCCCACTGATCGTTGTCATGAGGTCCTGGAGCATATGCAGTCGCTGTAATGTTTAAAACCTGCTTTGCTCCCGCTTCTTCCGACGGTTGATTTTGCGCAAGCTGGTCTGCTTGTTGAGGCGTAGCTTCCTGCGTAACAGGCGATGCCTCTGGCGCTGTTCCTGAAGATGGAAGAATGGCAGCTATGCCAGGAATAATGGAAGCCGCAACAACAGCAGCACTGCCAATCGCAGCTGCAATCTTCTTATAATGTCGTTTTGTTTTGCAATGTTTTTTTTCTTTCATACGATCCCCTCCTAATGATTAGTATTTACCAAAGATGAATGTAAATATTAAAAACATTAAAAACGAATTGAACTACAAAAACGTAAAAGGTAAAAAAAACACTGGAAAGTCCAGTGCTTTTTGAATGTTATCTAAATTTATGTAGGAAACCACGATGAGTCTTATGCGAGCAAGTATTCATTGCTTTTTAACAAGAATTTTAGTAACTTCTGCAATATATAAAGTATGGTGATCCTTATCAGGGTACCATTTTTCGTTAAGATCTTGCGCTATAAAGCATTCGGGTTTATATTCTTGTGCATATAATTTTTTGCAAAGAATCGCTATATTTGCTTCTTCAAAGAGCGGAATACCATCTGCATGAAGGACTGTCAGATTCGATTTTCCTATTTTATCTTCATCTCTGCCAGACTTTGCTCCAAGATAACTTAATGCTTTTCTAAAACTTTCATCAAAAAAAGTGAGAGAAAAGGTTTCTGATTGATCGATAAACTCTTTAGTGAAGCGTTGTGGGCGAATCACAATATAAGCGACATTTTTTGCCCACATTACACCAAATCCACCCCAAGAAGCGGTCATGGTATTCTGCTTTCCCTCTTTTTCTGCAGTAATCAGCATCCAGTCTTTTCCTATCAATTTAAAAGGGCTCTGTTCAAATTCCTCAGGTTTAATCTCATTAAATATAGTCATAACTATGATCTCCTTTGTTTTTCATTTTGCTTTACAAAATCCTTATGTATATATGATAATATAAATATATGAAGAAGTATAGTATGCACCTTTCTGTGTGCTACTATCCAAAAGGAGAGTGCCAAACCAAATGTGCTTTAACGCTTCCACCATATGTAGCTAGCCCATAGTACGCCCCATAATGCTGTTAAACCTTGGTACTCCTGAATCGTTTTAAATGTTGCCAATATATATAGCAGCCCGACAAGCACCCCCAAAGCAAACAAATCATATGCCATTCGCCATGCTTTAGATCGCTTGGTTACTGTTTTCTTAGGAACTATTGATTTATACCATGGTTCAGGTGCAACGATCATGATTTGCTGTTTAGCATTATGACCATGCATCATTGCTTCATTGATAACAGGCAAAGGTTGCGTATCGCCTAAATACTCTTTTAATTTCTGGCCACAGTAACGACAGTATTTTGCATTATAAGAAGGTTTCTTACCACAAAAATCACAATACATGATTACCTCACATACTCGTTTTTTCTATAGGATTCCCAATATTTATAGTTTTTCTTTCATTGACACGAAAAATAATAACAATAAAGTCCTGCAGAATCTCTTTTGAGTTCTTGCAAGACTTATAATATTTTACTTCTAGAACAATGAAAGCTGATTGTCCTCATACCCTTTTTTATAGCCTTTGATAATATCATCCATTCTATAAAGAATTCCAAATCGATTACATTGATTTTGAAACAACTGCCACAGCAGCTTTGCGTTTGGTGAAGAGCACTCATATTCGTTGCCAAACTGACGGATGTATTTTTGCCGAAGAGCAGGAAAGTGTTCATCAAGCTTTTGATAATACCATTCTCTCTGATTCTGCCTTAAGGTTACTCCAAACAAGGGATATATAAACTTAGCTCCATTTTCATGTGCAAGGCGAATCATCTCACTGATATTATGCTCATTATCCTCTAAAAATGGAAGTACGGGCATAAGTAATATCCCAGTAAAAATCCCATTCTCTGAAAGCTGTCTAATGACAGAAAATCGCCTGGAGGAGTCTGCTACATTCGGCTCTATTTTTTTACAAAGTATATCATTCGCTGTGGTAATGGTCATTTTGACAATCACTGGCGAATGCTTTTTTATTGACTTTAGTAAATCAATATCTCTTATGATCAAGTCACTTTTGGTTGCAATACAAATACCAAAACGGTTAGCATGTATTAACTCTATAGCTCCTCTTGTTAAACCATATTTCTTCTCAAAAGGATTATATGGATCGCTCATTGCACCGGTTCCTACCACTCCAGTCCTGCGTTTTGATTTCAGCTCAGATGAAATCAAAGCAAGAGCATTCTCCTTTGCCCTTACCTCATCAAAATTTTCCACTTGATAGCATTTACTGCGGCTGTCGCAGTAAATACAACCATGGCAGCAGCCTTTATAAATATTCATATTATAATTTTTCCCAAACCAATTATCACCAGTATCATAACCAGATATAATTGTTTTTGCAGGTATAAATTCCATTTTATAAACCACTTTCAACAATAAATTAAAGCATGCTTAATTTTATCATTAAGCAACTTTTTCGGCAAGACTGACAGTAAGACATATACTCTTACCCTTACGGCTTACCGGATAAGCTTTGTGCACTGGTATTCATCTGGTATTCAATCAATTCTTTATACTTTTTTCCAATGTCCGAGACAGGACAAACAAACACCTGTGAGGGCTTGCCTTCTTCCACAATGCTTCCATGATCCATAAGTATAATTCGATCAGCCACCCGCAGGGCAAAAGGCAATTCGTGAGTTACCACAATCATAGTACTGGCACGATAGCGGGCCAACTCTTCCATTACTACTAATACTTCACGTACTAGAATTGGGTCTAAGGACGCAGTAGGCTCATCCCACAGCATAAGCTCCGGCTCATAAGCCAGTGCTCTAGCAATTCCCACACGCTGCTGCTGCCCGCCTGATAGCTGATCTGGTTTGTGATCCAGATGGCTATCTAAACCAACCTTACGCAAAGACTCTGTTGCCCGACTTTCAGCATTTTCCCATTCCACGCCACTCATCACTAATCCTAACATAACATTCTCAAGGGCACTTAAACGTCCAATCAGATTAAAATGCTGAAATACAAAACCAATCCGTTTGCGGGCTTGTCGCAATTCATCCGGATCCATTGCAAGAATATTGGAGTCATTTAGCATGATAGAGCCGCGATCCGGCTCTACTAAACGGTTAATTGTGCGAATGGCAGTTGATTTCCCGCATCCAGATGGTCCCATTAGTACGACGGTTTCCCCGGCTTTTACCCTAAGATTAAATTCATTAACAGCTACTAAACTGCCAAATTGTTTATAAAGATTTTGAATAACAAGCATCTTAATCACCCAGCTTATTTAAACTTCATTTTACGGCGATTCATGGTTTGCAAGAGTCCCGGACGCCCACTGGGTATGACAATTTCTCGCATTACCTCATCAAAAGATAGTCCAAGTGACTCCCCAGCAGTCAATTCATCAATGGCAATTGGACTAATTTTTTCTGCATTATTTGCAAGTAATAACCCCATAACCGCTCCTAGAAATGGTACGCCAATCCACGGCAAATTTGGAATTCCACCGCCAGACAAGACAAACATTGCCGTAAGCAATAGTGCACCAATCCCCATACCATAGATACATTCCGGTGCAGTAAAGCTATTTTTTACACCTTGCACCACTCGTCTGACCCCTTTAGCCCGAGGTGCTTGATTGACTGCCCATTTTCGACGAATGACGGTCATAATGGCTGTATGATCAAGAGTCAAGAATATCATCACAGCAATCAGCGAAACCATACCGGCTAAAATCGCTTTCACTTGCATCAAAATCGTCATGACTTCGGCCCGGGGATCAGGCTCAATGATACCCACAGCAGAAGTATATAATGACACATTGTTATGCCCTACTACCCGATAGATAATAGGTCCTGCAAAGTCTGTTGTAATATTGCTTTTTGTCAGGATTTGAATACGCTGGCTGGGTATTACCTGCCCTGCAATAAACTGATCCATTAGATTGGCTGCTCGTGTGATTTCCTCATCTTTCAAATTCGGAACAGCTGCTCCCAAGTACTGTAACTGCTCTGCAATAAGGGGTGTGTTAAATTGCTGCAGCCTAGTAATGCCAGTACCAGTTTCATTAAGAGTTTGGCGAGCTCCATTCACATCAAAAGTACGTAAATTAGTGACCATACTATTGCCATTGGCTACAATCCCATCAATAGCTGCCCGCGCCCGGCGGGCATCGGCTGCCACATTATCAACTGCGCTCAGTGTATCTTGCAGAGTCACTAGATTTTGCTGTGTTGCAGTCAGTTGGTTAATAGAAGATGATACCTCAGGATTTAATAATCGGATGATTTGCAAAGTGCTGACAAGGCTGCCCATAGCACGTGAAGAATTCGTCAATTGCAGCTGAATGGCACTGGTATCGAGTTTTGCTAAACCGCTTGTTGCTGCTTCAATCGTTGTTTCTGCCTTAGCCAAGCTGCTTAAAGTCTCTTCTACCGCAGTAATACTGCCGCTATAACTATTCAGCGCATTATTGGCAACGCCAGTCATATTTTGAGCATCTTGAGCAATCTTGGGAATTTGAAGAACCAAGCTTGATGTTTCTTTCAAGGCATTTCCTAATTGAGTGCGAGGATTGTGAAAAATAGCTGTTCCCACAAGATTTCCAATAACATTATTGATAACAGCATGTCCTTGCCCATTGGCTGCTTGGGTTCCATCACCTTGTATAACCATCCCTTCAGCTGAGCCACCGCTCTTTACCATTGTTACTTTTACTAACACGTTTGCGGAATCCAGGGGCGCACCAGAAACAAGCTCACTGGCAGCCGTTCCCTGAAATGCAATGGTATCACCAAGCATAAACGAAACTCCAGCTGCTGGAGTAATATTAGCTTTGGTAGCAAAAGCAGTCAAAAAACGTTTTAGCTCGATCATCGAACTCACTAAATACACCATATCACTACTTTTGCTGTCCACGGAAACGCTTTCAGCGTAACCAACTGCCTTTTCTTCTCGTATTGCATTGGCAATCTGCTCACCTAAACGCATAGAGTTCTCAGGTTCACTACCAACTGGAAATGCAATATCAATTGTATGATACTGACTGAGTAATTTTTCAATCTCGGCATTGACAGAAGCCGATTTACTAATAGATTGAATAATAACAGTAACAGACCCACCATCGCGAAAAGCAAATAGTACGCCATCAATCTGCATAATTTGTTCAATAATCGTATTTTTTGCTCCTTCTGGCACCGCCTTTAAGGTTACTCGTGGTTCGGTCATAATACTAATCCCCGAACGACCTGGAACACTGCCAAAAATACTGTCAACGCTTTCATAGGTTTGTTTTGTTTTATTTTGTGCTGGTAGGCCCACTAAAAAACTGGTCAGCCCGTTTAAGGTTGGCCCCTCTTTTATTTTTCCCCCAGGAAAAACTTGTTCAATTACTTTTTCAATCTGAGCCTGACCATTTTGTTTCATCTCTTCTCTTACATTGATCAGCAGATCAAATTCTCCATAATCGCCAACAAGGGTAGATATAGTTGCAGAAAAGTATGTATTTGCTGACATGGCGATTAGATTCGCCAAGGATGATCCAATGATAATACTAACAATCAAGAGTATCACAATATCACGGTTAAAAGAGTTGGAAAAGAAAGTACGCACAAATGTTTTACGTGTTTTAGCTAACACAGTTGCCACCTATACTCCCTCCTCATAACTTCCCCTGCTATTAGCAACGCTTTACGTCCTTTAAACATTACCTAACCACAGAGGCACAGAGAATCCCCTTCAGCGTCCCCCCTCTGTGTGCTCTGCGGTTCAATATCCTTTCTTTATTTACAATAAAGAATATCTGCCGCTATGTAAGAGTATCTGCAGGTTCTTCTTTTCTTAGTCATCAAAGAAGAAATTTTATTGGCTCGCCTTGCTGAGCTTTGACTCCTCAAGGTAAGGCTGAATTACAAAAATAATTTGAGCCAGTATCTAAGTTCTAGATACTGGCTCAAATTATTTTTGTATTGTCTTACGTAAAGCATTTTTCACGCAATAAGCAGTCAAGATTAAACCTAGATAGGCAAGACACTCATCAAATTCTTCCATATTCTGAAGATGTAAATGCCTTTCGCCTAACTCTGCAGTTACAAATGCCAAAATCGTAATTACCAGCTCAGTGACGGGAAATCTGCGCTCTTGCACTAGTTTATAGGGAATTTTATATAAGCCGTATTTAATGACCATACATAGCCACACTACTATTATTACCGCAAGCAGTGGATTGACAAGGGGACCATAAGGCAATTGGGATAGTGGAAGAAAAGAAGGGCCATCAATAGCATGAAAACCACTGGGATAAAATACTCTCCCCCAGCTTAATTCTCTGCCAATCATCAATAACCATAAAGGTATCGCCCAAATCAGAAAGCGAGCAGCAGGAATATCTCCGGCCGACCTGGCTTCCTGCCACCATACGCAGGTTAAAAGTAGACCGAGTGCTAATATGGCAACCTGCAGCCATTCTAACAGACTATTTTCCCACCCCCATGAAACAGGTAAATAAGGGGTAATGAAATATGACAACAAAACACCCACAAGTAAGAACCATTTACAATATTTCAATTTAAAACCTCCGCTCAAGTGAAATAAATGACTATTTAGTCAATAAAAGATATACTACTATTAAAATAGCAACATATCCAATTCTACCACTTAGCAATAGTTTCCACAAGACTAAACATGACTCTGCTTAAAACAAAGAATACCCCCAGATATTCCCTTACAAAATACTGCACACTTACACCAATACTTTAAAGGGTTTTATACTCAAATGGTAAATAATATTAATAATTAGACGATCTAAATCATTCTGTGGTTTGTTCAGTAATAAAGGAGGACATATGTCAATCAATACTAAATTTATAAATCGCTTGCAGCACTATCAAGATCAAAAAGAAAAGCAAATCAAGCGATTTAATCGGACTAGCAATATACGAATGCTCGTGTTTTTAATAGGCGCAGGAGTTACTGGCTTTTCATTTCTTAAAGCCGAATCCCTTTATGGTTATTCTGCCTTATTTTTATCCCTTCTTCTCTTTGGTTATTTTGTGTTCAAGCATCAAAAGATCACAAGAGAACTCAATAAGCTCATCTGTAAAATTAAAATAAATGAAAAGTATCTTAGCCGAATGGATGGAAGCTGGATTGATTTTACAGATAACGGGCAGGAATTTATAGATCCTAATCATCCCTATACAAGTGATTTGGATGTCTTCGGAGCAAAATCCTTGTTTCAGTGGATGAATGTTACTTATACTTTCCATGGCAGAAAGCAATTACGAGATCTTCTTGCTGCTCCTGAGAAAAATATCTCACTCATAAAAAAACGTCAGAATTCTGTAGCGGAAATGGCACAAAAGGACAAGTTCGTAGAAGAATTACAGTGCATAGGCATGCTTACCGCTGAAGTTAAGAATGATCCGGATACTTTGATTGCTTACGCAGAAGAATCCTCTCCGTCATATACGAAGTTGCTGCAAATTATATTCTATATCGTACCTGCAGCAACAATTCTAACGATGGTTTTATTTTTTAATGGCTTTTCGATTTCGATTTATGTACCGTTAATTCTAATTATTATACAAATGGTGATTACAGCCATTGGATTTTCAAAGAATGCATTGACCTTATATACGGTGTTTCAATTTAAAGAAAAAATTAAAGCGTTCCATCACTTCATTCAACTAATTGAACAAGAAAACTTTCAAAATGGACACTTAATGCACCTGCAAACAGAATTGTATCACGCTGAGAAATCTGCCTCACTGCAAATAAAACAGCTTGAAAGAATTGTTGCTGCAAGCGAGCTTCGTTATAATTTCATTTCATTTTGTCTTATGAACTTTCTCTTACTGTGGGATTTTCATTGTGTATTTGCATTAGAAGCTTGGAAGAAAGAAAATGGTAAAATGATCCGAAAATGGTTTCGAATCATCGGCGAATTTGAAGCAATTGCAAGTCTGGGTGTCATTTTACAAATACATCCACAATGGGCTTTTCCTGATTTCGTAGAACAGAACCTAGCATTTTCCGCAACAGACATTGGACATCCCTTACTCGTTGAAGATAAAAGCGTACGCAACAATATTGAAATCAAAAATAATCTCTGTGTCATAACCGGATCGAATATGTCAGGAAAGACGACTCTATTACGGACAATTGGAATCAATCTTATTTTGGCTTATTGCGGAGCTCCTGTCTGCGCTACTAAGCTGGAATGCTCCATTATGAATATTTTTACGTCTATGAGAATCAGCGATGATTTAAACAGCGGTATATCCACCTTCTACGCTGAACTGCTGCGCATAAAAATGATCATCGATTTTTCACACAAAAAGCAGGACATGATCTTTTTGATTGATGAAATATTTCGCGGCACCAATTCAATCGATAGGCTGGTTGGAGCTACCAGCGTGCTAAAGAATTTAAATAAATCATGGGTAATTGGGTTAATTTCCACCCATGATTTTGAACTCTGCAATCTAGAAGATGAAGCTGGTAATAAAATCATGAATTATCATTTCACCGAAAGCTATGTAAATAATGAAATACAGTTTGACTATAAACTTCGCAGTGGACGCTGCACAACTACCAATGCAAAATATTTGATGCGAATGGTGGGCATTGAATTGTATGATTCTAAATAGACAATTACTCTTATATAACGTCAAAGCTCCTACAAAATTAATAACTTCTGCAGGAGCTTTGGCGTTATATTTTTCCATGGCACTTCTCCTCATAGCGACTTGCCATTAAAATGCCGATGGCAATCGAATTTAATTTTGCAATATCCGAATCGGCTCTGGAGGTTAAGACAATAGGGGCTTTCGCTCCCACAATAATCCCCGCCAATTTACCTCTGGCAAAGAATACAATGGATTTATAAAGCATATTTCCCGCTTCAATAAAAGGCATAAGCAATATATCCGCCTGGCCTGCCACCGGATTGATAATGCCTTTATGCCTAGCAGCCTCAAGAGAGATTGCATTATCTAGTGCCAAGGGACCTGCAACCACACACCCTTTTAACTCGCCAGTTTCATTGATTTTTACCAAATCTGCAGCATCAATAGTAACTTGCATTTTAGGATTTACTTTTTCAACCGCACAGATGCATGCTACCTTGGGATTTTCATTGCCTAGCGCATTCGCAACTTGTACCCCATTCTCAACAATTTGCTTTTTAGTCTTTAGATCTGGTGTAATATTCATTGCTGCATCTGTAATATAAAATAATCGGTCATAGCCATCTATATCGGCTACAGCAACATGAGATAGTACGTTGTCAGTTCTAAGACCAATTTTCTTATCAAGTACAGCCTTAAGAATAATGGCTGTATCAACCATCCCTTTCATTAAAACCTGAGCTTCACCTCTTGAAACAAGCTGCACTGCTATTCTGCATGCCTCGACATTATCCTTTTCTCCTAGAATGGTAAAGCCATTGATATCAATATCATTATCTTGAGCAATCTGCCTAATTTCTTCTTCATTTCCGACTAGTATAGCATTAGCGATTCCTAAATCCTTGGCATTTTTCACGGAAAGCAGCACTTCCAGGTCTTGAGCTACTGCTACTGCAATCGTTTTTGGCCCCTTTAGCTTTGCGGTCTTAATAATTTCCTCAAAATTTTTTATCATTGCATTACCTCATATTATTGTTTGTTCTATGAGAATGTAGACCAGCTACATTCTCATAGTTCATTCATTTACTTCTTTGCTGCCATTTCTTTATAAGCTTCGTATTTTTCTCTAGCCGCTTTTTCTGCTGCTGTAAATAATTCTTCTGCTTCTCCAGGAAAATTTATCACTAAGGATGAGTACCGTACTTCTCCCATCAGGAAATCTCTAAAATTT
>Ga0316600_10001664_pt1 | contig 10084 bp, 16 predicted proteins | sample OWC_soil_day5_CT_FD_207652 | JGI IMG/M metagenome (GOLD analysis project Ga0316600, IMG submission 207652) | Wetland soil microbial communities from Old Woman Creek delta, Ohio, United States - OWC_soil_day5_CT | ecosystem: Environmental > Terrestrial > Soil > Wetlands | place: USA: Ohio...
TCGTTTCATCGCCATATTGAGCGAGTGCATGGTTGAGCTGGACGATCTTGGCTGCCCCCAGCGCGACCTCGTCAGAGGTCCTATCGAATGAACCCTTGGCGGAGGATACGAGCAGGCCCAGCACCAACGCCGCCATCGTCGCGACCACGCCAATTCCCAGCTTCACGACGTCCTTTGAGTCGTCCTGAAGATGCTGATCGGGCAGGTGGATGCGCAGGAACAGCCCTGCGAGGGCGCCGCCGAAGACGCACGCGAGAACGATTACAGAGGTCGCTATCGGATTCATATTCACGCTTGGGGATGCGCCGCGACGACGAGCCAATAGATGGGCCCGCCGTCCCAGCTCATACAAACTGTCGCAGACGCAAGACTTCCTTCGGATAGTCTGGCATATCTCCCCAAGGTGCGGCGTGGCTTGCGTACGGAGCGCCCATTGGAATCGACCCATCAGGCGGCTGTTGGCCGGCCCCTGACTAGGCTCGCGTCATTTCATCAAGCTTCGCTGCACAGCTCGCCTTGAACGGACCCGTCAATTCAGGCGTGGTCCAGTCGCCAGCGAGAACGTACTTGCCTGCACCATGAGAGCGAGCATGCCGGTTTCGCTACCCTTGGAGTGAACTTCCCCCTTTGGTACGAAGGCTCCACAGTTCGTGCCGACCCGCAGGCGAATGCCATCTTCACCGGCGACCCAGCCCGAGCCCTGCACAACCAAGAACAACTGATCGAAGCCGGCAGGGTGTGGCCCGATAGCTCCGCCAGGCACGAAGTAGATGGCGTATGCGTGCGACTCACCGGTTCCATGGGCGAGGTCGACACTCGACGCACCCGAAGCGGCGAACTGCTCGATTGCCCGAGCATGCTGGTGCGTGAAATCAACGATCCGGATGGCCACTGACGCCTCCTCGCATGACGCCCAACTTCTTCCTACTCAGCACGGCGGCCGGCTGGTCTGCTTTGGGGCGATTCTGCCTACCTGCGCTTCCGGCCGCTATTGGCCGACGACGGCCGGTCTTGTACTGCCAATGTTGTCTATTCTCGACTTGCACACCCCCGCTCGCAGGCTTGAGGTGCTGGCAACTGCTTCATTCATCGCGGTTTACTAGGTCCGGCCTAACGGCTGTGACGTAGGTAAGCCCCTCTCCGTCTGTCACGGTGCAGCTCACGACGTACGGCTGAGGCGTGCCTGCCGTGAACTCATAAGTGTGACGACCAGCTACAAACTGACGGGTAGCCCTTGGGGATCCCAGGACGGACAAAACCTCGGAGATGCTCATGCCAGGTCGAACCGGCAGACCGATGGCGCTGAGAAGACGTTCAATGCAGTCTTGAGGAAGCTCGGAAAAGGAAATTTCCACGCCACCAGTCGCATCGGGCGTACTCGCGTGCCGTGAGAAGCTCGTGAACCCGATGCCCTCGTTATGCCAGCGGGAACCCATCCACTCCCAGTCCGCGGCCTCTCCAATGGCCGTGTCATCCGGGACGAAGTCGCGCAGTCGCAACTTGGCAAACTGTTCGTAGGGAATGAGCTGCATTGGGCGTCAAGGGAACGGCATCTGATGAAATTACTATGGCCGCTCTGAGGCGGTGCACGCAACTGTTAGAGAGGTCGGCTTCTGGCCGACTAGGGGTCCAAGTAGCAGGACAGCGAAAAGTCCAGCGATGCTCGCGTAAAAGATGCATCGCCACACCCACATCTTCTTTGCGCGGGTTGAGTACTGATCCGGTGGCTCCCGCTTCCTGACTGCGCGGAGCCAGGCTGAGTAAGTCTTGTTTTCGGGCCACGCAAGGTAGCGAAGAATCGACGGCGAACCGGCCAGCACCCACTCATCCGGTTGCTCTCGGCGAAGGTGATCAACGAGGTGAAGGTTAATGACCCACTCTGCCCCGCGCGCGACGATTGAACCCAACGCGAAGGCCAACGTTGCGAAGAACCGAGGGTCATCCATGAAAGGGCATTGTGACCGCTTTGGGGTCCAACTGCCCAGTCACCAATTCGTCCGGTTGTGGCCGGTTGCGCCCTCACTGTGGTGAGAACTGCGTAGTCGACGGTAGAGTCCATTTCGTCGCTCTTTATTACCGATAGGCTCGATATAGGGCGCACGTAATCCCGAACTTCGCATACCAATCGCGGACGGAATTGGGGGCAGATGCCGAGAAACCATCTCTCGTCGCTTTTTCCAGCCAGCTAACGCGCCCCTTTGCATCGTCGCTTGGGCCGTGGCCCCAGTAGCGCTCAAAGAGGTTCGCGAGCGCGCGCTCGGTAGCAAGCGAGCTGGCGCCAATCTCGGTCCAGTTACTTCCGTTCCACTTGAAGTACAGAGCTAGAGGGGCCTCATCCGGCTTTCCAGAACAGAAGGCTGGATCGCGTGGCACGAGCACCAGGAATGGTGTGCCGTCAAATATTTCGAACGAAAGTGGCGAACTCGTGCCGTCTCCACGCCAGACGACATTCATTTCGGAGTAGCGGAGTTCGACTTCAAGTTCCCGACCTCGAGGAGCAGCGGGAAAGCCACTCGGCTGTCGCCGTGCGCGTCGTTCGATCAAAATCATCCGCCCGTCATGCAGCTTCACTTCTTCGGTCCAAACGGCTTCGTCGTAGCGCTTGCATCCGCCGAGCGCCACTTGAATAGCGATGAGCGCTATGAGCAGTGCTCGAACTGACGGAAGGCCTGCGGCGCGCATCTCCGTGCGCGGTTCCTCAGTCAACTGCTTTGGATGAGGCATGCTTACCTTACAGGTGAATGCCCATCGCCATCGCTTTGACGATTTGAGCATCTCGTCAGCGCTCACGTCCCGCCTGCATCACCGTCACCGCTACCGGACTCAGCGGGTACTTCATCACCGTCCGCTCTCCCCGGCGGATTTCCGCCACCACCTGCATGTTGGGGTTCAGCATTAGCGGCTGACTGCTCGCCTGCAACTGTTGCTCGTCTAGCGCAACCACAGCCTTGAGACATCGCGCGGATTCCCATCTACCCGCGGCGGTCCCAAGAATGTCCGCTTACAGGAATTGTGACTGGGCGGCGGGACGTCCGCTAGCAGGGGTATTGGACGGCCAAACTCAGAGTCGGCTATTGGCCGACCGTAGCCGCGTCGGCCCAATCTCAATTACGGCACATTACGGCTGCAACCGTAATTGTGAAACGCGGCGTAGGCAAGGTCCGCTTCGAGCTAGTTGGAAGGCGTTGCCAGGCGACCGCTGTTGGCCGGCTACGCCCATCAGGTGGAATCTGGCTATGGCTCTGGGTTGTCGGCGATCAGCGCCAGAAAACGCGCTTGCTCCTGTGACGTAGAGACTCGTATTCGAATGAAATTCTCGCCGTTGAGCTTTACGTCGGCGTAAGTTCCGGACGCGTCTTCGTGAAAGTGCAGGAATGCCTTGGACTTGCGGTAAAAACAGCCAGACGTCCGCTCAACGAGCGTTGAATCCTTGCGCAACTGACGAAGCATCGGCTCAAGAGTAGAAAGTGTTTCGGGGCGAGCGTGCTTCACGGCGTGTTCGACGAAAAGGCAGCGGACGCCTCGACCGAGCGGTTAGGCAGCAGCTTGGCTTCGAGATCCAGGAGGGCGTGGCTGCATGACGCAACATCCGATGCCGTTGGTGGGTCCCGCTTGGGAAGTAAGCAGGACTCGTACGTCTTATTCAGTCTCACGCTACAGCGGCCTGACCACCATGTAGGTAAGGTCGGGCGCCTTGTCGCTGTGCAGTTGCAGGCGATCAGGCCCTGTTCGCTTCACGCTGCAGCATACCGTCTTGAACCCGAAGCTTGCGCCAAACCAGGTCAGGTCCCAGCAGAGCAAATCACCTCGAAGGACCCACTTGCCCTCGTCTGCGCACTTGTCACCAGCTTTGCTGGCGCCTGGACGGGCACATACGGTCCCGTCGCCGCGGAAGTCCCAAACCATGGTGGTGGCCGGATTCGTTGGATCACCGTAGGTGGAGAGCGCCCAAGACTTCCCGCTGACCAGGGCGCGAAGCTCGTCGCCGACGATTGCAGCAGCGGGTTGAGCACGCAGCGGAACTGCGCTCAGCGCGGCGATTCCCACGGTGCAGGCGAAGATCCAACCATGCGGCTTCATCATCGTGCCTCCTTGGCGGGACGAACAATCTGAACTTTTGTCCCCAGGCGGTCCGCAGCAATTGCTGACCATGTCACCCAACCCTGCTCGCAGTTCGTGGGAGTGAACCTGCTGCTCGGCCGCGGCTGCGGCTTTCACGGACATTGCATCGAGGCGTCTCTACTGCCTTCGCGTTAACCGGCCCGCCACTGACTCCACGCCGGGAAAGAAACGGGTTCCCGGCGGGTCCAGTTGTACGCGGGGTTAGACCTCATTTCGCCGCCGTTAAGTAGTGTGCGATTGCTTCGAAGTCGCCAATCTTGTCGAAAGGCGTCTCGATAGGCGGATGCGTACGACGCCCTGCCGCGAAGGCTCCAAGTTGGTTTATCAGATACCCGGTGGTTTGCCCCGCCAGCCGCGGAACCGCTTCTGCTCCGGCAAAAGTCGGGCCGTGACATGAACCGCATTTCATCTCGGCCACGCGCTTTTCGCCGACGGCCACCTTGGCCGGATCAGTGCTGTAGACGCCGAGCACTGGCGGACGCGACGCGAAGTAGTCCGCTATGTCCGCTATATCGCGGGCAGACAGGTTCGCGACGTTCGCCTTCATTACGGGATCAGGCCTCTTGCCAGTCTTGAAGTCAGTTGTGGCCTGGACGAGATACTTCGAAGGTTGTGCCTCTAGTAAGGGAGCGAAGGCCGTGACGTTTGTTGGCTTATGGCACAGAAGGCATAGCTGAGCCTTCCTTTCTCCGGCCCCAGCATCCGCAAGCGCATCAGTCGACATCAAGAGACCGCAGACAATCAATACGGTGCGCATGGCTCGCCTTCCTACTTAGGTCTAACTAGTTCTAGCGAGAATCAAGTTCCCTTTAAGCCTGAGCCGGGATTCGAGCTAACCGGACCCAGTCACCCATGTGCTCGCAACGGCGTAGATGAGCGTGAGCACGCCTCCTGCAACGGACGCTGCTCCCGCAATGAAAAGTGCAGCCGCGATCCGACCATGTGGACTAATCGCGGCTTCGGCCCATGTCTCAATAGAAACGAGTGCTCGGGGGCCGCGACGAAAGACGTCGCTCTCGCCCACCAATATCCTGCTCACGATGTGCAAGAAAGTGCCCCAGGCGACAAGTGCTGCGCCGAGCGCGAGGACCGACCCAAAGAACTCGAGCAACGTCATGTCCAGTTCAAGAATCTGACCAAGCGGAGATGGCCGCTCTTAGGCGATCTTGCAACCCCAGTGCCGAGTCTGCAAGTGGCCGCTTTCACTCCTTTGGCACTTCAAACCTTGACCAAAAGCTTGGGGGCGGTTCATCGTCGAACTGCGGCAAATCATCAGTGATCTCGTACCACGAAGCTTTTGAGGCGGTGTGGATGTGCACGACGGGACGCACGCCGGGGTCAAAATCCAGCGCTCCAGCGGGGATCGTCACGTGAGGCCCGTCATCATCCTCGAGCGCAGGCACGCTGGAGCCGCAGTGCCGACAGAAGGAACGGAACGTCCCAGGCGAAGATTCGTAGCTCTGGACGTCTGAAGCGCCTCGCGTCCATCGAAACGTCCCACCGTCCGCGTGCAAGAAGCTCCCGAAGGCAGCTCGATGAGCTTTTCGGCACATCGAGCAGTGACAGTGATTAATGAACTGCGCCTTTCCTTGCAGTTCGAAGCAAATCCGCCCGCACAAGCACGACCCTTGGATCACAGTTGCCTCCAAACGTGACCGCTTTGGGGCGATTCTCGCGCGGAGGCGCCAAGTCAGCTACTGGCCGAACGGCGCCAATTCTGAGAGTTACGGGTTCTGCCAAGGGTCCGCCGCAGGCCTGACAGAGACAAATCCTAGGCGCGACAGATCACGGAGAAGGCCGCTTGACAGCGAGTTCTTTAATATGTGACCATTAAGGCACATATGAAACTCAAGCCCGATCCCGACAGCGACCAGATGGATGCCGTGTTCTTCGCGCTCGCCTCCGAGCCGCGACGGCGCATCCTCGACGCGCTCAAGAAGGAACCCGGGTGCAACGTCAACCGCGTCTGCGAGTACCTAGAGAACGACATTGGCCGCTTTGCCGTCATGAAGCATCTCGCCACGCTGGAGGCTGCGGGCCTGGTGATCGCCGAGCGATCTGGCCGTGAACGCCTCCTCTGGTTCGACCCGACACCGATTCAGTGGATCCATGAGCGTTGGACCACGGAACTGAGCGCTTTTTGGGCGGCACGACTGACGCGGCTGAAGTACAGCGCAGAAGGTGCTGAAGTGATTCGACTTCCCACTCACCAGACGAAAGGACGTCGGCATGGCTGATGACAGGACTTCCCCCGATGCGATCTTCCGCATCGTGATCCAGGCCGACATTCAAAGGGTGTGGCGTGAGTTGACCAAGACGGATGAAGCGCAGGGCGCGGTGTTCAACGCTTGGCTGCACACCAAGGGACTGGTGCCCGGCGGGCACATGCAGATGCGGACCGGCTCCGGGAAGCACACCCTTGTGGTCGGCGAAGTGCTCGAGGTCGACCCACCGCACCGCTTCGTTCACAGCCATCGCTTCACCCAGTACGACGATCCCGTTTGCCAGGTGGCCTACGAACTCAAGCCGGTGGCTTCTGGCGTCGAAGTGACGCTGCGCGTCAGCGGAATGCCAGCCGGAACGCGCACAGCCAAGAGCATGCAGCAGGGCGGCCACATGATCCTGAAGTCACTCAAGGCCATCGCCGAGACCGGTCGACCACCCATGGGAACTCGACTGATGTACGCCGCCTTCGACTTGATGGAGTTCGTTCTGCCGAAGCGCACTCGCAGCGAGCACTGGCCACTGTAGAAACCATTGACACACCGAGGAGACAACCATGGCTGATCCAGAAGCCGCCATTGCCACCCAACTGCGCAATATCGAAATCAAGACCGGCAAGACCTTTGCGCAACTCTGCAAGTTGATCGCCGGCTCGGGCCTGACCAAGGTTGGTGAACAGCGCGCGATGCTGATGAAAGAACTCCAACTCGGCTACGGCGATGCGAACACGGTTGCGCTTCGCGCCAAGCTGGCCGCTGCACCTGCCGCAGAGGACGCCGATCCGCTGGACGCGATCTACTGCGGACCGAAGGCGCCGTTACGCAAGATCCACGAGCGGCTGCACGCTGCAATCACCAAGTTCGGACCGTTCGAAGTCGCGCCCAAGAAAGCCTACGTAAGTCTGCGCCGGAAGAAGCAGTTCGCGACGATCGGTCCGGCGACAAGAGACCAGGTCGAGCTCGGGCTCAACGCCAAGTCGCTTCCCACTGCTTCACGGCTTAAGGCATTGGCGCCGGGTGGCATGTGCCAGTACAGCGTGCGCCTGTCTGCGGCGGGCGAAGTGGACGCCGAACTGCTGAGTTGGGTACGCGCGGCATACGACGCGGCGGGATGAGGCGACTGCCGCAGCTTGCATCCGCATACATGAATTGCAAGGAAGAGTCATGGTCAACTCGTTCCGAACAGTGCTTCCATTCGTCTTCGCCGCCTTGCTTGCCGCGCCTAGTCTTGCGGCCGAGCACCAGCCGGTGAGCAAACGTCAGCAGTACGTTTACGTTCTTAAGTTGACTGCGCGCATGCAAGAAGCAAACGCCTGGACGGACGCCGAGAATGGTGTGATCGGACGGCACTTCGCACGCCTTGCTACGGCGACTGACGCGGGGCAGGTAATTCTCGCAGGGCGCACAACCGAAGCGCTCGACAAGACTTTCGGGCTCGTGATCTTTGAGGCTGAAAACGATGAAGCTGCCAGGCTTTTTATGGAGTCTGACCCGGCGGTCGAAGCCAATGTCATGTCGGCCACGCTGCACCCGTACTCGGTCGCGCTCTACCGCAAGATCCGATAGCAAGTACTCCAGCCGCTGAACCGCGCGGGTCGGCTGTTTCTCGACCAGATCCCGCTCAATCTCGTCAGGCCGGCGACGGATGCGGCGGAACGTCTGCTCTAAGCCAGCAAAGTCCGTCCGCTTTGCGGATGATTTCGAAGACAGGGGCCAGGTCCGGTTCTGGCCGTCTTGAGAAGTACCAGACGACACATCACTCGTCTTCGCTTCGGATCGACTTCATCCGGCCTTCTTCGTCAAACTCAAAAGTGATCACGCGCGTCATGTTCTCGAAGACGAGACGGTAGCTCGGCTTGTTGGTGTCCTGGACGCCATTTGGTCCGACGGCCGTCACGGACTGCAGCGTGCCCCGTCGTCGATAAGTCGCCTCGATGTCGGGGAGGCTCGGTTGGATCCCCCGCCACAGATCGGCAGTGAACCACTCTTCACGCCAGCTGGACTGGGCTTGGGCCGCGCCGGCGGCAAACTCCCGCACGCGTTGGGTCCGCTTTGCATCGGCGTTCGCGGCGGCCACGAGCACTGGGCCACCTAGGCTGGGCTCGACGAGTCGCACGATGCGGGTGACGCTGCCTGGAGCGCCATACAAATTTGTAAGGAGCACGACAGCCAAGTCGCGGCTGGGCACTCGGACGTAATTCGCAACGAACCCGGCGGTCTGCCCATCATGGTTAAGCGTAAGCACCGGCAGGATCTGATCAGTGAACCAGCCGTAGCCGTAAGTCGTGGCGGACCCGTCGGCCAGCGTCACCGCTTGTTGCGCAAGTGCCGCTGTTTCCGGTTTGAGCAGGCTCGGTCGCCGCTGCTCCTGTTCCCAGCGGGCCATGTCCGCCACCGTTGTCGCAATGTCGCCGAGGCCACGGCCTGTATGCGGCTGGATAGCTTCTCGGTTCTCGAGAAGATCATTTACCAGCCGATAGCCTGCGGCCCGGCCCATCAGGATCTGGTTCGGCAACGCGGTACGCGTCGTCGTCATGCCAAGCGGCGTGAAGATCCGCCCCTGCATGAACTGGGCGTAGCTCATGCCACTGACTCTTTCAATGACGCGAGCGAGCAGCCAATAGCCAGTATTGGAGTATTGCCACTTCGTCCCAGGTTTCGCCTCGATCTTGAGTTCGAGAAGGCGTTTCAGGAAGTCGTCGTCTGAGGGCGTCTCCCGGTACACCCCGTAGTCAAACGCTTCCTCGAAATCCGGCAAGCCCGAGGTGTGGCTCATGAGCTGGTGCAGCGTCGGAGCGCCCCATGGCTCAGGCAAGCCAGTCAGGTACCGACCCACCGGCGCATGCAGATCGACCTTGCCGTGCTCGTACAACATGAGAATGGCGTAGGCGGTGAACTGCTTGGAGATCGAACCGATCTCAAATACGTGCTGCGACGTCGCCGGGACGCTGAGCTCGACATTGGCCAAACCGACAGCACGGCTGTCGACCAACTGTCCGCCTCGAATGACGCCGACGACGATTGCCGGGATCTGATAGACCTGCCTCTGCCGTTCCAAGTAGCGGTCAAGTTCGTCAGCACGAGCGGGAGCTTGGTAGGCAGCCCCGACGACTAGGCAGACGACGGCTACGAGACTCGAGAGGCGCATCGCGTCAAGGTAGCGCTGTGCCCAACCTTCCACAAGGGCGGCTTTCGGGTGGAGTGGCCGACCTGGGAAGACGTCAGCTTGTGGCCGAGTAGGGAAGTTCTTAGACCTGAGCCGTTTACGACTTTATTGCCGTGTTTACGACTTTAATGTCCTGTTTACGACTTTAATTGCTAGGAACAATCTGCTGCAAACTGCCCCCCGCATCACTCCACAGTGACACTCTTCGCCAGGTTGCGCGGCTTGTCGACGTCGGTGCCGCGCGCGACGGCGGTGTGATACGCGAGCAGCTGCAGCGGCACGACGTGAAGGATCGGTGAGAGGTCGCCGTAGTGCTCGGGCAGGCGGATGACGTGGATGCCCTCGCTCGATTCGATCTGCGTGTCCGAATCGGCAAACACATAGAGCTGGCCGCCGCGAGCGCGAACTTCCTGCATGTTGCTCTTGAGCTTCTCGAGCAGCTCGTCATTTGGCGCCACCGTCACCACAGGCATCGCCTCGGTGACCAGCGCAAGCGGTCCATGCTTCAGTTCGCCGGCCGGATAAGCCTCGGCGTGGATATAGCTGATCTCCTTCAGCTTCAGCGCGCCCTCGA
>Ga0316600_10001668_pt1 | contig 10061 bp, 7 predicted proteins | sample OWC_soil_day5_CT_FD_207652 | JGI IMG/M metagenome (GOLD analysis project Ga0316600, IMG submission 207652) | Wetland soil microbial communities from Old Woman Creek delta, Ohio, United States - OWC_soil_day5_CT | ecosystem: Environmental > Terrestrial > Soil > Wetlands | place: USA: Ohio...
GAAGAGGAACGCGAGGTCGTGATCAACCGCTACGACCCGGCCACCGGGGGCTATATCAACGACATGACCGCCGGGGAGTACGACGTGGTCGTGACCGAACAGCCGATGCAGATCACGTTCGAGAACAGCCAGTTCCAACAGGTGATAGAAATGCGCAACGCCGGAATCCGCATTCCGGACGCGACCGCGATCCGCTACAGCAATCTGGCCGACAAGCACGAGATCGTGGCGCAGATGGACGCCATGGCCGCTCCGCCGTCCGACCAGCAGCCTCTCCAGGAGGCGCAGGCCCGGCTGATGGCGGCGCAGGCGGAAAAACTGATGGCCGACGGCAAAAAGGCGCTGGCCGAGGCGGAGAGGACCGCTGCGGAAGGAAACGGGCGGCAGTGACTACGGAAGTCGACATTCCACAACACGAAAGGAGCATCCATGCATTTCGATAATATTGACGCACCCGCGGATGAGGCGCTGCTTGGCGGCGCGGTCGCCGGACAGGAAGGCGCTCCGGCGCAGGGACAGGCCGTCGGGAACGTGCCGCAACCGGCGATGCCGGAAACAGGGCGCGACAGGACGGAACCGATGAAGGACGCCGACAAGGACAGAGAGCGTTCGCAGCACATTCCGCGCGAACGGTTTGACGAGGTCAACGCCAAGCTGAAGGCCGAGCGCGAGGCGCGCGAAGCCCTGCAATCCGAACTGGAGGCCATGCGCCAGCCGGGCGAGGATGAGTCGCCCGACGTCATGCAGATGGAATGGATGGCATTGGAAGCGCTTCGAAACGGCGATGCGGACACGGCGCTGGCGATTCGCGCGCATATCAACGCGGCGCTGCTGGATGAGGCAGAGCAGAGGGCCGAACAGCGGCTGGCGCAGCACGAGCACCATCGGGAACTGGCCGGGAAACACGCGCAATTCCAGGATGCGGTCGCGAAGACGCTGCAGTCGTATCCGATGCTCGACAGCGCGACCGGCAATCCGGATGCGATCGATGAAGTCGTGGCCTGGCGCGATTTCTACATCGACCGGGGCGTGCCCTGGCACGATGCGCTGGTGAAGGCCGTGGATAAAGTCATGCCGAACTGGACGGATGCCGCGTCGGACGCGCGCAAGGCAAATGCCATACGGCGCAATGCGGCGGCGTCGGGAGCCCAGCCCGCCGCGCCGGAAGCCGGGATCGGCACGCGCTCCGGCCCGATGACGAAAGCGCCGGAACGGCAGGAGGAATGGGAAAAGCTGTCCGCCGCCGAGAGGGACCGGCTGCTGGCGTGATGGATTGAGCAAGGAAGCAGGCGACGCTTGATGTGTCGCCTGTTTATTCGTGCGAGGGGGATGGCTTGGTATCGACCAGAAGTAGACATTCAGTAAACGAATCGTACTTTTCCGTCGCTGCCAGTTTCGCTTTCTTTCGCATCTCTAGCGGCATCCTCCTATCACCTCAACGTTATGCATCACCGCAATAGCTCGCTTTGACTATTCAACCGTGCACGAAAAGTATAAAGTTGCCTCTGCTTGTAATAACGTATTGAAACAGGATTGACACAATGACCAGCTCCCAACAACGCGCCGCCCTGCAAGGCCAAATCTGGAAAATCGCCAATGATGTACGAGGTGCAGTGGACGGCTGGGATTTTAAACAATATGTACTCGGCACCCTGTTTTATCGCTTTATCAGCGAAAACTTTGCCAGTCACATCGAAGGCGGTGATGACAGCATTCATTATGCGCAACTCGACGATGGCGTTATCACACCCGACATCAAAAACGACGCCATCAAAACCAAGGGATACTTCATCTATCCCAGTCAACTGTTCTCCAAAGTAGTAGCCAGCGCCAGTACCAACGAGAGCCTGAATACCGACCTGGCCGCCATCTTTGCCGCCATCGAAAGCTCCGCCAATGGCTACCCATCAGAGCAGGACATCAAAGGCCTGTTTGCCGATTTCGATACCACCAGCAACCGTCTCGGCAATACGGTCAAAGATAAAAACACCCGTTTGGCCGCCGTGCTCAAAGGCGTGGCCGAGCTGGATTTCGGCGACTTTGACGCCAGCCACATCGACCTGTTCGGTGATGCCTACGAATTTCTGATCTCCAAATACGCCGCCAACGCTGGCAAATCCGGTGGCGAGTTTTTTACCCCCCAGCATGTGTCAAGGCTGATTGCCCAGCTTGCCATGCACAAGCAAACCAGCGTCAACAAGATTTATGACCCGGCGTGTGGCTCCGGCTCGTTGCTGCTGCAAGCCAAAAAGCACTTTGACGCCCACATCATTGAAGAGGGGTTTTTCGGGCAAGAGATCAACCACACCACTTACAACCTGGCGCGGATGAACATGTTCTTGCACAACATCAACTATGACAAGTTCGACATTGAGCTTGGTGATACGCTGCGAAATCCGCGTTTTGGCGATGACAAGCCATTCGATGCCATCGTCTCCAACCCGCCCTATTCGGTGAAATGGATAGGCTCGGACGACCCCACCCTGATCAACGACGAGCGCTTTGCCCCGGCCGGTGTGCTGGCCCCCAAATCCAAGGCGGACTTTGCCTTTGTGCTGCATGCGCTGAGTTATCTTTCCAGCAAAGGCCGCGCCGCCATTGTCTGCTTCCCCGGCATTTTTTACCGGGGCGGTGCCGAGCAAAAAATCCGCCAATATCTGGTCGATCACAACTACGTCGAAACCGTGATTTCGCTCGCGCCCAACCTGTTCTTTGGCACCACCATCGCCGTGAATATTCTGGTGCTGTCCAAGCACAAAACCGATACCACCACCCAGTTCATCGATGCCAGCGGCCTGTTCAAGAAAGAAACCAATAACAACGTCCTCACGGATAACGACGACGAGATAAATCCCGGCCACATTCAGCAGATCATGCGAGTTTTCGATAGCAAGAAAGATGTCGAACACTTTGCCAAATCGGTGAGCTCGGATGCCATCGCTGCCAACGATTACAACCTGTCGGTCAGCAGCTACGTCGAAGCCAAGGACAACCGCGAAGTGGTGGATATAGCCAAGCTCAATGCCGAGCTGAAAGCCACCGTCGCCAGGATCGACCAGCTACGCAAAGACATCGATGCCATCGTGGCCGAGATTGAAGGCGAGGAGCTGGAGGCATGAGTAACGTCGTGATCTACACCACTGAAGATGGCGTCACACGGATTGATCTGCATCTGGAGAATGGCACGGCTTGGTTGTCCCAACTGCAAATTGCCGAGCTTTTTCAGACAAGCAAACAAAACATCAGCAAGCATATACAAGCGATTTATGATGACCAGGAGCTGGAGGAACAGGCAACTGTCAACCAGCAGTTGACAGTTCAAACTGAAGGCAAACGCGACGTTTCACGCACGATTACGCTGTACAACCTCGATATGATTCTGGCTGTCGGTTATCGCGTGCGCTCGGTGCGAGGGGTGCAATTCCGGCGCTATGCGTCCAGCGTCCTGAAAGAATATCTCGAAAAAGGCTTCTCTCTAAACGACGAAAGACTGAAAAACCTAGGCGGTGGCAATTACTGGAAAGAACTGCTTGATCGCATTCGCGACATCCGTTCCAGTGAAAAAGTCATGTACCGCCAAGTGCTGGATCTTTACGCCACCGCTGTCGATTACGATGCCCAAAGCGAAGCCAGCCTGTCATTTTTCAAGATTGTTCAAAACAAGCTGCACTACGCCGCTCACGGACACACCGCCAGTGAAGTGATCTACCTGCGTGTTGACAGCGACAAACCCTTTGCCGGGTTAAGTAACTTCAAAGGTGGCCAGCCGACCCAAGCCGAAGCCATGATTGCCAAAAACTATCTTGATGAACAGGAACTCAAAGTGCTGAACAACCTCGTTTCGGCATACTTCGACCTCGCCGAATTAAACGCCATTGAGCAACGAGACATGTACATGGCCGACTATGTGCGCGAGCTGGACACCATACTTGGCTCCGCCGGGCGCAAGCTGCTGGACAACGCAGGCGGCATCTCACACTCCCAAGCAGAAACCAAAGCCAAAGCGGAGTACCAAAAATACAAGGCCCGAACCTTGGCCAACGTGGAAAAAGACTACCTAAAAACCATCGCCACGCTGGAAAAGCAAGCCAAAACAGAAAGCCGTAAAAAATGAGCAATGAGCGTTTTATGGAAAAGCTGCTGGATGGGGTTGCGGTGGAGTGGAAGGCGCTTGGGGAAGTTGTACACATGCGCGCTGGTCAATATATTTCGGCAAGCAACATCATGGAGGAGGCCAGCAATGACTATCCCTATCCATGTTTCGGTGGAAATGGGATTCGTGGCTTTGTTGCGAAGAATAGCCATGATGGGAGGCACTTACTCATTGGTCGGCAGGGTGCATTATGCGGAAATGTGCAGCGAACATGCGGAAAGTTTTATGCGACAGAACACGCTGTCGTTGTTACGCCAAGTGATTGCATAAATGTTGATTGGGCATTTCACTTGCTTATGCTAATGAATCTTAATCAGTATGCATCTCAATCTGCTCAACCTGGACTGGCTGTCGGAAAAATTGAGAGTTTAAAAATCCCCATCCCCTGCCCAGACAACCCAAAAAAATCGCTTGAAATCCAGGCCGAAATCGTCCGCATTCTGGACGCCTTTACCGAGCTGACTGCCGAGCTGACCGCCGAGCTGACTGCTCGCAAAAAACAATACAACTACTATTGCGACCAGCTGCTGAATTTTGAAGAGGGGGCAGTGGATTGGAAAGCGTTGGGAGAGATAGGAGACTTCACGTATGGGTACGCAGCCAAAGCTCAAGATTCCGGGGATGTTCGCTTCGTCAGAATAACGGACATAAATTCTGATGGGAAGCTGATAGAAACGGACTCAAAGTATGTTGATCTTTCAGAAGAAAATGAAAAATATATTTTGAAGAGAAACGACTTGCTGATGGCTCGCACAGGGGCCACTTACGGTAAAACAATGATTTTCGAAGAGGATTATCCAGCCATTTACGCTGGATTTTTAATCAAGTTGAGCCTCGACGAAACGATCATCAATCCGAAGTTCTATTGGCACTTTGCGCAAAGCAGTTTTTTTTGGAATCAAGCCAATAAACTGGTATCGGGTGGAGGTCAGCCACAATTTAATGCCAACGCCCTCAAAGAGGTCAGGATGCCTATCCCATACCTGGACGACACAGAGAAGTCGCTTGCTGAACAAGCACGCATCGTTGCCATTCTGGATAAATTCGACGCCCTGACCAACTCCCTCAGCGAAGGCTTGCCGCGCGAAATCGAATTGCGCCAGAAGCAGTACGAGTATTACCGCGAACTGCTGTTTAGATTCCCGAAGCCGGAAGAGGTAGCAGACTGATATGAGCAAGACGCTGACGGAAATAGCTCAGCAACTGAGCACGCCCAAGATAGTCAAAAAAACTGTCCCTGAAAAAACCAGGGAAGTTGAAGAATCTAAACCCGTTCCAAAGGTGCAGCTGATCTATGCATTTAACGGCACGGGTAAGACGCGCCTGTCGCGGGAGTTCAAGCAGCTGATTGTTCCCAAAACCGATGGCGGTGAAGGCGATGACGCAGCCGATCAGCCTGAGTTGTCGCGCAACAAAATCCTGTATTACAACGCGTTTACCGAAGACTTGTTTTATTGGGATAACGATCTGGAGCTTGATGCCGAGCCCAAGCTGAAAATCCAGCCAAATTCCTTTACGGATTGGGTGCTGAAGGATCAAGGCCAAGACCAAAACATTATCACGACCTTTCAGCGTTACACCAATGACAAGCTCACACCACGCTTTAATGAAGCATATAAAGACAAAGATAAGAACGGCAAAGAGATCACTGTAAAAGCGTTCTCAGAGGTAACTTTTTCACTTGAGCGAGGAGATAGTGAAAAATCTGGCAATCTGAAAATTTCCAAGGGTGAAGAAAGTTGCTTCATCTGGAGCATTTTTTACAGCTTGATCGAACAAGTGATTGAGGTGTTAGATGCCGTTCAACCTGATTACCCTGAAGCCACCCATTTTGATCGTCTGGAGTATGTGTTCATTGATGACCCTGTGAGCTCATTGGATGAAAATCATTTAATCGAATTGGCAGTGGATCTGGCGAAATTGATCAAATCCAGTAAATCAGAAATCAGATTCATCATCACGACACATAATCCGCTTTTTTATAACGTGCTTCACAACGAGTTTAGAAATGACAAATTCAAAAAGCATCTTCTAAAAAAACAAGAAGACGGTGGATATGAACTAATACCCCAATCGAATGATTCACCTTTTTCATATCATCTTTATCTGAAAGCTGAGATTGAAAGAGCAATCAAGGCAGGTAAGCTTCAAAAATATCACTACAATTTTCTGCGAAATATTTTAGAGAAAACGTCAACGTTTCTTGGTTATGAAACATGGGGAGATTTACTCCCTTCAACTGGCGATGGAAAAACCAATGGCTATCTCGCGCGCATTATAAATATCTCTAGCCATTCAAAACACGCGGGTGAAGAAGTTCCTGATCTCACTGCTGAAGACAAGCTTGTTTTGGGGAATTTGGTTGATAAAATAAACACCATGTATCGCTTTCAGAAGGCTGAAAGCTAAAGAGACAGAGGTTAGGGGTAAAACATGTACGAATACAAGGCTGTTGCCGAATCAAATAGCTTTATCGTGCTCGACAAATACGCCAAGGATTGGCAAGTCAATGATGGCTACCAAAGCGAAGGCGACTTGGAGCGGGAGTTTATTCAGGATTTGCAGAAACTGGGCTACGAGTATACGCCCGACTTAAACACGCCCGAAAAGCTGCTGGCCAATGTGCGTAAGCAGTTGCAAGCTTTGAACAACATGCAGTTTTCTGACGACGAATGGCTGCGTTTTGTGGAGACCTGGCTGGACAAGCCCAGCGATGGCATCGTCGAGAAAACCCGCAAGATTCACGATGACTATATTCATGACTTCGTGTTTGACGACGGGCATATCCAGAATATCTACCTGCTGGACAAGAAAAATATCGCCCGCAATAAAGTACAGGTCATCAAGCAGTTTGAACAAACCGGTACCCACGCCAACCGCTACGACGTGACGGTGCTGGTCAATGGCCTGCCCCTGGTGCAGGTGGAGCTGAAGAAGCGCGGTGTGGCGATTCGTGAGGCCTTCAATCAGGTACACCGCTACAGCAAGGAAAGCTTCAACAGCGAGCATTCCCTGTTCATGTATTTGCAGCTGTTTGTGATCTCCAACGGCACCGATAGCCGTTATTTCGCCAACACCACCCAGCGCAACAAAAACAGCTTCGATTTCACCATGAATTGGGCGAAGGCGGATAACAGTCTGATCAAAGACCTGAAAGACTTTACCGCCACCTTCTTCCAGAAGAACACCCTGCTCAATGTACTGCTGCATTATTCGGTGTTTGATGTCAGCGATACGCTGCTGGTGATGCGCCCTTACCAGATTGCCGCCACCGAGCGCATCTTGTGGAAAATCAACAGCGCCTATCAAGGCAAAAATTGGAGCAAAACCGAAAGCGGCGGTTATATCTGGCACACCACCGGTTCTGGCAAGACACTGACCAGTTTCAAAGCGGCCCGTTTGGCGACCGAACTGGAGTTTATCGACAAGGTGTTTTTCGTGGTGGACCGCAAGGATCTGGATTACCAGACCATGAGGGAATACCAGCGCTTTTCGCCGGACAGCGTGAATGGCTCCGAAAGCACCGCCGGTCTCAAACGCAACCTGGATAAGGATGACAACAAGATCATTGTCACCACCATCCAGAAGCTCAACAACCTGATGAAGAGTGAAGCCGACCTGCCCATCTACAACAAGCAGGTGGTATTTATTTTTGATGAGTGTCACCGTAGCCAGTTTGGCGAAGCACAGAAGAATCTGAAGAAAAAGTTCAAGAAGTTCTATCAGTTCGGTTTTACCGGCACACCGATCTTCCCGCAAAACGCCCTCGGCGCGGAAACTACTGCCAGCGTGTTTGGCCGCGAATTGCATTCCTATGTCATCACCGATGCCATTCGTGATGAGAAGGTGCTTAAATTCAAGGTGGACTACAACGATGTGCGCCCACAGTTCAAAGCCATTGAAACTGAGCAGGATGAGAAAAAACTCAGCGCTGCGGAAAACAAGCAAGCCTTGTTGCACCCAGACCGCATTCGCGAGATTTCACAGTACATATTGAATAACTTCCGGCAGAAAACCCACCGCCTGCAAGCAGGCGCCAAGGGCTTTAATGCCATGTTTGCCGTGAGCAGTGTCGATGCCGCCAAGCTGTATTACGAGTCGTTCAGGGAGCTACAAAAAGGCCGCGATAAACCACTGAAAGTGGCCACCATTTTTTCGTATGCCGCCAACGAAGAACAGGATGCGGTGGGCGACATTCGGGACGAAAGTTTTGAAGTCTCAGCGATGGAAAGCAGCGCCAAGGAGTTCCTGAGTGAGGCCATCGCTGACTATAACGCGCTGTTCAAAACCAACTTCAGCGTCGATAGCAATGGTTTCCAGAACTATTACCGCGATCTTGCCAGGCAAGTGAAAGCGAAGGAAATTGACTTGCTGATTGTGGTCGGCATGTTCCTGACCGGCTTCGATGCTCCCACGCTGAACACCTTGTTTGTGGACAAAAACCTGCGCTATCACGGTTTGATGCAGGCCTATTCGCGCACCAACCGTATTTTTGACGCCACCAAAACATTCGGCAATATCGTTACTTTCCGTGACCTGGAGCAGGCGACGATCGACGCCATCACCTTGTTTGGTGATAAGAACACAAAGAACGTCGTGCTGGAAAAGAGCTACAAGGAATACATGGAAGGCTTTACCGATGTGGTGACCGGTGAGGCGCGGCGTGGCTTTGTGGACGTTGTGAGAGAGTTGGAGCAGCGCTTTCCTGATCCCTCTGCCATTGAAAGAGAGTCCGACAAAAAGGCTTTCGCGAAACTGTTCGGCGAGTATTTGCGCGTTGAAAACGTGCTGCAAAACTACGATGAATTTGCCAGCCTGAAGGCCTTGCAAAACGTCGACATGAATGACCCCGCGGCGGTTGAGGAGTTCAAGGCCAAACATTATTTAAGCGATGAAGACCTGTCAACGCTGCAAACAATCAAGATACCGGCTGAGCGAAAAATTCAGGACTACCGCTCAACCTACAACGATGTTCGCGATTGGCTGCGGCGGGAAAAATCGTCCGCTGAAAAAGAAAAGTCCACCATCGATTGGGATGACGTGGTCTTTGAGGTAGACCTGCTGAAGTCACAAGAGATCAATCTGGACTACATTCTGGAATTGATTTTCGAGAACAATAAAAAGGTCAAGGACAAAGCTTCACTGGTCGAAGACGTACGCCGGGTGATTCGTGCCAGCCTTGGCAACCGCGCCAAAGAAAGCCTGCTGGTCGATTTTATTAACCAAACCGACCTGGACCAGATTGGCGATAAGGCCAGTGTGATAGATGCCTTCTTCACTTTTGCCCAAGCGGAACAACAACGTGAGGCGCAAGAGCTGATTAGCGACGAGAATCTGAATACGGAGGCGGCCAAACGCTATATCACTACATCTCTGAAACGGGAATTCGCCAGTGACAATGGCACTGAACTCAATTCCATTTTGCCCAAGATGAGCCCGTTAAACCCGCAATACCTGACAAAGAAACAGAGTGTGTTCCAAAAGATAGCGGCTTTTGTTGAAAAATTTAAAGGCGTGGGTGGACAGGTCTAACCCCTAGAGGCTAGATCCATGCCTATCAAGGCACTGCTGTTCGGAACGGGTGTGTCCCTTTTTGCCGAAAAGAAAATTATTCTCTAAACTGGGCATCCATTAGCCAGTTGCCGCGCCCAAAGGGTAGCGCTCACAGAGCATGACCTTCTATCGACGGCCAGAGTATGAATTTTTATAGTTGGAAGAACGATGTATCAGCTCTACTACTATCCGAGTAATGCCAATCTTGCGCCGCATATGCTGCTGGAGGAACTGGGCGTCGATTACGAATTGGTATTGGTTGACCGTGACCGCGATGCGCACAAGCGTCCTGAATACCTGAAGCTCAATCCGACCGGGCGCATTCCGGTTTTGGTCGACGGCGATTTCGTTCTCT
>Ga0316600_10001670_pt1 | contig 10060 bp, 8 predicted proteins | sample OWC_soil_day5_CT_FD_207652 | JGI IMG/M metagenome (GOLD analysis project Ga0316600, IMG submission 207652) | Wetland soil microbial communities from Old Woman Creek delta, Ohio, United States - OWC_soil_day5_CT | ecosystem: Environmental > Terrestrial > Soil > Wetlands | place: USA: Ohio...
GGCGGACTCACCGCGGCGCTCACTCTGGCCCGTAAGGGGCTCAAGGTACTCCTCCTGGAGCGCCACAACATTCCCGGCGGATGCGCCACCAGCTTTGTCCGCGGGCGATTCGAGTTCGAGGTGGCCCTGCACCAGCTGAGCGGGATGGGCACGGAGCAGAGGCCGGGACCGCTGCGGAGCACCTTGGGCGAACTCGGGGTTCTCGAGAAGGTGGAATTCGTCGAAATGGAGAACCTTTACCGATTCACTCTCCCGGGCGAATGCGACCTGACCCTGAAGGCGGACCGCCGGGAAGCCGTTCTGACGCTTCAGGAGAAATTCCCGGACGAACGCGAAGCCGTCGGAAAATTTTTCAACCTGGTTTACAAATTCAGCACGGAGATGGTGAGCGTGGCGTTTCTGCGGGACCCGCTGGCCTCCTGGGAAAAATATCCCACGTACTTTAAATACGCCCTCAAGCCGTCCCAGAAAATCCTGGACGAGCACTTTAAAAACCCGTTTCTCAAGGCGATCCTGAGCGCCTACTGGGGATACATGGGAATGCCGCCGCGGCTGTTGCCCTTCGGCGACCTGGCCGTTATGCTCTGGGCTTACCTGGAATTTAAACCGTTTCACGTCAAAGGAAGCTCCCAGGCCCTTTCCAACGGGATTCTCGAATGCTTTCTTCAGGCGGGCGGAGAGGCGCGATTCAGCTGCGGGGCCCAGAAAATCCTCCTCAAGGACGGCAAAATCCGGGGGGTACGCACCGAGGAAGGGGAAGAGGTAGGGACCCGCTGTGTTGTTTCCAACGCGAGCACTCTGAGCACCTACCTGGAACTGATCGGGGAAGAGTATATTCCCGGGGAGGTTTTGACTACCCTGGGGACGAAGACGATCGGCCCTTCCGCCTTCACGGTTTTTCTGGGGATGGACTGCCCGCCGGAGGAGTTGGGCCTTCGCGAAACCACGAATTTTATCGGGACCGATATCGACGCGGACCGGGAATTCGCCCGCTGGCGGACATTAGCTCCGCCGACTTTCATGGGCCTCAGCTGTTACAATGTTTCCGACCCGGATTTCTCGCCCCCGGGCACCTGCCAGGTGGTCCTAGTGCAGCTGCAATACCTCGAGCCCTGGCTGGCCGTTCCCCCCACGCGGTATGCCGAGACGAAATACCGGTACGCGCAGGGTATGCTCAATATCGCCGAGAAGGTTTTTCCCGGGTTTTACGGCCACATCGAAGAGGTCGAAGCGGCAACGCCGCTCACCCACATGCGGTATTTGGGCCATCCGGCGGGGGCCATCTACGGCTTCGACCAGTATGCCAAGGACTCGCCCCTTTTTGAGGACAGGCGATCGGCGGTGCCCGGCCTGTTCTTCGCCGGGGCCTGGGTCGGAAACGGGGGCTACCAGCCTACCCTGATGTCCGGGGTTTCGGCGGCCAAAGCCGTCCTGAAATCTCTGGCCAAGAAATGAGGCGCGGCATGGAAACAAAAGACTTTCGAAACGAAATCGAAGGATTCGAGGAAATTAAAAAAGAAGCGGCGATTCTGCGCAAGTACGCCTTTGATTACTCTTCCCAGAAAGGGAGGGCGGCCCAGATCGTGGACCTTCTGCATCCCAAGGTCCTTCGCCTGCGGGTAGCGGAAATCCAGGCGGCAAGCCTCTCGGCGAAAATTTTCCGTCTAGTCTCCGAAGGTTCTTACTTACCGCCGTTCCAGGCCGGCCAATATATCAATCTAACAGTGGATGTGGGGCAGGTCAGAACAAGCCGTCCGTACAGCATCTCTTCTCCCCCCAATCAGGTGGGGTATTACGAAATTGCGGTGCGCAGAGCAGCGGACGGATTCGTTTCAAATTTTCTCCTCGATGAACTGCAGGTTGGCGATAGCCTGGAAAGCACTTCGCCCGCGGGAAATTTCTACTACAACCCTCTCGTTCACGGGCAGGATCTCGTTTTCCTGGCGGGCGGCAGCGGAATTACTCCGTTCATGAGCATGATCCGGGAGACCACGGACCGAGGACTGGAACGGAAAATTCATCTGCTGTACGGCAGCCAGCGGCCGGAGGATATCATCTACAGCAAGGAATTGAAAGAGCTAACGGAACGGAACGGGAATTTCAAGATGGACATCGTCATTTCCGATCCTCCTCCGGGTTATCGGGGATTGACCGGATTTCTGACCGCCGACCTGATTCGGAAACAGGCTGGAAATGTTTCCGGCAAAACTTTTTATCTGTGCGGCCCGGAGGCCATGTACTCTTTCTGTTTGAAGGAACTGGAAGCGCTGAAGGTCCCGAGGGCAAAAATCCGCACCGAAGTATTCGGGCCGCCCAAAGATGTAACGGCCCAGCCGGGCTGGCCGGCGGAGGTGCCGGGGGAAAGGCAATTCCAGGTGAACTACAAGGGGAAAAAGACCGTTTCCGCCAAGGCGGCCGAACCGCTCATGAATTCTCTTGAAAGGACGGGAATTGTCCTGCCTGCATCCTGCCGGTCCGGCGAATGCAGCCTTTGCCGGACGAAACTGGCGACGGGCAAGGTTTTCCAACCGCCGTGGGTCAGGCTGCGAAAATCGGATCGGGTTTTCGGTTACGTCCACCCCTGCGTGGCTTATCCTTTATCCGATGTCGAATTGGCTTAGAGAGGACGGCCTCGAAAAAGGTGCGGGGGCGCGTCATGGCGAACGCCGTAAAGAAGCAATCATTCGGGGAGATATGGGAATCCACCTCCCCATCTTGCCTGGTCCTCCCCCCCAAAAAGAGGGGGCTTTGGCCTCCTCGAAATTGCGGCAAGTGATTTGATTTGAGAAATCCTGCTTCCCTTCTTCGGCCGTCTGCCGTCGAGGCAGGCAGCCGGCCGGTCAAATCCGGGGATCTGCAAAAGCGGGGAATTATTTTCCAAAGACCTCTTTCAGAAGATCCGTGACCCGGGCCGCGGGGTTGGTGCGGATTTTCTTTTCCTCCTGTCCCAGGACGTAGAACAGCCCGGCGAGGGATTTGTCGGTGACATAGTGGTCGAGATCGAAAGATTCGGTTTTGGCAAAGGGGATAGCCTGGAAGCGGCCAACCAGTTCCTTATACTGGCGGGTGACCCCCACTTCGTTCATGGATTTGTCCACGATCGGTTTGAAGGCGGCCGCGAGCTTGTCACTGGTCTTCCCCTTGAAGTAATCGGTGGCCGCGGTTTCGTTTCCCCCCCATATCTTCCGCGCGTCTTCGAAAGACATGGCCTTGATGGCGTCCCAAAAAATTTGCTTGGCCTGGGGCGCGGCCTGCTCGGCGGCCCGATTCATGGACAGGACGAACTCATCCACCTGAGGGCCGTACCCCACGGTCCTGAGACCCTTTTCCAGGGTCCGAAGCTTTTCGGGCATAAGGATCTTGATGGCCTCGTTGAGGAAATAGCCGTCTGTTTTTCCGGTCAAGTTCACGGTGTTCTCGGTGCCCACCTGCAGAGCCTCCTTCAAACCGGCGACGACTTTTTCGTCGCTGAGAGCTGTCGGCTGAACTTTCCCGAGATCTTTGCCCAGGTCTTTTAACAACCGGTCAAACTGCGCCTCCGCCGGCCAGGCGCCCATGAAAATGAATATTGCCGCCAATAATAAGTGAGTCGCCATTTGCCCTCCCTTCTCTGAAAAAACTCCCCCAGGAAAAGCGATTTTTCTTTTTCCAGAAGGAGCAAAAATAGCCCGCAAATCCCGACCTCAGGAAATCATAATACAACATCCCGGTGCTGAAAAAAATCCTTTTGTGGTCAGGAAGAAAGGGCCTTGAAATTTTCAGGCCTCAGGAGAACAAGGAGATTTATGAAAGGAGAGATTATTTATGGGCAAACCTTAATATTTTCCCCAGAGGCCGCGGTTGTTTTCCCTGGCTTCCCGGTGAGCTTTCAGGAATCGATCCTGGTATTTTACGTTGGGCGGGTAAGTGAGGAGGTTGGCATACCCGGCTTTCACAATTTCTTCGTTCAGCATCCTGCCATTGGAGAGATAAACATATCCGAGAAGCCTTCCGTATTTATCCCGGGTCTGCTTGTCGAATTCAATGGTGACCGATTCTCCCGGTTTGACGATCCTTTTTACGAAACGAGTGGCCTCTTTTCCCATTTTCGTAATCGTATCCATGTCGCCGTTGCCGCGGGCGGCGTCTTTCTTCGTCTTATTGTTGACACTGCTTTCAGGGGCGTCGATCCCGATCAGGCGGATCTTTTCCTTGCGGCCGTTGCGCTGGATCGCGAGGGTGTCGCCGTCCACGATCTGGATTACCGTGTCCGTTTCTCGGTCCCTGGAGTTCGGGGCGGCATTGGTTGGGGGAGGGAAAGCAAGGGCCATAGAAAGAGCGGTAAGGAAAAAGAGAAAGATTGTCTGCGGGAATAGAGTTATGGTTCTGAGCGATTTTGAACTGCGCATAATTCCCCCCCGAAAAAGGAGATCCCCTTCCCCCTTTTAAGGGGCATTGAGGGGATTTGGAGTTATTCTCTATTTATCGGCAAAAAACGGAGATTTTTGAGTGAATTGGGGAGGAGACTTGGGCAAGGTGAAAGCACGGAGGATACCACCGCGTCTCTTTGCGGAGTCAAAGAGGAAGGAAATGATCGAACCGGAAACCTTATCGGTCCATCCAAAAAAAAGCTGAGGGAGTCGGGCAAGGGGGCCGGATTTGGTGCCAGCCCCTTTGGAGAAAATTAGGACAGGAATTTTTCGAAGCGATCCTTTTTGGCTTTGCAGATCGGGCACACCTCGGGGGGGTGTTCCCGAGCGCACAGATATCCGCAGACTTTGCAGCGCCAGACGGGCAGCGGGAGAGACCCAATGCCGGCCGCAGAGGGCCGGGACGCCGCCGCTTTTCTTTCTTCCGGAGAGGGTCTTCGCTCCGGGATGGAAGAGAGGGTTTTCTTGCCATCGAGCACGTCCTTAGAGACATAAAGCGCGCAATAGCAGGCATGGTAATCAGTGAGGTCCGGGTCCCGGTAGTCGCAGGGACAGATAATATCGAGATCTTCTTCCTTTTTCCCTGAGGCGAGGCGACAGGGACAGGCCCAATACCCGTAACGACGCTCGTTGATCAGGAGACCTCGGACCAGATCCTTCGTGAAGGCGATATCCGGGTTGAGATGGTAACCCCCGGATTCGGCTTCCCGATCCAGGCGTTTAAAAAGGCGATCGATTTCTGCGGTTGAAGGCATCACGTTTTCATTCATTATTTCAAGGCCTCCCGGACCTGGTCTTCGTGGTATCCAACGATGCAGGTATCGTTAATGGCCAAAGTCGGGAATGAGCAGCGGGGGTTCAGGGACTTGACGGCTTCGGTGGTTTTCGTTTTTTCCTCTCCCTGAAGTTCGTCCAGATGGATGTAGTCGTACTCCACCCCCAGCTGGTCCAGGAGCTCTTTGGTTTTTCGACACCAGATGCAGGTGCTCAAAGCATACAGGATGACTTTCCCTTTGTTCTTTCCCGCCACATGAATCATCGGCATGGCTTCCTCCCTTGAACCTTTTCTGGTTGTTCGTGATCTTAATTAAAGTCTATTCAATCGGGATGAAAGAGTCAATCCCTATCGACCTGTCGACGGGGAAGGAATTTGAGTATTAAAAAAATGTATGGGATAATTATAAAAAAGAGACCCGGGAGGTGAGCCGCACATGAAAAACTACTTCCAATCTCAAAAATCCCGCACTTCGACGCCCCGGCTTTTTTTAGTCCTGGCCCTGGGCCTATTCCTGTCTTCCTGCGCCACCGTTCCGATCACCGAGAGAAGAAGCCTGCAGATCCTCCCGGATTCGGAGCTGGCTACTTTGAGTCTGCAGCAGTATTCCGAGGTCTTGAAAAAATCAAAACTTTCAACCGATCCCCAGAAGGTGCAGATGGTTCGCCGGGTGGGGGGGCGGATCGCCCAGGCCACGGAGGAATTTTTCAAGGAATCAGGGATGGGGGAGGAGATCAAAAACTACCGGTGGGAATTCAACCTCATCGAGGACGACAAGACGATTAATGCGTGGTGCATGCCGGGCGGGAAGGTCGCGGTTTATACCGGGCTCCTGCCTGTAGCCCAGGATGAAACGGGGTTGGCCGTTGTCATGGGGCACGAAATCGCCCATGCCATTGCCAAACATGGAAACGAGAGAATGAGCCAGGGGCTTCTCGTCGAGCTCGGGGGGGTCGGCTTGGCCGCGGCCTTGGGCTCGAATCCTTCGGCGACCACGAATATTTTCATGGCGGCGTACGGGGCCGGGGCCCAGCTGGGAGTGTTGCTCCCCTACAGCCGGGTCCACGAGTCGGAAGCCGACCGCATCGGCCTTGTGTTGATGGCGAAGGCGGGATATGACCCGCACCAGGCCATTCCCTTTTGGGAAAGGATGAGCGCCAAAGGAGGGGCTCGTCCGCCGGAATTGCTTTCCACCCATCCTGCCCCCGAATCGCGGATCGCCCAGATCAAGGAATTGATTCCGGAGGCTATGCGTTATTACAAACCCGGGTAAGCACCGACTCAGCCTGCACTTAAGAAACGTTCAACAATTAACCCCGCATGTAACCATTCAGTCCCGGGTGGCCAATCGCCATGAATGGCGGACCGGCGTAAAGGCCAAGAGGGGCCCTGGCCTGGGGGCCCGGCCGGTCCGTTTGAAATCATAAGGCGCTGGGATCTTCGGGGAGAGGGCGGGGGCCAAGGCCTCCCGCCCCCCATTTCGGAGAAGCGGTGTTTTCTTCGAGTCTCGGGTCCTCCCGGCCGATGCTTCCGGCGCGTACCGCCCGAACCCCCAGGCCCCAACAAAACTGGTTCCGGGCCACCCGTGACGGAATGGTTAACCCCGCATCTTTTTTTGATTGACTCTCCTGCCTCTTTGGCGATATTCTCATTTCGCTTATGCGAGGAATTGTTTTCAATCTTATAAAATAATTTATGAGTCTTCTGGACATATCCAACCTTGAAGTGATTTTTCCTACTCTCTGGGGACAGGTCCGGGCCGTAAACGGAGTCGATTTTCGGCAGGAATCGGGAGAAAATGTCGGCCTGGTCGGCGAGAGCGGGGCCGGCAAAACCATGCTTGGACGGGCCCTGATGGCCCTTCTTCCTTATCCCGGCCGGGTGACCGGGGGAAAGGTCCTGTGGCGGGATGAGGATCTTCTGAAAAAAGGGGAGAAAGAACTCCGGAAAATCCGTAGTCGCGAAATCGCCATGGTCTTCCAGGATCCCATCTCGGCCTTGAACCCTCTGCAAAAAATCGGGGATCAATTGGTTGAGGCGGTCCTCCTGCACCAGAATCTAAAACGTTCCGAAGCCCTGGAGCTCGCCGTGCGCCGCATGGGGGATGTGGGCATTCCCCGGCCGGAGGTGAGCATCAATAATTTTCCCCATCAATACAGCGGGGGCATGCTTCAGCGGATCGTGATCGCGCTGGCTCTGATCAACGACCCCCAGCTTGTAATCGCCGATGAACCCACGACAGCCCTGGATGTAACTATTCAGGCACAAATCCTGTCCCTGATGAAGGATCTGCAGGCGGGCCGAAGAATGTCCGTCTTGATGATCACCCACAATCTTGGAATCGTCGCCCAGTTTTGTTCCCGGATTTATGTGATGTACGCCGGGAGAATGGTGGAGCACGCCGATACCCGGACCCTCTTTCATCGGCCCCTCCACCCTTACACCCAGGGGCTCCTGCGCTCGATCGTCCGCATGGATCAGAAAACCCGCAGGCTGGAGACGATGTCCGGTTTGATGCCCGATCTGATCCACATGCCTCCGGGATGCGCCTTTCACCCGCGCTGCGACCGGGTTCGAAATATCTGCCCAAAAACCTCTCCAACCTGGTGCCAGGTCGAAGACAACCACTGGATTGCCTGCCATGACGGACCCTGAAAGAGCTTGGAGCAGGGGGCACGGAGCAAGGAGGAGAAGGCGGGAGCATAGGCCGAGGGAACAGAGAAGTGGCCCGATGGGTCCGCTTCAGGGGACGAATTCCTGACCCGAAACACTGCCCCTGACACGGTCTTTTCATGGAATCTTTTTTAGAAGTCCACAACGTCAAAAAATACTTTTTCGACCACCGCGGGCTTTTGGAGATGGTCTTTGGCGGGATGGCGCCGCCGGTCCGGGCCGTCGACGGCGTCAGCTTTCAAATCCGCCGGGGGGAGTGCGTCGGACTCGTGGGAGAATCCGGGTGCGGGAAGACAACCATTGCCCGTTTGATCCTTAGAATTTACGAGCTCACGGAAGGGGAGATCTGGTTCGAGGGAAGGAACGTCAAAACCCTGGATCGGAGCGATTTGAAGAGGCTTTACCAGCGCGTCCAGATCATTTTCCAGGACCCGCGCACTTCCCTGGACCCGCGGATGAAAGTGGAACAGATCATCGGGGAGCCCCTGGAGATCCACGGGAGGGGGACTCGCCTGGAAAAAAATGAAAAAGTGCTGGAGCTCCTTTCCCTGACCGGACTTTCTCCGGGCCACGCCAACCGCTTTCCCCACGAGTTCTCCGGGGGCCAGCAGCAGCGGATTGCCATTGCCCGCGCCCTGGCCATCGATCCGGCTTTTGTAATCTGTGATGAGCCGGTCTCGGCTCTGGACGTTTCCATTCAGGGGCAGATTTTGAACCTGCTGATGGACCTGCAGGAGAAATTCCAGCTTTCGTACCTGTTTATCACCCATGATCTCTCCGTGGCCCGGCATATCTGCAACCGGATCGGGGTGATGTATCTCGGGAAGATCATGGAGTCCGGGGACACGGACGATCTTTTCGAACGCCCGTTTCACCCTTACACCAAGGCGCTCCTCTCGGCCGTTCCCCATCCTGAACCGGATTTAGTCCTGCAGCAGACCCCCCTCCGCGGAGAGCCCCCGGACCCCCGGCATCCGCCCCAGGGGTGCCGGTTCAGCGGCCGCTGCCCGGAGGCCATCCCCGAATGCCGAGAATTCGAACCGGATCTGAAGGAATGGGAAAAAGGGCATGCGGCGGCGTGCCTCCTCCTGGGAGAAGACGAATAAAACATAAGGGGGAAAAGGTCAAAGGGGGAAAAGCAATAAAAAGTAACGATTTATTCCTTGCGGAGCGCAAGGTTCGTGGTTTGGGAATTAAAATAATAAGGAGGAAAGGAAAATGCACTGGAAGTATCCGATCGACCGCCGGGATTTTTTGAAACTCGCCGGCGCCGCCAGCCTGACGCTGTTCGGCGCGCCTATCTGGGGAGAGCGCAACCTGGCCGAAGCCCAGGATAAAGATGTTTTCGAAGAATTCGGCACGGCCTACAGTGAGACCATCGTCACCCTGCATCCTTACAACACCACGGCTGTGGGCAACGTGATGCTGGATAAGTTCATTTTCGACACCCCCATCGACCGGGACGGGCAGACCAACGAGATGGTCAACCGCGCCGTGAAGGGCTGGGAGGCCAAGAGCGACAAGGTCTGGCGCTACTACATCCGCCCGGGCATGAAGTTCTGGAACGGGAACAAGCTTACGGCCAAATCTTTTGCTTTCACCCAGAATCTGGTGATCGATCCCAAGTTCGTTTCGCCCCAGCGCAACCTCTACTCCCAGGTGGAAAAGGCCGTGGTCGTCGATGAATACACGGTGGACGTCATCTGTAAAGAACCCTATCCCGCTTATCCGGCGGTCATGGTCAGCTTTGCGATTCTGGACGAGCAGTACTACAGTTCCAACAGCCTGGATCACACCACCGCCAACCCTATGGGGTCGGGCCCCTTCGTGTTCAAAAAATGGAACCGGGGGATCGGCATCGAAATGGAAGTGAACAAAAATTACTGGATGCCCCCGCCCCCGATCAAGGTTCTGAAATATTACGGGATCCAGGAAGCGGAAACCCGCACGGCTTCCCTGCTTTCCGGGCAGACCAAGGTTATCGCCGGCGTGCCTCTGGACCATTTTGAACGAATCCAGAAAGCCGGATTCCGGGCCGAGGGGAAGCCGGGGCCCCGCATTGTTTTCGCCGGGTTCAACCAGCGGATCAAACCCTTCGATGATGTGCGGGTCCGCCAGGCCTGCAATTATGCCGTAGACAACAGGAAGATCATGAAGGTTTTCATGAAGGACATGGGGGAGGTCATGAATCAACCTCTGTCTT
>Ga0316600_10001671_pt1 | contig 10059 bp, 10 predicted proteins | sample OWC_soil_day5_CT_FD_207652 | JGI IMG/M metagenome (GOLD analysis project Ga0316600, IMG submission 207652) | Wetland soil microbial communities from Old Woman Creek delta, Ohio, United States - OWC_soil_day5_CT | ecosystem: Environmental > Terrestrial > Soil > Wetlands | place: USA: Ohio...
TGATCGCGATCTCCCTTCCCTTAGTGATGCGCAGATAAGACAACTCCACCAGTGCGCTACAAAAATAGAAGCTCACTACGGAAAACCGCAGGACATTGAATGGGCCCTTTCTCCTGAGGGTGATATTATGATCCTCCAATCAAGACCGCTCAGGGTGGTCGAACAGAAAGAGCGGCGTGCAATACCCCCAAGATTAGACACATACCGTATACTCATTGATCGCGGCGTAATTGCCTGCAGGGGAGTAGGGTATGGAAGGGCTGTTCATGTGAGAAATGACCAGGACCTTCTCAATTTCCCTGAGAAGGGTGTTCTGGTTGCGCGTCAGACCTCGACCAAGTTTGTCACGGTAATGGACAAGGCTGCTGCCATTATTACGGATGTCGGGGGGGTTACCGGCCACATGGCATCTCTTGCCCGAGAGTTTGGGATTCCGACCATACTCGACACAGAGACGGCGACAAGAACAATTAAGGAAGGACAGGAGATCACGGTTGATGCGATCAACTGTAACATTTATGACGGTCGCGTTGAGGAACTCATTGCCTATGCCGAAAGGAAAGCTGAACCGCTGAAGGAGACGCCACTTCTGCGGATGTTTGACAGAGTGCTTGGACATATCGTTTCACTACGTCTTGTGGACCCCTCGGGTGATAACTTCAATCCCCGGGGATGTACCACCTACCATGACATTACGCGATTTGCCCATGAGAAGGCCATGACCGAGATGTTTGGACTGAGCGATACCAGCGAGGTGTCGTCTGACCATACGGTGGCGCTGAAGGTAGGGATTCCCCTTGACGCACACCTCCTCGATGTGGGGAACGGAGTAACGCAGGGGGTGAAAAAAGCGGACACCCATGACATCCTCTCGATACCCTTCAGGGCATTCGTCCGGGGGTTGAAGGCAATGCGCTGGCCCGAGCCGAGGCCTGCAGATGTAAAAGGGTTTATGGGCATGATGGCTCATACCGCAACCATTCCCGAAGAACAGCTGAGGGGGACAGCGGAGAAGAGCTTTGCGATCATTTCCTCGCACTATATGAACTTCAGTATCCGGCTTGGGTACCATTTTTCGATGGTCGAGGCATTCGCGGGTGACAACAGGAATGACAATTATATCAAGTTCTTCTTTAAGGGCGGCGGGGCTTCCCGTGACAGGCGGCTGCGGAGGGTGCGCCTCATCAGCGAAATCATTGCGCGGCTTGATTTCAATGTGAAGGTGGTGGAGGATGTGGTGGACGCCGTCCTGCTGAAGTTCAAAAAGGAAGACATTGAAGCAAGACTGGAGGGTCTCGGGAGGCTGACGGTTTTTACAAAGCAGCTCGACATGGCGATGTTCAACGATGCGATTACCGACTCGTATCGGGAAGACTTTGTGAAAAGTCACCTCGCAACCGTTCCGGGGCTCTTGCAGGAGGGGGAAGCCTAGCGGCCCTCTTTTTCGAGTCGCTCCCTCAGCATCCGGTTCTCACGCTGCATCTGTGACCATTTGAGACCCCTTTCTATGGCGGTGAGTATCTGCTCTTTGCGGAAAGGCTTGATGATGAAATCGAACCCTCCTTTTGCGATGATTTCCGAAGCAGCCTCTTCTGTCGCGAACGCGGTCATGATTATCACAGGGATTTCCGCGTTATGGGCCTTTACCGCTTCCAGCAGTTCGCTCCCGTCAAGGCCGGGCATTTTAAGGTCGGCGATGACCATGTCGAAATTCCCCTTCCGCACAATCTCAAGTGCCTCGATGGGGTTGTTAGTCGTGATGAGTTCGTAGGGAGTCTTCTCCCTTATGATCATACTCAGGACCTTGAGCATGTCAGGCTCGTCGTCAACGGCAAGGATTTTTTCCGGCATTCTGATTCCTCCTTTGTGTGCTGAGGGCACGTTTTTCGCAAAGCGCCCGTGTGTCAGGCTGCATGTTTTCCCTCCTCTGTCAATATCGCGGGGAGGGTAATGAAAAAGGTTGTTCCTGTCTGGTTGGACTCATCCTTTGTCTGGGTAGTGAAAGTGATTATTCCGCTGTGTCTGGTGATAATGCCGTACGATACGGAGAGCCCCAGGCCGGTGCCGTCACCGACCTTTTTTGTCGTAAAGAGCGGATCAAAGATCCGGGCCCGGTGCGCCGGTGCGATACCGGGCCCGGTGTCGGAAATCCGGATTTCCACATCCTTTTCGTCATCGGACACCTGCGTTGCGATGGACAGTATGCCGCCGCCGCTTTTCATGGCATACACGGCATTGTTGATGATATTGAAAAGTACCTGCTGGAGTTCGTCAGGGTCTCCCTTCACCTTTGGAAGTTCCGGGAAGAGGTCCAGTTCCTTGAGCGATATCTTGTTGACGAGCAGGTTGTTGCCGAGCACCGAGAGCACCTCCCTGATGCATTGATTCATATCCACTTCCACATCGGCATGCTCTTTTCTGCGCGCGAAGGTGAGAAGATTGTCAACGACCTTTTTTGCCTTCAGTCCCTGGCGCTCCATAGTCGAGAGGATATCGCCGATTTCCGGCTCATATGCGTATTTTTCCTTTAGTATATCGGTGAACCCGAGTATGATTGCGAGGGGATTGTTTATCTCGTGGGCGACGCCGGCTGCGAGGGTGCCGAGGGAGGCCATCTTTTCGGTATAGAAGCTCTGCTCCTCCATCTTGGTCCGGTCCGTCATGTCGCGCGCAACACCGAGGATCGCATAGACATTGCCGTCCTGGTCCAGAAGGCGCCTGAAGTTTGAATTCAGCCAGTATTCCCGTTCACCCACGCGCACGAGGAAGGTCACCTGTTTGCCCCTCTTGTCAGTCACGATATCCCTTATGGCCGCGAGTATCATCTCGCCGATTGACGGTGAAAAAATCTCATTTACGTTCTGTCCGATGATGGAGCCCCGGGGTTTACGAAAGAATCGCTCACCGAAGGCATTAATAGAGAGAAAGTTTCCGTCAAGGTCAGTGGTGAATATGATGTCCTCCGCATGCTCGACAAGAGAACGGTATCGCTGCTCTGACTTCTTATATTCTATCGTTTTCCTCCCCGCCTCGTTCTCGAGTGACTTTGACCAGTTTACCATGAGGGTCATGATGGTCAATCCCCCGAAGAGAATGGCAACGACAACAATTGCCTGCAGCGAAATTTGCTGAACATGGATTGAATGGATAGCGTCTTCCACCTCGCTTATGGGGGCAACAACCGCAACGGACCACAACTGCGCTCCTGTCTCGGTAAGCGCGATGGGCGTATAGGCGATCAACTTCTTCATCTCTCCTTCTCTCCCTCTGTGCCATCCGGAGATGTACCAGCTCGTGCCCTCTTCACCCGTGAGAATCATCTTCTTCTGAATCTCGTTGATGAGAGTGAAGGATATGGTGGGTTTCTTCTCCTTTCTCGCCTCAAAAGCGTTTTTTCCAATGAACTCCTTTTCCGGGTGGTAGAGGAATGTGCCTCTGTTATCAATGACCCATGCGTAGCCCGTCTTGCCTGAGCGTATCCCTTTCGTGACTTTTTCCACAAGCGCTGTCGCGTCAAAGACGAAGACGAGGACTCCTGAGAAGTTATTGGTCGCTACCGGATTGGTCTCGTCGACAGAAACCTGCCAGACTGGGAGAGCCATCTTCATGATGAGACTCTGGTGGCCACCCTCGGGAAGGGGAGCAAGCACATCACTTAATACCATAGTTCTCTTGTGCTCTGGCTGTCTTGCCCATCCAAGATACACTGTGTCCTCAGGATGGGTTCGGATGATCCGGTACCCCCTGTTATCCACGAGGTGGGTGACTGATTTCGATTCTATGTAACGTATCTCTAATATCCCTTCCTCTTTGATGCTCGAGAAAGTGATCTGTAATCTCTTACCGATGAAGACCTTTTCGAAGTACTGGATGGACGGTGAAAAGCTGAGGATCGATAATTCTCTCTTGAGGGCGTCGAGGCTGTTTTCGACCTGACGGGCAGCGTGTTGTGCGAGGACGAGCTGTTGTTGGTTGAAGTCTTTTGTGACGAGCTCTTTCACCTTTCTCGCCGATAGCCACCCGAGGAGGAGGATAATTCCGAGCAAGAGCGAAGTTGCGGTAACGACAATGGTTTTGTAATGACGTATGAAGAAATTGAATGAGGGAGCTGACGTGAAGTCAGATAGCTTACGGGAGAAAAAACCTGTCAACTTTATTAAATCCACACACTATTATAACGCGAAATACCACAGGAGGTCGAACGGGGAGTTTCAGCATACATGCTCATTTCCTTACCATACGCCCGTTCAACCCCCGAGGCATTGTTATTCCGGCATTTTCACCACATAGACTGAACACGGACTATGCCTCACCACCTTTGAGGTGACACTGCCCATCCTGAAGCGGGAAGAGGGACTGAGTCCCCTGCTCCCAATGACGATGAGGTCTATCCTCTCTTTCTCGGCAAAATCAATGATCGCATCAGGCACCGAAGTTGCGGTCACCTCGGCCTTGCAGGATACCTTCACGTTCTCGCCAGAGGCGATGTCGCAGGCCTTATTGACGACAGCTTCTCCGCCCTGCTCAAGCCTTTTCATGAGGCGTTCCCGTTCACCGGCAGAGATCTCAAGGTCAATGGTTTGGAGCGCCGGAGTAATGGTGATGACGTACATTTGGGCCCCCTTCGTCCTGGCATAGTCGATGGCGGTATACAGGGCCTCTGTTGAATATTTTGAACCGTCAACCGGTACGAGTATCTTCATATTCTCCTCCTTTCCTTATGCCTCTTTCTTTACTTTGGACTTACTCATAGTAAGGCCTATACCGTCAAATATGAAAAATATTGCAAATCCCCACCACATTGTATAGGCCACATAGAATACCAGAAGGAATGTCATAAGCAAAGCCTTTTTAGAGACCTTCTGGGCCTCAACACCGTAATAGTTGTAAGATGTCTCGACCGCTTTTTTCGTTACAGCAGAGACGATCTTTGACTCTTCAATCTTCTTTTCCTTTGCAAATTCCTTACTGATTTTGGGCAAGGTATTATTCCACTGCCTGAAGATCTGTTTCACATCATCAGTTCCCATTGCAACTTCGTATTTTGCCTTGAGCTTTTCTCCTTCATTCTTAAACATCACATCTGAATCCTCCAATGCTGCCTTCAGTACCAGTCCAAGGTCTCCTTCGATCTTTAATTCAGCGCCATTGACCTCTGCCTTGGCGCCCGGATTAACAGTAAACAGCTTGGATGCCCGTTCAGCCCTTTTCTCAGCGTCTCCGGGCTTGTCCTCAAGCTTGCTCACCTTGATGCTTACGGTAAACATTTTTCCCATGAACTTCTCGTTGTCCTTTGCAACCTTGGGAATAAAATATGACGATCCCTTCGAAAGCTTATTAAAAAGATCATCAGCAAAAACCAAGCCGTTTTTCCCTTCGCCAAATATCGGTGAAAAGATAAGGGCCAACACAACAAGAAAAGAAACAGCAAGCGCTATTCCAATTCCCAGACTTTTCTTAGATGTATTTGCCATTTTATCCCTCCTCCCTTAAGGTCTTGATGTTCGTAAAGAACTTGGCCATTACCCAGAAACCGAAGAACCCGACAACAACCCAGAATATTATGTTGCCGCCAGTCTCTATGGCAGAGCTGATTCCTGTTGGAACATTGATAACTTCAAGCTCAGTAAACTTCTTTGGAAGCGTAGAAACCCTGTTAATAAAACCTGCAATAATGGACATTGCATAAAAACCCCTGATGTGTATGCCTGCAACAACCTTTGTCGTAAGCGCTCCAACCTGAATGCCGATCAGGGACCCGAGGAGCATGCCCATCGCAAGCGTATAAAAGACATAGCCGTAAATAGCATACTGTCCTATGGCTGCAAACCCGGCAGTAAAGATGATCTGTAAGATATCAGTGCCGACAGTAGTTGTTGTTGATACGCCGAAGATATAGACGAACATAGGGAAGGTGACAAAACCGCCGCCAACACCCATAATCGAAGCCAGCATTCCAACAATCATACCGCCCAAGGCGACAAAGAGCCATGAAATCTTTCTTCCGCCAAAATCTTCATCGAATTTAATCATGGGCGGGATATTTATCTTCTGCAAGCTTATAGCCAGTGGAGTCATCCCCGTAGGCCCACCGTGTGCATCATGGCCTCCTTTGCTTTCCACGGTCTTCTTCCTCGTGGTCTTGAAAAAATCCATCATGGCATAAAATCCGAGAAAACCGAGTAATACTGCGTAAACGCTACTGATAAATGCCTCACTCATTAGCGGGTCTTTGTTGTAAAGAGCCATATTAATATAGCCACCGATAAAGGTGCCTCCGATAGACCCTACGAGAAAGCCCACAGCAAGTGATACGGACACATTGCCAAGTTTCTTATGGACTGTTGTTCCCATAATTGCCTTTGCAAAAATATGGAATACATCTGTTCCGACTGCAAGGATACCCTTAACGCCTGCAGCCATCAAAGCAGGGGTGATGATAAAACCGCCGCCGGCGCCTATACAGCCTGTAATCAGACCGGCTGCAAGGCCGACTGCGATAGAGACCATAAAAATAAGATTGGAGTAATGTGCCGGTGCATAAGCTGTCTTGCCTCCGATCAAATCTGCCGCGTCCAGCAAAGAGATGGCAAGTATAGGTGCGAGCATTGCCAGAAGAATCAGCACCTTCTTCCTGTTCCTCAAGATCGACATCGAGACTTCATAGTCCCATTTGGCATGCGCCATGGTCGCAGCCATCAGAAATTCATACAGCTTTCTTGGGTAGCTCATGAGCTAAACCTCCTCTAGTATTGTTATCGTAATCTCTCAAATTCGGTCTGAAACTTATAACGGTCGCTCTTCCCCTGAATCTTTGTATACGCAATCGGACTGTTGTCAGAGCTGATGAAGAGCCTGTGCACAACAAGAACCGGTGTTCCTGCCCGCGCTCCGAGATTCTTCGCATGATCTTCCGTCACCCCTGAAATCTCGATGGTCTGTATCATCTTGAATATTTTCTTCACGGCTTTCTCTTGAAGAACTGAATACAATGAGCCGTGGGCGATATCGAGTTTTTCTATGTGGGGGAGGGCTGACGAGGGAATAAATGCCTCCTCAATGTACGCTGTTTCACCGTTTGCTGTCCTTTTGCTCAAGATGTAATAAATCTTCTCGTTCGTCCTCAGGAAGGCCTTTATATCAGATGATGGTTCCTTAATTTCCTGAAAGAGTATTTTCCTCCGAAGATTCACCTCCTTTCCGAACATCTCCTCGGTAAGCCTTGTTTTCATCGAAAGGCCTACCACGGGCAGGACATTGCTTACAAAGGTTCCTCTCCCCTGAACCTTCATGAGGTAGCCATCAGAGACGAGGTTATTGATGGCCTGTCTGACCGTTATTCTGCTCACATTATACTTTTCACAGAGTTCCTCTTCAGTAGGAATTTGTCGGCCCAGGCTCCATTCCCCGGAATGTATCTCTTCGAGAAATATCCTCATGAGCTGAATGTACAATTTTTCCTCAACATACCTGTCTACTGTCATGGTACGCGAAGAGGGGATGTCTCGTTTCTTTTTTTCCACGGTCAGGATAATATTATAATGTTATGATGAATATCAATTTAATAAATTTAATCAAGTTATAAGAAATATTTAATTTTAGAGAAAAACCTCTCGGTCAGCCTGTAGCGGCAAGGCTGACTGAAGATGAAGGGGAGACAGGTAAGAATGGGTTTTCTCCTGGCGTCCTCAGTGCCCACCAGTCCCATGGTCTGCGCTATTCTGAATAGAAGACCCGGATAGGCTGCTTTCAACTGCAGTGGTACTCCTCGAGGGCATTTCAGGTTGACATACCATAGGGTATATTGCTTTAATAGAAAGCCCATGCTTGACAAGACCGAAAAAATCTGGATGGACGGCGAGTTTGTGGACTGGGATAATGCCAAAGTGCATGTCCTGAGCCATTCCCTCCATTATGGGCTTGGGGTATTCGAAGGTATCAGGTGCTACGAGACAGAAAAGGGACCTGCCATCTTCAAGCTCAAAGAGCATGTGAAGAGACTGTTCGGGTCCGCGCACATCTTTTTGCTGGAGATTCCTTTCAGCGACAGTGAAATTGAGGAAGCGATTGTCAAGACCGTCAAGGTGAATAAGGTCAGGGAATGTTATATAAGGCCCCTTGTGTTTATCGGATATGGTGCCATGGGGGTTTTTCCCAAGGGTAATCCCATCAGGGTTTCGATTGCGGTATGGCCATGGGGAGCCTATCTCGGGGAAGAGGGACTTACCAAGGGAATCAGGATAAAGGTATCATCATTTATACGAGGGCATGTCAACTCCAACCTCACCAGGGGAAAGGTCTGCGGCTATTACGTGAATTCCCAGCTCGCAAAGAAGGAAGCGGTATCGTGTGGTTACGATGAAGCCTTGTTGCTCGATACAGAGGGGTATGTCTCTGAAGGGAGCGGGGAAAACATCTTTATCGTAAGAAACGGGGTACTTAAAACTACTCCCCTCACGTCCATTTTAGAGGGTATTACGAGAGACAGCATTATGGAGATCGCAAGGAATGAAGGCATTCGGGTGGTTGAGGAACGGTTTACAAGGGATGAGATCTATATCGCCGATGAGGCATTCTTCACTGGGACTGCAGCCGAGGTGACTCCCATACGAGAGGTGGACGGGAGGACCATAGGGGAAGGCAAACCAGGAAAGATCACAAAAAAGTTACAGTCCGTATTTTTTGATGTGGTGAAGGGAAGAAACAGGCATTACGACTCCTGGCTTACCTATGTGTAGAGATAACTGTATCACTGAAAAAAAAGGCCCGGAAATCCGGGCCTTTTTTATTTAGTCTCTAATCCTAACTATTTCTTGTGGCACTTTCCACAATTTGCTGCGTCGCTTGACTTGAAAGCCTTTGTGCCGTTGTGGCACTCACCGCAGTTCTTGCCTGCGTTCATATCAGCCATCTTTATGGTTGCAGCCTTCTTCATCTGGAATATCTTTGTATGGCAGTCGTTGCATTTAAGTCCCTTGTCTGCATGGATCTTGCCATCAAATACGATCTTGCCTGCTCCGCCTCCTGCATACTCAACGGTCTTTCCCGGAGGTACTGCCATTGCGCTGCCGATAAACACCACCGCAATTGCTATGGTCAATAAAATGGTCAACAGTTTCATTCTCTTTTCACCCCCTTTCATGTTTGAGTGCTGTTATCCTGACAGGTTGCCTGGATAAGGTAATTGCGAAATAAACAATCAATCAAAGCATTGAACTATAATAAATCTCTTCGTTATTGTCAAGCCCTTAGAAAACCCGCGAAAGGATCACTCTCAGGGGATTAATACAAGCCTAAAAGGGTTACTGATGCAGTCCGGTATACAACCATCTCCAAGAGTCGCTCATGCAACACGGGGGGAAAATACCCGTCAAGAGCATCTTTCAGAGCCGCAGCGGTTTTTCTTGTACTATCTGAAGAAGATGTGCTTATTTCTTCTTATGAGTGGCGCAAAATTTTGATTTTCCGCTGGCCGAATTCTTGCACTTCTTTCCCTCTTTGGTCTTTGCCGCACATTTCGGTGTTTTTGCTGTTGCCATAGTGTCCTCCCTGTTTTTCTTTCACTGTACCATAAGATGGCATTAAATTAAAGAGGCCTTTTGTACTTATTAAAAAGTTTTATGCAGAAGACGTACCAGGGTAGCGTCAACAGGGCCAAATCGTGGAGGAGCAAGAATGAAGGCGAGTATGGTCGTGACCGATACAATGGGCACCACTGCAAGACAATTTTTCTCCTCTCAGACAGCCATGTGGGATCAGGGAGGCTGCCTCCGGCGCATGGTCATTTCAACGATGAAGAAGCAGGTATGCTCCTTTATTAAAGACATTCAAATGGTTTACAATAGCAAAAATTCTAGGGAGGATCATTATGCTTTCTGAAAGGGCGAGGAACATCAAGCCATCCCCCACACTGGCAATGGATGCAAAGGCGAAAGCATTGAAGGCTGCAGGGTATGATATCGTGAACTTTGGTGTGGGTGAACCTGACTTTGATACGCCTGACAATATTAAAGAAGCTGCCATAAGGGCAGTGAAGGAGGGATTCACGAAATATACCCC
>Ga0316600_10001675_pt1 | contig 10057 bp, 7 predicted proteins | sample OWC_soil_day5_CT_FD_207652 | JGI IMG/M metagenome (GOLD analysis project Ga0316600, IMG submission 207652) | Wetland soil microbial communities from Old Woman Creek delta, Ohio, United States - OWC_soil_day5_CT | ecosystem: Environmental > Terrestrial > Soil > Wetlands | place: USA: Ohio...
GACGTCGGCGCACGCCTGGCGCGCGACGTCCACCGGGATGTTGCGCACCTGACCGCCGTCGGCGAGCACGTACCCGTCCCAGACGACGGGCGAGAACGCACCCGGGATCGCCATGCTGGCGCGCATCGCGCGGGCAAGATCCCCGCGGGCAAGCACGACCATCTTGCCGGAGACCATGTCGGTGGCCACGGCGCGATACGGGATCGGCAACCGGTCGAAATCCGGGACCGCACGCGCCTGCGCCACGAAGGTGCGCAGCAGGTCGTCGATGCCGCTCGTGTTCGCGAGGCCGGCGGGCGTCACGATGTTGTGGTCGTTCACGCCGAGCTCGAGGTCGCTGCTCGCTGCAGTCTTGAGCCGTTTCTGCTCGATCGGCTGCTGGACCCGCCGTCCGGTGCCGCCCACGACCTCGTCCCAGTCGATGCCCTTCACGAAACGTTCGAGCTCGGCCGCCGGCAGACCGGCGGCATAGCCGCCGCCGATCAGCGCACCCATGCTGGTGCCTGCGATGCAGTCGATCCGCACGCGCTGCTCCTCGAGCACCTTGAGCACTCCCACGTGGGCGCCGCCCTTGGCGCCGCCCCCCGACAGCACCAGTCCGACCCTGGGTCGCCGGGCGGGGTCGTCTGGCGGGCTGGATGCTTCGTCGCACCACGCTGACAGCGGCATGGTGGCTGCCAAACATACGGCGCCGATCACGGCACCGACCCGGGTTCTGCTGCGCCCTTCCGGCATGGCGCACTCCTTGTCGCCCGCGGTCCGGGGCAACATTTGTGACGACTCAAGCAGGAATCATCCGCCAGCCACCACCGTCGTCACTTGGGGCAAGTACCGATCGGCCCGAGGCCCGGCGGTATAATTGGCCCCGTTGTCGGCGGAAGCCGTCCCGCGCGTTCCGGCCGGATCCAGGTCGGCGGGTCACGGTTGCCGTCTTCCCGTACAAGGACCACCCTTCATGAAACACCCATTCCTGCTTGCGGCATTGGCGCTGGTTGGATCGCTCGGGTCGGCCCCGGCGGCCGACATGCCCGAGTCCTGGGATGGCCTCGTGCAGGTGCAGCCGAAGCGCATGGACGCCGCCTACCTGCTGCCGGGCGCCGACTTCCGTTCGTACACGAAGGTCATGATCGACCCAACCGCGGTTGCGTTCCAGAAGGACTGGCAGAAGCGCATCAACGACAATCGCCGCCCGTCCGACCGCGTCGACGACGAGCAGGCACAGAAGATCCTGGCAGCGGCACGCGCGAACTTCGACGACGTGTTCGTCGAGGAATTCACCAGGGCCGGCTACACGATCGTGAAGGAGCCGGCGCCGGACGTGCTGCGCCTCGCCACGGCCGTGGTCAACCTGTACGTCAACGCACCGGACACGATGACGTCGGCCCGCTCCTACAGCTTCACCACGGAAGCCGGCGAAGCTACCCTGATCCTCGAGGTGCGTGATTCGTCGACCAACGCACTGATGGGGCGTGCCATCGACCGCCGTGAGACACAGGGCGGGGCCGGCATGCAGAGGAGCACGAGCGTGACCAACCAGGCCGAGTTCCGTGCGCTGTTCCGGCAGTGGGCCGGCATCGCAGTGAAGGGCCTGGAGGAACTGAAGGCGCACTCGCCGGTACCGGTGGACCTCAAGCCCGGCCAGAAGCCGCCGAAGGACTGAGAGCATTGGCGATACCTTTGGGGAACGCGGCGTGACCGTCTTCGAGTTCCTGCTCGTGCTGTACGGGATCGTCGCGGGCCTGGGCATCTCGCTGCTGGTCCGCAGCATCGGCCAATTGATCGAGGCCCGCGATCGCGTGCGCCTGTACTGGGTGCACAGCTGCTGGGTCGCGCTCATCTTCGTCAGCCATGTGGTGAGCTGGTTCGCGCTCTGGCGCTACGGCCAGCACCAGACGTGGAGCATTTTGCAGGCGCTGCTGCTGCTGTGCGTGCCGATACTGCTCTACCTCATCAGTCACCTGGCCGTCCCCGAGCTCGAGGACGGCCGCAGCCGCGACATGCGTGAGTATTACTTCGCCCATGCCCGCTGGATGCAGGGCCTGCTGCTCGCCGTGATCGTGGCCGGCGCGCTGGCCCACTACTTCATCGAGGGGCGGTTCGACGTCTCGGGTGGGCGCGGGGTGCGGGCCGTCATGGCCGTGATCCTCGTCCCGGGCATCGTCAGCCTTCGCCCCGCGGTTCACGAGGTGCAGGCGGCTCTGTTGCTGCTGGTCATGGCCGTCACGGTATCGTACGTGGCGCAGCCGATCGGCTGAGGGGGAAGTCGCGGATGAATCGTCGTCACGTCATCGCGACCGGGCTCGGCCTGGCCCTGCTGGCCGGGCTCGCTCTCGCGTGGCATCTGGGGCTGCTGCGAGGCCCGGCGCCCGCGGAGGTCCCGCCGCCGGCGGCGGGCGTTGCGTCGTCGTCACCGGCCGAATACGTGGGCTCCGCGGCCTGCCGCGACTGCCATGCCGACGAGTACCAGCGCTGGGCGTCTTCGCAGCACGCCATGGCGATGCAGGTGGCGGACGAGCAGACCGTGCTCGGCGACTTTTCCGGCGTGCGCTTCCGCAAGGATGGCATCACCAGCGAGTTCTTCCGTCGCGACGGAAGATTCATGGTACGCACGGACGGCCCCGACGGCCGGCTCGCCGACTTCGAGGTGCGCCACACGTTCGGCGTCTATCCGCTGCAGCAATACCTGGTCGAACTCGACGGCGGCCGCATTCAGGCGCTGTCCCTCGCCTGGGACGCACGGCCGAAGGACCAGGGCGGGCAGCGCTGGTTCCACCTCTACCCGAACGAGCGCATCCCGCACGGCGACGAACTGCACTGGACGCAGCGCCAGCAGAACTGGAACTTCATGTGCTCGGACTGCCACTCCACCGGCGTGCGCAAGAATTTCGACGCGGCGACGGGGAATTTCGCGACGGCGTGGGCCGAGATCGTCGTCGGGTGCGAGGCCTGTCATGGCCCCGGCAGCAATCACGTCGCGCTGGCCCGTGACGCGACCGAGGGTGACGCCGCGACCGCCCGGGGCGGCCTGACGGTCACGTTCGACGAGCGCAAGGGCGTCGCCTGGGTGATCGACCCAGCGACGGGCAACGCCAGGCGCAGCGCGCCACGCACGACCAGTACGGAACTCGACGTCTGCGCCCAATGCCACGCGCGGCGCGGGCAGTTCTCGAACGACTACCGCGCCGGCGAGCCGTTCACCGATCACTACCTGCCCGCGCTCCTGAGCCAGGGGCTCTACTACGCCGACGGCCAGCAGCGCGACGAGGTCTTCAACTGGGGCTCGTTCCTCTCGAGCCGCATGCACGAAAAGGGCGTCACCTGCGGCGACTGCCACGATCCGCACGGCGGCAAGCTGCACGCACCGGGCAACGCGGTCTGCGCACAGTGCCACTCGGCGGCCCGATACGATGCTCCCTCGCATCATTTCCACGAACCGGGCACGGCGGGCGCCGCCTGCGCGTCCTGCCACATGCAGACCGCGACCTACATGGTCGTGGACCCGCGCCACGACCACAGTTTCCGCATCCCGCGGCCCGATCGCACGGTGAGCCTCGGTACGCCGAACGCCTGCAATCAATGCCACGCCGACCGAACGGCCGAGTGGGCCGTCGCCGAGATTCGCAGGCGCTATCCGGATCCCAAGCCGGGATTCCAGGGTTTCGCAGAAGCGTTCGCGTCCGCCGACCGCGGTGATCCCTCGGCGACCATGGCGCTCGTGCAGGTGGCGGCGAACCTCGAGGAGTCGGCGATCGCGCGTGCGTCGGCCATCGAGCGGCTCGCGCGGCTGCCCGGCGAGAACGCAGTGTTCGCCGCCGAGGCGGGGCTCAAGGACCCGAGCCCGCTGGTGCGGCGTTCCTCGATCGCGGTGTTCGAGCAACTGCCGCCACTGCAACGCAAGGCGGTCATGCCGCTGCTCGACGACCCGTCGCGCATCGTGCGCATGCAGGCGGCGCGCACGCTGGCGCCGCTGGCCGACGACGCGTTCGAACCCGTCGCGCTCGAAGCCTTCCGCAAGGCGGCCGCCGAGTACGTGGCGGCCGAGCGCTTCAACGCCGACCGGCCCGAGCACCGCACCAACCTCGGCGGCTTCCTCGCCGAGCGAGGCGAGACGGTCGCAGCCGAGGCCGAGTACCAGGCCGCGCTGAAGCTCGACCCGCGATTCGTGCCGGCGTGGACCAATCTCGCCGACCTGCGGCGCCTGCAGGGGCGCGAAGCGGAGGCCGAGGCGGCGCTGCGTGAAGGACTGACGCGCGTGCCGGACGCCGCTGCGCTGCACCACTCGCTCGGATTGTCGCTGGTGCGCCAGCAGCGGAAGGACGAGGCGCTGCGCGAGCTCAAGCGGGCCACGGAACTCGAGCCCGGCAACGCGCGCTACCGGTACGTCTACGACGTCGCCGCGTCCGAGATCCGCTAGAAAGCAGTCCTATTTTCCGATGTCGCGCGACTCGATGATCGTCACGCCGGCCGGTTCGCGCAGCGCGGTCGCGATCATCGCCGCGGCGATGTCGCTCGCGGCGACGGGTCGCCACGTGGCCGGGGCGAACCGCAGCAGGTGCTCGCTCATGCGCTCGAGCGGCCGCGACTCGGTGCGCTCGCCCGCGATCACCGAAGGCCGCAGGATCGCCAGGCTCGGCCAGCCCATCTGCCGCAGGCCCTCCTCCATCTCGCCCTTGACGCGCGAGTAGAAGAAGGGCGAGGTGCGGCTCGCGCCGAGGGCGCTCACCACCGAGAAGTGCCGCGCCCCCTGCTGGCGCGTAATGCGGGCGAGCCGCAACGGGTAGTCGTGGTCCACGACCCGAAAGCGCGCCTGCGAGCCCGCCTTGCGGATCGTCGTACCGAGCGCGCAGAAGACGTGATCGCCGCCGAGCTGCCCGGCGACCTCGTCGAGGCGGTCGAAGTCGGTGACCACGGAGTCGAGCTTGCGGTGCCGCCCAACCGACTCGAGCGGCCGGCGGGTCACGACGACCACACGGCCGTAGCGGCTCGAGGCCAGCAGCCGCTGCAGGCACTCCCCGCCCACGAGGCCGGTGGCCCCGGCGAGCACCGCCGTGAGAGCGCTCACTGCCATCTCAGCGCGGCCCGAACCGCGGGTCGGTAATCTTCATCTCCGTGACCGGCCCGTACTTGCCGACCTGCTCACGGATGCGCGCAGCGTCGCCGACCAGCACGATGGCCAGGTTGCGGCTCAGCGGGAAGGACTGCCCGATGACGCGCTTCGCCGCAGCGCCGTCCACCGCGCCCACGCGGGCCGCGAACTCGTCCACGTCGTCGCGCCCGAGGCCGTACATCAGCAGGTCGGTCAGCCGGGCGGCGAGCGCCCCGTTGGTCTCGATGCTGGGCGGGAATTGTCCGAGCATGTAGCTCCGTGCCGACTCGAGCGTCGCGGCGTCGATGCCCTCGGCGTGCAGCCGGTCGAGCGTGGCGAGCGCGAGGTCGAGCGCCTGCACGGTCGACTCGGTCGCCGTGAACGAGGTGATGCTGAACGCGCCTGGCTCCGCGAGGCGGTCGAACGCCGAACGCGCGCCGTAAGTGAGGCCGCTCTTGATGCGCAGCTCGGTGTTGAGCATCGAGGTGAAGCGGCCACCGAACACCGTGTTGACCACGGCCTGCGCCGTCCGCTCGGGATCAGTGCGCGAGGCACCAACGTTGCCCAGCCAGAAGTAGGTCTGGGTGGCGCCCGGCTTGTCGACGAGCAGCACGCGACGGCCCTCGACGGTGGGCGCCCGCGTGGCGACGGGTGCCGCGGCGGCGGCGCGACCCAGCGAGCCGAAGGCCGACTCGAGCCGGCGACGCAGGTCGGCCGTATCGAAGTCGCCGACCACCGCGATGATCAGGCGGTCGCCGCGCACCTGCGCCTCGTAGTGCCGCTTGAGGTCCTCGAGGGTGACCATGGCAAGCGACTCCTCGCTGCCCCCCACCGGTCGGCCGTACGGGTGGCCGCGGAACAGCCAGGCATTGCCGTACTGCCCGACCAGGGCCCGCGGATCGGCGTCCTTGGCCGCGGCGATGGACTGAATCGCCCGCTCGCGCACCTTGTCGAACTCGGTGGCGTTGAGCCGCGGGCGCAGCAGTGCGTCGCTCGCCAGCTCGATCATGAGCCCGAGGTCGCGGGCGAGGAAGCTCGCACCGAGCGACAGGCTCTCGGCGCCGGCGTCGATGGTGAGCTGGCCGCCGACGCTCTCGATGGCCTCGGCGAACGCCGCGCCGTCGCGCGCACCCGCACCCTTCTGCATGAGCTCGGCGAGCAGGGCCGCCGTGCCCTCCCGGCCCGGCGCGTCGGCCAGCAAGCCGCCGCGGACCACCACGTTCATTGCGACCAGTGGCGTGTCGCGCTTCGGCATCAGCGCGAGCTCGACGCCGTTGTCGAGCGTGACGCGCTCAAACTCGGGCAGGCGCACGCCGCCCGGCGCGGCCGACGCAGCCGCCTCGGCCGCCATCGACGTCGCAAGCAGGACGCCGGCGCCCAGCGCGATGGCAACACGTGCCAGCCCGCCGCACCGCGCGCTCATCGCGCACCCCCGGCCGCAGCCGCGGCGCGTTCCGGCGTCGGTGTATCCGCCGGCTTCGGCTCCAGCACGCCCACCGTGCGATTGTTCACTCGCAGCACCGTGGCGGCGGCCTGCCGCACGTCCTCGGCCGTAATGCCCTCGTAAACCGCCGGCGCGTCGAAGAGCTTGCGGTAGTCGCCGTGGAATACGTGATAGGTGCCGAGAGCCTGCGCCTTGCCGCTGATGGTCTCGAGGCCGCGCCAGAACCCGGCGAGCGCCTGGTTGCGCGCCTTGGCGAGCTCGGGCGCGGTGGGGCCGTCCTTGGCGAGGCGGGCGATCTCCTCGTCGATCAGCCTCACGGTGTTCGCGGGGTCGCCGCCCGGCGGCACGATCGCGTAGATCCACGCGAGGCCCGGGTCGAAGCCCTGGTCGAGCGAGGTGCCGACCTGCACCGCGGCCTGCTCGCGCTCGACCAGCCGCTGGTGCAGGCGCGAGGAATCGCCGGAACCGAGGATCGACAGCACCACTTCCATGACCCGCGTCTGGCGGTCCGGGGCGGCCGTCGAGTGCCAGGCCATCGCCACGATCGGCGTCTGCGCCTCGCGCTGGATGCGCAGGCGGCGTTCGCCGAGCTGCGGCGGCTCGCGCGTGGTCACCGGCGGCGGCGCGGGCTGCGCCTCGAGCGGCGCGAGGTAACGCTCGGCGAGCGCGAAGATCTCCTCGGGGTCGACGGCACCGACCACGAACATCACGGCGTTGTTGGGTGCGTAGTACTGCCGGTAGAACGCCTGCAGGTCCTCCACCTTCCAGCCCTCGATGTCGGACGGCCAGCCGATGGTCGGGATCTGGTAGGGGTGGGCGATGAAGGCCGTGGCCTGCATCTGCTCGATGAGCGTGCCGAAGTTGTCGTTGTCGACGGACGAGCGCCGCTCCGAATAGACGACGCCGCGCTCGCTCTCGACCACCTTGGGGTCGAAGTCGAGGTAGCGCATGCGGTCGGACTCGAGGTCGAAGATGAGCGGCGTGGCGCTCACCGGGAACCAGTTCTGGTACACGGTGACGTCGGAGCTGGTGTAGGCGTTGTTGCGCCCGCCGCTCGCCTCCATCGCGCGGTCGAACTCGCCGGGCGGGCGAGTCTTGGTCCCGTTGAACATCATGTGCTCGAAGTAGTGCGAGAGGCCGGTGATGCCCGGCCGCTCGTTGCGGCTGCCGACGCGGTACCACGTGTACATGGCGACGTTCGGGATGTCGTCGTCAGGCCACACGACGATTTCGAGGCCGTTCGGCAGCGTACGGGAGACGATGCGGTCGGCTCCCGCCACGGGCGCGGGCGCAGCCGCGAGGGGCGCGGCGGCGACCGCGAGCACGAGCCCGAGCGCGAGCAGGGACGGTCGGTTCATGGTTCAGCCCTCCTTCTGCGTCGCGATCCAGCGGTCGACCTTCTCCTCGAGCACGTCGAGCGGCAGCGCGCCGTCGGCCAGGATCGCCGTGTGGAACTTGCGCACGTCGAAGCGCGGCCCAAGCGCCTGCTCGGCACGGGCGCGCAGCTCGCTGATCTTGAGCTGCCCGATCTTGTAGGCGAGCGCCTGGCCCGGGATCGCGATGTAACGCTCGGTCTCGGCCACCGCGCGCGCATCGCTGGTCGCGCTGTTGGCATCGATGAACTCGAGCACCTGCTCGCGCGTCCAGCCCTTCGAGTGCAGGCCGGTGTCCACCACCAGGCGGATGGCGCGGAACAGCTCGCCCTCGAGGCGACCGAAGTACTGGTAAGGGTCGCTGTACATGCCCAGGTCGGGGCCGAGCGACTCGGCATACAGGCCCCAGCCCTCGCTGTAAGCGGTATAGCCGCCGAAGCGGCGGAAGCGCGGCAGGTCCTTCTGCTCACGGGCGATGCTGATCTGGAAGTGATGGCCCGGGTTGCCCTCGTGCAGTGACAGCGCTTCCATGGCCCACTTCGGTCGGGCCTTCAGGTCGTAGGCGTTGGCGTAGAAGATGCCTGGGCGCGAACCGTCCTCGCTCGCCGCCTGGTACGAGCCGCCGGCCGCGCTCTTCTCGCGGAACGGCTCGACGGCGCGCACTTCGTAGTCGGCCTTGGGCAGCGTCTCGAACAACTTCGGCAGCTGCGGATCGACGCGATGCTTGATGTCGACGTAGCCCTGGATCAGCGCCTCGCGCGTCGGCCAGAAGAACTGCGGGTCGTTGTTCAGGAAGACGAAGAATTCCGCGAGCGTGCCCCCGAAGCCCACCTGCTGCATCACGCCACGCATCTCGGCATGGATGCGCTTCACTTCCGCGAGGCCGATGTCGTGGATCTGCGCGGGCGTGAGGTCGGTGGTGGTCATCTCCTGCACGCGGTAGGCGTACCACGCCGCCCCGTCGGGCAACTTGTCGAGGCCGACCGTGGTGCGGGTGCGCGGCAGGTACTCGTCGCGAATGAAGTCGTGCAGGCGCTGGTACGCCGGCACGAGACGGGTCTCGATGGCCTCGCGGTAGGCGGCGGCCAGGCGCTCGCGGTCGGCGTCGCTGAAGCTCCCGGGCAGCTTCCTGATGGGCCCGAAGAAGACCGAGTCCTCGGGCTTCGCCACGACGTGCGCCTGCAGCTGCGGCAGCACGCGCTCGGCGAGCACGCGCGGCAGCGTGTAGCCCTTCTGCACGCCCTCGCGCATGTTGACGATCGCCTGGTCGACCCAGGCGACGAAGCCGTCGACGCGCTTCAGGAAATTCTCGTAGTCCTGGACGGTCTCGAACGGCTGCATGCCGTTGCCCGAGCCGAGCTGCGCGAAGCCATTGGGCGCCGAGTAGAACTGGTTGAGCGGGATCAGGTGGCTGGGAAAGCGGAACCCCTCGATCTCGCGCTCGCGTGCCGACTTGAACACCTGGTATGAGAGCAGGTCCTGCCCCGACAGCCGGGACGGGTCGACCTGCTGGACGCGCGCGAGGTAATCGCGCTCCAGCTGCTCTGCCTTCGCGCGGAACTCGGGGGAGATCGAGACCGGGTACTGGTCGTTGTAGCGCTTGTCGCCGATCGAGGTGGCGATCAGCGGGCGCAGCTGCAGCTGGTCCTCGAAGTAGGCGTCGACCAGCGCGTCGAGGCGCTGGGCCTCCGATTGCACGGCGGCAACGGAGGCCTCTGGCGCAGCCCGTTCAGCCGGGGCGGGCGCCTGGGCGGCGCACGCGCTCAGCAGGGCGGCCCCGACGGCCGCCAGCAGGGCTCGATTCCGCATCTCGACTACTTCGCCTTCACGAACTTGAGCGTCATGCGATCCGATTCGCCGATGGCCAGGTACTTCGAGTGGTCGAAGTTGGGATCCTCCGCCTGGCCGGACCCGTACGCCGTCGAGCGCAGCGCCGGCGGCAGCGTCCACACGCCGAACGGATGATCCTTGGTGTCCTTGGCGTTGGCGTTGATCTCCGACTTCGCGGCGAGCTTGAAGCCGGCCTTTTCCGCCGCCGAGATCACGTAGGCCTCGCTGACGTAGCCGGTGGACGGCTTCTCCTCGGCGCCGGGGGGCAGCGGGTTCGCGCGGTGCTGCTCGACGGCGAGGATGCCGCCCGGCCTGAGCGCCTTG
>Ga0316600_10001679_pt1 | contig 10046 bp, 7 predicted proteins | sample OWC_soil_day5_CT_FD_207652 | JGI IMG/M metagenome (GOLD analysis project Ga0316600, IMG submission 207652) | Wetland soil microbial communities from Old Woman Creek delta, Ohio, United States - OWC_soil_day5_CT | ecosystem: Environmental > Terrestrial > Soil > Wetlands | place: USA: Ohio...
TTATTTCTCATGTACATGAATATTAAAGTTAAAAAAATCGCGATTATAGCATTTTGTGAAACTGTTACAATATTATGGGGAAATAGATCAAGCACAGCTTTTAAAAGTTTTTCTCCCAAAACTCCACCAATAACAGAACCGATTCCAATAAATACTGTTTTTCTAATTTCTATCTTAAACTTATACTTAATTTGCTTAATTATAGACACAACTGCCATAGTAAATACAGTGCAGGCTGATATTACACCTATAGTTGAGACATTATAATCACCAATGAAATCGAGCACCGGCTTAATGATAACACCTCCACCAAGGCCTGCCATAGCGCCTACTATCGTTGCGCCCAAAGCAACTAATAAATAAACTAAAACCATTATCTTCTATCCCTCTTATTGCAGAACGCAACTCCTTATACGTATAAGGAGTTGCGTTCTATTTATTATAAAATTACTTTAAACTACGCTTTTCAGCTAATTTCTCTGCAACCTGTGCAACTTTTTCCTTATTCATAGGATACCAGAAAGCAATACATAAAAATACGATAAAGTATAACCCCCCTGGGATCAATAATGCGAGGTCTCTAATTTTTTCCGCTACCTCTGCCGTCTGTTGTGGTGCTTTTACGTAACCAGCTATCCCAAGAACCAAACCAGCAACACCACCTGAAAATGATTGTCCTAGTTTTCTAGCAAATGTATAAATAGAAAAGACGGTACCATCTTCTCTTCTTCCACTTATTAACTCTTGATAATCTATTGCATCTGTAATAAATGCCCAAATGATAAAATTAAAAAAAGTAACCCCTATATCTGCAATCCACTTACATCCAACAAATATATATCCATTCGTTATAGGGATAAGGTATAGTAGAAAATAAGCTACCGTAGTAAACAAAATTGCTATAGAAGCAGCTTCTTTTTTACCAAATTTTTTAACCACTGGACCAACCATTGGTGCTACAAATATTACGTTAAGTATAATAATAGAGCCGCTTAATGCCAAAGCACTTGTATTTTTAAAGTAGTCTTTAAATAAATAAGCATTTAAAGATGATGTAGCCATCAATGCCAATAAAAATATAAGTGCGCCAGCTAACAGTGCATGTAAAGGCCTGTTCTTTCCTAACGCCTTCACTGAATTTAATAAATTTCCCTTCTTATCAGAAGATTTATCTATTATTACACGCTCTGTACTTAATTTATAAAAGCCAAAGTAAGTGATTATTCCCATTACACCTGATACAACTGCAACTAAAAAGAATCGATCTGCATCAGGCTTATTATCTAAAAAAGCGATTGCAGGAACCAGTGTTTTTATAGCCATTTGTGCGATATATGCGCCTATACTTCTAAAGGTTGAAAGAGCAGTTCGTTCATTTGAATCTGTTGTTATAACTGATGCCATTGACCCAAACGGCACATTAATAAAGCTAAAAGCTGTTCCCCATGCAATATAAGTAACAACTGCGTAAAGTAAATACTCGTTGTCTGATAGTCCAGGTATTTTTGTAAACATTAGAATTCCGGTTACTGCATATACTGGGCAAAACCGTAAAAGCCAAGGTTTAAATTTCCCCTCTTTCGTAGGGCGTCTTGCATCTATAAATCTTCCCGCTGCAACGTCCATAAACGCATCCCATAATCTAGCTACTACAAATATACTCCCTACTATCATTGGATTCAATCCAAACACATCAGTATAATAAACCATTAGAAATGCAGTGGATATATCAAAGAAAAGCTCACTTCCAACATCGCCCAGCAAGTACCCGATCTTATCTCTCATCCCAAATTTTCTTTTAGAAAGCGTAATATCATTACTTGTGTTAATCATAATATAATTTCTCCCTCAATTTATTTATACCTAATTTTTAATATTAAAGATTTACTGATAATGAATAGCTTTTACTTAAACTATTGCGGATTTAATATTTTTGTTTTATATTAGCAATTAATCAAATTTAGAATTATTTAAAATAACTTTTTACTAAATACAAATATATAAGCATTTTTAATTGGCATAAGTGAAAATTAAAAATACATTATTGATGATACTATGGCATCCTCGCCAAATGCAGACACACTTATTGGGGCTAATATTTCTAGTAACATATGAATATGGTCTGGACATACTTCTACATGTTTGTTATATTTATCTGTTTGCATTCACGTAATTTTCTTAAAATTCTTCCTATTTATTTTCATTCTTCTTCTGTTTTGGGTTGAGAATTCTATGCGATATTTACAGTTCTACCTTGCATATACCAATCTATTAGTGTTATTTATTTACACATTTCAAGTATAGTATTTTTGCATAACTAGTTTAAGTTATCAAAATACTATACTTGAAATGTATTTATTATATCCATGCATAAATTAAAATTCGCTTGGATGTCTTCTTTTAAGTTCCTCTATTCCATAATCTCGTCCGGTTTCCTCTAGTCTTTTACAATATTCTTTTAGATGACCCTTAGCATGGAATGGGCCGCCCTCCGCAATTACTGTCCATAGAGGATCAATTTGTGAATCGCTTGTTTTCATCATTTCTTTATGCCATTTGTGTAACTTATGGACTGCTTCATAGCATATTTCTGGATGTTCTGCTGCCATGTTAAATTGTTCTTGAGGGTCATTTTCAATATCAAATAACATTTCATCATCAAATAAATGGTATCCATCATGATATGTGTGAATGTATAACCACTTACCAAATCGAACTCCTCTTTGACATGTATGAGCACATTGACTTATTACTAAATAATCTCTTCCTTCTTCTTCTCCACTTAACACTGTTTTTGCATAACTCATTCCATCCCATTTTGGTAGTGATACTTTTCCTGTTATTTTAGCATTAATCCTTTGAGTTGGTGGTTCACCAAGGAGATCTTGCAATGTAGGAATTAAATCTAAATTATAATGAAAAGCATTATCCTCTCTGCCACCTTGAGAATTTGGCCATTTAATTATCATTGGGATATGACAATTGGGAAGATCTGCAGTAGCATGTTCTCCATAGATTCCAAGTTCACCCATGTTTTCACCATGATCTGCCGTAACAATAATTGCAAGATCTTCTGTCATATTATTCTCTTCTAATGCTTTTAAAATCTGCCCTATATGCCCATCCATATATTTTATACCACAATCATAGGCATCCATTGTTTCCCTTAATTCTTTTTGATTTGTAATTTCTCCAAGCATTCTTGGGAATCTACTAGATACCTCATTATCATACATAGATAAGTCACTAGCTGAATGTGGCCCTATTTTCTTCTTATGTCTGTCTAGCACTTCATCTGTAATCCAGTCACATTCTGGTAAAGGCTCATTTTCAAATGGATTTCCAAATTCTTTTGGTGCTCTATATGGTGTATGCGCATCCCAATAGTTTACATGCAAGAACCAATTTTCCTTATCCTTATTATCCTCAATCCATTTAAGTACTTCAGGTGTAATTTCTTCAGCTGATTCCATACCTCTTTTTCCAACATTATGGACTTCATTAAAACCTGCATAAAACCACCAGGCGGCATGCCTTTCTCCAAAACTACTAATTAAAGCTGTATGGTAACCATATTTTCTAATTAAAGAAGGTAAATTATCCCTAGCATTTGCATCTTGCATTACCCTTCTTTCCCCTTCTATTCTTTGGTCTGCTGCAGTGCCACCATGGCCTACAACACCAGTATGAATACCAAATTTTCCTGTCATCAATGCAGCTCTTGAAGGTAAGCAAGGTGCATCTGAACAGTAGTAATTATTAAATTTCATCCCTTGTTCTGCAATTTTATCAATATTGGGAGATGTATTTCTTGAATAACCGTAGCAACCTAAATGATCTGGTCTTAAAGTATCTAAATCTAACAATAGTATTTTCATTATACTTAAACTCCTTTGAAAACATATATTTAAAGTTTCGTATCCCACTTTCCACAAAATGGATCAATAGGATTTTTTCCCTTAAATTCACTTTTTCCCATTAGCTTCTCTATTAAAGATTCTAATACAAAATCATTTGAATTATATGTGTTTATAAAAGTTTTAACCCTTGGTACATCTAGTAAATGGTATGGATTTTCAACAGATATAAATATTGTAGGAATACTTGCTTGGAAATGAGGGCAATTTGCTCCCATAGGCTGTGCCCATTCAATTCTAACACTAGTTTGATTACTCTTAGTAGACATATTTGCAAGATAAACTATTAAATCATAATTATCTAAAACATCTCTTGCTGGCGATACATTTCCTTCATACCCCTGTGGTGGAACGAAATAATCAACTATAAACCCTTCCTTTTGTAATAACTCTTTAAACTGTGAACATACTCCAGACTTAACAGAATATGATACCCCTTGTTCACTTTCTATAGGGTAAAATAATATTTTTTTATACTTTTGAACTGATAATGGTAAAACGTTTTTTTCTTCCTTTACCAAAGTTACAGACTGATCTGCACATTCTTTTGCCCATAATAAATGTTCTTCACACCCTAAAATTTTAGAAGCTTTTTCAATTGTATATTTTTCTTTTTTAATATGAAGTTTTAGTGAAGCTTTTAAAGCTAATGTTCTTAAAACTGCTTCATCTAATCTTTCTTTTGATACAATACCTGATTTAATTCCTTCTACCATATATTGATAATCTTCTTCAAGATTCTTAGTAAATAAAAATAAGTCTGCCCCTGAAGCAATAGCTCTTGGTACCGCTTGCGAACGTGGTAATGGTATTGTGAAACCTGCCATCGTAGTAGCATCGGTCACAATTAGTCCATTAAATCCTAGCTTATCTCTGAGAAGATCATTCATTAATTCTGACGATAAAGTAGCTGGTAAAATGTCTTCATCTTTTAATGAAGAATTTAATTTCTTTGAATATTCCGGAAGCATAATATGTCCTATCATGCAAGTTTTTGCACCAGCATCTATACATGCTTTATAGATACTGCCATAAGTTTTATCCCAATCATCAGTTGACATAGAGTTAACACTCATTACTAAATGTTGATCTCTTTCATCCATTCCATCTCCTGGAAAATGTTTGATAGATGCAGCTAATCCACATTCTTGTATTGCATTAACGTAAGCAAGTCCCATTTCCTTTACTCTTGTTGGTTCCGAACCAAAAGTACGTGTATTTGTAATAGGATTACGGAAATTGTAATCTATATCGATTATAGGCGCAAAAGCCCAATTGGCACCAACTGCAGCACCTTCTCTACCACACAAAACCCCTAGCTTTTTAGCCATCTCTGCATTATCTGTAGCTGCTATTTCCAGCGGAGAACCAAAAGTTGTTCCTTCATCAAGGATTCCATTTCCACCTTTTTCTAAATTTGCAGCTATAAGCATAGGTATTTTACTTGTTTTTTGAATAGTATTTGTTAAATTCAAGGCTTTCTCCATTGGCATAGGTCTATACATGATTCCTGCAGGATTTAAAACCTTGTAAATTTGTTCTAGTTCCGCCTCAGTACCATGTCTAGAAACAAGAACAAAGAGTTGACCTATTTTCTCCTCTAAAGTCATTTTAGAAATTGTGTTGTTAACCCATTCAATATCATCATCAGATAGATAAAATGGGGTTCCTTTTAAATTAATCATTTATATTCCCTCTAAACATCTTCTAATAATTTATTTATATCGACCTTTGCTAAATCACTCAGCCTATATGAAGAATTCATGTTACTCTGAGCATCTCCAACAGCAACAGCTTTCATCTCTGCTGCTAAAGCTGCCTTTATTCCGGCATCTGCATCTTCTACTACAGCACAGTTTGAAGCTTCTACACCTAATGCTTTTGCAGCCAATAAAAATACTTCTGGATCAGGCTTACTATTCTTTATTTGATTTCCATCAACTACTGCATCAAACATTGCATCCAAGCCTATTTTTTTCAATATAGCTCCAGTATTTTTACTAGAGGATCCTATTGCAATCTTAATTGATTTCTTTTTTAAAATATTTAATAAGTTAATCACACCTGGAAGAATATCCTGAGGTGTTAAATCTTTTAATAATTCTCTATAGTAGTTATTCTTTCTTTGTGCCAAATTTTCTTTTTCTTGGATTGTGTATGTTTTATCTGTCTTCTCTAAAATAATTTCTAAACTTTCAAGTCGGCTCACTCCTCTTAATTTTTGATTAATCTGAGCATCAAAATAAATGTTTTCTTCGTCAGCAATCCTTTTCCATGCCTTGTAATGGTATTCATCTGTGCTAACTATAACCCCATCTAAATCAAATATTACAGCTTCTTTCAAAATATTTCTTACCTCCTTCATTTTATTAACTTTTGCTAAAACCGATATTATAGATAGTAAAAAAATTCAACCTATATTTTTTACCAATTATTAAAATTATTTACGCTATAACCTGTAAATCTTCATAATTTTTTGTAAATTACATAAATTAATTTTTAAACTTACTATCTAAAATAAATATATAATTAAAGTCAAACTTAATTTTTCTTCACTACTTATACGTATAAGTAGTGAAGAAAAATTTTTATTTATGTATAAGTAAAATCTATGCATTGACTTATACGTAAAAGTTAATTTAATTATAACACCCTACAGTTTATTGTCAATAAACTTTCTAGTTTATTGACAATAAACTGTATTTAATATATATTTATCATAAATAAAATAGCCCTCAATAAGGATGAAATGTAAAATTATGAAAACAGGAATAACAAGTAAAGACGTGGCTGAGTTGGCCAAAGTATCTCAGGCCACTGTTTCTTATGTATTAAATAATAATCAGAAACAAAGTATATCTGAAGAAACTAGGCAAAAAATTCTTGATGCTGCAAAAAAACTTAATTATATTCCTAATATTGCTGCAAGAACCCTTAAAAACAATAAGACGTCTTGCATTAGTGTTGCTATTAATAAGAATCTCATGACTCCTAGATATAGCGAGCTTGTTGAAGGTATTAGATCAATTTTGGAAGATGCCAATTACAACATTATGCTATGTAGCAATAAAAAGCATATAAGTCCTTTTCCTAATTATTTAAACAGTTACCTCCAGCAACGTGCAGATGCTATTATTTATATTGGTGCTGACGGATTCCCAATTGAGCCTGAAAGTATGGACTATATTATAAAAAATCAAATACCTCTAGTTGTTTTTGGCTATGATCCCCAAAATGATACTGTTCCAGATGTAAATATTGATTATTTTTATGGTGCTTATGATGGTACTAACCATTTAATTAATAAAGGTTATAAAAATTTCATATATTTTAGACCCAGTATAAACATTAATCAAGAAATTCAAAGGGAACAAGGTATCCGTAAGGCATGTAAGGAGTCTATAGATGTTAACCTTACTATACAAAGTATCAGCTTTCCATATTTTAATGAAATTGACTTACTATTTTCCAAAAAAAATAATAAGGATATTTGGAGAGCTGAATTTTATAATCTAGTTAATTCTATTATAGATAATAAATCGACTAATTTTGCAATTATATGTAGCTGGGTTTATATGACAGAAATAGTATCTAAATTATTATTAACTAAGGGCCTTAATATTCCTGTTTTATCACTTGCTCAAATAGATCTGTTTGCTAATAATGGAGAAAATTTTATATTTAGTACTTTGCCTAATTATATCGCTGGACAAGAATGTGCAAAAGCAGTTCTAAAATTGTTAGATAACCCTAAGGATATTTCTAAAATCGTTTTGAAACCTAAAATAGAACTTAATAACCCTATTTTATAAACTCTTTATTATATGGTCTTAATCACTAACTTTAGTGCTATAGTAAAAACATTTTAGTTCTTACTATAGCACTTTTTTATAATCAATCACCATGCGCACCATTGGTGCACGGCGGTTCAATAGTTTAAAAATATGTGATCTTTGTTCATCAGACCATAAGATCGTCCACTAACTTCCTTTAGCTTCCATCCTACTGTGGAGATCCTTGTCTTAAGCTATGGTTGACACTATCTAATCGCGCTTTGAACTTCCCTCCGTTAAATTGCACCCATGATGGGCATACCACAAAAAGTGGAACGGAAAGTTTACAACCGGAAACTTTTCGTTCCATTTTTTGTAATGGTTTGTTTCCAAAAATATATTCTCGCCTGATTTTATTATTTTACAGGGTTGGCACATAACTTGCATTAATTTATTCATAGACACAACCTATAAATAAATTAATGCGGAGGGGTTCACATGATTATTGGCGTAGTAAAAGAAATCAAAAACAATGAATTTCGAGTTGGCTTGACTCCTGCGGGCAGCGAAGCACTATGTAAAGCGGGCCACACAGTATTCATCGAAAAAGGTGCTGGTATCGGCAGTGGCTTTAGCGATAGTAGCTACGAAGCAACAGGTGCTAAAATTATTAACGAGAAAAAAGCTCTGTTTGATCAATCAGAAATGATTATTAAGGTAAAAGAACCAATAGAAGCAGAGTATGATTTATTCCATGAAGGTCAAGTTTTATTTACCTATCTACATCTTGCTCCAGAACCAGAGCTTACACAAGCCTTGTTAAAACATAAAGTAGTTGGCATTGCTTATGAAACAATTGTAGGCAGAAATAATACATTACCATTATTATCACCAATGAGTGAAGTTGCCGGACGTATGGCGGTTCAAATTGGTGCGCAATTCTTGGAAAAACAAAATGGCGGTAAAGGCATTCTATTAAGTGGCGTATCTGGTGTAGAATCTGGTCAAGTGGTCATCATCGGCGGTGGTAACGTCGGTACAAATGCTGCTAAAATTGCTGTTGGTATGGGAGCAAGAGTAACAGTAATTGATATGTCTGGTGATCGTTTACGTTATCTTGATGATATTTTTGGCAGTCGTATCGTTACGGTAATGTCTAATAGTTATAATATCGCTGAATGGGTGAAAAAAGCAGATTTATTGATTGGTTCTGTATTAGTTCCTGGGGCAAAAACACCAAAATTAGTATCAGAAGAAATGATAAAGACTATGGAACCTGGCTCTGTAGTTGTTGATGTGGCGATTGACCAAGGTGGCTCGATTGTTACTTGTGACCACTGTACGACCCACGATAATCCAACATTTATCAAGCATGGTGTTGTCCATTACTCAGTTGCCAACATGCCTGGCGCAGTTGCCCGTACTTCTACCTTCGCCCTTACAAATGCTACATTACCTTACGCTTTACAACTAGCGAACAAAGGCTATCGTCAAGCCTGTTTAGATGATCCTGGTCTCGCAAAAGGCATTAACGTACTAAACGGAAACGTAACCTTTAAAGGAGTTGCGGACGGTCTAGGTTTACCTTATGTTGAGTTGAGTAAGATTTTATAATTCACCATAAAATAAAATTACCCCTGAATAAATCTGGTAACTCTATGTCAATAGGCAAACGATTTGCTAAGAAAAATACTTTCTGTGGCTAATTGGCATAGAGTTACTTTATCTCCAATATAATTTTTCTGAAAATTCCAATAACTTATTTTTGTAAAATACCTACAGATTTCGTTTATACCCAATATGCATATGTTAGGAGGGAAACAAATGGAAAAAGAAAACAATGGGCTTCAAGAAGAATTACATCGTGGTCTCAAAGAAAGACATATTCAGTTAATTGCCTTGGGCGGGGCAATTGGGGTTGGGTTATTTCTTGGTTCAGCTGCAGCGATCAAAGTTGCTGGTCCTTCACTCATCCTTACCTATTTTCTCGGTGGTGTTGTTATATTTTACGTGATGCGGGCTTTGGGCGAAGTCACTGTAGAATATCCTGTTTCTGGGGCTTTTAGTGCGCATTCTAGTAAGTTTTTAGGTCCTTTATGTGGCTACATTACTGGCTGGACCTATTGGTTCATGTGGGTCGTTACTTGTATGGCTGAAATCACTGCCGTCGGTGTTTATGTGAATTACTGGATTCCTGATCTTCCGCAATGGATTCCAGCTTTAGCTGCCCTCGTTTGTATGACGATTGTCAATCTAATCGCTGTGTCTGCTTATGGCGAGTTTGAATTCTGGTTTGCCTTGATTAAAGTTGTTACGATTATCGCCATGATTATCGTCGGTTGTGCGATGATTTTTT
>Ga0316600_10001681_pt1 | contig 10045 bp, 10 predicted proteins | sample OWC_soil_day5_CT_FD_207652 | JGI IMG/M metagenome (GOLD analysis project Ga0316600, IMG submission 207652) | Wetland soil microbial communities from Old Woman Creek delta, Ohio, United States - OWC_soil_day5_CT | ecosystem: Environmental > Terrestrial > Soil > Wetlands | place: USA: Ohio...
GATCAGCGGGATGTGGGTGAGCAGGAAGGCGATGAAGATCGGCGTGAGGGCGACGACCGATTCCTTGACCCCTCGCAGGTTGATCCAGATGAGAAAGAGAAGGATGAAGACGATGAACAGGAACTTGTGGGCGAGCCACGCCGGAGGGAGGAAGCTGAAGATCGCGTCCGCCCCCGCCGCCACCGAAATCGTGATCGTCAGGACGTAGTCGATGACCAGGGCGGAACCCGAGACCACCCCCGCTCTCTCCCCGAGGAGCTTCGACGCGACGATGTACCCGCCGCCGCCGGAGGGAAACGCCTCGATGATCTGGGCGTAGCTCCCCGAGATGATGAAGACGGTGAGCACCGTGGCCGCCGCGACGAAGAGAGCGAGGACGGTGTGGCCCCCGAGGGCGAGGTACGCCTCTTCCGGGCCGTACGAGGAAGAGGAAATCCCGTCGGCACCCAGTCCCACCCAGGCGAAGAAGGCGATCAGGGAGACGTTGTGGAAGATCTTCGGGTCGAACAGATCGCGGGGGGCGCCCAGCAGGACCCTCTTGATGCGCTGATAGATCGAACCGTTGGGCATCGGCTGCGCCGATCTCCGCCGTCGTAGTAGGGAGCGTTTGCCGGCCGGATTATACCATCAGCGGCGGGATATCCACGCGGAAGCCGCTTCGCGCTACAGCACCCTTATGGGGAGGACGATCATCGGAAGGCCCGCGAACACGAGCCGTTTCTGCGCCATGAACGCGGTCTGGTTGTGGAGGAGGCGGGATACGAGGTTCTCCTCCTTGAAGACGAGCTTGCCCGCGAAGACGCAGATGTTGGGGAAATCCTTCGCCACCCCCTCGGCGAGGCGGGTGACGGACTCGATCGCGTCCGTGCCTATCGCCGTTCGCGCCTCGCAGTAGTAACCGTGCCCCTTGACGAACTCCACGTAGTTCTGTAACTGCGTCCGGAGGTCGTGCGCCAGATTCTCAACCTCGGCCGCCCCCTTGAAGACGCTCGTGTCGACGACGCCCGCGGAGATGAAGACGAAGTTCCGGAACATCCCGGGAAACTGTTTCACGATGGAGAAGAAGACGTGCATCCCCAGACCGTTGTACCCGGAGACCATGATGACCGCCGTGGAGGCCTGCCGCCGCACCATCGGCTCCTGCGCCGCGGGAACCGTCACCGGAGGGAGGGCGAGGAGCAGGTCGTCCAGCCGCCGCAGACTCTCCTGGGCGACCCGGTAGTGGCGGCGTATCGCGAGGCTGATGGCTACGAAGGTCCCCGTGATAAGGAGGGTCACCCATCCCCCTTCGGGGAACTTGAACCAGATCGTGAGGCAGAGCACGATGGCGGTCAGCAGGAACCCGACGCCGTTCATGGCAAGCCCGAACTTCCACCGTTTCTCCGTCGCCCGATCCTTCCACCAGTGCAGGATCATGCCGAACTGGGAGAGGGAGAAGGTTAGGAAGACGTTGATGGAGTACATGATGACGAGGTACTTGATCGAACCGCCGGAGATGTAAAGCATCAGCAATGCCATCCCGCCCATGAACATCACGCCGTAATTGCGGACCAGCCGCTCGGAGAGGTGCGCGAAACGGCGGGGAGCGTAGTAGTCCACCGCCATGTTGGAGAGGACCTGCGGGCCATCGATGATCCCGGTCTGGGCTGCCACGAACAGCAGAGCCGTCTCCGAACCCAGCACCACCGCCAGGAGGACCTTGCCGGCGTCCCCCTGCCAGAGATCCCCGACCACCTTGCCGAAGAGGACGGCGTTCAGCGTCTTCCCCGGGACGTGTCCGACATTGTACAAAAGGTAGCTCAGAAGGATCCCCCCCGCAAGGAACGACAGCGAGAGAGCCATGTAGAGCATCGCCTTCTTCCCCGTATGGACTCGGGGCTCCCGCAGCGTCTGCATCGAGTTGGAGATCGCCTCGATCCCGGTGAAGGTGCCACCGCCCATCGAGAAAGAGCGCATCAGGAGCGCGCCAAGCCCGATCCACCCCATCTGCCCCACGGAGGCGTGGAAATCGCGGGACACCTCGGCGGCCACCGCGGGCATCTCCGGGACATGGCGCAGCATCGCGTAGAGGAGGAGCGGGATATGGGTCAGCATGAAGACCATGAAGATGGGGGTGAAGACGGCGACGGACTCCTTGATCCCCCGCAGGTTCATCCAGATGAGGATCAGGATCACCGCGGTGACGAAACCGAACTTGAGGTGCAGATACCGGGGTGGGAAAAGACTGAAGAGGGCGTCCGCCCCCGCCGCGATGGACATGGTGATCGTAAGGATATAGTCGATGACGAGCGCCGACCCGGAGACCACCCCTGCTTTCTCTCCAAGAAGCTTCGACGCAACGATGTACCCGCCGCCGCCGGAGGGAAACGCCTCGATGATCTGCGCGTAGCTCCCGGAGATGATGAAGATCGTGGCCACCGACATCACGGCGACGAAGATCGCCAGGACGGCGTGGCTTCCGAGGGCGAGGTACGCTTCCTCCGGTCCGTAACACGAGGAGGTGATGCCGTCCGCGCCCAATCCCACCCAGGCGAAGAAGGCGACGAGAGAGAGGTTGTGGAAAATCTTCGGGTCGAAGAGGTCCCGGGGAGCTCCGAAAAGAACCCGCTTGACGCGCCGGAACAGGGATCCGTTTTCCATCGATGCCGTCAACTTTCCGGAGACGGAGTTCGGGGCCGCCCGATCGCTTGATTCTACAACGGTTCAGACGTCAAGGTCATCCGGGGAGGACATCCGGTACAGCAGGACGATCAGGTTGTGCAGCCCCCCCCTCGGGTCGTTGACGAAGTTCCGGTACGTCGCCGCACGGACGAACCCCATCTTCTCGAAGGCGCGTACCGCGGCCGACTGCTCCTCGATCACTTCCGCCATGAGGTAATGGAGGGCCGACTTCTCCCCGAGGTGACGCAATTCGCGGACCATCGCGGTCCCGAGCCCGATGTGCCGGCAATGGGGAGCGATCTGGACGCGCACCACCCCGACCCGCTGCTTCCACCCCGTCCTCTGCCGGTGGAGCGTGGCGTCCCCCACGACGCGGCCCCCTTCGAGCGCGAGAATCGGGAGGACGAGGCCGTAGTCGAGGGTGTCCGCCCAATGCTGCACCACCTCGCGGCGGCTCACGTCCTGCCGGAAGAACATCTTGTCCTGGGGGGGGATCTGCTGGAAGAAGACCCACAGCCGGTCCACGTCGTCCCGAACCATCGGCCGGAAGACCAGCGACGCCCCGTTGCGAAGGGTGATCTCCCTCGGATATCGATCGAGATCGATCATCTCAGCGCCCTTCCGCGGATTTCGCTTCTACCACTCGTCCCGAAACGGGACTTCGACGACGTCGTACCACTCCGAGAAGTCCATCGGCTGGTGCGGCGGCAGTCCTTTCTCGTGGAGCAGGTCGTCGATCGCCCGGTGGGCGTAAGAGAGGGCGTTGTCCATGAATCGAAGGGTGTCCCGGAACTCCTCCCGCGGATCGGCGGCGCGGAGCGCTGCGAGCGCCGCGTCGAGGTCCCGGACGGCGGCGGGGAGGTCGTGACCCGCGAGCTCCCCCCCGATCGCGTCCAGGTGTCGTCCGATCCGGTTGTACCCCCGGCGGATCTCGGTCGGGGGTGCGTCGATGCGGCGCCACGGCCCGAAGTAGATCGCATCGTGCCCGGCCCGCAAGGCCGCGTACGCCAATCCGTCGTAGGGACACCCCGGCGTCCCGCCGGGGCGGGAGCCCCCTCGCACCCCCCCCCGCAGTTCCGCGCCGCAGTGGGGACAATGGTAATCGGTCCCCGCCATGCAGGGATTATCTCAGCGGGAAGGTCCTCCCGCAACGGGATTCATCCGGTGGCCCGGATCGTCCGCGATGGCCTTCGCTCCTGCTCTCACCATGACCAGAATCGCGGCGTGTCTCCGGAACGTCGCGCATATGAATGCGTTCCCATGAAACTGCGACGAGACTTCGGGGGAGGCTTGCACTAAGATCGAGAAAGACGGAACGAGGGAACGCCCGGCGGACCGACGGAAAGTTGTCCATGTCCGAGACAAGCATCATCCTTGTCGCCTACAATAACCTTTATGAGGCGACCGTCGCCTGCCTCGACGGCATATTCCGGCGCACAGGGAACGAGGACTACGAGGTCATCGTCGCAGACCGCAATTCGTCGGTCGGCTCGCCGGGCTTTCTGACGGAACTGGCCGGGCGGGAATCCCGCCTGCGTTGCGTCTTGAAAGAAAATTCGGCATACGGTACTCTCCCCGACATCCAAGGAATCCGGGAATGAGAAAACAGTACATCGAAGTGCCGCTTGCCCTGCAATGTCGCGGAGTGCGGTCCTTGCTGATGCGACTCGCTGGCAACATCCTGTGCCCTGCATACTGGTTGGCTGCGTTGTTCGCCGGCGGTCCGGGGCTCTTTTTTCATTTGCGATGCACGTGGCTCGGCGTGGTTTCCCTTGTTACCCGCCGCCTCAAGCGAGGCCATTACGTCCTGATGTTCTTCCCGATGGACTCGACGCGGTATTTCGAGTTCGACGTGTCGTGGGAAAGACTGCGCCGGTTGCCGTTTACTCGCTACCTGGATGTTTCCTCGCCTCGCCTTCTTCCGTTTATGCTCTTACGATCCAACCGGCAGGCAACCGCGGAGCTCATCAACCCGGACACAAACGACATACGCGACGTGGAGAAGTTCTTCCGGGCGTTCGGGCTTGGCGAACGGTGCCGGTTCAGCGCGCGAACGGTCGAGCACGCACCCTTCGAGTCATCGTCTTTCGACCTGATCACCTGTATCTCCGTGCTGGAGCACATACCGGCCGACGGCGAGGCGGTAGAACGGATGTGGTCCCTTCTGATGCCCGGCGGGAGACTTTCGCTGACGTTGCCGTGCATGTCGCAACCCCTGGAGCAGTACATCAGCTACAACCAGTACGGGGTGCTGCAGCCGGGGAGCGATGGATATACTTTCTGGCAACGTTATTACGACGAAGAAAGGCTTCGGGAGAGGATTTACCGCATCACCGGACCGCCGGAGCACATGGTGGTTTTCGGCGAAAAAACGAACGGCCTTTTTTTCCGGAACGCGACCATGAAGCGGGTTCTCGGCGGGTGGTATCCGTTCTGGCGGGAGCCGTACATGATGGCGACGGAATACCGTTATTACCGGTCCCTGGATGAACTTCCCGGCGAAGGGGTCGTGTACCTGGAGTTCCTGAAGAAATGAAATCCCCGCTCCTTTCGATCTGCATCGCAACCTACAACCGCGCGGGTTTTATCGGCGAGACGCTGGACAGCATCATCCGACAGCTCACCGACGAGGTCGAGATCGTCGTCGTCGACGGCGCTTCCACCGATGCCACCCGGACGGTCATGGAACGCTATGCCGCCGACTGCCCCGGCCTTCGCTACATCAGACTCCCGGAAAAGGGGGGGATCGATCAGGATTTCTGTAAGGCAGTGGAGTACGCCCACGGCGAGTATTGCTGGCTGTTTCCCGACGACGACCTGTTCAAACCGGAGGCAGTGCAGCGTGTACTCGACGAACTGCGGAACAGCTACAGCCTGGTGATCGTCAACGCCGAGGTGATGGACCGCAGCTTCTCGACCTTGCTCCAGCCTTCCATGCTCGACAACAGGGAGGACGCAACCTACGGGGCCGATGACCTGGAAGGACTGTTCCGGAGGATCGTCCCCACCATTTCATTTATCGGGTGCGTCGTCATCAGGCGCGAGACATGGCTCGAGCGGGAACATGACCGTTATTTCGGCACCGAATTCATCCACGTAGGGGTCATCTTTCAGGAACCGCTGCCCGGCAGCGCCCGTGTCATCTCACGGCCTTACATTTCCATACGCTATGGGAACGCCCAGTGGACCTCACGCACGTTCGAGATTTGGATGTATAAATGGCCGCAACTCATCTGGTCACTTGACCGGATAACCGCCCAAGCCAAGCGGAAACGGGTGAAGCCCGAACCCTGGCGGAGACTGAAGACCCTCAGGTTCTACCGGGCGATCGGTTCCTATTCTCGCGACATGTACGAAAAGATCGTCGCGCCGAGCAATGCATCCGGGCCGTGGAAACTGGCTGCTCTGGCCATCTCGCTGCTGCCTCAGCCGACGTTCAACACGCTCATGCTTTGGTATCACAAAACCTTCAAGAAGAAAAATATCATGGCCATCTACGAACTCTCGAACAGCAGGGAAAACAGATCAGGCAAACCACGCCGATGACTTGTCTCTCCCCCATGTACCGGAGAGTGACCGTCAGATCAGCGTGAAGTTCGGCATCGGGACGATGAACCTCCCTCCCGAGAGCAGGAACGCCTTCTCCCGTAGGCGGAACTCCTCGAGGAAGTGCCACGGGAGAACGAGGAAGTAGTCCGGCTTCGCCGCCCGCGCATCCTCCTCCGACACGATGGGGATACGCGTCCCCACGGTTTCCTTCCCCCACTTGTCCGGGTTCCGCTCTGCCGCCGCGATGATCAGGGTGTGGTCGAGCCCGAAATACTGCAGCAGCGTGTTTCCCTTGGTCGAGGCGCCGTAGACGAACACCTTTTTCCCACGGGCCACCTGCTCCTTGATGAAGCCGACCACGTCCTCCTTGATCCGGTTCACCCAGACGGCGAATTCCCTGTAGACCTCGATGTCGTCCAACCCGAGCCGTACCTCCTGCTCCCGAAGGGACTGAACGCGTTCCCTGGCCAGTTCCCGGTAGGTAGCGTCCGCGAACCGGTTCGGGTCGGCGTTCCGGTTCCGGATGTACGCCCGAATGCTTCCGCCGTTGATGTCGTTCAGTTCCACGTCCACGATCTCGAACCCGTGCAGGGTCAGCAGGTACTCGAATGATTTCAGCGAGTAGTACTCGAGATGCTCGTGGCAGATGTTGCCGAATTCGTTCGTCTTCAGCATCAACGGGAGGTAGCTCATCTGCACGATCCAGAGCCCCTCAGGATCCATCACGCTCATGATGTCGGACAGGAATTTATTGGGGTTCTCGAGGTCGTAGAACATGGCGATGCTCGTGACTACCTTCGGGCGAAGTCCGCGAAGATCCGCATCGAACCGGAACGCTTCGGCTTCGAAAAACCCGACCACCAGTTTGTCGGCAATCTTTCTGGAGAAGACGGCCAGGTTCTCCGCCGGATCGAAGCCGATCTTCCGGATCCCGCCGGTCTTGTACGAGGCCAGGAGCGTCCCGTCATTGCAGCCGATGTCCACAGCGGAATCCCCCTCGCGCAGGTGGATGAGCGTTTCCGCCTTGTTGGCGATGTCGGCGAGGGCGTTGCGCATCGTCTGGTTCGTGCCGGACCGGTACCAGTAGTTCCGGTACATCGTTTCCCCGGGGACGGTATGTTTCAGCTGGAGGAGCCGGCAACGCCGGCAGATCACCAGTTCGAGGGGTGCTTTCGTCCCGTCGGAATCGCCGGGGGAGATAAAGTCCGAAACGTAATGTTCGCCCAGGTCGAGAACGGGCTCCAGCGAGCCATCGCAGACCCGGCAGGTCGTTCTCGTGATCATCGGTGCTCCTCTCCATGCAATCGATTTACCATCGATTCGATCATTTCGGTCGGAGCATCTCGATATCCGCATCCACCATCGTCCGCACGAGGTCCCGGAAGGACAACTCCGGCATCCAGCCGAGGAAGCGGCGGGCTTTCGCGGGGTTCCCCACCAGTTGCGCGGTTTCCGGCGGGCGCAGACGTTCGGCTTCCTGCACGGCGTACTCCCGGTAATCGAGTCCGACGTGCGAGAACGCCGTCTCGCACAGTTCCCGCACGGAGTGGGTTTCCCCCGTGGCAAGGACGTAGTCGTCGGGCTGCGGCTGCTGGAGCATCAGCCACATGGCTCGCACGTAATCCCCCGCAAACCCCCAGTCGCGACGTGCATCCAGGTTCCCGAGGCGCAACTCCTTCGCTAGCCCCAGCTTGATCTTTGCAGCGGCCAGGGTGATCTTCCGCGTCACGAACTCGGGGCTGCGTCTTGGGCTTTCATGGTTATAGAGAATGCCGGAGCAGGCGTACAGGTTGTAATTTTCCCGGTACGTCATCGTCATCAGGTGCCCGTATACTTTCGAGACGCCGTACGGGTTCCGCGGGTGGAACGGCGTCGTCTCCGATTGTGGAACCTCAGCCGGTTTTCCGAAGATCTCGCTGCTGGAGGCCTGGAAGAACCGGGTCTTCGGGGTGACCTTACGGATCGCTTCGAGGATCCGGGTGACTCCCATCGCGAGCACCATGGTAGCCAGGATGGGCTGGTCAAACGATGCAGCGAGGACCGAGTTGGCGGCGAAGTTGTATGCTTCGTCGGGTTGGTGATCAAGAAATATTTTTTCGAGGCGGACTTGATCAAACAGATCGTCCTGGACGATCTCGATCCGGTCCATGAGGTGGCGGATACGGTCGATGTTGGCAGGATCGTGGTCCGGCACCGTACCGACTACCCGGTACCCCTTGCCCAAAAGGAACTCGGATAGGTACGACCCGTCCTGGCCACCGATTCCCGTGATCAGTGCTGTTTTCATCGTCCTCCTGACGGATCTTCCCCGAAGAAGATCGTGGTGATCGACCTTTGGAATTCTATTACGAAGATATTCTTTCGCCTATGCCGGATTCAGGGAATCCGCAGTCGCGATCAGCCGGTCGATCGCCGACGCAATGGCATAGGGAGACCCCGCCGGGTTTTCGAGCGCACCCGCTTTCCACCTTCGGTGAATCTCCGATATGGCGCCACGCACCGAGCCGGCGTTCGCGGACTCCGCCACGGTGCGTCCCAGACCCGTCAGTATCCCGGCCAGTTCCGCGTTCCGGTGGACCAACCCCAGGATCGGACGACCCGCCGCGAGATACTCGTACACCTTGGACGGGATCGTCTCCGCCATGTAGCATGTAGTCGGTCACGTTCTGGATCAGGACGAGGACAAAGGACGTACAACCCGTCTTTTCAGTTTCAGATAGGGTTTATATATTTTATACACCGGGTAAAACAGGAAAAATTTTCCCAATCCATATCCTCCCTTGATTATTTCCATTACGGCATTACGATCCAGAACTCCCCTCTTTTTGTATAATTTCCACAAGGAATAATAATAATCGTATAGTAAATATTTCCTGAAAAAATATATATGTTTAATGTACGGCTTATTCAAATAATCGTTTAATAAAAGCAATGTGTCGGTATATGCGATGATATCGCTTTTATTCTTCTCTGTCTGTTGCTCCAGATGCACCCGAAACGACGATAGCACCTTCCCAATATACAGAATATTCCCGAATTCCAGGATGTGAAACCACATCTCCAAATCGACAATTTGTCTGTATTGTACATTGAATCCACGAGCCGAATGTTTCTTCCGGAACATGACGGTGGAGGGTTCACCAATCAGATTTTTTTGCCTTTTCATGCATATATTGATTATCTCCTTGCCATCCATTATCGTTCCGTCCCGGAAATTGGAAAGGACCCGCAGGACTCTGGACTGGGTATCGATGATGTTCCTCGCGGAAGCCACAAGAACGATGGAGGGGTCCGAATCCAGAGCAGCCACCATTTGTCCGATCGCGTCCTCGGCCGCGAGCAGGTCGTCCCCGAAGAGATACTTTATATACTCCCCTCGCGCTTCCGAAAGGGCCAGGTTCCAATTATTGACCATGCCCAGGTTGGACGAGTTGAGGATGACTCGGATCCGGTCATCCAGACGACGGTATTTTTCCAAAATTTCCTTCGTGTTGTCCCTGGAACAATCGTCGACGATCAGGATTTCCATATCATCGAATTCTTGAGCGAGTACGGACTCGATCGTTTGGGACAGATACCGGGCGTAGTCGTACGTCGGGATCAGAACGCTGACTTTGGGAGATTTTCCCTTGATCGGAGTCACCACGACGTTGTTCTTTCCCTCCTGTTTATCAAGACTTCCCTCGCTCCACGACGAGGCGGAATTCCTCAAAGACCTCCTCAGGGGACAGGGTCTCGAGGCACCAAATGGATTCCCCGCGGCTAAGCGCGCACCACTCCTGGTTGCACGGGACGCACGGCCAATCCTTCTGGACCACCGCGATCCGGCCCCTCC
>Ga0316600_10001684_pt1 | contig 10029 bp, 7 predicted proteins | sample OWC_soil_day5_CT_FD_207652 | JGI IMG/M metagenome (GOLD analysis project Ga0316600, IMG submission 207652) | Wetland soil microbial communities from Old Woman Creek delta, Ohio, United States - OWC_soil_day5_CT | ecosystem: Environmental > Terrestrial > Soil > Wetlands | place: USA: Ohio...
CACGCGCTTGCGCTCGCGCTCCTTCAGCCACAGCGCGATCTTCGCCGCCGTGGTGGTCTTGCCCGCACCCTGCAGTCCCGCGAGCAGGATGATGGCCGGCGGCTGCGTGCGCAGGTTGAGCGGCCTGACGCCCTCGCCCATCACCCGCACCAGTTCTTCGTGGATGACCTTCACAAGGGCCTGGCCGGGCGTCAGGCTGTTGTGGACCTCGGTACCGACGGCCCGCACCTTGACCGCGTCGATGAACTCCTTGACCACCGGCAACGCGACGTCGGCCTCGAGCAGCGCCATCCGCACCTGCCGCAGCGTGTCGCCGATGTTCTCCTCGGTCAGCCGGCCACGGCCGCGCAGGCCCTCGACGACGGCCGCAAGTCTGGCGGAAAGCTTGTCGAACACGCTCGACCTCGGCGTTGGGAGTGGCGGCAGCGCCCCGGGCGCGGGAGCGCGGATTATAGGAGCCGCGGCTCCTCACTTCACCGTCGATGTGACATCATTTCACGATCTAGGCTGCACTGGTCCCGCGCTTGCTGCTCCCACTGATCGCCGTCGCCTGCTACCTGTCCGGGGCCCTCGGCCTCGCGTTCGGCACCTACCGTGGCGATTCGCACCACGGGCGGGGCGGCCGAATCGCCGGCGCGGCGATTGCTGCCGTCGGCGCCGTCGTGCACGCGCTGGCGCTGGTGGACGAGCGCCGACTCGACCCGCAGGCTGCACTGTCGCCCGGCGACACGGCCGCGATCGTCGGCCTGCTGATCGCGGTCACGGCGCTCGTCATGGCGCTGAAGCCGCGGTTGCGCGGCATGGCGGCGCTGCTGCTGGTGATCGCGGCAATGCTCGAGGCGGCTTTCTCCGAGGGCGCGCGCGGCTTCTCGATGGCGCGCCCGGGCTGGGAGCTCACCTTCCACGTGGCGATGGCGACGACCGCTTTTGCGTTCCTGACGATCGGCGCGGTGCTGGCCGTCGCGCAGGTCTTCGTGGACCGGCGCCTGCGCAGCCGCCAGCCGCTCGGCATGCTCAGGATCCTGACGCCGCTCGAATCGCTGGAATCGGGCTGCTTCCACAGCATCCTCGCGGGATTCGCCCTGCTCACGCTCGCGCTGGTGACCGGGGCGTTCTTCATCGACGATCTGTTCGCGCAGCACCTCGTGCACAAGGTGGTGCTGGCGATCATCGCGTGGCTGGTCTTCGGCGTGCTGCTGCTCGGCCGCTGGCGCTTCGGGTGGCGCGGCCGCAAGGCGCTGCGCTGGACGCTGACGGGCTACGTGCTGCTGGGCCTGTCCTACTTCGGCAGCAAGCTCGTGCTCGAGAACCTGCTCGGCCGGCACTGGGGCTGAACCTCCTTGCAGGACATCCCGATACCCTGGCTCGTCGGCCTGCTGGTCCTGCTCGTCGCGCTGTCCGCGTTCTTCTCGAGCACCGAGACGGCGCTGATGAGCGTCAACCGCTACCGGCTCCGGCACCGGGCGCGCGAGGGCAGCGCGGGGGCGCGTGCCGCAGAGAAGCTGCTCGAGACGCCGGACCGGCTGATCGGGATGATTCTGCTCTGTAACAACTTCGTCAATTCCGCCGCGGCCGCGCTCGTCACGGTGATCTCGCTGCAGGTCGGCGGCGAAGGCTTCGCGGCCATCAGCGTCGGCCTTTTCACGGTGGTACTGATCATCTTTGGCGAGGTCGCGCCGAAGACCTACGGCGCCATGTATCCCGAACGGCTGGCGCTCCCCGCGTCGCTCATCTACCTGGTGCTGCTCAAGTTCCTCTACCCGATCGTGTGGGTGACCAACCTGGTCGCGAACGGCGTACTGCGGCTGCTCGGCATCTCCCGCGAGAAGGCCAGCCGGACATCGCTCAGCCAGGAGGAGCTTCGCACGGTCGTGGCCGAGGCGAGCACGGTGATCCCGCACCGCCACCAGCGGATGTTGATGAGCATCCTCGATCTCGAGCGGATCCACGTCGAGGACATCATGGTGCCGCGCAACGAGATTGCCGGCGTCGACGTGTCGGACGACTGGGACCATGTCCTCGAGCAGCTGCGCGAGAGCCGGCACACGCGCATTCCGGTCTACGAGGGCAACCTCGACAACCTGATCGGCATCCTGCACATGAAGAAGGTCGCGAGACTCTTCGCGCACGGCGGGATCGACCGCGAGCAGCTCGTCGCTCTCGCCCGGACCCGCGAGCCCTTCTACGTGCCGGAGGGCACGTCGCTGAACCGGCAGCTGCTGAATTTCCAGCGCCAGCGACGCCGCGTCGCATTCATCGTCGACGAATATGGCGACGTCCAGGGCCTCGTCACGCTCGAGGACCTGCTCGAGGAAATCGTCGGCGAATTCACCTCCGATACGAGCTCGCTGCACAAGGATGTCCACAGGGAGAAGGACGGCAATTTCGTCGTGAACGCCTCTGCGAGCGTGCGCACGCTGAACCGCAAGATGGGCTGGTCGCTGCCGACGACGGGGCCGCGCACGTTGAACGGCCTGATCATAGAACTGCTGGAGACCATCCCGGACGCCGGCACGAGCCTGCGCATCAACGACTACGCGATCGATGTCCTGCAGACAGGCGACAACGCCGTGAAGACGGTGCGGCTGAAGCCAATTGCTGCCACCGCGCCGGATTCGGAGAGATCCTCAGAACGCGGCCTGTAGCGCACTGTCGAGACGGCTCACACCCTCGACCGCGAGACCGTCGAACGCGCTGCGCGGCACGTTGCCCTTCGGCACGAGTGCGCGGCGAAATCCCTGCTTCAACGCCTCGCGCAGGCGTTCCTCGCCGAAGGGCACCGGGCGGATCTCGCCAGTGAGCCCGAGTTCGCCGAAGCAGACCATGTCCGTGGCCACCGGCCGATTGCGCAGGCTCGAGAACACCGCGAGCACGGCGGGCAGGTCGGCCGCGGTCTCGCCTATCCGCACGCCGCCCACGACGTTGACGAAGACGTCCTGGCCCGATGAGGAGATGCCGCCGTGCCTGTGCAGAACCGCGAGCAGCAGCGCGAGCCGGCTCGACTCGAAGCCGACCGCCACGCGCCGCGGCGACATGCCCTGGGCCTCGTCGAGCAGCGCCTGGACCTCGACGAGCAGCGGCCTGCTGCCCTCGCGGGCCACCGTGATGACGCTGCCTGGAACCGGCGTCTCGTGCTTCGAGAGGAAGATCGCCGACGGGTTGCGGACTTCCTTCAACCCCTGGTCCACCATCGCGAACACGCCGATCTCGTTCGCGGCGCCGAAGCGGTTCTTGACGGCCCGCACGACACGGAAGCGGCTGCCGGGGTCGCTCTCGAAATAAAGCACCGTGTCGACCATGTGCTCGAGGATGCGCGGGCCCGCGATCAGGCCTTCCTTGGTAACGTGCCCGATGATGAGCACCGTTGTGCCCGAAGCCTTTGCGTACCGGACCAGGCGCGCCGCAGATTCACGCACCTGTACCGCGGATCCCGGCGACGACTCCGAGAGTTCCGTGTGCATGGTCTGGATCGAGTCGATCACGAGTACCCGCGCCCGAACCGACTGCGCCTCCTCGATCACGCTCTCGACGCGCGTCTCGGCCGCGAGCCGCAGCGTGTCCGACTCGAGCCCGAGGCGCCGCGCACGCAGCGCCACCTGGCGCACCGACTCCTCGCCCGACGCGTAGAGCACGGGCTGGTCCCGGCTCAGCGCGTCGGCGGCCTGCAGCAGCAGCGTCGACTTGCCGATGCCGGGATCGCCGCCGAGCAGCACGACCGAGCCGGCGACCAGGCCGCCGCCGAGCACCCGGTCGAGCTCACCGATGCCTGAGGCCGCGCGCAGCTCGGAATCTTCCGTGACCTGCGTCACCGTTCGGCTGGCCGGGGCGGCCGCGGAAGTGCGCCGACCGGACTCGGGCGCAACCGAGGACGCGGCCATCTCGAGCGTGTTCCAGGCCTGGCAAGCCGGGCACTGCCCCTGCCACTGGGGCGTGCGGGCGCCGCAGGAACCGCATACGTAGCTGACCTTCGGCCGTGCCATGTTATCCCCCGCCACCCGGGGTACCGGCCCGGGGCCTGCGATGCTAGCACGCAGGCTCGGGTAGCCCGGATGTGTGACGCCAGCGGCAATTCAGGGCCAAACCGCCCCGTATACTTTTCGTCGAGTCATGCGAACCCAGGTCGACGACACCCTTATCGTGAAGAGCGCTGGCCGCAATGCGGGCCCGGCCGAGGCACGTCGAACGCCTCCGGAACGGCTCGGCCGTTACAGGATTCTGCACGAGCTCGGCAAAGGGGCGATGGGCGTCGTGTACAGGGGCCTCGACCCCACGATCAATCGCGAAGTCGCGCTCAAGGCCATTCCGCTCGCAGCGGAATTCGAAGGCGAGGAACTCGAGGAAGCGCGCACGAAGTTCTTCCGCGAGGCGGAGATGGCCGGGCGGCTAAGCCACCCGCACATCGTCACGATCTTCGACGCGGGCGAGGACCGGGGCATAGCCTACATCGCGATGGAATTGCTGCGCGGCCGGCATCTCGTCGAGTACACCGACCCGGCGCGCCTGCTGCCGACGCACGAGGCACTCGAGATCGTTGCCCGGCTCGCCGACGCACTGCACTATGCGCATCTCTGCAGGGTGGTTCACCGCGACATCAAGCCGGCCAACGTCATGTACGACCCGCACAGCGCGGAACTCAAGATCACCGACTTCGGCATCGCCCGGCTCACCGACACCAGCCGCACACGGACGGGCGTCGTGCTCGGCACGCCGTCGTTCATGTCGCCCGAGCAGCTGGCGGGGCGCGTCGTCACCGGCAGCTCCGACCTCTTCTCTCTCGCCGTCACGGCCTTCCAGCTGCTGACGGGCCAGCTGCCGTTCCGCGGCGACTCGATGCCCGCGCTGATGCTGAGGATCGCTCACGAACCGAACCCGCGAATCCGCAACTTCCGTCCGGACCTGCCGCCAGGCCTCGACGAGATCTTCGATCGCGCGCTGGCGAAGCAGCCGACGGACCGCATCGCAAGCGGCGCGGCGTTCGCCTGCGCGCTGCGCGACGTGATCGCGGCGACAAGGGGCTGAGCGTGCTGCACAAGGGCAAGTTCCGCTGCGTCGGCATGAGCGACACGGGTCGCATCCGGGAACACAACGAGGACACGATCGGCACCGACGCCGACATCGGCCTCGTCGTGCTGGCCGACGGCATGGGCGGATACAAGGCTGGCGAAGTCGCGAGCGGCATCGCGGTCCGCACGGTGATGAGCCTGGTCAAGGAGGCCGTCGAGCGCGAGGACCTCTCGCAGCGCGACCCGGCGACCGGCATGAGCCGATCCGGCATCCTGCTGCGCGACGCCATCCATCGCGCCAACAAGATCATCTACCAGACTGCGAAGACGCAGCCCAATTGCGAGGGCATGGGCACGACGGTGGTGGCCGGCATCTTCTTCGACGACAAGCTCACGGTCGCGCACGTCGGCGATTCGCGGCTCTACTGCCTGCGAGGCAGCGAGTTCCGGCAGGTCACGCAGGATCACTCGCTGTTGCAGGAACTGGTCTCACGCGGCTTCTACACGCCCGAGGAGGCGCACCGCGCGGCGGCGAAGAACTACGTCACTCGCGCGCTCGGGGTCGAGCCGACGGTGGAAGTGGATGTGACGGAGGTCCCGGTTTCGAAGGACGACCTGTACCTGCTGTGCTCCGACGGCCTCTCGGACATGGTCGAGGACGAGGATATTCACTTAACCATCAGTACCTTTGGTGGTAATCTTGAATTGCTCGCTAAGCAGCTCGTGCTGCTCAGCAACGACAATGGTGGGCGCGACAACGTGTCGATAGTCCTGGCCCGGGTGCTCGACAGCTTCCCGGCGCGGCGACGGGTCATCGATCGGGTGCTCGCCCTGTTCGACTGAACGGAACGATAGGGACCACACATGGCCAGGCTTGTTCTCAGCCTCGACGGGCAGGTGCTCGCCGAGTACAACATGAGCAAGGAGCGCTACACCATTGGGCGCCTCCCGGACAACGACATCCGCATCGACAATGCGGCCGTGAGCGGTCATCACGCGCTGATCATCAACATCCTCAACGACTCGTTCCTCGAGGACCTGAACAGCACCAACGGCACGTACGTCAACGGCAAGATCATCAAGAAGCATGCTCTTCAGCACGGCGACGTGCTGACGGTGGGGCACCACTCACTGCGTTTCGTCGAGAGCGAGTCGGACGAACCCGCAGACGAGTTCGAGAAGACCATGGTGATCGGGCCGCGCGACGCCGCGAGGTTGAGCATTCCCGCCGCTGCCGCGCCCCCTGCTGCGGCAGCCATCGTGCAGGCCTACCCGAACGGCACGATGCCGAGGGCTCGACTGCAGGTGCTCTCCGGGCAGTTTGCGGGCCGCGAGCTCGAGCTCGTGAAGACGCTGACGACACTCGGCCGACCCGGCGTGCAGGTCGCGGCGATCACGCGCCGGGCCGACGGCTACTACATCGTGCACGTCGAGAGCAGCCGTGAGGACGACTTCCCGCTGGTCAACGGCATTGCGACCGGAGCGCAGGCGCGCCGCCTGCACGACAACGACGTCGTGCAGCTCGCCGGCGTCAAGATGGGCTTCTTCGAGGCCTGACTGACGGCGACGGCATCGGGACCGATGCCGGAAGGCTAGCGGACGACCCGCGTCGCCCGCTGGGTTACACCGCAGGTCAGTTCGTATGGAATCCTGTCCGCCGAGCGCGCGACCTCCTCGACCGGCAGCAGCCCGCCCCAGAGCTCGACCGGGGCGCCGACGCGCACCGCCGGCATCCCGGTCACGTCCGCCGTGATCATGTCCATCGACACCCGCCCGATCAGCGGCGCGCGCTGCCCGCCGATGAGCAGCGGCGTGCCCGTACGGGCGCTGCGCGGGTAGCCGTCTCCATAGCCGACCGCGACCACCGCCATGCTGGTCCTGCGCGGGGCACGCCACGCACCACCGTAGCCGACCGTCTCGCCTGCCTCGACCGTCTTCACCGCGATGACTTCGGACCGGAAGGTCATCACCGGCCGCAGGCCGACGTCCGCACCGGAGCCTCGAGGAAACGGGGAGGCACCGTAGAGCATCAGCCCCGGGCGCACCCAGTCGCCACGCGACGCAGGCCAGGCAAGGACTCCGGCCGAGTTTGCGACGCTGCGTTCGCCCGGCAATCCCGACGTCGTTGCCTCGAACGAGTCGAGCTGCTGCTGCGTCTTCGGGTCCTCGACTTCGTCGGCGCTGGCAAGGTGCGTCACGATGGTCGGGTCCGGTGCGACGCCGCGGGCGCGCACCAGCCTCCTGAGCGCATCCGAAAACTCCTCGATGCGGAACCCGAGTCGATTCATGCCGGTGTCGAGCTTGATCCAGGTCCGCAGCGTCGGTCCCGGCGCACGCTGCTCGAGCATGGCCAGCTGCTCGAGGCTGTGAATCATCACGTCAAAGCCGTCGCGTGCCGCGACCTCGAGCTGTTCCGCGCGCGACACGCCCTCGAGCAGCAGGATTCGATGCCGGCTCCCGGCCTCGCGCAGCGCGAGCGCTTCCTCGACGCGCGCGACCGCAAGGCCATCCGCATCGGCAAGCGCCGCAGCCGCGGTCTCGAGCCCGTGGCCGTATGCGTTTGCCTTTATGACGGCCATCACGCGCGAGCCGGGCGCGAGTCTTCGCACCTGCGCGAGGTTGTGCCGCAGCGCGGAGGTGTCGATGAATGCGCAGGGTGGGGTCTGCACGTGTGCGGGCCGCCGATTGCCGGTCAGTTACCGTAGTTGTAGTCGCCGGTCGCGAGGTTCTCGAAGCGCGTGTACTTGCCGAGGAACGTCAGGTGCACTTCGCCCGTCGGGCCGTTGCGCTGCTTCGCGATGATGATGTCCGCGATGCCCTTGCGGGGCGTGTCGGGCTCGTAGACCTCCTCGCGATAGATGAGGATGATCACGTCAGCATCCTGTTCAATCGCGCCCGAATTGTGCACTGCAACACCGTCGGCGAGCCAGCTGGCTGGCCCCGGCACAGTGAGATCGAATACTTCTTCCTCACCCGCCGGTTCGATGGCCACAACGCGGTCCCAGAACAGATCCGAAGTCGCCCACTGCGTCAACGTCTCGTCGTCGAGCAGCGTCGCGTAGTCGTTCAACGTCCGTCGACTCGGTGAGAACTTGAAATGACTGATACCACCGTTGGCCGTGCCGCGCATCGAAGCCATGCGTTGCATGCTGATCCCCGATGCACGCATGACCTGCCGAACCTGATCGAAGCACTCGGCCGGGAGCGTGTCGACATTGGTGTTCGCGTCCACCTGCTCCAAACGCAACGCAAGCCTCTCAGCGGGCGCGTAGCGGGGACCAAAGACCCCGACTTCCGACAGGAAGATCCGCTGCTGCTCGGCGCCCGTCACGTCGACGGTATACACCGGTCTCGAACGGCCCTGCGCCACCGACCGGAAACGCCCGATGATCCCGAATCGCATCAGCAGCGCAGCAACGTCCTGCGCGAGGCGAGCGCTGCAGGTCGAGAAGTAGACACGATTGCTGCCGCGGCCCGTGTCCCTGACATGGATGCACCCATCGGTCGCCCAGAGGTGCCGCAGCAACAGCGCGATCCGGTCGTTTGCAAGGGAAAAGACTTCGGCCGGCAGGTGCTTCTCATGCGAGCGCTGATTGAAGATACCGAGTCGCTTCAACCAGGCTCCAACGCCAGCGGGATGCCAGCGATTGCCATTCCCCGCGATGACCAGTTGATGCCAGAGACCGCGTCCGACATGCCGTGTGACGGTGCTGCCCATCGCTTCCGCCGCCTCGCGAACCGCAAGGCTGTTTTCCTCGGAGGCAGTCGTGTAACGCAGGGGCTGATGCAGCAGGTAGCTTCCGTCTCCGACCAGGTGCCCGAGCAGAATGAGTTCTTCGTCCGACCAGCTTAACGTCGACGGCTCGACGGGCAGCCGGCGGCCAAGTGCGACGCGGTCGCCGACTGCCATCTCGTCGATAGTCAGCCAGCCCTTTCCAGTCAGCACCCGGTGCTTGCCAGTCGCCCGCAACACCCGGCCACTGGCCAGCACGAGACGCTGGATGGGCTTGATGCCGACCGACCAGACGAGGTCCGAGTCAGCCGCGACGACCTTCTGGCTTTCGTCGACCGCGAGTACGCGGGGTCGCTGACCGACGAGATCGCGAATCGGCACGCGGCGCCCATCTGCAAGCACGACGAGTGTTTCCCCGGTGACGCACTCACGAAGATCGGACATCACCGGCTTCTTGTCGGTGCGCTGCTCGACGCTGCGGTTCAGCTGCGACAGCGCGATCACCGGCACCTTGAGTTCCTTCGCGAGCGCTTTCAGCGAGCGCGAGATCTCGGAGATCTCCGTGGCGCGGTTCTCCTTGGTGCCAGGCACCTGCATCAGCTGCAGGTAGTCGATGACGATCAGCCCGAGGCCGCGCTCGCGCGACAGCCGCCGCGCCCTCGCCCGCACCTCGGTCGGCGTCAGCGCGCCGCTGTCGTCGATGTAGACGGGCGCGGCCTTCATCTGCGCGATGGCGCTGTTGATGCGGGCCCAGTCCTCGTCGCCGAACATGCCGGTGCGCAGGTGGCTCTGGTCCACGCGGCCGAGCGAGGAGATCATGCGCATCGAGAGCTGCTCGCGCGACATTTCCATCGAGAACACCGCGACCGGCGTGTTGCCCGCGATGGCGGCGTTCTCGGCGATGTTGAGCGCCAGAGTCGTCTTGCCCATCGAGGGCCGTCCCGCGACGATGACCAGGTCGCCGGGCTGCAGGCCAGCCGTCATCCGGTCGAGGTCCGTGTAACCCGTCGCGACGCCAGTGAGCTGCCCCTGCGACTGGTGCAGCATGTCGAGCCGGTCGATGGTCGCGCCGAGGATGTCGCGCAGCGGCACGAAGCCCGAGCCGGTGCGACGGCCGGCTTCCGCGATCTGGAACACGCGGCGCTCGGCGTCGTCGACCAGGTCCTTGGCGGGGCGCCCTTCACTGTCATACGCACTGGCCGCGATCTCGCCGCTGACGCGGATCAGGTGCCTCAGCAGCGAGCGCTCGCGGACGATGTCCGCGTAAGCGCGAATGTTGGCGGCGGGGGGGGT
>Ga0316600_10001694_pt1 | contig 10011 bp, 1 predicted proteins | sample OWC_soil_day5_CT_FD_207652 | JGI IMG/M metagenome (GOLD analysis project Ga0316600, IMG submission 207652) | Wetland soil microbial communities from Old Woman Creek delta, Ohio, United States - OWC_soil_day5_CT | ecosystem: Environmental > Terrestrial > Soil > Wetlands | place: USA: Ohio...
CAAAAAAATTTACCTCATTGGTACTGAAAATGGAGTAGGGGTAAACAGTAAAGGTACGATAGCGGCTCAAGCTGGAGATGTAACCATAACGAGTGCAGGTAAAGTTCTGCTAGGAGGTAGTACCTCAGCAACAAGCAATATCCAAATAGTAGCGAAAAATGATGTTGTCAATCAGAATATGCTTTCAGCTCAAGGAAATACCAATATTATAACCCAAGGAGCTCTGGAGAATTCGGGCGTAGCCATTGCTGGGCAGAATGCTATTATCCATGCACAAAAGATAAAATCAACAGGTACAATAGCTGCGGGAGTAAAAAATGATGGTAAGCTAGGCGATAGTGGTGATCTCACCATAGAAGCTAGTGATGTAGCGAGTATCCATGGTCAAAATATGGCAGCGGGGAATCTAGAAGTTAACGGTAGTGGAATTGACTTAGCAGATAGCCAAACGTATGCTGGCGGTAATGCTAATTTTACAGCTACGACAGGTGAGGTCAATCATAGTGGAGGAACACTGCAAGTTAGTGGAGTACTAAACGCCAAAGCGCAAGGAATAATCCGTAATGATAATGGTACAATTAACGCCAGAAAAGTAAATCTTAACGGAAATTCTATTAGTAATCGTAGTGGTACACTGTCTCAATTTGGTCAAGAAACCACCCAAATTACTGCTGCCAATGGCGTGGACAATACTGATGGTAAGATAATCACCAATGGTGATTCACTCACCATTGAAGCTGGTTCACTAATTAATAGCCAAGGACAGATTGAACATGCTGGTGTGGGAAACCTGTCCGTGAAAACTACGGGTGATGTGAAAAGCGATAATGGTAAGCTCATTACAAACGGGCAACTGCAAATAACGGTACAAAATATAGAAAATACCAAAGGTATACTTAGCGCATCAAAAAGCATGGACATGAACATGCAAGGTGCGTTGCAAAATAATCAAGGTACGATTGTTAGTGGTGATGCCATTCATATAGATGCCCAAGGTGGTATCAATAACCAACAAGGTAATATAGAAGCAAATAAAGGACTGACGGTTACTGCGCAGTCATTACAGAATCAAAAAGGACGACTTGTTAATTTAGATACTAATGATATAAAAGTAAATATTGATCAAGACATACAGAATCAGTCTGGTATTATCGGTGGTAACGGAAAAGTCGATATAACAGCACAAAAAGCAAGCAATCAAAGTGGTAAGATTACAGCCCAAGACGACTTAACCATTACAGCGACGAATGGTATTGATAGCAATATCACAGCAGTTGATGTAAAGAACGACGGAGTGATTGCCAGCGGTAAAAATCTGATACTAACAAGTGCAGGGAAAATGGTATTATCAGGTAGTACCAGCGCTGACGGAAACATCCAGGTAACAGCCCAAGGAGGTCTTAGCAACCACAGTATAATAGCAGGGACAGGCAATACGGAAATAAAGACACAAGGTACATTGGAAAACAGTGCAACAATAGCCGCAGGGAAAAATGCAACATTGACAGCACAAAAGATAAAATCAACAGGTACAATAGCTGCGGGAGTAAAAAATGATGGTAAGCTAGGCGATAGTGGTGATCTCACCATAGAAGCTAGTGATGTAGCAAGTATCCATGGTCAAAATATGGCAGCGGGGAATCTAGAAGTTAACGGTAATGGAATTGACTTAGCAGGTAGCCAAACGTATGCTGGCGGTAATAGTGCTCTTACTGCTACAAAAGAAAATATTGATACGACTAGTGCTTTAGTGCAAGTGAATGGTGCACTAAATATTAGTGCTAATGGTGAATTGAAGAATGATAAAAATGCTAGTGGTACCGCTGGGCAAATTATAGGCAATAAGATAACTATTAAGGCCAATAATATTAGCAATAGAGAGGGGATCATCCAGCAGACCGGCAAGGCCGCCACAACGCTTATCGTAGATGGTGTTGTTGATAATATCGGTGGTGTAATTACTAGTAATGGCGCAACAACCCTGACGGTCGGCGATCTAATCAATCAAGGCGGAATAATTCAAGCTTCGGGGCTACCCAACAACGATCTTAGTATCACCGCCCGTGGTGTTATTGATAACAGTGCACGCAATGATCAGGGGGGAATCATTACCGCCAGTAGCAACGCGATTCTTGTTGCCAATAGCCTAAACAATAGCCAAGGGCAAGTTATAGGTAGTCAGAAATTGAACATCTTAACGACTCAAGGAATTGTGAATTTTAAAGGAATATTGGCAGCTAATCAAAATGTGAACATTAACGGTTCTCAGATCAATAATAGACAAGGTACTATCGGCTCAGTTCAGGGGCAAACCGATGTCATAGCCAGTGCTGGTTTACTCGATAATACAGCAGGTCGTATTGAAGCCGCCAAGAGGAACAATGTCTCTGCTATTATGCTGAACAACACAGATGGCAGCATCGTCGGCAACAGCCTGAGTATAAACAGCAACACTAAAACGATTGACAACACCCGTGGTAAGTTCGTTGCGGATGGTGGTACGGCTAAGATACAAAGCGGAGCCATTAACAACGAGGCGGGCTTGATTCAGGCAACTAGGCTTCTCGATATCGACACCCATGGTCAAACTATCAGCAATAACAATTCTGGTACCAACGGCGGTATTGTGGGGCAAGGCGACGTCAAACTGGTTACAGGCAATTTGAACAACCAGGAAGGATATGTCCACAGTGGTGGTACACTCACAACCCAGAGTGCTACTATTGACAATACTCAGGGTGGCGTAGTGACCAGCATTGCCAGATTGGAGATCGAAGCCAACGCGCTGAACAATCAGGGCGGGCAAATTCAGTCTTTGGGAAATATAGACATTAAGCTTAGTGGTGCTATTAACAACACTGGTAGCTTAGTGCGTTCAGGACAAATCCTCAGTGTCAGTGCCGATACCATCGCCAACACCGGTACCCAAGGAGATAACCGGGGAATGGAAGGTAAATCGGTCAACTTTATTGCTTCACGGATTGACAACCGACAAGGAAGTGTGCGCGCCGACGAAGCGCTGAGCCTGATTAGTAACGGTAGTATCGACAACACCCAAGGGTTGATGTCTTCTCAACAAACTCTTAGCTTGCAAGACACTGACCCCACACATAAGGCACTCGTCATCACTAATAATGGAGGTACTCTGATTGCCGGGCAACAACTCAATGTTAATAGCGCAGGTCTTTCTGGTGATGGCAAGGTGTTGAGCCAGGGCGACCTTGGCATCAAACTTATGCAAAGCTACATACACACTGGGGAACTCCATGCCAACGGTAACGTCAAACTGGAAACCGTGGGCATCCTTACCAACCAGTCCAAACTGTTGGCTGGGGGCGACCTCGATATCAAAGCCAGCAATATCGTCAACACTACTGGAAGCGAAATTAGCGCGAAAAGCAATACTAGTATTACTGCCACGGATACCATCTCCAATCAGGGATTGATCGACGGTGATGAAACTCTGGTTAAGGCTGGCAATCTCACCAATTTAGGCATGGGACGCATCTACGGCAATCACCTCGCCATCCAGTCCAATACACTCAATAATGACGTCGAAAACGGTGTGACGCCGGTCATCGCGGCGCGTGAACGACTCGATATTGGGACACAATCCCTCAACAATCGCGAACACGCTTTGATATTTAGTGCAGGCGACATGGCTATCGGGGGGAGTCTCGATGTCAATAGAAGGGCCAGCAATCAAGCTGCCGTGCTCAACAACAACAGTTCCACTATCGAAGCGCTTGGTAATTTGAAACTTAATGTCCGGCAGATTAACAACACCAATGAACACTTCAGCACTATTGTAGTGCCAACTACTACCGAGTCCATCGTCGAGTATCAGGGCAGTGGATCACCGAATCGCTACAAACCCGATGATCCTGATGTCTATATCTTCAATGATGAATCTGACTTTCTGCATACTCCTGAAGGAGGTTACGAAAACTGGACTGCTTACCGTTATGAACGAACAACTACCGAAACTAAGGTGCAAAGTTCCGATCCAGCCCAAATAATGTCTGGTGGATACATACAAATCAATGCGGATACCTTGACCAATGATAAGAGCAGCATTATCGCTGGGGGCACGCTTAGTGGCAACATCGGTACTCTAAAAAACATTGAAGGCCTTGGAGAGCGTACTTTTACCGATACTGGTACTGTTACTTCGTATTGGAGGCATCATCGTCATGGGCGTGATAACACTGGTAGTAGCCAATCGAATTACAATCCACCCATCGCCAGTCAGACGATCTCCCTGAATACTACTGTTTATCAACAAAATGCTGTACCTACAGGTACTGGTACCCAAATTACTTCCCTTTCGGGTAGTGACGTCAATCAGATGCCGATAGGGAACATTGCTGCTAATGTGACGAGTAATAGCGGATCGGGTGCTGGTCAGGCGATTTCCTTGAACTCTACAGTCTATCAACCAAATACTGCACCATCTGGTAATGACATTCAGGTTGTATCCATTAGTGATATCAATCAGGTGCCGACAGTCTCTGGTGAGACTAACGTGACGAGCAATGGTCAACCAACTGACACCAAGGTAATTAGCAGTGGCATTGATCAGAGGCTGACAGGAACTAGCATAGCTAGCGTGAGTGACAATGGCGTAAATTCCGTTACCCCAATTACCCAAGTAGTGAACGGTGATATTGTAGCCCGCAGCGGTGATGTCAATACGAAAATATCCAACAGTAGCCTATTTAATGTAACCCCAAATTCCAACATTCACTACCTTGTAGAAACCGATCCTCGTTTCTCAGATTATCGGAATTGGGTATCATCGGACTACATGCTTAAGTCTCTCTCTCTTGATCCAAGTGCCATCCAGAAGCGTCTGGGAGACGCCTTCTATGAACAAAAGCTCATCCGTGAACAAGTAGTTCAGCTCACCGGGCAACGTTTTCTTGACGGCTACGCTAGCGATGAAAAGCAATACATTGCCTTGATGAACAACGCCGTCACCTTCGCTAAAAAATACCAACTACGTCCCGGCGTCGCTCTAACGAACGAACAAATGGCTCAACTGACCAGTGATATTGTTTGGCTTGTCGAAAAAGACGTCACTCTACCAAATGGTGAAGTTACTCGTGTGCTTGTGCCACAATTATATGTGCGTGGCGTTAAAAACGGTGATCTTTCAGGAGAGGGAGCCTTGATTGTTGGTGATAACGTCCAGCTCCAAGTCAGTGGTGATCTTATCAACAGTGGAACCATCTCTGGGAACAATGCCGTTACTCTCACTGCCGAGAACATCCGAAATATTGGTGGACGCGTTAGCGGTGACAATGTCAACCTAAAAGCTCGCACAGACCTAGACAACCTCGGTGGTCAAATCAAAGCTGCCAATAGTCTAACCGCCGTTGCCGGACGCGACATCAACATTGCCTCCACCACCCGTACAGAGAGCAATGCGCAAGGTAATCGCACAAACATCGACCGCATTGCGAGTCTCTATGTCACTAGTGACAAGGGGACTTTGATTGCCAATGCTGAACGCGATATCAACATGCTTGCCGCTCAAATTAACAACAGTGGTCAAGATGGCAAAACTATTTTCAATGCCGACCACAACATCAACCTTGGCACAGTCACCGAAAGTCAAAGTAATAGCATCATCTGGGATAGCAATAACAAACGTAGTGACAGCATGACCGGTGACGTCGGTACTACGATCCAAGGAAAAGGCGATATCAGTTTAAAAGCTGATAAAGATCTAAATGCAAAAGCGGCCACTGTCGAAAGTGAAAAACACCTAGAAGTAACAGCAAATGGTGATGTAAACATCACAACAGGTGAAGCATCTACAAGTGTAGATGAAGATCATAAGCACAAAGGGAAAAGTGGTGGCCTCTCTAGCGTAACTATCACTACAAAAGACACGTTTGCCGAAACAACTGCGTTAGCCACCACCCTATCAGGTGATAGTACTACAGTACATGCAGGTCAGAACATCACCGTAAAAGGCAGCAATATTGTAGCAACTAACGATGTAGATATAACGGCAAAAGAAAACGTTACAATTACAGCTGCCGAAGAAACACAAGATGAAGAACACATGAAACAAGAGAAAAAGTCAGGTCTCCTTAGTGGTGGTGGATTTGGTTTTACTATTGGTACTGAAAGGCAAAAAAATACAGTAACTGGGCAAAATGTAACCCAAGCTAGTAGTACTGTTGGTTCTATACAAGGAAACGTAACCATTGAGTCAGGAAAAGATACAAAAATCATCGGTTCGGAAATTGTCAGTGAAGAAGATACTAAAATCACAGGACAAAATGTAAGCATAGAAGCAGCAGAAGAAACTTTCCAAGATAAACAGACCTATGAATACAAAAAAAGTGGCTTAAGCGTGTCGATTAGTAGCCCTGCTATTGACACCATTAGCAGTGTTGCTAATAAAATTGAACGAGCAAAAGATGTAAAAGATAAAAGAGTAGCAGACCTATATGAAATATCCGCACTCCAAGACATAAAAGGGCTCGACAAAAAGATTGACAACACCGTAAACGGTGTTGTCGGAAAAGATAAAGACGGAAACGTTCAGCAAACTAGAGACATTAGCCTAAATGTCAGTCTAGGAAGCACCAGCTATAATCAAAACAGTACCAGCCAAGGAACACAAGCAAAAAGCAGTCAAATTATTGCTGGTAAAAACCTAGAAATTACTGCTACAGGCGGTGAAGAAAAAGACAAAGAAGGCAATGTTGCGATAGTAGGTTCCACCTTAAATGGTGATAACGTAACAATAAAAGCAAACAAAGATGTAACGATCCAAAGTGCTGAAAATACAATAACGAACAAAACAAACTCCAGTGGAAAAACCTCTGGTGTAGGAGCGCAAATTAGTACCAGTGGAGTTGGCTTCTACGTAGAAGGCAGCAAAAGCAAAGGAATAGAAAACGGAACAATTGTAACCCATACACAAAGCGTTGTTACAGCCGGAGATACCTTAGACATACAATCAGGAAAAGACACCAATATAATTGGAGGTAAAGTCGAAGGCGAAACCGTAAAAATGGACGTAACCAATAACCTAAACATCGCCAGTGAACAAGACATAGATAATTATGATGAAAAAACCACCTCCACAGGCGGAAAAATCGGAACAGGTGGTATTGGTAGTACCGTAAGTGCCAACCAAGGAAAAACAAACTCCACCTATGCATCAGTAACCGAGCAAGCCGAAATCCATGCAGGTAAAGGCGGCTTCGATATCGAAGTAGGCAAAAATACCGATCTAAAAGGTGCGGTCATTTCGAGTGATGCTACGCCGGATAAGAATAAAATCAGCACAGATACGCTTACATATTCGGATATACAGAATAAAGCAGATTATAGCGCAAGTAGTACAGGCTATTCTACGCAAGCTGGCTCGAAACTTCCTGTTACACCAAATGTAACTATGCCAGTATCCGGTGATGCTAATAGTACAACAAAATCTGCAATTTCGAATGGAACTATAGAAGTAAGAAGCAATCCTAAACAAGATTTAAGTCAACTTAATCGGGATACAGAAAATGCCTTAAATGCATTAGGAAAAATCTTTGACAAAGAAACTGTTAAAGAGCAACAAGAATTAGCTAGTTTATTCGGACAAGAAGCCTATAAAGCAGTAGGCGATTTAGCAGAAAATCAGCTGCAAAAAGCTACAACTGAGGAAGAAAAAGCAAAATGGAAAGAAGGCGGAGAATACAAAGTTCTATTACATGCCTTAGTAGGCGGAATAATGTCTGAGCTTGGAGGAAATGGATTTACCTCTGGAGCAGTAGGAGCAGGAGTAACTCAAGCTGTACAAAAGCAATTAGCAAAAATCACTGACCCTAATCTTCGTCTCTTAGCCAGTTATTTAGTTGGAACAACAGCGGCTAAATTAGTGGGTGGTAATGGTAAAGTTGGAGGTCTTACAGGATATACTGGAACAAAGTATAACGATTATGAGCATCAACCTACAACTCCGGGGGCAATCGTCATGATTGATGGTGTATTCTATCAAAATGATGAAGATGGTAATCCTGTTAAGATGGATGACCAACCCCCAGCAGGTACTGTATTTTGGGCTAATGATCAGAAATACTATGTACTAGAAGAGGATGGATCAAATAGTTATTTCTACAAACCTGGTACGTTCATTTTGCAAGATGGTGTATATTGGGAAGCGAATAATAGTGGATCGTATGACTATCATGATTCTCTTCCTGCAGGAACAGAGTTCTGGGTTGATGGAGACCCTTATATTGTTGATGGTTATGGGAAGCATTGGCCAGAGGCTGAATATCCAGGTGAATTAAAGGCAGGGCTTATCCATGATTATAAAGAATTAATTGATCAAAATGATGATTTATTACTACTTATGCTTTCTGGTAGAGGTGGCGTAGGTAGTATTAAAATGACTAACAAACAAGCTAATGCATTATCAAGTGCATTGGGTTTTGAAAAAACTAATTATTTATCAAATGGACAACCTGTATATAAAAAAGGGAAGACATATATTACTCCTGATGTAGATGGACATAATGGGGGAGTGTGGAAAGCGGCAGGATCTGTCGAAGATTTAGGTAGCAAGAAAACTCGATGGGGAACATATGATGCAGAACTGAATAGAATAGGAGATTAAAACAAATGTTTAATTGGCGTATAACCAAGTACAATCCTATTTACCGTGATGAATTTGGTAGGTATAACAAAAATGAATGGACATCATTTTCTGAAATAGGAAAAATCTTTGAAGGCAAAAAATTAACATATGATGATTATATTGTGGTTGAAGATGCTTATGTAGGGGCAATATTGAAAATTATGGATGATCTTAATATTTCATCATTGAAAGTAACCAATATTGAAAGGAGGAATAATAAATTTAAGCCAAGTCAGGAATGTGAATTTTACACTAAGGAAATGATTGATCTTTATAGTTCATTACAAAATAATGATTTTATTGGGCATAGAGAAATAAATCAATTATCTCGACTAGTTTTAAGGGAGAATTTATGGTGTAAATTAAATAAGGATCAGACTATGTTTGTGCATTTTGGCTATGACTACTATATGTATATTGGAAGCCAGAAAATCTGTGATACTGCTATTAATAAAATAAGAGAGAAAAGTTTATTTGTAGAAGAATTTGCATCACCATATGATAATGGGGATGAATAGAAAGAATACTATTTAGACTGAGACAGGTTGAAAATAAAAACGAGGTCAGCGGATGTAAATAATCCGTTGACCTTTCTTTTCATCTCAGGTGCTTTCTAGTAGACTAGGTGACGGTTCTTTTTGTCTTGACTAAAGTGATTTAGCATGATAATCTGAGGGAAAAGGAGAGAATTATCATGCCAAGACAACAAAGAGATAAAAGTAATACAGGATATTATCATATAATGATAAGAGGTAATGACCGAAAAAACATATTCATAGATGAACAAGATAAAACGTATTTTATCGAAATACTAAAAACCAAAAAAGAAAATAGCAGATATGGTCTTATAGCATTTTGCATAATGGATAACCACGCTCATTTACTATTGCAAGAAAGAGAAGAAGACATAGCGAATATAATGAAGCGAATAAATATTAGCTATGTCTTTTACTTTAATAAAAAATATAAAAAGACAGGCCACCTATTTCAAGATAGATATAGAAGTGAAAAAATAGAAGATGACAGTTATCTACTAATGGCAACAAGGTATATTCATAAAAATCCAGTAAAAGCAGGTATAGTGAAAAAAGTAGAAAAATATAAATGGAGTAGTTATAAAGCCTATCTAGAAGAAGATACTGTTTTAGCAAAAACAATAGATAAAGAGCTAGTTTTAGGAATATTTTCAGAAGATAAAAAAGAAGCAAAAGAAGAGTTTATCAAATTCACCAATATGGAAGAAGAAGATAAATTTATTGAAATAGATGAAAAAACAAATCGAATGGAAGAAAGCAAAGCCATAAAGTTATGGGAGGAGCTTGCAAAAAGTGAAGAATGTTTGGAAGAAAAACTGAAAA